>AACY020561639.1_pt1 | contig 83949 bp, 73 predicted proteins | sample 267378 | NCBI WGS metagenome assembly AACY02 (sample SAMN02954345, study PRJNA13694) | marine metagenome | biome: aquatic; feature: ocean; material: water; isolation source: isolated as part of a large dataset composed predominantly from surface... | reverse complement strand
CAGCAGAAACGTCAGCCAAACGCTGCCTGAAGGGTTCGTCTAGCAAGCTCGTTCTCTTTGTCACTCGTCATTTGAGTAGAATAACTACACGTCATTCCTCGTTTCGCGAGCACGAGCTTGCCAGAACGAACAAAATCTAATCTCGAAACGTCAACACGCCCTAGCGATTGCGTTCTTTCTTCAACTGTAAAAACGCTTTCCATTTAATGACTTCTGGCGGCAACTCGGGAGCAGGATCGGTATAACCCGCCTCTTTGACTAACACATCCAAGGGTACTTGCTTACCTTTACAGACAAACACCCCACGCACATGTACTATGCAGTGCAGTCCACGCTCGCTCACAAAGCGTTGTTCAATATAAAAATATTTCTCATCCCAGCCCACGACTTTAGTTTCAATCTCAAACTTTTTCAGGGGCTTGATATCGCGGATATAGGTAAATTCGGCGGCGTTAACAATCGGCATCCACTTCAATTTGAGGAAACGCTTTAACAGTCCCATTTCGGCCAGCATATAGGTACGCGCCAGATCCATAAACGCCGGATAACGGGAGTTGGTCAGGTGGAAGTTGATATCGCAATCGCTAGGCAATGCCCGGTAAGTAATGCGGCTCGTGCCCAAAAAATCAATCTTACGACAGTGACGTGTGCGCCAAAACAACAACCAAAACAAACGGAAATACAGATTCATATGCAGTCGCCCTAAAAATAAGAGCCACAGGCTAACAGAGGTCATACCAGAGGGCAAGCGAGATCTGGCTCACAAAAAAGGCGCCAAATGGCGCCTTTTTATACTCAAGCATTCCTATTAAGTCTGGCTTAAGCAGCAATCCCAGAGTGGCGCAGCAGCGCATCGATACTCGGCTCGCGACCCATAAATTGTTTGAACAAGTCAATAGGCTCAGCGGAACCGCCCATTTCGAGAATATTGTGCAAGAAGCTACGGCCCGTATCAGGATTGAAGATGCCTTCCTCTTCAAAGCGAGAAAACGCATCCGCCGACAGCACTTCGGCCCACTTGTAGCTGTAGTAACCCGCGGCATAACCGCCCGCAAAAATATGCGCAAAACCATGTTGGAAGCGGTTAAATGCAGGCGGAATTAACACGGCTACCTGACGACGGACTTCGTCCAAGGTCTCTTGAATACGCGCCCCTTTGGTGGGGTCATATTCGTGGTGCAATCTAAAATCGAACAGTGAAAACTCCAACTGGCGCAACATCATCATGCCTGATTGGAAGTTTTTCGCCGCTAACATCTTGTCTAACATGGCTTTTGGCAAAGGTTCACCGGTTTCGTAGTGACCGGAGATCTCCGCCAAGGCTTCTTCTTGCCAGCACCAGTTTTCCATAAACTGGCTAGGCAATTCGACCGCATCCCAAGGCACGCCGTTGATGCCAGACACGCCTGCCACGTCGATTTTGGTCAGCATATGGTGAATGCCATGGCCAAATTCGTGGAACAGCGTCGTCACTTCATCGTGGGTAAAGAGTGCCGGTTTGCCATCTACAGGGCCGTTAAAGTTGCAGGTGAGATAAGCCACAGGCTTTTGTAGACCCGTAGGTGTGTGACGACGCACTCGGCAATCATCCATCCAAGCGCCGCCGCGTTTACCCGTGCGGGCGTACAAGTCTAAATAGAAGCTGCCTCTGTGCTCGCCCGTTTCGTCGAAAATATCGAAGAAGCGCACGTCTTTATGCCAACGGTCGAACTCAGTTTGCTCGACAATCTTTAAGCCAAATAGGCGCGAGACAGTGTAAAACAAGCCAGAGAGCACTTTATCTTCGGGGAAGTAAGGGCGCAGCAACTCTTGAGAAATCTCATACTTATGTTGCTGTAACTTCTCGGCGTAGAAACTCAAATCCCAAGAAGCCATTTCGCTCACGCCGTACTGTTCCAGCGCAAAGGCTTTTAACTCGGCCAGTTCGGCCTTGGCTTGGTCTTTTGAACGCAGCGCTAATTCGTTTAAGATGCCATCACCTGCGCTGGCGTTTCGGCCATTTTCGTCGCGAGGGATTTTTCGGCAAACTACTATCAAAGCCTAACAACTGTGCCAGCTCGTGGCGCAGCGCGAGGATTTCATCCATCAAGGGACCATTATCGAATTCGCCCGCATTTGGACCTTGATCCGAAGCGCGCGTCACGAAGGCGCGATAACACTCTTCACGCAGGCTACGGTTTTCGCTGTAGGTCATCACGGGTAAATAGGAAGGGAAATCTAAGGTAAATAACCAACCTTCTAATTCACGGACCTCGGCCATCGCTTTGGCGGCCGCCTTGGCTGAATCGGGTAGACCGGCTAATTCTGCCTCGTCGGCAATTAACTTAGTCCAAGCTTGGGTCGCATCGAGCAGTTGATTCGAAAAACCGCTCGTCAGCTCGGATAGGCGTTTAACGATTTCGCCATAACGCACTTTTTGCCCATCATCTAAGCCGATACCCGAAAGCTCGAAGTCCCGTAAGCTGTGCTCAATCACCATCTGCTGTGCTTGGCTTAATTGGTCAAAGTCTGCGGATGCACGCAGCGATTTATAGGCCTGATACAGCCCTTGGTGTTGACCCACATAAGTGCCGTACTCGGATAATAGCGGCAAACAAGCATCATGGGCTGCGCGCCATTCATCAGTGCTCACCACTGAGTTCATATGGGAGACGGGCGACCAAATCTGGCTTAACTCATCATCCACTTGCTCAAGCGGAGCGACTAAGTTATCCCACGTAAAAGGCCCAGGGGTTTGCAGCACTTCATCAATCTTGGCACGACACTGAGCAATGGCCTGCTCAACGGCAACTTGAATGTGTTCAGGTTTAATCTGGGAAAAAAGCGGTAATTTTGCGCCGTTAAGCAAAGGGTTGCTCATAATGGTTCCTCTACAATCTGTGTAGCTAATAGATAAGGGCTTATCTGCTATTTATCAAGGCGAGAAAACCGATTGCCCCCTTCGTAGATACACCTAGCCGTATTCCACAAAGAAAAAAGCGAGCCAGTTCACAATTAAGATTTACACCAAATTTACTTATTCAATCTTGACGAGCTGATCGCAAATCGAATCCATTCTCATTAACGATCATATTCGCCTGAGTTAATATCTGCACATATTCCGCATCTTTTATCAGATTGGCTTAAATATGGCAGCTTCACTTCATCCCATCCTTAGTGCCGTCGGCGTGATTAGCGTCATTTGCTTGAGTCACCCATGCTTGGCAAACGAGAGCTTAGTACAAACCGAAGGTGTCTGAAGCAGCGTATTACCCGCAGCAACCACAGCACCTTGGGCCGCAAATCTAGACTTAGGTTGGGATAGCAAATATGTGTCCCAGGGGCGCAACAATCTGGCCGAGGGCGGAATTTATTGGCTAAATGCTAGCGTCCAATACGGCAATCTCACCACCTACGCCCTAGTCGGACGCGGCGATAGCCAAGCTTATACCGAGTGGAACATTGGTCTCGAATATGCGTTAAACCTCAGCGAACACTTAGAGGCGAATCTGGGTTATCAGCGGATTGAAGGCTATAGCAGCAGTCGCTGTCAGGATAACGAACTGTTCGCAGAATTAGCCTACACCGCCGCCCCTTGGTTAGTTCCCTCGGTGAGTTATGTGTATTCCACCGAGGCCGCAGGCTATTTTGTCGACCTGAGTCTACACAGTTATTGGCAACTGAGTGAAAGCTTTACTCTCGCTCCTTATATAACCCAAGGGCTTGATTTTAAATATCGAACAGAAGGCCACAATGGCCGCAATCATCTGCAATTTGGTTTGGAGGCCAATTATGATCTGGCCGATAATATGAGTCTCAGTGGCCATATTAGCCACAGCATTGCCCAGAGTGATATTGAACTAGAAGCGGCCGCCAATGGCGACTTTAGCTCGCAGGATCAAACCTATGCGGGTGTCCACTTTAATATGAGTTTCTAAGTTTTTAAGTACGCTTCTCCGTTTGGCAAACTCTTCTGGCCCTAACTACACTCAAGAAGTCGATGGAACGACTCAGCTTGGGCGAGGAACAGGGAATGTTAACGCATCATATAAAATGGCTGTCTAACGCATTTATCTTATTGATATTTTATGGCTTATCATCACTTGCTGCCGAACCAGAAATAGAAGCATTATCCAAACCAGCCACAACTGAGCCCCTACCTTTAGGAACCCTACTCGACAGTGAAGGGAAACCACTCCCGATCCCGACTCAACAAAGCGCCTTAGATTACCAATCTCCCGTTATCGACACTGACAATATGCCTGCGAAAACAAATACCCATAAGGCAAAGTCGACGTCATCGAAAAAGAAAAAGCAGAGCCGCAAACAACAACTCGCCAGCCGTGAGAGAGTCGCTAACAACCCCAGTTGCCGCTGGCTTAATGCCCGCATGTCACAACTCGAAACTCAGATTGGCAACCGCCCCGACAAAGCCGCGAGCTATCAGACCGATGAGCTCAGTGCCCGTCAGCAGGAGTGGCAATGTCTCAAATGCGGCGCCGAAGGGCCAAACCAAGACGATCACTATCGCTGCCAATATCGCCGTTAAGTTTGAGCTAACCGCCCAAAGATAAAGTAGGTGCTTTGCTGAGATTTTTGGCGGCAAAACAAGGTCTATACCAAAGCAACCTAATGGGCTGGTCTGCAAATCCATTCCAACCTACAATGACCTTCTGCTAATAAGCACCTCATTCTTAGAGTTAGACGGAGAAACTCATGGCTCAACATTTTGACTATATCTGCCTAGGCGCAGGCAGCGGCGGTATCGCCTCAGCTAACCGAGCTGCCATGCGTGGCGCTAAAGTTCTACTCATCGAAGCAAAACACGTCGGCGGCACCTGCGTAAACGTGGGCTGCGTACCCAAAAAAGTCATGTGGTATGGTGCGCATATCGCCGAAGCCATGAACCTCTACGCCAAAGATTATGGATTTGATGTTTCAGTCAACAAATTCGACTGGAACACCTTAGTGAACAGCCGCGAAGCTTATATAGGCCGTATTCACGAGGCCTACGGTCGAGGCTTTACCAATAACAAGGTCACCCTGCTGAATGGCTATGGCCGCTTCGTTAATGGCAACACCATTGAAGTAAATGGCGAGCACTACACGGCTGACCATATCCTGATCGCCACTGGCGGCGCACCCACCATTCCAAACATTCCTGGTGCAGAATACGGTATTGATTCAGATGGTTTCTTCGCCCTACGCGAACAACCTAAACGTGTCGCAGTCGTCGGTGCCGGCTATATCGCCGTCGAAGTCGCGGGCGTTTTACACGCACTGGGCAGTGAGACTCACCTGTTTGTGCGTAAACATGCGCCGCTGCGTAACTTCGATCCTATGCTAATCGACGCCCTAGTCGATGCCATGAAGACCGAAGGCCCAACCCTGCACACCAACAGCGTCCCACAATCTGTGGTTAAAAATGCTGACGACAGCCTGACTCTAAATCTCGAGAATGGCGAAAGCGTGACCGTTGATTGCCTGATTTGGGCCATTGGCCGCTCACCCGCGACGGGTAATATCGGCTTAGAAAACACCGATGTGCAACTGGATAGCAAAGGCTATGTGATTACCGACGCACAGCAAAATACCACCCACAAAGGCATTTATTGCGTGGGCGATATTATGGCGGGCGGTGTGGAGCTGACTCCCGTTGCGGTTAAAGCGGGTCGTTTACTCTCTGAGCGCCTATTCAACGGCATGAGCGATGCCAAAATGGATTACAGCCAAATCCCAACCGTGGTCTTCAGCCATCCTCCGATTGGCACTATGGGCTTAACCGAGCCAGAAGCCCGCGCGCAATATGGTGATGATAATGTGAAGGTTTACACCTCAGGCTTTACCTCAATGTATACCGCCGTCACTAGCCACCGTCAGGCCTGTAAAATGAAGCTAGTCTGCGCGGGTAAAGAAGAGAAAGTCGTGGGTATTCATGGCATTGGTTTTGGTATGGATGAGATCCTCCAAGGATTTGGCGTCGCCATGAAAATGGGTGCCACCAAAGCCGATTTCGATGCCGTTGTCGCCATCCACCCCACTGGGGCAGAGGAATTTGTGACCATGCGCTAAGCGCATGACTCAAGCCTTAAATCAGGCTCTATAGCCTGTTAATTCTGCATTTTATCGAAGCGGCTCTGATATCCTCAGCGCCGCTTTTTTATGTTCAACGCTAAGCCATCAAGCTTATTTATCCGCTTTTAACATCCCGCTCTTTCGCCCCAATTTACCATTAAATACACAGGTAAATTTATCAGTATTCAAATCAATTTCCCTTGTTTTACGCCAACCCAAAGTATGCAAACTGGGTATTTCAACTTGATATTTCACTAATAAAGATCTTATTATAGTTATAGCACTAACTATTATTCATCCTAAATAAATCAAGGAGGCATTATGTCAGCTAAGCATGCTACAGATGAAAACCCCATCTCACAGATCATCCGTTCCACCCGGGAACGCCTTCATGGAACACTACAATATTTCTGCCTGTTCGCCATTCTAAGTACCTATCTCTTTGTCATTTTGAAACCGAGCTTCATTCAAAATAACAAAGCGTTAGGAGGAAAATAATCGATGAATTCCCTCTCTTACGTTTCATTGGCAATTTACTTTATTGCCATGCTCGCTATTGGTTTGTTCGCCTATCGTAAGTCGACCGATGATGTCTCTGGCTACATTTTGGGTGGCCGCCAAGTGAGCCCGCACGTCACAGCACTCTCGGCTGGCGCCTCGGATATGAGTGGCTGGATGCTGATGGGCCTACCCGGTGCCATGTTCCTAGTGGGGTTTGAAACCCTGTATATCGCCCTCGGATTATTAATTGGTGCTCTAATCAATTATCTGGTTGTTGCCCCTAAATTACGGGTCTACACAGAGGTCGCCGATAACGCGCTGACGATTCCTGAGTTTTTCGCCAAACGCTTTGGTCAGGCCGATAACAGCATTCGTATTATTGCCGCCGCCATCATAGTGATCTTTTTCACCCTCTATACCTCGGCAGGATTAGTCGCGGGCGGCAAGTTGTTCGAATCCGCCTTTGGGCTGAACTACGATATCGGCCTAGTCGTCACCTTAGCCGTCGTGGTGTCGTACACTCTACTGGGGGGATTTTTAGCCGTTAGCCTCACCGACTTTGTACAAGGCTGCATTATGTTTGTCGCCTTGGTATTAGTGCCTTTCGTGGCATATCAAGAATTTACCAGCGCCGATCGCATGATGAACTTTGCCTATCAGTCGATCCCGCATTTTACCGACGCGATGCAAAATGTGACTCTGCTAGGCTTAATCTCTAGCCTCTCGTGGGGACTCGGGTATTTCGGCCAGCCGCATATTATTGTGCGTTTTATGGCGATCCGCTCGGTCGCCGACATTAAAACCGCACGCCGCATCGGCATCAGCTGGATGACAGTGACCATTATCGGCGCCCTAGCGACGGGCTTGGTCGGTATCGCCTACGCCAATAAATTTGGCATGAAGCTCTCGGATCCTGAAACCATCTTTATCGTGTTTTCAGAGTTACTGTTCCACCCCTTAATCAGCGGCTTCCTGCTCGCTGCGATTCTCGCAGCCATTATGAGCACGATTTCATCGCAGTTATTGGTCTCGTCGAGTTCACTGACCGAAGATATTTATCGCACGCTGTCGAAGAAACAAGCGAGCGAGCAAGAGATGGTCAAAATGGGGCGTTACGGCGTCGCTGGTGTTGCCATTGTCGCAACGCTATTGGCGCTTGATCGCTCTAACAGCATCCTCTCCCTTGTGAGTAATGCGTGGGCAGGCTTTGGTGCCGCCTTCGGTCCGCTGGTGCTGTTTAGTTTGTATAAAGCCAATCTCACCCATAAAGCGGCGATTGCGGGGATTATTTCGGGTGCGCTCACGGTACTCTTTTGGATTTATGCCCCCGTGCTTGCCGACGGTAAGGCATTGAGTAGCTTAGTGTATGAGATGATCCCCGGCTTTGTTGTCAGCAGCACAGTGATTTATCTGGTGAGCAAATTCGATAACGACCCGTGCGCTAAAACCACTAAGCAGTTCCATCAGGCCGGTCGTGTATTGGCCGAGGAAAGCTAAGGAGGCGCTATGACAGACTCTCCCCGTAAACGTATCGTCGTCAAAGTGGGGAGCGCCTTAATCGCGCCCCACAAGCAAGGTTGCAGTAGCCATTATCTCTTAGGTATCGCGCAGTTTATTACTTACTGCCGCGTCCAAGGTATCCAAGTGGTACTGGTTTCGTCCGGCTCGGTTGCCGCTGGTTGGCATCATTTTGAGGGCCAAGCTCAGCCGAGTGTAACGGTGAAAAAGGCCATGGCGGCTGCGGGTCAGGCGGATATGATGGCGACGTGGAATAAGCTATTTGATTTTCCCACCGCCCAACTGCTGCTGACCCATGGCGACTTACGTAATCGCGAGCGTTATATCAGTATTCGAGACACGATTTTTAGCCTGCTCGAACACGGTTTAATGCCGATTATCAATGAGAATGACGCCGTGACCGCCGACAAACTCAAGGTTGGCGATAACGATAATCTCTCGGCCATGGTGGCAGCTGCGGCCGATGCCGACACCTTAGTGATTTGCTCGGATGTGGATGGGCTCTACGATCAAAATCCCCACGAATATCCCAATGCCAATTTGATAAAGCAAGTCACTGAAATCAATGCCGATATCTATGCGATGGCGGGGGGCGCCTGCAGTGATGTTGGCACCGGAGGCATGCGCACTAAGATCCAAGCCGCCGAGAAAGCCATCTCCCACGGCATTGAGACCTTTATTATCAATGGCTTTAATGCCGATTCCTTTAGCCAACTGCTAAAGGGGCAAAATCCGGGTACTCTCTTTACCCCCTACGAAAAACCGATGCAGGAGCATTTGCATTGGATGACTCACACCTCGCAAGCACAGGGCGAAGTGATCGTCGAGGATGATTTTGACCTCGCACTCGATCAGCACAGCGAGCAATTAACCAGCGATGATGTGGTTGAAGTCAAAGGGGATTTCTCAGTGGGCGACACCATTCTGGTGCGTAAAGGCGATGGCACTAAGTTGGCGAAAGCCAAATCTAACTACAGCAGTTGCCTACTGAGCTTTATTACCGAGCAGGATGATCAGGCGTTTGCCAGTGAATTCCAGCAAAAAACCGGCCCCATCATTTCCGATAAGAATATCGCCATTCTTAAATCCATTTGAGTGGAGAAACTATGAGCCTAATTAAACAAATATCTGCCGATGCCGCCCATGCGGCCCGCACACTCGCCCAACTTGATGAGTCGTTAAAAAACACCGTATTACTGGATATGGCGCGCTCATTAAGGGAAAAAACCTATGAAATCCAAAGTGCTAACCTGATTGATGTGCACCGAGCGACTCAGGATAACTTAAGCCCTGCTATGGTCGATCGCCTCACGCTGAACCAGCATCGCATCGAAGCGATGGCGCAAGGAATCGAAACCATCGCCGCCCTGCCCGATCCCGTTGGGCGCGAACGTTTTATTGGTAAACGCCCCAATGGTTTATCTATCAGTAAGATGCGCGTGCCACTCGGCGTGGTGTGCATGATTTATGAGGCGCGCCCTAATGTCACCGCCGATGCCGGCGCATTGTGCTTTAAATCCGGCAATGCGGTGATCCTGCGTGGCGGTAAAGAAGCGCTACACACCAGCCAAGTGATCGCCAGCATTTTACAGGCGGTACTGACCGCCTATGGCTTGCCTAAAGCACTTATCAGCGTGATCCCCGATCCTGACCGCGCCCTAATGCTCGAACTGATGCAGCAGCGGGAATTTATCGATGTGATCATCCCCCGCGGTGGCGAAGGACTGATTAATTACGTCACTGAAAACAGTAGCATTCCGGTTATTCAGCACTTTAAGGGCGTGTGCCATTTATATGTGGATAAAGACGCCAATCAAGATATCGCCTTGGATTTGCTGCTTAATGGTAAAACCCAACGCACAGGCGTATGCAACGCCCTCGAAGGCTTGTTAGTGCATAAGGATATCGCACCGCGATTCTTGCCCCGCGTCGCCGAAGCCCTGGCCGAGCATCAAGTTAAAATCAATGCCTGTCCTCAGGCCGCCACGTATTTCGATGCTTGCACTTATATGGCAGAAGAGGATTTTGGCCAAGAATACTTGGACTTAGAAATCGCCATTCGCCAAGTCGACAGCTTTGAGGTCGCCACCCAACATATCGCTAAGTTTGGCAGCCACCATACCGAGGTGATTTGCACCGACAATGAACTCACCGCCGCCCGCTTTCAACGCGCAGTGGATGCCTCGGTCGTTATGGTGAATGCCTCATCACGCTTTTCCGATGGCAGTGAACTCGGCCTCGGCGCCGAAATCGGCATAGCCACCACTAAGCTGCATGCCTACGGCCCCATGGGACTCGAAGCCTTAACCACTGAAAAATATCTGGTTTCAGGCACAGGACAGATTAGAGCTTAGCGATTACCGAGATGATGTGATTTACTGCCCCAAGATATTCTCCCTTGAGGCTTTATTTAAGTGCTCGCCATTGAAATAGAGCTTCATACTTCTTATACGGCTTTCAAATGTTTCGAAAATACCCAAGCGAGTTTGTCTTGATATAGAAAGGCCTTCCAATCACCGCTTGCAGCAAGCACACTAATACGCTCACCTTTTGAAAGTGCCCCCAGTAACTCCGCATTTTTCTTAGGTTGATTACGGATATTGAGCCTATCAATAGTCACTTCATATAGCTGTCCATTCTCCAGAACAGGATTGCTCGCAATGCCCGTATTTGGCGATTGGAAATGACTTTTCTCTTGTGACACCACGGTGCTAGTGCTAGCACTTGTATTTACCGATCCGATACGGCAAGTTTTGTTCCAAGAAATGCAGGAATTGCCGCACGGTTGACCCTTTTTACAGTTTTTAGCGTTGGCAATGGATATTGGATGCCCCAATACAAAAACTAACAGTAATATCCATAACCTACTCACATTTCACTCCTTTAATATTCTCGCCTCAACGCATTATCGCTAGATATCTTTAAGCCTAGATTTACCGCCGATTCCGCATAATACGACTCCCCTCGGAGTTGCCGCAGGGCGAATAGACAAATCGCGTGAGTCTCGCCATGGATGGCGAGCTAGCTTTCGCAGGTGCATGGACGCATCCTTCGGAAGCGATAGCAAATTTGGCTATGAGCACAAGGGGCTTTCAACTCCGTTGGGGCGTCATGGAGCATCCAAGGAGGATAGGACGAGCAGTCCTCCTTGGTCGGGTGTGGGGTGAAGCCCCACGACTTTCTCGGCCGTAAGGCCGCAAAACTCAACGTAAATCAAATAGTGATTTACGTTGCCCCATCACACTGCGATTTACCCGCTTGATAACAGCTGGGTTGCCGTGGGCAGACGGCGCCGCGGGAGCAAATCAGCCGGGCATCATTTTTAATACCACGTTCAATCCAGTTGATATTCAATATCTTAGCTACGCTGACCAGATCGCTTTTAATATGCTTAGGAATCGCGACTGAGCCGCCGCCAGAAACACAGGCGGCTTTTAAATCATGGGCGATAGAGAGCGCATCTTTGCCTTGGGCTTCAATGGCCGGATTCAAATCGATACCGGCACAGAGCACATGGGGGTTGCCCGCCGAGTCTTCGACCTTAATCGACTCGCAGCAGTAAATCCGTGGCTCATTGCCTACATTTAAAATCGAGATCTGCGCGGATGTCCCAACTGAAGGCTCGCTGATCATTCTAAATACAGCCCAGTGCTGGCAGGGGTCCTCCACCAGCCGCATATTGCCCCAAGGCAGAGGAATACCATTGCCACGGTAAACCGCTTTGAGTTTGCCAGGAGCGTAAGCATCAAAATAATGCCAATGGGGATAAGGCGATACCACCGTCATCCGCCGCATGGCCACCGAGGCCGACACTTGCAGCTGTTTATGCACCTCAATTTCGTAACCGTGGCGGTCGAGTAGCTGCCGATAGGGCACCTTAGGGCATAACAGGGCTCCGGCAAAAAAGCTGGACTCAAAGTCGCGCCACGCATGCAAAATATCCTGTGCGTTCAGGGTATTAGACTGCATGGTCACTTCTTCATCCATCTCCAGTTTTCGGCCAGAAATCATCACACTCTTAAGCCCATCTTTGTTGTGCAACACACAATGGCCAATATGGGCGGCGAGATCGTACTTCAGCCGACTGGGGCGATTTTTAAGGACTTTATTGATGTAAATTGTGCTGGGCGGCTCGAAGAAAGAGGTCACTAACTGATGGGAGCTTACGCCGCGCTCGTCGATAACTTCCTGGGGAGTGCTATCTATCCATTTGATTTTCAATCCTACACCCTTGGCAATATCCAGCATATCCTCGAGGGATAAGGGCATACGTTTTAACCCAACCTCTTCGGCGGCCCGTTCAAGGTCGGGGAAATGATTTTGATGGTGTTCCTGATGGGCGCGGATTAATAGATGGGCGAATTGCCGACCCGATATCCCAGTCTGAGATAGCATTTCGGGGATCGCTATTTGCAAAATATCATTTGAAAACAAAAAGCTGGGCTCGAGCGCCATGCCGCTGATCCCGCCACGGCGGCCCTTGTCCGGCGTGATGGCGCTCTCCTCGGGTACATCGTCTAAAAACCAGTCAACGTCCTTTTGAAAAACCGTGGCAATCACGGCCAACATTTCGGCACTGGGCACGCGTTTTCCGCGTTCGATCATCGACAAATATGACACAGAGGGCGCACTGCCCGCATCGACGCGAATGCAACGCGCGGATAAATCTTCCATGGTTAAATTGTTACGTTTCCGTAGGTTACGTATTTTAGTCCCTAGGAAATGTGACTTTCTCATCAAGCTCTGGTCATTACGCATTTTGTAAAATTCACATTGTAAAATTTTTATTGTGAAATTGTAGTCAAAAAAAGACTAGACTACAAATTAAGCAATCGAGGTAGGTTATCCACCTGACACGGCTTAACCATTAACTCTGTCGGACAAACCAAATTGAAGACAAACGTTGAACCATTAGAAGTGAAATCAAGGCCCTAATTTTTAATTTGAATGTGTAGAGGATGCAGCGATGAATATGTCAATTATCAATAGCCACCAGATCCAACCGAATCTAAACAGCTTCATCGCCGAAGAAGTGCTTGCCGTCGCCCAAGTGAACGTGGCCGAGCATGAAAAACTAGCCCAGGCGAAGCAGTTCCTCGACCGTCATTTCCCACTGGATGCGGGTTCGCACCAAGATGTGATCAGCTATGTGGTTTACTACCAACACCTGCTGGCATTTTTTGCCGACGGCAGCCACAGCGGATTACGTCAAACCAAGCAGTTTGTTGCCTTCAACGGCACTAAAGATGCGCCAAGCGCCATAGTGTTACAGGACCAAGGCTGCCATGTAGAATTGTGTTTCGACCGCACTGGCATGATAGGCGCACGGGATTTAGCGAATTTGGAAGATGTGCAAATCGAAACGCCCGTTGAGTTAGCCGCCGAACCCACAGAGACACGCAACACCACCTCGCGCCACTGGTTAAGCCTGTTACACGCGGGAATGCCAAGCGCTAACGATATTCAAGATAAGCTGTTTACCGCTAAAGATGGTGGCGACTACAGCCTGCAACGTATCGTAAATCTCTAAATTCCGCATATTTTCACCGGAGAGCTGCCGTCGGCGGCTCTCCTTTTTTTACTTCAAACCTACCTACCCAATAAGACTCAATAAAATTGACTTACAAAATAAATTAAATTGATTTTATTGAAGCTGAGCCCAATCGTTATAATGCCCGTCTTTGTCAGCGTCCCAATGCTTATTCGATTGGCTTATTCGAGTATCCATGCCTATGTGGATGGAGCTGAAAACCCAAGATTGGAACGATAACACTCAGTCGCAAACCTAAGGCGTTATGAATTTTTCATCGATAGTCTCGCAACTTAAGCAACCCCATCGCCTTGTGTTTATCTGCGCCGCGCTACTATGTCTCGCGCCTGTTATCTCATCCCCCATGGCGCTTGTGCTCGGTTTTACCTTGGCCAGCCTAGGTTGGGTGCCAAACGACTGGAATATCGCCGCCCTCACCAAAAAATTACTGTCCTATTCGATTATCGGCTTAGGCTTTGGCATTAACTTCAACGCCGCGATTGAGGCCAGCAGCCATAACCTCGGATTAATTGTCGGCTCGATTATTTTTACGCTGATCTTAGGCTTTATGGTGACTCGCGCCCTGAAGTTTGACCCGATCACAGGCCACTTAATCGCCTCTGGCACCGCCATCTGTGGCGGCAGCGCCATTGCCGCCGTATCACCCGCCATTAATGCCAAACCAGACCAAACCGCCACTGCATTAGCCTGTGTATTTGTACTCAACTCGGTGGCTTTGTTTTTATTCCCCGCCCTCGGGCATTTGCTCAATATGAGCCAATACGATTTTGGCGTGTGGAGTGCCATCGCGATTCACGACACTTCCTCAGTCGTCGGCGCGGCCTCTGCCTATGGTGATGAAGCACTTAAAACCGCCACCACCATTAAACTGGCGCGCGCACTGTGGATTATCCCCATCGCCCTTGTCAGTGCGCTGATCTTTGGCGGCGATAAACGTAAGCTTAACCTACCGTATTTTATCGGATTTTACTGTTTAGCCATCGCAATCGCCCATTGGCTGCCGCAGTTTCAGCCGCTCTACGACACGCTGTTTATGGTGTCGAAACGTACCTTGGTTCTGTGTCTATTCTTGATTGGCGCGGGGATTACGGTGCAAAAAATGCGGGCGAGCGGCCCTAAGCCTTTGTTGCTGGGCGTAGTTCTGTGGGCGGCGATTGGGGTAACGTCTTTAGCTTATATTCTGTATTTTCAATAGATTGAATTTGAGCTTAACAGTTCAGATTGACGTGCTAATGCAGGAAGCTTTATTCGGCGTTGGGTTTAATCCGCCAAGCCAACCCCAGTACACCTAAAAAGGCGGAAAATTCGATCAGCGAGCGGAGTAATCCTGTGGTTTGCGTGGATGCAACCAAGGCAATAAGGCAAAACACAATCAGCAGCGAGTTTTTCAATTGCATCCTCCGACAAACTTAGGGGATGCTCATTATTGTTTAGAACCAAAAAGCCAGCCAATATCGATTTTCAATAACAAATAGCTATAACAACTAAGCCTGAGCGTTTAGCTTAAGCGGCCTTATGGGCGCTATCGGACTCGTTTGCCACCAGTTCTTGGTTATGTTCCTGAATAAAATCCTCCATAAACCAAGCACAAAAGGTGTGGCGACCATCCACGGCGGCCTTGCCATAAATGGTCGACGCCTGTTGGCGCACCGTTTTCTCTTTTGTCTGTCTCACTTCGGCAATTTCTTTAAAACTCAGCCCTTTAAGCAATAAAAACGCGACTTGCTGCTCGCTCTTGGTAAAACCCCAAGTATCAAACTGGTTTGCAACGGCTTGGCTGTATTCCTGTCTGGCGGAGCGCATTTGGGTCGACATATTGTCGATTTTTTTATCGGCGTACTCGAGGCGTTTTGCTAAGGCTTTAACTTCGCGCGAGCGGCGAATTAAATCGTAACTGAGGTAGATGGCCCCGACTGCGGTGAGCACTAAGAGTATGGCTTCCTGCACTAAATGCCATTGCGGAATGCCTAATTGAATGTCGGAACTAATGTCAAAAAGCTTAAAGCACATGATGAGTGCCAGCAGACCAATAATGACAATATCCTTCATTTAAAACTCCTAAATAAAAGCAAAATCAATCAATTATTTTATGGGACATATGTACCATAGGCGGATTTATGATACAGGTCCCCGACGACTTTCAGCCGTCAATCCCTACACTGACAGCATTGTTTAATACCACAGAATCATCTCATGTCTGTCAGTTCGTCTTGTATCAAGTTATGTCTGTTGACCAGCTTAGTCGGCAGTAGTTTCCTGTGTCTTGCGGCGGAAGCCGAACTTTCCCAAGCGCTGTCGAGCAGCCAAGCGAGGTTGGCTCATATCACTTCGTCGAATACTCAAGCGGCCAATTTAACCAGCTCGACCTGGCTCACAGGCCTGCCGAGCATCAGCTTAAGTCACCTCGGGAGTTTGGATAATAGTAACAGCTACGAGCAGGAACTCTCAGTCAATTTGCCATTTAAATCCCCCGCGCTACACAGCAGCGATAAGCAAATAAAACAGCTCGCCGAGCAAATTCATCAACAACAAACGGCGCTGCAAGGCTTGTATCTCTCGGGATTATTAAGGCAGAGCCTATGGGAATACCGCCAGAGCGAAGTCAAACTGTCGCAGCTTGAGCGCAAACAGCAGTTGCTCGATAAACTCCATCGCCAGCAAAAACAACTGACCGATGCGGGGGAATTACCACTGGCCAACACTCTGCTGCTGGAGCGGGAAAGTGTCGATATCGCCTTAAGCCGCGCCGACATTTTGCAGCAACAAGCCCAGTCTTTAGCCCTGTATCAACAGCTGACGGGTCAAGAACGGATGCCGAGCGCGATAGAAGAAACTGACCGCTCACTTGGCAAGGGTGCCGAGGCCTTAGCCCAACATCCTCTATGGCAATTGCTAAAGCTGCAACAACAGCAACACCTGCTGCTGATCCAAACTCAGCAAGCGGGTGAGCGCGATCCTTGGACCGTCTCTCTCACGGCAAAAAATACCGCGGATACGGGCGTGGATGATCAGCAGTTAGGCATAGCCGTATCAGCACCCTTAACCTTAGGCTCGGGACTGTCCCAGAGCGATTTATCCCAATGGCAACAAGCGAATACCGAGCAAAGCCTCAATCTTGACCGCAGCGCGCTCGAGCTTAAAAACCAGTGGGATCAATTAGTCCGACAGCAAGCTAACCTCGTCGAGCAACAGCGCTTACTCACCCAAGCACTCGCCCTCAGCCGCACCATTACCGAGGAACTCGCCAAGGTAAAAGATCAAGATCAGGTGAGTTATGAAGTCTGGCTGCGCCGCTATATGGAGGCGCTCGACACCGAATCCCGCTTGGCGCTCAACCACGTCAGCTTGCAACAACTGCATTCTCAACAACTCCAAGCCTTAGGAATTTCATTATGATGGCCAAGTACGGCGCATGCCTTCTCTGTTTATCCGCGAGTGTTGTAGGTTCGGTGCAGGCCGAAAGCTTAGCCATTAGCGCCTTAGGCAATCTCGACCTCAGTTACACCCAACCACAAAGGGTCGCCAGCTATGAGGGCAGCCCACTGCCGGCGCAGGTTGAAATCCTCCCCGGCAATGATTACTGGATCAGTACGCCCGAGAATATCCAGCAGGTGCACTTTCTCGTCGGCCAAGGTCAGCGCGTCAGTAAAGGCCAAGCGATAGTTAAACTCACAGGGCCAGAAGTGTTCCACTACCTCGCCCAAGTCGAGGCCGCGGCGAGCCTGTATCAACTCGCCAAGAGTCGATATGAGCGCAACAAACCTTTGCTCGCCAATGGCAGCATTAGCGCCGAAAAATGGCGTGAGATCAGTCAGGACTATTTTACGACTCACCTCGAATACGAGCATATGCAGCACTTTATGGAGCGTGTCCACAGCACGGATGCGGCAACCGACTCCTTAGTGGTCGCCGCGCCCGTTGACGGTATCGTTAAACTCAATGCCATCAACGGCCCTTATATGGCCGGGGATCAGCTGTTTTCACTGGTGCCCAATAACAGCATCCGCATCAAAGTGAATGTGCCAACGGGGCAGTCCCATTCCCTGTCGGCCATCAACATTAATCAATGCCATATCGCGATTGAGTCACTGTCGGCGATTGCCGAAGGCGCCTTTGTCACGGCTTGGTCATCGGCGGTGCCGCAGGAATGTAACCTGTTGTTAGGTCAACAAATGACTGTGGTTCCCGAGTATCAAAAGGCCGTGTATTTACTGCCCAAAAACAGTGTGTTTAGTTGGGAGCAAGACAGCCAAGTGTTTACTCAGTCCGATAACCAGCTCAATGCGCTAACGGTCGATATCTTAGGTTCGACGCCGGAGCAATATATTGTCGCCAGCGATCAAGACTTGAGTCAGCTGCAAGTCCTATCCCAGTCGGTTGCCGCGGTGAAAGGCATCATGCTCGGTTTAGGAGGCGAATAAGATGCTCACCTCTGTGATCCGTTTTTCGCTCACTCAGCGGCTGTTTGTGCTGATTGTGGCGCTGATCCTCATGTTGGCTGGCGCACGCGCTTGGTTTGCCATTCCCTTGGATGCCTTTCCGGATATTTCCCCAACACAAGTGAAGATTATCCTCAAGGCTCCCGGCATGACGCCGGAGGAAATTGAGGCCCAGATTACTGTCCCGATTGAAACCGAGCTACTCGGCATTCCGCGGCAATCGATTCTGCGCTCGACCACTAAGTACGCCATTAGCGATATCACCCTCGATTTTGAAGAAGGCACGGATATCTATTGGGCGCGCCAGCAGGTGAGCGAGCGCCTCTCGGCGGTCTGGGACAGTTTTCCCGAAGGCGTGAGTGGCGGCGTGGCGCCCATGAGCACGCCGCTGAGTGAAATCTTTATGTTTTCACTCGAAAACCCCAATCTTTCCCTGCTGGAGCGACGTCAATTACTCGAGTGGGAAATTCGGCCGCTGCTGCGCACTGTGCCCGGCGTTGCCGATGTGAATATCCTCGGCGGTTATGCCAAGAGTTTTAGCATCAGCCCCAATCCTGCGGCGATGGCGGCTGCGGGCGTGAGCTTTGCCGCGCTGCAACAGGCGATTGTGGAGAATAACCACAACGAAGGTGCCGGTAAGCTCACCATAGGCACTGACACCATCATAGTGCGCTCCGAGGGACGCATCGATGATATCGACGAGCTCCAACAACTAGTGATCAAAGCCGATAATGCCAAGGTCTATCGCTTGCAGGATCTCGCCGATATCCAGATAGGCCACCTTGCGCGCTACGGTGCCGTCACTAAGGATGGCAACGAAACCGCCGAAGCCTTAATCATCGCCCTCAAGGACGCCAATACTGCACAAGTGGTTAACAATATTAAAGAAAAGCTGGTGCAAATCAGCCTGACTCTCCCCGAAGGCAGCCAGATAAACACCTTTTACGACCGCGCTAACCTGATCAATACCGCCATCGAGACCATCTCCAATGCGCTATTCGAGGCCGTTGTGCTGGTCATCGTATTGCTGGCGCTGTTTTTAGGAAATGTGCGCGCCGCGTTAGTGGTCTCACTATCGTTGCCACTGGCCGCGCTATTCACCTTTTTGATGATGGATCACTTCAATCTTTCCGCTAACCTGATGAGCCTCGGTGGCCTCGTTATCGCCATCGGCATGTTGGTGGACTCCTCCGTGGTAGTGGTTGAAAATATGGTGAATTTAATCGCCACTAAACAGCGTTTACCGCGTTTGCACTTGATCTTTCGCGCCACCAAAGACGTCGCCATTCCTGTGGTGTCGGGCACGGTTATCGTGATCATAGTGTTCTCACCATTGCTTACCCTCAGTGGTTTAGAAGGCAAACTCTTCACCCCAGTTGCCATCACCATAGTGTTTGCCATGCTGTCGGCGCTGGTGTTATCGCTGACCGTGATCCCCGTGATTGCCTCGTACCTAGTCAACGAAAAGGCCGCGAAAGAACCTAAGGCCATTGAAAAGCTCAAGCATCTTTACCTTGTCAGCCTAAAAGCCTGCTTTGGTTGGCAAAAACCTTTTATGCTCACCGCCTTTAGCTTGCTGATCGTCAGTCTCGGCCTGTTTAGTCTGGTGGGGAAAACCTTTATGCCGACCTTAGATGAGGGCGACATTATTCTCCAGTTAGAGAAATCCCCTTCGATTTCCCTTGATGCCTCTATCGCTATCGATAAACAGATCCAACAAACCCTGCTAAGCCAAATCCCTGAAATCAAGCAGATGGTGGCACGCACCGGCGCCGATGAGATTGGTTTAGATCCCATGGGACTGAACGAAACCGATGTGTTTTTAGAGCTGGCGCCCCGCAGCGAATGGCGTTTTGCTACCAAAGAGCAGCTTATCGATGCCATCCGCACTGTGCTGCTTAAATATCCCGGCGTGAACTTTAACTTTACGCAACCGATACAGATGCGCGTCTCCGAAATGCTCACCGGCAGCATTGGCGATGTCGCGATTAAAGTATTCGGTAATGATATCGAGACCTTAGGCAAACTCACCGGAGAGATAGAACAACTGGTCACCGCCACTCAGGGCAGCGTCGACGTTAAGATGGCAATGATTGAAGGCAGCCCTTTTATCAATCTCACCTTAGATAATGAGCTGGCCCGAGGGTTTGGGATGAGCACTATGGAATTTGCCCGCTACCTCAAGAGCCAACTCGAAGGCGTGGTCGTCACCGAAGTGCTGCAAGGGAAGAAGCGCACGCCTGTGCTTATCGCTAATAATCAGGCGCAGATCAGCAATATCAACGAACTGCAAAATCAGCTATTGGTTATGCCAGATCATTCCCTGAAACGCCTAAGTGACGTGGCGGTATTGAGCTATAAACAGGGCCCTATCCTGATCGAGCGGGAACAGGGAAATCGCTTTTCGGTGATCACCACCAACGTCCAAGGGCGGGATATTGTGGGCTTTGTGGAGGAGCTTAATAGCAAAATCGCCAAGGAGATCAAACTGCCCAGTGGCTATAGCGTCAGCTTCGGTGGCGAATTTGAAAACCAGCAGCGCGCCACCAGCAATTTGTTACTGGTGATCCCTATAGCTATCGCGCTGATCACTTTGATTTTATTCACCACCTTCGGCTCGCTGGCAAAATCGGGATTAATCCTCGCCAACGTCCCGTTCGCCATGATGGGCGGTATCGTCAGCTTGTATCTCTCGGGGGAATATCTATCCGTGCCCGCCTCGGTGGGCTTTATCGCCCTGCTGGGTGTCGCCGTGCTTAACGGCGTGGTGATGGTCAGTTATTACGAACAAACCAAATACTTATTCGGTAGCCTCAGGGAGCGAGTCGAACAGGGCGCGGCGCGTCGACTCAGACCCATTCTGATGACGGCCACCACCGCCATGTTTGGTTTGATCCCCTTAGTGTTCGCCTCGGGTCCCGGTGCTGAAATCCAAAAACCTTTGGCCATTGTGGTGATCGGTGGCTTGCTCACCTCCACTATCACGACCCTGTATTTACTGCCCATGTTGTATTTTTGGCTGGAGAAACGCCGATGAGCACCGAACAACTGCTAGTCCTGATCGCCCAAAACGATATCAAGGACGATATAGTCGACACTCTGATTGAGTTGGAGTTTTTATCCGGCTTTAGCCTAGGTAATATTTGCGGATTTAGCCGAGAGCACAGCCATTTCAATATCAAGGAACAGGTGGAAGGTTATAGGGAGTTTTGTAAGTTTGAGATTATGCACCCTGCAAGCCAGCAAAGCGCCCTGCTTGAAGCACTAGCAAAGGTCTGTAAACACAAGCCTTGCCGTTATTGGATTATGCCCATCTATCAAAACGGCACGCTTTCCTAACGATAAAGGGCATACAGAACCTGCTGTATGCCCTTTACAGAATCGGTGTTGGACGACGCACTAAGTAACCACTGGCGATTGAGAGAATGCAGTAGGCGGTAAAGAAGTAGAATCCACTCTCAAATTGCGCCTTGGTCTTTAACATTTCGCCCATACCACCCGAGGCATTGCCCGCCAAAAAGGTAATGATCAGAGCCACCACAAACACATCGGCCATAGACCATTTCGCCAGCGCAGAGACAATATGGTGAATGCGCCACTGCAGCGCAACCGAACTCACGGTTTGTTGTACCAACATCAGGCTGAGTTTCACCGCGGGGATTATGATGCTAAACAGCATCACCAGCCCAGCCACTAAGCCATTGCCGGTATTATATAATTCGGTGACAGTACTCCAGATACTGCGGGTTTGCTGTAATACCTCCACTTCGCCCTTGAGGTTATTCAGGCCCAAAAGACCACTGACCATATTTAGCATGCCGCGGGCACTGTCGCGCCCCGAATCCTCATCGAAACTTTGTGCGACCTGCTCAATCCCTTGTTCGGTGAGTTTGGCCTTATCTATGCTGCCATTGAGACTCAAAATGGGCTGAGTCACGCCGGGAATTAACAGCGCCAAAGACAGCAGAATAACGAGAATGGGAAGAAGAGAATTGCGTACACTGTTCATAACAAAGCCCTTGGGAAATTTTGGCTCAGTGTACGGCCTTTCCCCTTATCGGGGCAATGAATGGCACCTGACATCGTGGCAGATATCAGGTGCGGCAATAGGCATCAGTAGAAGGGTTTAGGATCGATATCCAGCGAGCTTGGCGACACGCCGCGTTCAATATGCAGATCTGACTTGAGCAGATCGACCATAACCACCTCGGTATAACGTTTTGCTTTTAAAGAATAAAAACATTTTACGATCGGGTGTAATGCGTCCCTGTCCTTCGAGGCCCAGACGATACCCACTCGTCCGTCGGACAATTCGACCAAAGAGCCGACAGGATACACGCCGACGCAGCGAATAAACTCGTATACCAGCTCTTGATCGAGGTGGAATGGCGTCAGACTCAATAGGATCTTAAAGGCCGCCGCTGGGCTCATGGCCTCTTTGTAGCAACGAGTAGCGGTTAAGGCGTCGAAGATATCGACGATACAACTCATGCGACCATGGAGCGGGATTTCCTCGGCCTTTAATCCCCGAGGATAGCCACGGCCATCGAGCTTTTCATGGTGCATCAGACAAACATCTTTACTGACCTGAGATAAGCCTTTTGTTTCGTTCATAATTTCAAGTGCATACACTTGATGCAGCTTCATATGTTCGAATTCTTCAGGGGTGAGTTTGCCAGGTTTGTGCAGGACTTTGTTATCGACCTTGATCTTGCCAATATCATGCAAAATCCCGCCGACCGCCATCTCCCTGAGAATCGAACGGTCGAGCTTTAAGTACTTACCGAAAGTCACCAGCAGGAAGGCCACATTCACTGAATGCTCAAGCAGATAAGCATCCTTTGAACGCAGTGCTGACATGCATCTCAATGCATCTTCATCCAACAAGACCGATTCAATCATGCTGTCGGCTAGGGCCTCGAAGGGGGCAACCTCTATCGCTTTACCCTCAAAGGTTTCGGACAAGACTTTGCGGATCAAATCCTTAGCTTCGGTCAGAATGACTTGAGCCTGCTTCTGCTGATTCTCGCGGGTTGCTAACGGCTTTTTAACACCAGCAGACCCATCGTTACTGGCTTTGCGCTTAAAACCGCAATGTTCGGCCGACCGCTCAGTGTCGACCCAAACAAATTTGATCCCATTTCTCGTTAATTTAGCAATCGCATCCTTATGCTTGATTTGTCCTGCATTCGCAATCGCGAGCCGACCTTGATCACTTTTGTCTATCGCGCTGACAAACATACCCAGTGTCAATTGCGACACGGGCAATTTGATTAGGTCAACTGATTCTGCCGACTCACTCATATCTAGCAACCCCAAGGCATAGAGAAAATGACTGCTATTTACTACGCAGCTTGCCGCCCTATTGGGCATATTAGCTGTGACTTATCTCTTGGTAGTATAGGACAGTTTATCCTGCATTCTAAGCCGAGGGAGGGAAAAGCACCATATGCTTTGATGACGAGCATCAAAGAACCAGATAAAAACCGAGCAGAATGATGGGGTATTGCTCAGTTAAAGGCTAATTGGTTAATAATACGGTATTTTTTAGCATCATACATTCGAAGCTTGTTACCATCCAACGGCGATATTGGCAGTTGTAGCAGGAGCGCATTTCATCATCGACCTGCTCATCTTCATCGTCGGGTGCAAAGCGAGAACACAGCTGTGCCGCTCGCCTCGCTTCAGGATATTGCTGCAAACCCGCTCGAAAAATCCAACGTTCGGTCTCGTATTCAAACTGGTTGAGAAGTTCCTGATTCATCTTCACCTCAATAGTCCTGCAATGCTTGTTTGCCAGCATTACGCCAGTGCTCACCATCACGGCTAACTAGCAATACAAATTGATGCTCAAGATAAACCGCCTTCACTTTGCCTTTGAGTTGAACCTTTTCATTCGCCGCTAAACGGGTTTTATCTGTGCTCATTACCGCATCTAGGCCTGTCTGCTCGAGAATGTCTGCCACAGTTAACTCGAGGGACACTTCCTCAAGCTGACCGAGTTTAATTTGCCCCTTAACGCGCCCATCACTGCCCATTAAACGCAGCCCTAATCCCGCCAAAGCACCAATCACGCCCTGGCCAGTACCACCGTGCTCGGTGAGTTGGATCTGTAACTGCTCGGCAAGCTGGTAAGCGGCCGCTTTGGTGATCACTTCGCGCTTGGCTCTGAGCCCAAAGTCTATCAGCGTATTCACATCATAGTCGGAATCGACATCCAAAATTGCAATCCCAGGATCCGCCTTAGGCGCAGACTCTGCGACTAAATGCACGACCGCCAGACGATGGATCTCCGCCTGCGATAATGGCGACTGCAACGCAAAACACATGGCACTGTTGTGGGAGGTGTAAGGAATATCAGGATGCACAAACAACTGATGCCGCGTCACAAAGGAAGCCTTTCCACCCGAGTGCTGCGCGAGCAAATGTGCAATCTCCTCGGCTATCTCACCTGTGCCCTTAGTGCCAATGTCGTCGGTATCGTCGATACAAATAAGCCAATTTTTCATCAGTATTCCTAGCAATTAAAACTTGTCACGGTGGAGGAGATCATGGGCCTTAAGCCTATGCAACACAGGCGGCACCAGCAAGGCACCTAAGGTGGCAAAGAATCCGCCCTTAAGTACGCTCGCGCCCCATTGGATAAGCACGACGTCGAAGGCCATGCCCGCCAACGCATTGGTTAGCGCCACTTTTACCGCCCAGGCCATACAGCCAATAATGCCTAAAATCACGCAGCGCCAATGTAGGCTTAATGTGAGCGGTAACAATAAAGCCACGAGATCCATCGCAATCGCCGGTAAGATAAACTTCAATAAAATCATCGGGCCGCCCTTGCCGACTCCGAGCGCCATGGCGACTAGGCCTGCTATCCCGCCACAGGCAATCATGCTGCCGAAACGCCCAAGCACGCCGTAGCAAATCAAGTAGAAGAAGCTCATTAAAAACATGCTGTGACCTGAGATCCCAAGCTTGAGCCTTAACATTCCCGTCAAGGCCACCAGCAAAGTGGCGCAAAAACCAATAAACAACGAGTCCTGTAGACTCAGAGGGAGTTTTTTCTTCATTTTTTGTCTCTCGGTGAGTGCCAATGGGTGACACGCGTACTCTTGCCAAAGTGACGACTCTGGGCCGCAATCGCCATCTGGCGAGATAATTTAAGTAATTGGATTAATACGGGAAACAGCACGCAATACACTAGCTCAGGCCAATTTTTAGGATTCCGCAGCGCCTTAGGGGTAATGCGCGCGCCGCGCAGACATTGGATCTGGTAAATCTCACGCACTTCGTCCGCCATAAAGGGCAGCAGACTCAAAGAAGCTGCCACCACAAAGGCCCATTTAGTTGGCAAAAAAGCACTTAACACTTCGCCGATACGCTCGGGCGCCGCCGTGATACACAACCACCAGCCGGGGATAGTCGCTAGAATAATCCGCCCGACCACCACGGCGCCTTGAGCTAAATGGCCAACCCCATAGAGCAACAGATACAGACTCAAGGTAATTGTCAGTTGAATCGCGCCGAGTTTAACCACCCCCATGATGCTGCCGCGGCGCGCTAAACCATGGAGCACGAGCAAGCCATTGATCGCCACCAACGGCAGTAATAAATCGGCGGGTAACACAAAGGCGCAGGCAGAGAGCACACAGACCAACAATAGCGATAGCGCGCATAGCGTAGTTTCTTGGCGTTCGCGACTCCAACGCCTGCGAGCTCGTAGTCGCCAGCGACGGCAACTAACCCACATAGCGCTCCTCCATCCCCATAGCATCTTCCGTCAGCAAGCCATTGTGTAAACTGAGCTGCCTAGACACGGCACTATGCTCCACCACTCTGTGACTGCTTATTAGAATCGCACAGCCCTGCGCCCTAAGACGCTTGAGCAGGAACCACACTTTTTGGTAATAGTGCTTATCCATGCCAGCAAGCGGGTCATCGAGTAGCAGTACCTTAGGCTGCAAGCAGGCCAAGGATGCCAAGGCAACCAAATGCTGCTGCCCGTAGGACAATTTATGGGGAGATTGTTCCGCAAGCGCCATCAACTCGAGATCGAGTAGCATTTGCTCGGCACGCTCTTTAGGGAGTTCGAAACGATTCAGGCTAAATTGCATCTCGGCTAACACACTGGTTTCAAACAGTTGTCGACTCGGCCTTTGGATTAATAATCCTAACTCGGCACCATAGATGCCCAATTTAGGTTTACGACCTAAGACTTTGAGCGGTAAACGCAGCTTTAGGTTAAGCATCCCGGCTAAGGACTTTAGTAGGCTAGTTTTACCCGAGCCATTATCCCCGACCAGAGTCACTATCTCACCCGCATGTAACTGAAACCCCTGCGGACAGCTAAACAAGGGCTGGCTACCGTCGAAACAGAAATCGAATGCTTCGGCACTGACCAGCACTTTACCAACGTGAGCAGAACCCCAAGGTTTAACTGGCGTATCAATCGGTTGAGCATCGCTAACTGTGTAGATGCCTGCGGATAAACGGCCAACCTCCAATTGCCAATAATGCTGGATAATCTCGGCAAACGCCGCCGCATTATGCTCCACTAGCACCAGCGCCATGCCTTCGGCAATAAGATTTCGTAGCACCACTAATAGCTCAGCCACACCGTGATCATCGAGCTGTGCCCATGGCTCATCGAGCAGCAATAAGTGCGGCTCGCACACCAGCTGAGCGGCGATCATCAAACGGTATTTTTGGCCGAGGGAAAGGGTACTGACTTGGGTATCGAGCCGCAGAAACAACCCGACGCGTCGCAGCGCTAACTGCACCTTAGGCAACATATTCTCGGCGGGAATGCCGAGATTCTCTAAGGCGAAGGCGACTTCGGCACCCACGGTTTGCCTCAGTAGCTGAGTTTGAGGGTCCTGCATCACTAAGCCAGTGACCAGCTCGGGATGACGCCAAATATCACCCTCATGCGGGCGATTCTGCGCGCCCGCAAGCAGGTTTAATAGACTCGATTTACCCGAACCCGTTGGCCCGCTGACACAATGGCATTGACCAGCGCTAATCCCTAGCCTGACCTCCTGCAATACAGGGGCTAATTGGCTGCCATAATTAAAGCTGACACCTTCGAGCTCGAGTAATTTCATCTTAAATTTGCCAATTCACACCCACAAAGAACTGACGGCCAGCCTGAGGCAGGGCTTCACTCTGGTAGTAGTTCTCATCCAATAGGTTAGTGGCGCGCAGATACACTTCTAACTTATCGGCGATCAGCGGCTGCACTAAGTTAATATCCACTAAGGTGTAGTTATCCAGCGATTGTTGTTGGTACTGGTTCTGCCCGTTCACTTTCACCTGAGTCGCATAAACCTGATCGAGGATACGCTCCACATTCAGGTGAATTTGCGTCTCGAAGGGGAACTCGTAACTCATCTGCCAGCGCAGCTGGTGACGAGGACGGTATTGCAGCGCATCTAAGGTATCGTCGCCTTCCATTTCTTTCGAATCTAAGAAACTGTAGGAGAAGCTCAGATCTAAATGCTCAATCGCATGGTTGTTAATTTGGAAATCAATCCCTTTGAACTCATAGCGCCCCATATTTTGGTAGAAACCATCGGTATCTTTGGCGATATAGTTCTTCGCATCCGTGTAATAACCGTAGAGCGAGAAGTCGGTGCTAGCCGGTAAGTTTTGCTCCAGACCTAGCTCGACATGTTTAGATTCTTCCGCTTCTAGCTCACTATTACCCGATGATTGCGAGTACAGGTTCACCATAGAGGGGAAACGCACTTTACGGGCCACACTCAGGCTCAAGCGTGAATCAGGTACCACCTGCCAGTAGCTAGAGGCCATTGCCGAGTAGTTATCATCCGTACCATCGGAGGTATCGAGTGAGTGGAATGCGCCACCGAAGGTGAAGCCATAGTTGTGCTCAGACTGATACTGATATTCGGCCGCAGCAGTATATAACCATGCAGAATCGTTTAGGTTTTCAGCACCGCCGGAACCGCCACCGCTACCATTGCCACCGCCAGAACCTGTTCCGCCACCGCTACCCGTGCCACCACCGCTACCAGTGCCACCGCCAGAGCCTGTTCCGCCGCCGCTACCAGTGCCACCGCCAGAACCTGTTCCACTGCCGCTACCTGAGCCGCTGCCAGAACCTGAACCTGTGCCCGAGTTATTCCCCGTGCCACTGCCAGTATCGCTCGAGTAAGTATCGACGACTGACTTCCAACTCTGTTCTTCAGCAATCACAGAGGTGGTTAACAGCCCGGCCTTATGGAAATCGGTGATCAGCTGTAAATTGACCCCTTGCACCACGGAGCGGCCATCTTGAGTTTGCGTCAATGCCTGATAGGTTTCATCGGCATAGGCGGCTTCTAAGGTATCGCTTTGATTGTGATAACCAAATCCGCGCAGGGTAAAGGTATCGTCAAACTGATGGGCCAAGCCAAGTTGGAAGGTATGTGAATCATAATCGTCGGTACGTTCATACTTAAGTTTGCCACTGCCAGTACCATCACGGGCAGGTTTACCCCATTCACCATTGCGCAGCGCCATGTTGGCAATCAATTGGGTCTTATCCGATAACCAGTAACTGCCTTGGGCATAGACGTTGGTGACTTCTTTATCTGAGTTAGCACGTAGCTCACCGTCTTGATATTGAGTCGGCTCGAAATCATTCGACATAGGGTAGCCATCGGTCTGCTGACGGCTAACACTCACCAATCCCTGCCAATCATCGCCCGAGCCAGCGGCGCTAATATCACCGTTGAAAGTATTGTCTTTGCCCGCTTCCAAGCGTCCAGACAGAGCGGGCGCAGTACTGCCCTGCTTCGTAATAATATTGATCACCCCACCAGCACCGCTTGGGCCGTACAGCACTGAGGTCGGTCCAACCGACACTTCAACCGAGGCAATTTGGCTGGTTGGGATTACGCTTGGGTCGAACTGACCATCATCGGCACTGCTCATGGGCACGCCGTTCACCAGTAAAGTGACATGGCGTGTCTTAAAACCACGAATATCGACCCTTGGAGTGCCATCACCACCCACACGGATATACACCCCGGGCACATTCTTCAGCACTTGATCTAAGGTCTGCGCACCTAAAGCGCGGATTTCGGCTTCGTCTATGCTCCAATGGGTGGTCGCCAATTGCTCGGCATCGGCACCTTCGCCATGGACGACAATGACTTCATTCACATTCAGCAGGGGATCACGGGCGATTTCATCGGCGTTGGCGCTAAAACTCAACCCAATCGCAAGCGCTAAGGACGACACTCTAAAGGCGGTATTTCTGGTTATCATATTATTGTTGTCATACAGGAAGTTTAGGATGTGCCCCCTATTGTGGTCTGAGGAATTTCCGCCTCAACTGAAAAACAATCAAAAACCAACTCAGATCGACTAATTGCAACAAATGGAAAACGCCATCTGTCACAAAGAGACAAAATGTCCAACACAGACGACGGTATCGACAAAAAGACCCATCTAGGTCACATTTTTTAGTGTCTCGAAATGAGACTATGGCAAAAGTCACACACTCGTGGGTTGCATCTTGACACTCGCGGCCTCGGCCTTTAATTTGAGCGAAAGATTCTTATTTACACGTTCTCACCCACTTGGTGTAAATGACTTTAAAAAGAATGGATTAACTTATCGCTGACTGCCGGAACTTCAGCCACCACCTTCATCTCGTTACCTTTGGAGTTTTATTTGCCCGCTCACGCCCTGTCTGAAGACCTTAAGTCTCTCATCGACAAACTCATTCAATTGAAGCAGGTTCCACCGACGGAGCCGATAGTGCAGTTATCCTTAACAACTGTCTCTATCCCTTTGATTTCGTGGTTGGCATCCCAACACCAATATCCGCGCATTTACTGGCATGGACGCGACAAGATTGAAGAAGTCGCGGCGATTGGTGCCTGTAAAGACTTTAAGTTTGAAACTGGTGTCGAGGATAAAACATTAGCGAACGTCTACGAACAGCAGCGCACCTTATCCAGCAATCCAGAGATTCGCTACTACGGCGGCGTGGCGTTTGACCGCAGCATCGAATCTTGGCCCGAGTTTGGTAACAGTCGCTTTGTGTTACCGCGTATCGAATTTAGGCGCAGCGACAATCAGTTCAGTTTACGGGTGAATCTTAACTTTGCCGATAACACTCCAGAAGAGGAAATCAATCGCGCCATTGCCGCGATTGAAGCCGTGATGCCAGCAAGGCCTTTGGCACCACCGAATAAACTGACCCTGTTGAGTCGCAACGATACTCCCGACTTTCCACGCTGGAAAACCTTAGTCGAACAAGTGGTTGAGCCTAAGTTTAATCAAGAGACACCCAAAGTGGTGCTATCGCGCCACACTGAGCTTGAGGTTAATGCGCAGGTTGATCCTTGGATGGTGTTGGCCTGCTGGCAGGGGCGTAATCCCAACAGTTTTCAGTTTGGCTTCCAATTTAGCCCAGATCGCACTTATATCTCCTGCTCGCCAGAGCGGTTATTTCGCCGTCGTCAGCAGGAATTGTTTACCGAGGCGCTTGCTGGCACCACTGTACGTGGCTTAAACCAAGAAGAAGACACGGCACTGGCCAACGCGCTGCTCGAAGACAACAAAAACAGCATAGAAAACCAGCTGGTTCGCCGTCATATCGTCAGTATGCTCTCCCCCTTGAGCCAGCATGTGGGCGCCGAAGAAACCGCGACGATTTTTAAGCTAAACCATATTCAGCATCTCCACCGCGCCATTCGTGCCGAGTTAAAGCAGGGCGTGAATGACTTCCAATTGTTACAGGCGTTGCACCCAACACCTGCGGTGGGCGGTCTTCCCAGACAGTCTGCAATGAACTTTATTCGTGAACGTGAAGGCTATATGCGCGGTTGGTACGCCGGTGCCTGTGGCTATTTCAATAAGTATGAGAGTGAGTTTTCGGTGGCGATTCGCAGCGCCTTGATTGAACCTGGCAAGATCAATCTGTTTGCTGGTGCGGGGATTATTGCTGGCTCAGATCCCGAGGCGGAATGGCAAGAGCTAGAGAATAAGTTAGCGACGATTATGTCGATTCTGATTGAACTTTAAACTACTGATAAACACTAAAATCCCTTTGCTTTGGTCTCAGTGTAGAGCCTATTTTGCTCTCCAGAATCGATAAGCTTTTTATGTGCCATATCAAAATGTTGTTTTAACATCCGCCCTTTTTCCGTATTGGCAAAAGCGAAATAGGTTTCGGCGGTGAGTACCCCAGGAATAATCACAAACTGCTGCGGCGCCTTCAATTGGGGGACGAGAGTCTCCATATTCTTTCTGTAATCCAGCACGGCATCGGTTCGTCCCGCATTCACGCTATTTAGCATGTTTAAGATGTCGCTGCCTTCCTCATAAAACATCGGGGTCGTCGTCAACCTGTTATAACGATAGGCCAGCATGGCCTGCACTTTCTTGTGGGATAAGCTTTCCATTCCCAACCAAGTCGCCGCAATTTGCGGGGTAACGGCGGCATCAATAGAATCGAGTTCAACGGGATTTTCACTCAGCAGGCTATTTTTCACATCCCCCTTGTAAACGCTGAGGATCATATCCACTCTGCTGGTTTCAACCATATAAAGCGTGCGGGCAAAGGGCATAAACTGCACATCGAGTTGCCAATCGGGAGCGGGAAACACTCGGCGGAGAATATCGAAGTAATAACCCGTCTCATCGGGATTGGAGAAACCTTGCCACGAAGCGGTGACCAGATGGATCACCACGGGTCTAGCCGGTGTCGCGAAAGCACACAAACTCAATAAACTAAAACACAAGGCAGCAAGAAATGATCGCATCGCGTTCTCCTCCCATTTCTTAACAGTGTAGGATAGTTTCCCTGCCAGTGCTGTGACCATATCGATCACTCGCGTTTGGAGAGTGCAGCTAAATTGCTTGGAATATAAACAGTAAGCTTGCATCTTCGAACCTGGTCACTATAATGGCGACCCCGATTTCAGCACGCTGATTTTGGGTAAAATAACAACAGATCATTTAGCGGGTTCCCTCACCCCGCCCTACACAACTAAAAAGGCCACATATGTTAATGTTAACCCCTGCGCAGCTTCGCCGCGCACTCCTGCTATTAGTGGGATTTCACATACTGATTATTTGCGTCAGCAACTACTTGGTACAACTACCGTTTCAATTGTTTGGTTTTCACACCACTTGGGGCGCGTTTAGTTTTCCCTTTGTCTATCTCGCGACCGATCTCACCGTGCGTATTTTTGGACAAACACCTGCCCGTAGCATCATCCTCAAAGCCATGGTGCCCGCGTTGATGATTTCCTATGTCATGGGTGTGGTATTCCATCAAGGCAGCTTCCAAGGGATTGATTCCTTAAGCCAATGGAACACGTTTGTGTTTCGCATCGCCTTCGCCAGCTTCGCGGCTTATTTGATTGGTCAGCTGATGGATATCACAGTCTTCGCCCGTCTACGCCAAAGCCGTTCTTGGTGGGTCGCGCCTGCGGCATCGACCATTGTCGGTAACTTAGTCGACACCTTAGTGTTCTTCAGTGTCGCTTTTTATGCCTCGACAGACAGCTTTATGGCAGCCAACTGGCCCGAAATCGCGGCCGTGGATTACAGCTTCAAATTACTCGTGAGCTTAGGCTTATTCCTGCCCGCCTACGGCGTCCTGCTGAAGGTCTTACAAGACAAGATCTTGCAAACCAGTCCACAAAAATCATTTTCCTGATTAACTCAACTGGCCAGACCTGTTATAATTTGAGCAGTTTTTTGTTCAGCCCCACTGTGTTTATGCGCATTTGGGGCTGATTTTCTGTGAGAGAAAATTATGTATTCAATTGAAATCAAAGCACTGACAGCTCTGACACCTGAGTTGACCACACAGCTTATCGAACTGAGCAAGCAAATCCCTGAACTCGACCGCCCGCTAACGAGCGAAACCCTCGCGGAACGTCTCTCGGACAAAACTAGCTTGATTCTCTTAGCCTATGTGGAAGGTGAATTGGCAGGCTTTAAACTGGGATACGAGCAGGCAGATGCCGTGTTTTACAGTTGGTTAGGCGGTGTAGCGACCGACTTTAGACGCTTAGGGCTGGCACAGAGCCTATTGGAATACCAAGAAACGTGGGCGAGCCGCCAAGGCTACAAGCTGATCCAAGTAAAAACCATGAATCGCTTCCCTGCCATGCTCAATCTGTTGATTAGAAATCAATATTTGATTACTGAACTGAAGGCCGATCCGCAAAGCCTGATCGACCATAAACTGCATTTAAGCAAGTCGATTGCGACAGCTTAAAAGCGATTTACATAAAAATGTGCATTTTTTGCGAGAAATAGCTTGCAAACCTAATTGAGAATGATTATCGTTACCTTGCGTTCCAAAACTCATCTTTAACACGGATGACTGGTAATCTGACGTTGTTAAAGTGCTCCTGAGTTTGCAAGCACGACATTGCTCACACACACTCTTTTGTGGCCGGATTCATCATCCGGCTTTTTTTTGCGTTTTATTCAGTAAATCAATCCTATAGCATTTCGTGCAGAGTAGCTTCTAAGATGACATTTCGGTGCTTTGGCCGGAAAAATGTAAGCCATCGTAGGGGTTGTTTTGCTGATCTTCCTTCGCCTCATGGTACAAGCCAATGGTGAAGATAGACCCCTTACCCAGTACAGAGCTCACCTCTATGGTGCCGCCGATTCGCTTGATAATCCCGTAACTTAAGGATAATCCAAGGCCAGTGCCGTCTTTACGCGTGGTGTAGAAGGGATCAAAAATCCGCCCTAGCTGCTCAGGGGCAATCCCCGAACCTTCGTCCTCAACCTCGATTTTCACCCCTATCGGCATATCTTGTTGCAGCCAATCATAGGTTCGCACCCAAATCCTGCCTTTGCCATCCATCGCATGGGCGGCGTTAACAACAAGGTTAATCAGCACTTGCAATAACTGCGGGCGGTTAACCTGCACTGGGCAACTGGCGTTCAGTTCTGTTATCAGCACCACTTCTTGTTTTTGAATCGAGTGCCGCACTAATACCAGCATTTCCTCGATGATAGGCGTAATAGGATGCATCTCTAAGGGAGCGTTAAACTCACCTGGGCGGCTGTATTGCAGCAGGCTGCGAATAATAGTGCTAATACGGCCAACCTGTTGGATAACAAGATCGATTTCTTCTTTTACCGACTCAGCATTATCCCCAAGCTCATAACGCAGTAACTCCATATTCCCGAGGATCACCGCCGTTGGGTTGTTGATCTCATGGGCAATCCCTGCGGTTAGCTCACCTAGCGCGGTTAACTTCTCATTGGTGACTAACTGCTGGCGAGTCTCATTGAGCAGCGCCACGTTGCGCTGTAACTCTAAGGTCTTGTCCTGCAGGCTTCGAGTCCGCTCCTCGACCTTCATCTCGAGTTGTTCGGCGGCGGCCTGGATTTGTGCGTTGCGCCGCTGCAATAAGTCGAGCATTCGGTCAAACTGCTCGGCAAGATTCGACAATTCGTTATCCCTGTCTAGCCCCAAGGCACCGATACGCACATTGCGCCCAGACTGCACCGCTTGCACCACATGATGAATACGCTCTATCGGCTGCAACAAGCTGTAGGCGCCGCGGTAAACCAACAAGCCGGAGATCAGTAGCACCAGCATCAGAATAGTGCCTAATTCGATGATATTAAGCAGGTAGTTATGGATAAAGGGCGATTCTGAGAATCCGGTATAGATCATCCCGACACGTTGCCCGCGGATATCTTCTAAGGGCGCGTAGGCGGAAATGAACCAATCATTAAACACAAAGGCGCGGTCGACCCATAACTCACCATGATTCAGCACTTTTTCACGCACTTCCTCGGACACTAAACTGCCGAGCGCTCGCCCTTGGGTTTCATTCGGCTGTGGAAAAAAGTGCAAAGGCACGTTGGTGGAGATACGAATATTGTCGAGAAAGATGGTCACAGTACCAATGGAACGCTCCGGCAATGTGCCCTTGTCGTAGACGAGGTCGCGGATATGGTCGACGATGCGCGTATTCCGATTAAACAGCACGCCGCCATCGAGATACCAAGCCACTTTGCCCTCAAAATCGGGAATAGGCAGCAAGCTGCGGCTCAGTAGACCACGGTCTTCCACTTGCTTATTCGGGCTCTGCGCCCGCAATGTCGCCAACAGTGGGATGACCGCCCTTTGGGCTAAGTCTGGGTCGATGCGGGCTAAGCGATCGGGCGATAGCACCATCAATCCCGAATAGGGCAAGAGACCGCCCATTTTCGGTAATATTTGCCGTAAATCCGGGTCGGACGCCGCTTCGGCAACGCTCACAAGTCGCAAGAAGTCTAAATCGAGTTGCTTTTTCTGCTCATTCAGAAAGGTATCGATACTCGCCCTGTGGGCCAACTCACCGCTAAGAATGGGCCGAAAATCATTCTGAAAAGTCCATGAGGTCATCACTCGTTCGAGCTGTTTCTCCTGACGAACCTGTACCTGTTGCAAGGTATTTTCAGCCACAGCCAAATCGGCTTTTACCTTCATAAACAGTTGCTTGCCCGTGTAACTGATATTCCAGTAAATAGTGATAAACACTAAACTCACCAAGGTGAGCAAAATCGGCAGCAAGGTGAGGATCAGAATGCGATAACGCACTTTGGCCTGCATTTGCTGCCAACTGACACCAAAAAAGTGAGTAAAAAACGACACTTAGAACTCCTGCTCGTCGCTAACGTCAAACCACTCTTTATACTTGCGGTCTAAGGTCTTGCGGGAAACGCCTAAGTCCCGAGCCGCCGCCGACTTATTGCCAGAGTGCAGATCCACCACGCTAGTCACATGGTGTTTTTCTACTTCTTTCAATGGCCAATCTAAGGGATAACCTTGGGAAGCCGAAGACTCAGTCTTCACCTGTTGCTTCCAGTATTCCGCCGGTGGCTTGCCGAGCAGAATACAGCGTTCAATCATATTGCGCAGTTCACGGATATTGCCTGGCCACTCGTGCTGTTGCAGCTTCACCATATCCTCATGGCTCCACACGACTTCACGCACACCCAATTCTGCCGCTAATTGGCGAGTAAAGTGGTGGGTCAATTCGACCACATCTTCCGGACGTTCGCGCAGGGGAGGAATTAAAATATCCAGCACATTCAAGCGATAATAAAGATCACGACGGAAGTTACCCGCTTCGACTTCATCCACCAGCGTGCGGTTAGTGGCCGCAATCACCCGGACATCAATATTCACTTCCTTCTCGCTGCCGACGGGGCGAATCGCTTTCTGTTCTAATACCCTGAGCAGTGCCGTTTGCATCTTGAGGGGCATCTCACCAATTTCATCGAGGAAAATGGTGCCGCCAGAGGCAAAACTGAATAAGCCTTCGCGGTTACCCTTAGCGCCGGTAAAGGCACCCGCGGTATGGCCAAAGAGTTCGCTCTCCAGTAGTTCTGGGGCGATAGAGCCGCAGTTAACGGGCACGAAGGGCCCTTGGCGGCCGCTGAGTAAGTGTAATTGGCGCGCGACAAGTTCTTTACCCGTGCCCGATTCGCCTTGAATTAACACTACGGCGTTGGTCGGCGCCACGCGCTCAATCACTTGCTTAACCGACTTCATGGCCTCGCTGCTACCGATAATGGTGGAGGAATAGCCGATAGAGACTTCACGGCGCAGCATCAAGTTTTCGCGGCGCAGCAAACGGCGCTCGATACAACGGTCAACCGCCGACATCATCTGCTCGAGGTGGAAGGGCTTCATAATAAAGTCTGAGGCGCCAGCCCGCAGCGCTTTAATCGCGACTTCTAAATCCGCATAGCCGGTCATAAAAATCACATCGGAGCGGCGGCCTTGCTCATCTAAGGCTTCGTGCCACTCGATTCCCGAGCGACCCGGTAAACGGATATCGACAATCAATAGGTCGAAGTGGCAGCGACTACGTAACTGCTCAGCATCTTCAATACTGCCCGCCGTTTCGACTAAGGCGAATTTCTTCGACAGCGCCTTATTCAAAAAGCTACGCATCCCCGGCTCGTCATCGACGATCAGGACAGACACAGCGGAAGGAAGGGGCTTGAGGTTATTATCTATCTGGCTCATAGTGCTCACTTCTGGACATTTTGACTCAATTGCGACCAATTCTAGCATTGAAACTAGACAAATAGGTCACTATGAACCATAAGAAGCATGCGCTGAGACAATTTGTCTGCGAACTATTTGTTGAGCCTGAGATCGGGGTCACAATTTAGATCAAGCTGTGAACGTAAATGCGTCATTATTGGTTTGGCATCCTATTTGCTTTCAATCGAACGCATTACAATTTACGGAACCTCCCACTCAGTAGGCAATTGAGTCGGAACCCTATTTTTCGCCAAGGAGTATCCATGCTAAACGTGAAATCTCATATGAAGTCATTACTGGGCCTGGTTGTTGCAGCCAGCATGCTCACAGTGTTACCCGCTCAATCGGCTGAAGTGATCAAGTTAGCCACCACCACCAGTACTGAAAACTCAGGTCTGTTAAAAGAATTACTGCCTAAGTTTGAAAGTGAATCAGGCTACAAAGTACAAGTTATCGCAACGGGTACCGGTAAAGCGCTGAAACTGGGCGAGCAAGGCGATGTGGATTTAGTCATGACCCACGCCCCAAGTGCTGAAGCAAAATTTGTTGCCGACGGTTTTGGTGTTGAGCCACGTGGCATTATGGAAAACGATTTCGTGGTGTTAGGTCCTAAAAACGACCCAGCAAAACTACGTGAAAGCAAAACGGCCGAAGAAGCCTTCGCAAAAATCGCCAAATCTGGCTTACCTTTCGTCTCTCGTGGTGACAACTCTGGCACCCATATCAAAGAGTTAGAAGTATGGAAAGCCGCAGGCGTGACTCCTGACTTCAAAGGTTACACTTCAGTCGGTCAAGGCATGGGTAAAACTCTGCTGATGGCAAACGAATTACAAGGTTATACGCTGTCTGACCGTGGTACTTTCGTGGCGTACAAAACAAAGCTGGACTTAGGCGTGGATTTCGATGGCGGTAAAACGCTGGCGAACCCATACCAAGTGATTCTGATCAACCCTGCTAAATACCCAGATCTGAACCACAAAGGCGCCAAAGCCTTCAGTGACTGGCTGATCAGCAAAGAAGGTCAAGCCATGATCAACAACTTCAAAGTTGAAGGCGAGCAACTGTTCAAGGCAACCTATAGCGAATGAGCGAAGGCTGGCTAGCACTGTTACAGCAGGCGTTAAGCCTGCTGTTTTCATTGGACCCTGACGTTTGGTCCATCATCTCTGTCTCGTTTTCGGTTACTTTCGCGGCGCTGCTCATCACCTTAGTCCCCTCTATGGTGCTCGGTTTTGTGTTGGCGTTTGCCCATTTCCCCGGAAAGTGGTTTGTCACTAACTTAGTGCAAACGCTGCAATCGATCCCCACGGTCGTCATCGGCCTGCTGGTGTATCTCATTTTGACCCGCAACGGCCCGCTTGGGGATTTAAAGTGGTTGTTCACTCAAGAGGGGATGATCCTCGGCCAAATGATGATTTGCGCCCCAGTGATGATTGCCATGAGTCAAGCGGCCTTCACCAGTGTCGATCGCCGGGCATGGGAAACCTCACGTACCTTAGGCGCCTCTTGGTTTAGTGCGGTCTGGACAGTGTGCCGCGAACTGCGTATGCCGTTATTACTGGCGATTGTCGCGGCCTTTAGCCGTATTCTCACCGAAGTCGGCTGTTCTATGATGGTCGGCGGCAACATCTTAAACGTAACACGTAATATCCCGACGGCTATCGCACTGGAAACCAGTAAAGGCGATTTCGCCCAAGCTATCGCCCTCGGATTAGTGCTGCTAATCTTGGCCTTGATCCTCAACTTTGCCTTAGGTAGTTTACGCGGCAAAGAAACGCCAAGGAGCCATTAACTTATGACCCAAGCCAAACTGATCGCCCGTGACTTGGAAATGTCCTTTGGCCCGCGCTTATTATTCAAAGCCCACAGCCTCGAGTTGTGCCAAGGGAACGTTATTTATTTGCAGGGTGACAACGGCTCGGGCAAGTCGACCCTAATGAAGATCCTCGCGGGTCTACAGCCGCCATCTAAGGGCAAGATTGAAGTCAGCGGCTTTAAAAAGGACGCATGGTGGACACGTAACCCTTTGCTGGGTAAAGCCGTTTATCTCCACCAGCATCCCTATCTATTCGATGGCACAGTCAATTACAACTTAACCTACGGCTTACCCTTTGCGGCCTCAAAAACCGAGGCCAAACGTAGAATTGGCCAAGCAATTGAGATGGCGCAACTGGGCTCGCTATTACAGGCCAGAGCCAGCAATTTATCCGGCGGCGAAAGACAACGCCTCGCCATCGCCCGCGCTTGGATTTTACAGCCAAAGTTACTGATGCTCGATGAACCGACCTCCAATATGGATAAGGACTCCCAAGCCTTAGTGCTGCAAATGATCCAACAGCTCAAACAGCAAGGGACGGGAATGCTATTAAGCAGCCATCAAAACTGTGCGCTCACCGCCATTTGCGAGCAGCAGTGGCACATTGAAGACCAACAGGTGATAACCTCCCGTCAGCAAACGCCCACAAACTCCACACAGGGATCTTTATATGTCGTTGCAAATTGATGCCGTAATTCTTGCCGGTGGTATGGCACGCCGTATGGGCGGGGACGATAAAGGCCTCGTCGAGCTAAACGACAAGGCCATGATTGAACACACTATCGAGCGGATAAAACCTCAGGTTAAGGAGATCCTGATCAACGCAAATCGTAACCAAACACGTTATGCTGAGTTCGGTTTTACGGTGTTGAGCGATGAACATACCGGGTTTCTCGGCCCCTTGGCGGGCATGATCACCGCAATGGGTCACACCCAAGCAGACTATCTGCTCGTGGTGCCCTGTGATTGTCCACTGCTGCCGCGGGATTTAGTCGCCCGCTTATTGGCCGCCATTGAGGCAAACGATGCTGAACTTGCCGTTGCCAGCGATGGTGAGCGTGAACAACCCGTGGTGATGTTATTAAAGCCGAGCCTGCGCGAGTCGATGACCGCCTTTCTCGAAGCGGGCGAGCGTAAAATTGATTTTTGGTATGCCAAACATCGCTTTGCCGTGGCGGCCTTTGCCGATCAACCCAATGCCTTTGTCAATGTGAACACGCCAGAACAAAAACAACGACTGGCTGCAGAGATAAACCAAAGCTAAGGCTTCAAATTTCCCAGATTAGAGGTGCAAATGAGTACTCCCTTCGTCAATCCGCTATCTATTCCCGTTCTCGGATTTTGTGCCTATAGCGGCACGGGGAAAACCACCCTACTCAAGCAATTGATCCCCGAATTAAATCAGCGCGGCCTGCGTCTGGCGGTGATCAAACATGCTCACCACAATTTCGATGTCGATATTCCCGGTAAAGACAGCTACGAGATGCGCAAAGCTGGCGCGCGGCAAATGTTAGTCGCCTCCCATGTGCGTTGGGCGCTGATGACCGAAGATGCCCGCGATGGCGACCCAGAGCTTGTCCACCTACTCAAGCAAATTGAAGCCGATAAAGTCGATATCGTCTTAGTCGAAGGCTTTAAAAAACTCACGCTGCCGAAAATTGAGCTGCACCGCGCCGCCCACGGCAAGCCGTTTATCTATACCCAAGACGACAATATTCTCGCCATCGCTTGCTGTGATGATACCGAGCTGCCGAGCGAGCTAAGAAGACTCGACCTTAACAATGTCGCGCAAATTGCTGACTTTGTGATGGAATATGCCAATAGCTGGCAAGCCCCTAACCCAGCATTACCGATTGCGACTGTCGATGCCTGCACCTTGGGCAGCGATAAAAACCTCAGCGTGAGCCAAGGCTTGGCACAGATTTTATCCCATGTAGCCCCCGTCACTGAGGTGGAAGACATAGGTTTAGATGCGTTAGATAACCGTGTGCTCGCCCGCGACAGCATTTCGCCCGTGGATGTGCCGCAGCAAACCAACTCGGCGATGGATGGCTATGCCTTTGCCTATCAAGATCCGCTGCCAGCGAGCTTCGACTTAGTCGGTGAAGTCCTCGCCGGACATCAATATTCGGGCACACTCAAAGCGGGTGAAACCGTGCGCATTATGACGGGCGCGCCCGTACCCGCTGGCGCAGATACAGTTCAACCTCGTGAGCTAGCTAACGAGGCCAATGCCAAGGTCAGTTTCGATGGTCGCATTCAGCAAGGCCAACACGTTCGCCTTGCGGGTGAAGACATAGGCCAAGGCCAAGTCGCCCTCACCCAAGCCACACGCCTAAGCGCCGCCGAACAGGGCTTATTAGCTTCCCTCGGCCTTGACCGTGTGACGGTTTATCGCCGCCCGACGGTGGCCGTGTTCTCAACCGGGGATGAAGTCAGCCAACCCGGCGAAGCGCTAAATCCAAACTGTATTTATGACTCGAACCGTTACACCATCAAGGCGATGGCAAAACGTTTAGGTTGTGAAGTCATTGACTTAGGCATTATCGAAGATTCCGAAAGCGCTCTCGAAGCCACCTTGACCAAAGCCGCGGCGCAGGCAGATGTGGTGATTAGCTCAGGCGGTGTTTCCGTTGGCGATGCCGACTACATCAAGGCCGTGCTGGCACGCCTTGGCAATATCGACTTCTGGCGGATCAATATGCGCCCAGGTCGCCCACTCGCCTTTGGTAAGGTCGGCGATAGCCTATTCTTCGGCTTGCCTGGCAATCCAGTGGCTGTGATGGTGTCCTTCCTGCAATTTGTGCAACCTGCACTGCGTAAGCTCGCTGGTGAAACAAACTGGCAGGCGCCGTTATTCCCGGCGATTACCGATGAAACCCTGCGTAGCCGCACGGGCCGCACTGAGTTTATCCGCGGAATTTATCGCCTCGGTAATGATGGCAGGCTGCACGTGGCCAGTACTGGCAACCAAGGTTCGGGCATGCTCAGCTCTATGGTCAAAGGCAATTGCCTTATCATCATTGGAGATGATGCTGAGGCGGTGAATGCGGGTGAAACTGTGTTTATTCAACCTTTTGCCGATCTTTTATAAGTTCAGGTAAGCTCTATGAGCCAACTTGTGGATGCCTTTGGCCGTCAGGTCGAATATTTACGACTCTCAGTGACGGATCGCTGCGACTTCCGCTGTGTCTACTGCATGACGGAAGATCCCTGCTTCTTGCCCAAAGACCATGTCCTGCACCTCGAAGAGTTGGCTTGGATTGCCCAAGCCTTTACTGAACTTGGGGTGACTAAAATTCGCCTCACCGGCGGCGAGCCCTTGGTGCGTAGCGATTGCGATCAACTAGTGCACTTACTGGGCAAGCTCCCAGGGCTCAAAGATTTATCGATGACCACCAATGGTTCCAGACTCAGTAAGTTTGCCAAACCTATGTTTGATGCGGGTCTTAAGCGCTTAAACATCAGCCTAGATACCCTTAACCCCGAGCTCTTTACCCAACTGACGCGCAACGGCAAATTAGCACGTGTTATCGAAGGGATTGATGCGGCCATCGCCGCAGGTTTTGAGCGGATTAAAATCAATGCGGTGATCCTTAAACAGCAAAACGATCATGAAGTGATTGATCTGGTTAATTTTTGCCGTGACCGCAACCTAGATATCGCCTTTATTGAAGAAATGCCGCTGGGTGAAATGGACGAGCGTAAAGACGCGCGCCATTGCAGCAGTGATGAAGTTAAGGCCATCATTAACGAGCATTATCCCTTGCAGCTTTCTAATAAACGCACTGGCGGCCCCGCGCGTTACTACACCATGGCAGATAGCTCGATTCACATCGGGTTTATCTCACCCCATAGCCACAACTTTTGCCACGAATGTAATAGGGTACGCGTGACCGTAGAGGGGCAATTATTGCTCTGCCTAGGTAATGAACACTCCATTGATTTAAAAAGCATTGTACGAGAATACCCCGGGGACATTGAACGACTTAAAACCGCGATTCTCCACGGTATTAAGCTCAAACCTAAGCAGCATGTTTTCGATAATAGCGACGTGCAAATCCTGCGCTTTATGAATAGCACTGGCGGTTAACCCCTCTTACCTAGGGCTAGCATCTCTATTTTGCCGTGATACACTCAAGGCATCAGTCCCCTTTTTTGTGTCACTCTTACCATGGCGCTTACTCGTAAACAGTGGAATAACATCATTATTCTTACCTGCATTTTTATCATTGCGGTGCTGACGTTTATGGACAAGAAAACTCATAATGTGCCGAGTGATGCCCAACTATTATTTGATGACAATGCGCCGCTGGCGCAGTTGCAGCTAGATGGCGTGTGGTTGCATAAGCAAGCCTCGGGTTGGGAGTGCGATCCGCTGGTGCTCAACTGCACGCAATGGGTCAAGGCTTGGCAAGGCCTAAGAGTCTCGCCACTCAGCGAGGCACCACAACCCACTGGCAAGCCGCAGGAACTGGTAATCCAAATTGCCGAGATCCGCCAATCGCAACGTTGGATTTATTTCCCCGAGGATGGTGTACTCAAGTCACCCGCTGGCAACTGGTACTTAGTGCCCCCCAGCCTAAGGGCCGATTTACAGCCAATCCTCGATGCCAAATCCACCAGCTAATTTATTACCTAAAAGAACTCAATCATGCCGGAATTACCAGAAGTCGAAGTCACCCGTCAGGGCATAGCCCCACATCTTGTCGAACAAACCGTGGTTGACCTCGTAATCCGTAACGCCTCACTGCGTTGGCCAGTTCCCGAGCTTGCCAAACAGATCATCGGCCAAACCATACGCCAAGTACGCCGCCGCGCTAAATACCTGTTAATCGATACCGATGCTGGCACCAGCATAGTGCATTTGGGAATGTCGGGCAGCTTGCGGATCCTGCCCCATGACACGCCAGTGGAGAAGCACGACCATATCGATCTCGTCCTCGCCAATGGCCGTATTCTGCGCTTTAACGATCCGAGACGTTTCGGCGCTTGGTTATGGTGCCAGTTGCCAGAGGAAGCCCATCCACTGCTGGAAAAACTCGGGCCAGAACCTCTGACCGATGCCTTTAACGTCAATCAGTTAGCTGCCGCGCTGGCGGGCAAGAAGAAGGCCATCAAACTCTGCCTGATGGATAACCATATTGTGGTGGGTGTGGGGAATATTTACGCCAACGAAGCTCTGTTTGCCGCCGGAATACATCCCGAGGCAGAAGCAGGCAAGATAGATATTGAACGTTTAACGCTACTGGTTGCCGAGGTCAAACAAATCCTCGCCCACGCCATCAAGCAGGGCGGCACCACGCTTAAGGACTTCACCAATGCCGAGGGTAAACCCGGCTATTTCGCGCAGAAGCTGCATGTTTACGGCCGCGGCGGCGAAACCTGCACTCAGTGCGGCAATCTACTCAGCGAAATCCGCCTGGGTCAACGCACCACAGTATTTTGCGGTATCTGCCAGACGCGTTAATCTCGCCGATAAAAATGCCTGCAATCGCAGGCATTTTTAGCTTCTTCGATATGGCCTTTGATTACTCTTTTAACCAACGGCCTGGATGGTCGGTAAAGTAGCGGTACTCACGCTCTGGCGCTTGGCACTGAGGCTTAAGCTCTGACGCAGATAACAAAATCCACTCGTCACGGTGGGCAATCCCCATGCTCTTACCGCCTTTGATATCGAAACAACTCAGCTCGGCACCGCTAGGCACTAACACATAACGCTGTTTGTTCTCCTGCATCCATTGCCACGCGTTACGCTCTTGCTCTTCTAGCGGCGCGAGGTAACTAAAGTGCGTCACACTCATGGGCGAGAACAGGATAAATTGCTCTTTAAAGTTAACTAGGCCAAGTTCGGCATCCTCACCTATCACCTCGGCAGTGTGTAGCATCAGGCTTCTGGGGGTGCGCATCTCATCGAGCATAGCGTAACCCCAAGTGCTCACCAGCACCCAGCCCAAGGCGGAAACCAGCCCCACCTTGACCAGTGCAAACTGACGACGCGCCAGCCACAGCAAGGCAAACCAAAGCACCCCGAGCAAAATAAACAAGTAACCAATGCCAGTGAGATCATCGGTATAGTCCGCCAGCGCTTTGACGAGCGCGGGATGATGAATAAGCGCCAGTACACCTGCCACTAACACAAGCGCGCCCAAGAACCACAGCACACCAGTGACCAGTTTTTCAAACCAAGCTTTTGGCGAAACGCCCGTTAATATCGCCGATGCAGCTAGGGCCAACATAGGTAATGCGGGCAGAATATACACGTTGCGCTTGCCCGGGCTGATACTGAAAAACAGCACCACAAGCCCGACCCAAATCAGCAGAATCGCAATAGTGGGATCGGCCTTCACCTTTTGCACCCACTGTTTCCAGTAGGCGACCAACAACAACGAAATCGGGAACCACATCCAAGGGATCACGCTCAGCACGAAGAAGTACCATGGCTTGATATGGTGCCAAGCATTAACGTAACGCTCGCCCGTTTGCTTAAACAAAATATTATTTTGATAGGCCACCATCTCGGGGGTGCCATGGGCTTGAACCGTCATCACCATGGGCATTAACCAACAGGCAATCACGGCCAGCATGGCCAAAGGCCCTGCGAGGCAAAGCCAAGTTAAGCGGCCCTCGAAACGGGTCTTATCTTTGAAGGCGTAAATCCCAATCGGAATGAGCAACAATAGAGGTAAGAAACCAACCCCCTTAGTGATCACCCCAAGCCCCATAAATGCCCAGCCAATAAAATACCAATGCCACTTAGGCCCAAGCATAAAATGCCTGATTAATCCGTAACATCCCACGGTTATCCAGCACATCACCATGGCATCTATCTGGGCATTTTTCGCCTGCATCAAAAACTGCGGCACGATGAGGAGCAATAGTGCGGCGTTGCGGCCAACCCGCACATTCCACAATCTGGCACCCAGATCATAGACAAGGAATACCGTCAGCAAGCCACAGAGGGCATTGGGAAGTAAGAAGGAGAGTTTTAACGAGCCTGTGAGTTGATAAAACAGGGCAATCGCCCACATAAACACTGGCGGCTTATCGGGATAATATTCCCCGCCACGGGTAGGGAATAACCATTGACCCGAGGCAACCATTTCCCGCGCGACCTCAACAAACCGTGGCTCGTCGGCCGGCCAAGGGGAACGAAAACCTATGCCAACCAGTAAGATCAACAAACTCATCAACATTAGCGGCCAGAGTACTTGGTAATAATCTTCGCTATTGAAACGACGATTCAATGCATCCATTCCTAATCCCTATTTAGTTTTCCAATTCATCCACCTGCTTACGCAGACTCGAACGGTAAAGGTAAGCGCCGATAAGACTCGAGATAATAAACAGCCCGATACTGATCCCCAGTTGGTTATGATCAGACAAGCCAATGCCCGCGCCCGCAAAGCTAAAGATCAGCATCTGCGGCAAATAACCCAGCACGCTGCCAAACATAAATCCACCTGCGGGAATGTGTGTCGCCCCCGCAAACAGATTCGTCAGCAGATTGCTCCCCACAGGCAACAGACGGATCATTAAGACTTTTAACCAAGTCCGATGAAGGATCAGCGCCTCAAACTTTTGTAAACGATTGCCAAAACGTCGTTGCAGACTGCTTCGAATGGTTAATCTCGCGGTATAAAACGCCAGCACACAACCCAGCAATGCCGCTAAGGTGGAAAATAAGCCACCATAGATACCACCGAGGGCAAAGCCGAATACAAAGGCGATCACCTGCCTCGGCCCTCCGACAGCGGTAAACAAGGCGCCAACTATCAGCAATACCGCCAGCGCATAGGCCCCTTGAGCGGCAATAAAATGTGCCACCCAATTGCTATCGGTCACATGCTCGAATAACCCTTGCTGGGCCGCAAACATTAACACCAGCAAAATAAAGACGATAAAAATCGCCTTATAGAGTCGCTTCATCTTAATCGTGCCAACTGGTTTCGCTACGGGCGACCTTAGCAATTTTCGCCCTGCGACCGAGCCACATGACGCCCATGATGTCGACAATCCCGACCCAGACCCGATTCCAAGCGGTATATTTAGACACGCCTACTTGGCGATCCCTATGATTAACCACAGAAATAAACACCTCGCCCCCCATGCGGCGCACGAGTGCAGGGATATATCTGTGCATATGGTCGAAGTAAGGCATACGCAGGAAGGTTTCACGGGGGAAGAGTTTTAGGCCACATCCGGTATCGGGTACGCCATCGTGTAACAGTGCATCACGCACTTTATTGGCAAAGCGGGACTGGAAGCGCTTCCACGCCGTGTCTTTGCGGTTTTTGCGATAGCCTGCGATACAAAAGTATTCGGCATGGATTTGCGGCAATTGCGCCAACATGGCGGGAATATCCGCAGGATCGTTTTGCCCATCAGCATCTAAGGTGACTATGTATTTACCACGGGCATGTAAAACACCAGTGGAGATAGCGGTACTCTGACCCGTACTGCGCTCGTGACGAATGGCTTTGGCATCGCATTGCATCACCTCGGCGGTGTGCATTACCTCACCAAAAGTGTCGTCCTGACTACCGTCGTCGACAACAAGAATTTCAAACTCAGTCAACCCTTGCAGGGCTTGGCATATCTCTTTCATTAATGGGCCAATATTGCCCACTTCATCTTTTGCGGGGATCACGACTGAAATCACATTAAGGCTCCAAGCTTAATAACCATGAGTACGGTAACATAGGATTGTGGCAAACAAAAATCTGTATCGATAGGATGTTATGAATTAAACAGTATGCAGGCCCAGCATTGTATACGGGTGAAAATCCAGAAAAGAGCACTTAATTTGGAACTGTGAATTTCATCGAAATGACATGTTTTATCTCCGCAGAAAATGCTAGTTTGGGAAACAAAATGCCAAACTGTATAAAACCTATGAACATAGTTGTGGTTGGAATGGGCTATGTTGGCCTGTCGAACGCGGTTTTACTCGCCCAGCAAAACCATGTAGTAGCAATTGATTTGATGCCCGAGCGCGTTGCGTTAGTTAATGCACGTAAACCAACGGTCGCCGACAGCCTGATTGAAGAATATCTGCAGCATAAAGCCTTAAATCTCAGTGCCACGACCGACAAAAACGTCGTCAAAGAAGCCGATTTTGTCATCATAGCCACTCCTACGGATTACGACCCACAAACTAACTACTTTAATACTCAGTCGGTAGAACGAATCGCGAAGGAAGTGCTCGACCTGAATCCCGATACCACCATTGTTATCAAATCGACTGTGCCAGTGGGTTTTACCGAAGGGCTGAGAAACAAACTCAACAGTGACAATATCTTATTTTCGCCGGAGTTTTTGCGTGAAGGTAAGGCGCTTTACGATAACCTCCACCCCTCGCGCATCATAGTAGGTGAACGTTCCGAGCGGGCCCAAGCCTTTGCCAATCTGCTTGCCCGCGCCGCCATTAAACAAGATATTCCGATTTTACTCACAGATAGCACTGAGGCCGAGGCGATTAAGTTGTTTGCCAACACCTTTTTAGCCATGCGCGTCGCCTACTTTAATGAGTTGGACACCTATGCGGAGAGCCGAGGGCTCAACACCCGTCAGATTATCGAAGGCGTATGTTTAGATCCGCGCATCGGCGATTACTATAACAACCCGTCCTTCGGTTATGGCGGTTACTGCCTGCCCAAGGACACTAAGCAATTGTTAGCCAACTATAACGATGTGCCTAACAATCTCATCAGCGCCATTGTCGATTCCAACACGACCCGCAAAGACTTTATCGCCAACGCTATTATCAGTAAGCAACCGAAGCGAGTAGGGATCTATCGCTTAATCATGAAATCCGACTCAGACAACTTCCGCGCCTCGGCGGTACAGGGCGTGATGAAACGCATTAAGGCCAAGGGCATCGAAGTCGTAGTCTATGAGCCCGTACTCAAGGAAGACGAGTTTTTTAACTCGAAAGTGATCCGCGATTTACACGAGTTTAAAGCCATGTGCGATGTGATCATTTCTAACCGTATGGCTAATGAACTCGAAGATGTCGCCGCTAAAGTCTACACTCGGGATCTGTTCCATCACGACTAAGCGTCCAAAATATAAAGGTTTACTATGAAATACTTAGTCACAGGCGCCGCCGGATTTATCGGCGCTAAAGTCAGTGAGCGCCTCTGCGCACAGGGCCATGAAGTTGTCGGTATCGATAACCTCAATGACTATTATGATGTCGGCTTAAAACTCGCTCGGTTGGCCCCCCTCGAGGCGTTAAACAATTTCCGTTTTATCAAACTGGACTTAGCCGACAGAGAAGGCATAGCGGCATTGTTTGCAGAGCAAGATTTTCAACGGGTTATCCATCTCGCCGCGCAGGCTGGGGTGCGCTACTCCCTCGATAATCCCCTCGCCTATGTCGATAGCAATTTAGTCGGGCATCTCACCATTTTAGAGGGCTGTCGCCACCATAAGATTGAGCATCTAGTGTATGCCTCTTCATCCTCTGTCTACGGCTTGAATCAAAAGATGCCATTTTCGACCGAGGACAGCGTCGATCATCCGATATCCCTATACGCAGCGACCAAGAAAGCCAACGAGTTAATGTCACACACTTACTCGCATCTCTATCAGTTACCCACCACAGGCTTGCGTTTTTTTACCGTGTATGGTCCCTGGGGGCGACCCGATATGGCCTTGTTTAAATTCACAAAAGCCATTCTCGCGGGCGACACTATCGATGTGTATAACCATGGCGATCTCAGCCGTGATTTCACCTATATCGACGATATCGTTGAGGGCATTATCAGGGTGCAAGACAAGCCACCTCGTTCAACACCGGACTGGCGTGTAGAAACCGGCACACCCGCCAATAGCAGCGCCCCCTATCGCGTATTCAACATAGGCAATGGTAGCCCAGTGCAATTGCTGGATTTTATTACCGCACTCGAAAGTGCACTCGGAATTGAAGCTAAAAAACAATTCTTACCCATGCAGCCCGGAGATGTGCATTCCACTTGGGCCGATACCGAAGACCTGTTCAAGGCGGTAGGTTATAAACCCCAAGTGGATATCAATACTGGGGTGAGCAGATTTGTCGAGTGGTACCGCGCGTTTTATGCGAAGTAAGCTCTTTGAGAAAACAAAAAGGCCTGCTGATTTGCAGGCCTTTTTATTGAATTAGCGTTTAAAAACGGTATTCAAAACTGCTGAAGAAAGTCGCATTAGTATCGTTTTCTTGTACATCAAATTCCGATCTCGATACTGTACCGCCCAGACTCCACATACCCTTCCACACCGGCATTCGATAGGAAAGTTCCAGCATCAGCAAGTCTTCCTTCGGTGACTGTGGCGCCCATGTGGTCGCCACATTAGTGCCGTCTTTATTCAACTTGGCATAACGCAGGAGCGAGGTAAAACCGCGGCTGTTATGGAACTGGCCAACTAACCCCAACACAAAGACTTGAGCATCGCTATCATAGGTCGAACCTAAGGCTCTGCCGTAGTAACGCGCTCCACTCAGGTAGACAGGATCTTCATAGAAGCAGTTAGGCTTGCCATCACACTCGACAAAGGTATCCGAGTATTCCATAAATAGCTTGAATTGCTTACCCGACGTGCCGAAATGGGTATCTATCCCCCAAAGTGAGCCGCAATCGCTGCCGTTTTCACAGCTATGCTCAAGGTACAAACCCACAGGGATATCCTGCCAAGTATCGGCATAACGTAAATCGATGCTCTGGGTTCTATGACCCGCGTCACGGCGTTGATCGGCAAGGCAAGAATCCGAACCGTCGATGCACACCGCATTACCAGCGACAGAATCCCACCAAGAATCGAAGTCGCAATTCTGCCCTTCGCCACAAAATAGTGTCGACCAAGACAGGCCTATTTCTAACTGCTGAAGGGGTTTGGCGGTAAAGCGCATATCCCATTCCGCCGTTTTAGGCACTGCGCGCTCTTTTTCGGCCATGCTAAAACCGGTCTTGAAGGTCCAAGGCCCAATCCAAGATAACCATGGCGTTTCGAAGGCGGCAGCATTATTACGGCTGAGCGACAGTGACTGCATAGGGCGCGCGTTGTTAGAGCGATGCAATGCCGAGTCAAATCCCGGGCCCCACCATTGCTCAACCGTACCTAAAGTCGCAATCCAGTTACCCATGATTACAGCAAAGTAAGACTCATCGAGGCGGAAGTTTTTGTTATCTTGCGGGTCGTAAGTCTCGGCAACTGTGGTTTTATAGGCCACACGCGAACCTAAGTATTCGTAGGAGGCTTTAGCCTCACCCTTTTCACGATAGTCGGAGCCATAATGCTGGAAGCGAGCAGGGTCGGTCGCGCCCGAGAGTTTTACCCTAGCATTACCGCGATTATCGACGGCATTTTGATAGTAAAAGTTAACTCGAGCGAAGGCTTGCACTAATCGGGGAGACAATAGTTCGGGTTCGACTTTTGCTAAGTCGCCACCAATACCTGACCACATCAAGGGAAAGGTATTCACTGGCACACGGATCACGCCCGCATCGGCCAGTGCTTGAATATCGGCTCTTAAATAAATGTCCGAGGCATCCACCCAAGGGGCGGCAGCAACGGAAGCAGAAAACAATAAACCAGATGCAACGCTAGCAGCGAGGATAGTGGGGGTCAAAAAAGCCTTCATAACATCCTTTTCATTATCATCGCGAGGCCTGATGCCTCAAAGGTTTTATGGAAATACTCAGCCTTATCAGGCTTTTGCGAGGTTAAGCTTGGCGGTCAACGCGCTTGCCACCTCAGGGTGTACAAATTGACTCACATCGCCGCCATGAAGCGCGACTTCCTTCACTAAGGTGGAAGAAATAAAGGAGTTTTCTTCAGCCGGTGTTAAAAACACGCTCTCAAGATCAGGGCTTAATCTGCGATTCATGTTGGCCAATTGGAATTCATACTCAAAGTCGGAAACCGCACGCAAACCACGCACCAGCACGCTCGCACGCTGTTCCTTAGCAAAATCCACCAGCAAGCCCGAAAAACCAACCACTTCCACATTATCCAAATGGGCTGTGACGCGGTTTACCAACTCAACGCGCTCCTCGAGAGTAAACCTTGGCTGCTTAGATGGATTGGCCGCAATACCAATAATCACATGCTTAAACAACTTAGCCGCACGCTCAATCAAATCGGCATGACCATTGGTGATGGGATCGAAAGTCCCAGGATAAATCGCTCTTGTATGCACTTTGCTGACTCGACTCAGATAGATACCCAGAAATCATTGCCGCCAGTCTACTCGTTTTAGCCACTTGAGTGAATCATCCCGATAAAAACCGCTGAAAATCACGTTAAAAATTGAAATACTGGCAAGAATTCCTCGGATTAAGCCCATGTAAAGGCATGAACTGATATAATGCCGACTCGCTATATATTGGCTTAAGTAGGCCGCGGCTTTTCGTCCAACCTCGATGGATTGAAACCACACCACAACCGATTAAGTCCACGTAATCAGGGCACTTATATGAAAAAAATCGCCATTTTTTGCCATAATTTTTTCTCTAACGGCACAGTCAAAATCGCCTTATCCCAGGCAGAAGTGCTGCAGGAAGCCGGGCAAGATGTTCACCTCTTTGTGTTCCATAAAGAAGGGGATTTTATGCCGCCAGAAAATGTGACGATTCATTACCTATATGAAGCAGGTCAAAAGCCAAGCCTACAGGAGCAAAGACAACGCCTGAAGGCCAAGGTGGCCGAAGCGGAACAAGCGGGTAAGTTCTCGCTATTCTTAAGTAACTCGACCGACTGTGATGTCGTTGTTTCCGGCTGCGATTTCGATCCCTGCTATTACTTTTGCCACTGCGCCCTTAAGCAAGAACTCTTGATGGAATTAAAGCGTGGTCCAGTGCATTTCTGGCGTCGCTGGAAAAAGGCCAAGGCACTGATTGGCAAAAAAATCATCACGGTTTCCAATGGCATCGCCGATGAGCTCAGAGCTACTTCTTGGCTGAAGCCACAAAGCGTTCAGACAATCTACAATCCCTTTAGATTGGAAGAAATCCGCAAGAAGACTCAGGAAGAAATTGCCGAGATCCCAAGCGAGCCTTATATGATCCATGTCGGCCGCGTGACACGGCAAAAACGCCACGACATTTTATTTAAGGCACTTAGGGATATGCCAACGGCCCCTAAGCTTGTCCTGCTGTGCAACCGCCCCAAAAAGGCACGCAAACTCGCTAAGAAGTACGGTGTCGAACACAGAATCATCACACCAGGGTTTCAACACAATCCTTACGCCTGGATTGCCAAAGCCGAATTGATGTTACTCAGCTCAGATTTTGAAGGCCTACCGACCGTTGTGATTGAGTCTTTAGCCTGTGGTACGCCTGTCGTCAGTACTGACTGCCCACACGGGCCCAATGAAATTCTCACAGGGCATTTAGCACAATATCTCGTCCCCGTTCGCCAACCCGCGCTGTTGGCACAAAAGGCTCTGGAGTGTCTGGCCTCACCGCCCGCTTTAGACAATCTAGACATATTAAAGGCCGTAGACAGCCAATATATTGCAGCTCAATACATTAACTTAGCGCAATAAATTATCACTTTTAATGAGAACGCCATTTCTTATATTGGCGTTCTCATTAAAATCGCAACAAATTGATACAGTATGACGCACTATTTTAAAATAGTTATTAATATAACAAATGTATCAAAAAGACATTAACACCATCATACTTATTGATTAAAGTGATACAAATTAAATACATTTAACGAACACTCAGTTATATAAAACTGCGTTCCGTATTTATGAAGTCATTATTTAATTGATCGCCAGAATTAAAAACCTCAAAATATGCCACTTGGAATAAATTTGTCTCACAAACGGAACTGGTGAGTATTTTTGGGGTTGTTATGAGTAAGCTAAAGGTCGCTTTATTAGTCGATGAATATTTTGGTGGTACAGGTACAGTGTACGGTGGATACGGCTTTCTGGCTCGTCATCTGATCGCCAAACACCTACCCAATGAGAACATTGAAGTAGAAGTACTGATAAAAAAAGATTGCAGCAAACAGCGATTAATTCCCCGTCGTTATATGATCGATGGTATCAAAGTGTATCGTCTTGCCGCTAAGTTTATGGATTTTCTTAATATCAGATTCTTAAAAAAGAAAAACTATGATCTTTTTTTATCCATCGAAATGACGACCCATTCCTATCGTATTCTTAAAACAATCCCCAATATCGATAAAAAGTTATTGTTCTGGGTTCAAGATCCGCGCCCCGATTATGAATGGGATGAAATTAATACCGTAAAACTTTTTCCCGAGAAAAGTTATTGGGATAGCAATATTTATCAGTTTGTTCACGACTTATGGGCTGCGGGTAAAGTCTCGTTTATTTCTCAAGCACGTTTTCTCGATAGAAAAGCGCGAGATCTCTACAACCTCGACGATAAAACCGAGATCAAATACTTACCTAATCCTATCGAAATCGATCACAGCTTCGATGTCGCAACCCATCCGAAGAAAAATCGCATTATCTTCCTCGGCCGTATCGAGTCGGTTAAGCGTGGCTGGTTATTCTGTGAGATTGCCAAACTGATGCCAGAATATGAATTTTTCATGCTTGGTCAATCCTTTAGACAGTCGAAGAAAAACCAATCCATCATGAATAACTACCTCGATATCCCTAACTTACACTTTGTGGGGCATGTTGAGGGCGAGAAAAAGGCACAGTTGATTAAGGACGCTAAAATTTTAGTGAATACCTCAATCCACGAGGCACTACCGATTTCGTTTTTAGAAGCCTTATCCTACGGAACGCTGCTCGTGAGCTGTCGTGATCCCGATGAACTCACCAGCCAATTTGGGGTATTTACAGGCACAGTACTAGGAGATGGTTTCGATAAAGTCCCACTCTTTGTCGATGGTATCCGCCATTTGATGGAAAACGAGCCACTCCGCCAAGAGCTGGCGCTAAAGGCGGTGAACTACATCAAAGCGACTCACAGCATTGAAGATTTTCAGAAAAATATGCAAGAGATTATCTTTAAACTGGTCGAAGAGACTAAAGCGCAAAGCTAAAAACAAGGCCGACACTATGTCGGCCTTATTCTTTCTTAAAACAGCTTCCAATAGCCTAACTTGCGGCGCATTTTAAAGTGTCGCAGTAGGTTCAATGGCTTAGGTTTCAGCCAAGCGGTTCCCTTATCAATGAGAGCATCGGTTGCCGCGAGTACACGCTGGCTAGACTGACCATCTCCCGTGGGGTGGATTTGATTACAATAATCATGGATATGCGCCATCAAATCATCAGGGCGGCTAAGCGCTCGAGTGAGTGCAGGTTCAATCTCTTCGACTCGGTTAATATCGATTAAATGCGCCTTCGGTGACTGATTTTTAAAGGTCACCACTGGCTTACGCTGCATTAAAAACATCAATAAAATCGAGGAGGTATCGCAGAGCATCACATCCCCCGCCTGCAGAAGCGGGATCACGTTGTCGGTTTCCACAAACTGCAGATTCTCATTTTCGAGAGTCTTGTATTGCTCAACAATACTTGGCTTCATCTTAGGATGGAATTGCACCAACCAGCGCCACTGGCTCTTTTGCGACAGGGCTTTAATCTGCTCGAATACCTCAGGCGCACAGGTCAGACTGGGGGAGAATGTCGAGCAAAACAGCACTACAGGCCGAGGATCATCGGGCTTAATGTAAGGATTATCTTTATTTTCAATAAATAAAGGATCGAGTGCTGGCCAGCCCGTTTCGGCCACAGTAAAGGTGCCGATTTTTTTCTCTAGCTCAAGGAAAGGTAGCGTTGTCGCCGGCCCTTGGGTGCAATACAGGTCAAAGCAATCGCGGATTTCGAAGTGATCTTCTCGCCCCTTATGATTCATTTTGCCCGCATTAAAACCGTGGAACACCCCCACTTTAACCCCAGGGATAAAACTTGGCACTACGTTACCCGGCACGAACACGGCATCGGGTTTCCATGCCTTAACGGCATCGATATCGGGTAAGCATTTTTCATCCGCTTTAAGGAATTTGGGGTCGACCTCACGGCCTTCGAGGAACCAACACGCCTCATCGCCACGCGCCAGAATCACTTGCTGCAGCGGCCTTAGCATCGCATAGGAATAGTTCTGTGCGATGTAGAACAAATAACGTCTTTTATTTGATTTACGCGCTTCCACCGCTTTCTCCTCGGGTAAATTATTTCGCGAGCGCGAGATATTGTTCGGCAATCGCAGTCGCATCCACCTTAGCTAAAATCTCAACATTGTCGAGGGATGGCGGCTGCGCGACCACGGCGTCAATCATCTTCGCCAAGGCCGCAGGATTGCGACGGGGCACAAGATAGGGAGCCAAATTTCCGGTCAAAATCTCATTAGGTCCGTGTGGGCAATCGGTACTGACCACTGGCGTGCCGCAGGCTAAGGACTCGATTAATACCGTCGGCAATCCTTCGAAATCGGAACTCAGCACCAACGCTTTCGCACCTTTGATCCATGGAAAAGGATTACTCTGGAATCCAGGAATGATTAAGCGCTTCTCGATGCCGAATTTCTTCGCCGCTTTAATCGCCTTCTTGTGGTTATGGCATAACAGCACCACAGGTAACTGATTTTGGGTCTGTTTAAGGGCCTCAAACAACACATCGTGGCGCTTCTGTTTAGCAAAACGTCCTACGTGGATCAGATAGTCACCCTGAGGGATTTGCGGATTCTCTTGCTGCGACTGAGCAACAATCTCATTAAATTCAAATGGATTGTAGATAGTTCGCATGGATGCTGGCTGCAAACGTCCCTTAGCTTGAATCTCTTTAGCGATGCCGTTGGACACAGTGATCAAATGCTGGCCGTTGAGCGCTTTTTTCGCCCGCAGTTTCTTATAGTAGGCGAAGGGGCCTAACTTAAACTGACGACTCAATTCTTCTTCAACCGATGAGTGCACAATCACATAGAGTGGTGTCACCCCAGTTTTGGTCATCATCAAATTGGTCTTATCAAGATTAGATAAAAACAGATCGAACTTACCGACTCGGGACTCTATCTCGGCAATCTTTGCCCGTAACTTATCGACCGATGCCCCTAGGCGCCCGAAGTGATCATAATCTTTATCTTTGTCGGCAAAACATTGATGAACAGGTAAATTATCAGGCGTTTCGTAATAACGATTATCTTCCATGACCAAAAAATGCGGCTCATGCCCTAGGCTAATAAACTGCTTTGCCAAGGTAATCATGACCTTCTCGGCTCCACCACCCGCTAAACTGTCGATGGCTATGGCTATCCGCATGATTTTTCTCCTAAACGATAATCTAAAACTCAGGGTGACAGGCTAACAGTGGTTAACTGTGTGTCTGCTGAATAACCTGATCAAATTTCTCTATCACGGCTTCGACACTAATTAGCGCCATAAGGTGCTCGCCCTTGGCACGGGTGCCCCATTTCACCTCACCGCTTTGCTGTGAGGCGATGGCCTCCTGATAGGAGCTCACCACATATTGCTGCGATAAATAAGGCCCGGTGCGACCTGGGTTGGAATGGGCATATAAACCTATGACAGGCGTCCCTTGCGTGACCGCCATGTGTGCAGGGCCAGTATCTGGCGCTAACACTAGGCTGGCGCGTTTCAGCAGAGCCAGCAATTGAGTCAAACTGGTTTTGCCGACTAAGTTATCGAGTTTGGCAGAGCATGCATTGGCAATATCGTCGGCCAATGCCTTTTCAAGTGCCGTTGGGCCACCGCAGAGAATGACTCTATACCCCTTATTTACCGCATGTTGCGCTACCGCCGCATAACGCTCGGGCAGCCAATTACGCTCGGCTTTGCTGGCGGCAGCACAAATCACCAATACCTTCTCGCCATCGGCTATCTGGCGCTGGGCAAATTCAGTGTCCGCTTGAGGGACTGGAATATTCCAACTCGGGGTGATGTCGCTCACGCCTATCGCCTTGGCGAATCCCATAAAGCCATCCAGCACATGGGGCTGAGCTAAAGGTTCGACTCTATGATTGGTGACCAGCCATTGGCCTTCTTTGGCGCGGGCACGGTCGAATCCGACCCGAATCTTGGCCGAAATCGCGAGGGAGGCTAAGGTAGCACGTAGCGCGACTTGCATGTGTAGCAAGACATCGAAGCGGCGGCCTTTCAAGGCTTTATGCAAGTTGAAATAACTGCGCCAGCCCTGGGATTTATCGAAAATCACAAACTCAATACCGGGCAAGTGCTTTAATAGTTGGTATTCGAGCTTGCCTATCACCCAAGTGATTTTGAGCTGGGGATATTGGCGTTGAATTGCCTGCACCATAGCCACGGCATGACATACGTCACCGATAGCCGATAGCCTAAGCAGGCAGAGAGAATTCATGGTGTTGGGATTTAAACTCAAGCGAATAGCTCTTAAGGTTATTTGGCGCAAGCTAAGGATCTTAATGTAGAATGGCCGCAGGTGCCACGCTTAAGTCAACAAATCTCCCATGAACGCACAAATCAAAATCATAAATACCGCTGATGGCTATATGGCACTTTGCCAAGATACGCCTGAAGACATTACTCCGGCTTGGTTTTCGGTGGATTTCTGGCGTGAAAAAGGCGCGGTAGTGGGATCATCCAAGGGACGTTACACCACTTGGTTTGTGGCCTTTAACGAGCGCCATTGGGTATTGCGACATTACTGGCGCGGTGGCCTGATGGAGAAATTCAGTAAGGATGCCTACTTCTATACTGGGCTTGAAAACACCCGCGCCATGGGCGAACTAAGGCTGCTCGACCTGCTCTACCGCGAGCAATTTGCGGTTCCTAAACCTATTGCCGCCAATATTGTGCGCGATGGCTTGTTCTACCGTGCCGACATTATTATCGAGCGGGTCGATGGCGCCGAAGACTTGGTCGCTAAGTTAACCAAAGGCGCCATGACTCCTGAGCAGTGGCAAGCACTCGGCGCCACCATTGCCCAATTTCATCGCCGCGGCGTTTACCATGCCGACTTAAACGCGAAGAATATTTTATGGCAACCACAGCAAACGGATGGCGTACAAGAACGTTTCTATCTGATTGATTTTGATAGGGGTGAAATCAAAACGCCCAATACCCAATGGCAAAAGGCGAACCTTGATAGGCTGCTACGCTCCTTCAATAAAGAACAAGGAAAACAGCCTACGCTCGCCTTTACGCCCGCCGACTGGTCGGCGCTGCTCGCGGGCTATCACTCAGTGATCCCCAAAGCCTAAACGGCGTTAGGCTGTTTGGCGCGTGAGTAACGATTCGGCGAGAGCAAACTGACGCTGCAAGGCACCACGATTGGCCTCAACCACAGCAAGGCCAGCCTTAGCGGCTTGTTGGCGTAATGCTGGCTGCTCAAAATACTGAATTAAATTATCCCCCAGCGCTTGGCCTGAACTCACAATTCGCAAGCCACCCGCATCTGCCAACATTTGAGTAATTTGGGCAAAGTCCCAATGATTTGGCCCAACCATCACAGGCACGCCCATGGCCACGGGTTCTAAGGGATTATGGCCACCGTTTTCAATTAAGGTACCACCCACAAAGGCTTGATCGGCAGCGCCATAGAAGGTTAACAACTCACCCATGGTATCGCCCACCAGCACCTGCGTTGTGGCGGTTATCGCTTGAGCATCACTGCGGCGTACAAATTCAAAACCTTGGTTGGCGACGACGTCGGCCACCGCCGCAAACTGCTCGGGATGACGCGGCGCAATCACCAATAACGCCTCTGGCCACTTGGCGAGCAGTTGCTTATGGGCGCTCAGCATGGCATCAAACTCACCGGGGTGAACACTCCCCGCTACCCATACGGGCGCAGTCTCTTTCCCCCAAGTCTGCCTTAGCTCTCGCGCTAGGGTTAATCGTTCAGGGGTGATACTCAAATCAAACTTCAAACTGCCGCAGACAGTGACTCTATCAGCAGGCACCCCAAGGTCGATAAACCGCTGCGCTTCGGCTTGGGTCTGCACCGCAACCACATCTAAACGTTGCAACATAGGACGACTCAAGTGTGGACGCTTGGCATATTGCGCCGCCGATTTGGCCGACAACCTGGCATTAGCGAGCATCAAGCGCACGCCGCGCTTAGCCGCCAGCGCCACGAGATTCGGCCACAGCTCAGTCTCCATAATGATGCACCATTTGGGGGATAACTGACGCAGAAAGCGGTTCACGCACCAGGGCAAATCGAAGGGCAAATAGCAATGCTGTACTTGATCACCAAAGGCTTTACGCACCTCAGCAGACCCCGTCGGGCTTGAGGTTGTAACCGTAATCTTAAGCTGTGGATGCGCCTGTTGGATCTGGCGGATTAACGGAATCGCCGCCAGCGTCTCGCCCATGGAAACCGAGTGGATCAGCAAATCCGTCGATTTAAGTCGTGTTAATCCGAAGCGTTCGCCCCAGCGGCCACGGTAATCAGGGCTTTTAATGGCACGGAACGCCAAATAGACAATGAGCAGAGGGGATAATAGATAAAGCAGCACACTGTAAAAAAATCGATTCATAAAAATCGTGCTTATGAGTTTTTGCCTGATGAATAGCGGCAATGTTAGCATAATATCCCCAAGCGACCTCAAGATACGAGTTTCAGCCTCTTGAGATTGTTTGGGCATATCAATCGTATTGAATTGTTGTTCATTGGGATAAATCCATACGATTTTAAATTAGGGATAATTTACCAGCAGTGTAGCGGTCGTTGGTTAGCCTTCTTTAATCAATTTGTAGCGTTCACTAGCCACTTGGAAAATATATGAAAACCCGCGACAAAATCATCTATGCCAGCCTTGAGCTATTCAATGAGCACGGCGAACGAAATATCACCACCAATCATATTGCCGCTCACCTGAATATGAGTCCCGGGAATCTTTATTATCACTTCCGTAATAAGGAAGACATTATTCGCTCGATCTTCAGTCTCTACGAGGCGCACCTCGAATCGGGATTCCAACCCTATGAAGGCGAGCAAGTCAATGTTGAGCAATTGATCGGCTATTTCGATGCGATGTTTTATACCCTGTGGCAATTCCGTTTTATGTACGCCAATCTGGCCGATATTCTCGCCCGCGATGAAGAATTAAAAAGTCGTTATCTGCAGGCGCAGCAGCAAGTATTAACGCGCTCGAGCCATGTGCTGGATAAACTCAAGCTGGATGGTTTTTTAAATATCGACAATGACAAAATCACCCAACTTGCCGACACCATTAAGATGATTGTGAGTTTTTGGATTGGTTATCAACTCACCCAGTCCAGCACTTCGACCATAACTAAAGGCATTTTGTACGAAGGTGTACTGCGGGTATTGATGATTTTTAAGGCCTATGCCACGCCAACCTCTCAAGCAACTTTTAGTCGTTTAGAGCAGCACTACCACGAGCTAGCGACCCAAGATTCGCTCTAATCGTCCCGCGCCATCGCATTTAGCACTAAACTCAACGGGTTAAAGGTGCTAAATGCGGGCTCAATTTATGCCCTTGGCAGTGATGCTACCTACAGGCCGACCATGTTGCACATTAGTTTTTATAATGTAACAACCCCTTTAGCCCTAAACTAATTTATCTAGCTAACCTGCATGAAAAAAAGGCTGTAGGCCGATAGGGTTTAGCGTTAGAATGCCGCAACTCCCAGAATCAGAATAAAGTTAACTAAGGAGATATCAGGTGGCCTCTACCTCATTCTACGCACAGATTAATCAACAGCTTGCCGATGTTAAAGCCGAAGGTTTATATAAAAGCGAGCGTGTTATTGCCTCACCGCAACAGACTGCCATTCAAGTTAATCACCAAGAAGTTGTTAACTTTTGCGCCAACAACTACTTAGGCCTAGCTAACCACCCAGAACTGATCAAAGCCGCACAGCAAGGCTTAGACAGCCACGGCTTTGGTATGGCGTCGGTCCGTTTTATTTGTGGCACCCAAGACATCCACAAACAACTCGAAGCCAGCCTGAGTGAGTTCCTCGGCATGGAAGACACGATTCTGTATTCTTCTTGCTTCGACGCCAACGCAGGTCTATTCGAAACCCTGTTAGATGCCGAAGACGCGATTATCTCCGACGCCTTAAACCATGCTTCTATCATCGATGGCGTGCGTTTATGTAAGGCTAAACGTTTCCGTTACGCCAACAACGATATGGCGGATTTAGAGACGCAATTAATCGCCGCAAAAGCAGCTGGCGCGCGCAATATTCTGATCGCCACCGACGGCGTATTCTCAATGGATGGCGTCATCGCCAACCTGCAAGGCGTGTGTGATTTAGCCGATAAATACGGCGCATTAGTCATGGTTGACGACTCACATGCCGTGGGCTTTGTCGGCCTAAACGGCCGTGGTTCACACGAACACTGTGGCGTGATGGGCCGTGTCGATATTATCACCGGCACCCTAGGCAAGGCCTTAGGTGGCGCATCGGGCGGTTTCACTTCAGGCAAAAAAGAAGTCATCGACTGGTTACGTCAACGCTCTCGCCCTTACCTATTCTCTAACTCATTGGCGCCTTCAATTGTAACTGCCTCTATCCATGTATTAGAGATGCTCAAATCGGGCCAAGCACTGCGTGAAGCGGTATGGGAAAACAGCCGTTACTTCCGCGAAAAAATGTCAGCGGCAGGCTTTACCTTAGGTGGTGCAGACCACGCGATTATCCCTGTGATGATTGGCGATGCCAAACTGGCGAGCGATTTCGCTAACCGTTTATTAGCAGAACATATTTACGTTATCGGCTTCTCATTCCCTGTCGTGCCAAAGGGACAAGCCCGTATTCGTACTCAAATGTCAGCGGCCCACACCCGTGAGCAACTCGACAAAGCGATTGAAGCCTTTACCCGTATCGCTAAAGAAATGGCGATTATTTAGGACCCTACAAAATGAAAGCACTAAGCAAGTTAAAAGCCGAAAAAGGCATTTGGTTAGTCGATGCGCCTAAGCCTGAAATGGGCCACAACGATCTGCTGATCAAGATTAAAAAGACCGCCATTTGTGGCACCGACATGCACATCTATAACTGGGACGAATGGTCACAAAAAACCATTCCTGTGCCTATGGTGGTAGGTCACGAGTATGTGGGTGAAGTGGTTGATATCGGTCAAGAAGTACGTGGTTTTAAAATTGGTGACCGCGTTTCTGGCGAAGGCCATATCACCTGCGGCCATTGCCGTAACTGCCGCGCGGGTCGCACGCATTTATGCCGTAACACCTCCGGTGTGGGTGTAAACCGTGAAGGTTCATTTGCCGAATACTTAGTGATCCCAGCCTTTAACGCCTTCAAAATCCCCGATGATATCAGCGATGATTTAGCCTCTATCTTCGACCCATTCGGTAACGCAGTGCACACTGCGCTGTCATTCGACTTAGTGGGCGAAGACGTGTTAATCACTGGCGCCGGCCCTATCGGTATTATGGCTGCAGCCGTATGCCGCCACGTTGGTGCTCGCCATGTGGTTATTACCGACGTTAACGAATACCGTTTAGAGCTGGCGCGTAAAATGGGCGCCACTCGCGCCGTTAACGTGGCTCAGGAAAGTCTGAAAGACGTGATGAAAGAACTCGGCATGACCGAAGGCTTCGACGTGGGTCTGGAAATGTCAGGCGTACCTTCGGCCTTCCACGCCATGTTAGATACCATGAACCACGGTGGCAAAATCGCGATGCTCGGTATCCCGGGTGGCGAAATGGCGATTGATTGGAGCAAAGTGATCTTCAAGGGTCTGGTCATCAAAGGCATTTACGGCCGTGAAATGTTCGAAACCTGGTACAAGATGGCAAGCTTGATCCAATCTGGCTTAGACATTTCGCCTATCATCACGCACCACTACAAGATTGATGATTTCCAAAAAGGCTTCGACGCTATGGGCTCGGGCCAATCCGGTAAAGTCATCCTCAGCTGGGATTAATTCTCTTAGCTATGCCAATCATGGGGCTGTACACATGCAGCCCCATGTTGCACACTTATCCCATCGCTTATCCCTTTTCTGTTATTTCAGGTTTTATTATGTCTTCCTTTAAACACCTCAGCGTGAATCAATTAGTGCAAATGACCGAGTCAAGGTCAGTGCAAATCGTCGATATCCGCGATGGTCACAGCTTTAACAACGGCCACATTGATGGCGCATTTAATTTGAATAACGAGAATCTGGCGCACTTTATTGGTCAAGCGGATATGGACAGTCCTTTAGTGGTGGTTTGCTACCATGGCATCAGCAGCCAAAATGCTGCGCAATACCTGTGTGAGCAAGGCTTCGATGATGTCTATAGCCTAGATGGTGGCTTTAGCGCTTGGCATGAGGCCAATGCATGATAGAGATTGGCAGACTCCCCAACAGTAGAGCCGCGCAGGCCTTTGTCGATTACCTCAAAGGTGAACAGATAGACTGCCAAATTCAGCCATTGCCACAGGGAGTCGCTATTCTGGTTATCCGCGATCAAGATGCCGAGCAAGCCCGTAAAGAGTTCGCCCATTTTATCGCTCATCCTTACGATAACAAATACTTACAAGCCTCGTGGGAGCATGGCGATACTCATACTAAGCTCGACTATGGTGCCCCTTCTTTACAGCTTTTTGCGCAATTTATCACAGGTGCAGGCCCAGTCACTCTTATCATCTTCGGCCTCTGTGTACTGATTTATGCCGCGATGAATTTAGGCTTCGGTGGCCCAGTTTATGAAACTCTCTCCTATTTCGGCGCGGTGCCTGACACCAGTGTTAGTCAATTCTGGCGCGTATTTACCCCAAGCCTAATGCACTTTTCGGCCATGCATATCATCTTCAACTTACTCTGGTGGTGGTATTTGGGTGGCAAAATCGAGACTCGCATAGGCACAGCCCCGCTGTTGATCCTGCTACTGGTCGCAGGTACTTTACCCAATGTCGTCCAATACTATGTTAGCGGCCCCAACTTTGGTGGTCTGTCGGGCGTTGTGTATGCCGTCGCCGGTTACACTTGGGTCATGGGGATCCGCAAACCCACAGCAGGGATCGGTTTACCGCCCTCCTACATGGGATTTATGTTGATTTGGCTGGTGTTAGGCTTTACGGATTTCTTAGGTGTGTCAGTAGCGAATGGCGCCCATATTGGCGGATTACTGATTGGTCTCGCCCAAGGCTGGTTCGATAGTCGCAGTAAAACCATTCGCTAACTCACCGCGATTGCTTCGATGCTCGATTAAAAAGCAGAGTAAGCCCCAAAGGCTTACCCTGCTGCATTTAGGTGCCGTTACTTGGCCAGCTCTAACACTTTGGCGACCAGTTTCTCGATACCAGAGAGCGCCTCGGCAATGTTCCCCGCCAGCATATAAGCGGGCGTGCTGACAACCTTATTCGCCTCATCCACCACGATATCATGCACAGTCGCCGCCTGATGATGGCCGCCCATCAGATTAAATGCTGCTACCGTATCCACATCATTACCGATAGTGCCCTTAGCGCCGTGTCCATATAAGCGCGGGATCATCATAGGCGCGATACAAATAAAGCCGACGGGCTTTTTCGCCAGAATAAATTCATTAATAAAATCAGTCACGAGTGGATTCACTTCACACTCACTGCCATTGGTGGCGAAGTTACACAGATTTTTCGCCGCCCCAAACCCGCCAGGGATAACCAGTGCATCGAAATCGGTAATATCGAGTTCGGTGGTTGCTTTTACTTCGCCACGGGCGATGCGTGCCGATTCAACCAGCACATTGCGGGTCGCGGTCTTGTCTACCTCACCAGTGAAGTGATTAACAACATGCATCTGATTGATATCAGGAGCAAAACACTGATATTGAGCCCCCGCTTTCGACAGAGATAATAACGTTAAAACCGATTCATGGATCTCTGTTCCATCGAAAACACCGCACCCACTGAGCAATACTGCGATTTTTTTCATTATAAATATCCTTCTTATGTCATTTGGTTTTAACAAACTGTAAACAAAATGGTTGATCTGCTTAAAAATCGTGCTAACTTAGTTCGTCGAATCTAAGGGTCGGTGAAATTTAAGCCAGCTTTTAGGTATTTTACGGAGTCAAGAAGAAATCCACAAATCAGGAAGATTTTTCAAGAAACAGTATTGAACTCACACAAATATTTTAAAAATATAAAAATCAACAACTTAAAAATATCGCACCAAGCCGTAAACATCGCCATTATTCACAGTTGACTTTTTCACTCACAGAGTTATCCACAGGCCGTGAGTCAATTTGCCGTGGCTGAAATACCGTATCTGTGGCATGCTTACCGCCATCTAAGTCATCGATAAACGAAAATTACTTATGCCGACCATAGCCAATAACCCACTTGTCCTTGTGGATGGATCTTCTTATTTATATCGCGCCTATTATGCGCCTCCTCACCTGACAAACTCAAAGGGCGAAGCTACTGGTGCTGTTTATGGCGTAGTGAATATGCTACGCAGCTTATTAAGCCGTTATCAACCTAGCCATATTGCTGTGGTGTTCGACGCTAAGGGCAAAACCTTCCGCAATGACTTATATGAAGAATACAAAGCACATCGCCCACCTATGCCGGATGACCTGCGTTCACAAATTGAACCACTACACCGTATTATCCGCGCCTTAGGCTTGCCCTTAATCTCCATTCCGGGTGTTGAGGCGGACGATGTTATCGGCACTATCGCTCGCCAAGCGAGCCGCGAAAACCGCGCCGTACTGATCAGCACTGGCGATAAAGATATGGCGCAGCTGGTTGATGAAAATATTACGCTGATCAATACCATGACAGATACCATCATGGGCCCAGAAGAGGTTGCGGCTAAATATGGTGTTGGCCCAGACAGAATTATCGATTTCTTGGCACTGATGGGTGATAAGGCAGATAACATTCCCGGTTTACCCGGTGTAGGCGAAAAAACCGCATTAGCCATGCTCACAGGGGCGGGCAGTGTCGCCAATTTGCTTGCAGAGCCCGAAAAAGTCACCGAATTAGGCTTTCGGGGCGCAAAAACCATGGCGGCGAAGATCATCGATAATGCCGACATGCTAAAGCTGTCCTATGAGCTTGCCACCATTAAAACCGATGTTGAGCTCGAACAGGATTGGCACGAACTCGAAGCCAAACCTGCAGACAGGGATGAGCTGATCAAATGCTATGGTGAAATGGAATTTAAACGCTGGCTTGCCGAAGTCTTAGACAATAAGGCGCCAACGACGATCGCGGCAAAAGTCGAAACGACCGAAACCCAAGAAGAATCAACGCCCAGCGTCACGATTAAAACCCAATACGATACCATTCTGACCGAAGCTCAACTCGATGAGTGGATTGCCAAACTCAAACAAGCGCCATTAATGGCCGTGGATACCGAAACCACCAGCCTAGACTATATGGTTGCGGAATTGGTTGGTCTGTCCTTTGCCGTTGAAGCTGGAAAAGCAGCCTATCTGCCCTTAGCCCACGATTATGTTGGCGCGCCTGCGCAATTAGACAAGCAGACTACGCTCGAAAAACTGCGCCCGCTACTCGAAGATGCCAAGATCAAAAAAGTTGGTCAAAACCTGAAATATGACATCAGCGTATTGGCCAATGCCGGCATAAAACTCCAAGGCGTGGTATTCGACACTATGCTCGAATCCTATGTATTTAACTCAGTCGCCTCACGCCATGATATGGATGGGCTGGCGCTTAAATACCTAGGCCATAAAAATATCGCCTTTGAAGATATCGCGGGTAAAGGCGCTAAACAGCTGACCTTCAATCAAATTCCGTTGGAAACAGCAGCGCCCTATGCGGCGGAAGATGCCGATATTACCCTGCGTCTTCATCAACATTTGTGGCCAAGACTCGAAAAAGAAACTGAATTAGCCTCGGTCTTTACCGATATTGAACTGCCGCTGATCCAAATACTGTCCGATATTGAGCGCCAAGGCGTGTTTATCGATAGTATGTTGCTCGGCCAACAGAGTGATGAACTGGCCCGTAAAATCGATGAGTTAGAAACAAAAGCTTATGATATTGCTGGTGAAAAATTCAATTTAAGCTCACCAAAGCAACTGCAAGTGCTGTTTTTTGAAAAGCTGGGTTATCCGGTCATCAAAAAGACCCCTAAGGGCGCACCGTCTACCGCGGAAGAAGTGCTGGTCGAGTTGGCACTGGATTTCCCTCTGCCTAAAGTGATCCTCGAACATCGCAGCCTGACCAAGTTAAAGAGTACTTACACCGACAAGCTCCCTCTAATGGTGAATGCAAAAACCGGCCGGGTACACACAAGCTACCATCAGGCCAACGCGGCAACGGGGCGTTTATCCTCGAGCGAACCAAACCTACAGAATATTCCTATCCGCACAGAGGAAGGTCGTCGAATTCGCCAAGCCTTTATTGCGCCGCAGGGACGTAAGATTTTGGCTGCCGACTATTCGCAGATTGAATTACGGATCATGGCGCATTTATCCCAAGATGCAGGCTTACTCAAAGCCTTCGCCGAAGGGAAAGACATTCACAGAGCCACCGCCGCCGAAGTATTTGGCACCGACTTTGACAGTGTCACCTCGGAGCAACGTCGCCGCGCCAAAGCCGTTAACTTTGGCCTTATCTATGGCATGTCCGCCTTTGGATTGGCGCGTCAGCTCGACATTCCCCGTAATGAAGCGCAAACCTACATCGACACTTACTTCGCCCGCTATCCAGGCGTATTAAGGTATATGGAAGAAACACGAGCCAGTGCAGCAGAACTTGGCTATGTCTCAACGCTATTTGGTCGCCGTTTGTATTTACCCGAAATTCGCGATCGTAATGCAATGCGCCGTCAAGCAGCAGAAAGGGCCGCGATTAACGCCCCAATGCAAGGCACCGCCGCGGATATTATTAAAAAAGCCATGATCAGCATTGCCGATTGGATAAAAAGCGATACCCAAGGTGAAATCGCCATGATTATGCAAGTCCACGACGAATTAGTGTTCGAAGTCGATGCCGATAAAGCCGAAACTCTCAAGCTCAAGGTGTGTGAGCTCATGGCCAAAGCGGCCAATCTGGACGTGGAACTTCTGGCGGAAGCCGGTATTGGTGATAACTGGGATCAAGCCCACTAGCATTCAAACTCTAGTCTTTAGCTTCTAACATTGAGTTTTACCCAAACAAGGCTCATCCGTTATCGGATGGGCCTTTATATTTGGCGCGACTTTTAGGAGTATCTAAACTCGACGTAGCAAAGAACAACATAACGAGAAGTTGCTTACGCAGGCGAATCCCCTGATGGCTAAGCCGCCTCAAGAGCGGGAAGCAGCATTCGACGTACCGTACAATGCTCTCAGTCACTAAATGCAATCCTCCACCTCAATTCTCGATGCTTCAACGCCGCCATAACTACAACCTTCTATCCGCGTGACAATCCACGCAAGCCTAAACAATCGTTCGCTGATGGATACAACCAAGAACAATCACCAAAATAGAGTAAAAACATTAAATCTGAAGAATTGATCAATTCTGTACTAAAAATACGGTCAATTTAGCTAAATCAGTGGATTAAATACCTTTTATGAAAATATTAGATCAAACACCGCTGTTTTTTTCACCTAAAACTTGAGATCTACCGCACATAATTATCACTTTTTCAAAAAAACTGTTTTCCATTTAGAGATAAATAGCGTATTATTCTCTGCGTAGGGTACAGAGGTTAAGATGTTCTATCTTTCAGACCTTTATTTCACTTATAGTGACGAGCCAAATTCTGGCGCCCCAGCAACTTGTTTGCTGGGGCTTTTTTTTGCTCTTTTTTCGGTCTAGGGATGATTTCAACAAAGGCGAGTAAATTTTAGAGTATTTACTTTAATAAAAGGTAAATTCGATGTATGCTGTCTTCATTGAGAACCATTGAAGGTAATTTGATGGTGCTTGAGTCTTGTTGAATTTAGCTTCTCCCCAAAAGAGCTAAAATTTTGGCCGGTGACTGATGTTATCGGCTATTTTTTTGCCCAAAATTTGAGGGGTGGAAATCGATTGTTTTATAAGGGAATATAACGGGATATCGCAGGGGAAGATGGCCGAATGCGCTAGTGGCATCCGACCATAAAGCAAAAGGCTTACTCGGCGTCGTCTTGGTTTTCTAACTCATCGGCCAACCATTGCGGATGACACCATTCATTTAAGATACTCAGCACTCTAGGTTTGCCCGTGCCCTTGAGCGCAGAAAAAGGCTCAACCTGAACCCAATCACCAAATTCAACCAGCGCTTTACGCACTTCGTTTACGGTTTTCATCTTCGCGCTTTGCGCCAATTTATCGGACTTAGTCAGTAATGCGAGTACTGGAATTTCACTCGCAACCGCCCATTCGATCATCTGCATATCCAGATCTTTCAACGGATGACGAATATCCATCAATACCACAACGCCACTTAAGCACGCACGCTTCTGCAAATATTCACCGAGGGATTGTTGCCACTTTAATTTCATGGCTAAAGGCACTTGGGCAAAACCATAACCCGGCAAATCGACTAATCGGCGCTGCGCATCGAGTTCAAATACGTTAATCAGCTGAGTGCGGCCAGGCGTTTTACTGGTACGCGCTAAGTTTTTCTGCTCAGTTAATGCATTGAGTGCACTCGATTTTCCGGCATTGGAGCGACCAGCAAAAGCAATCTCAACACCAACGTCGCCGGGCAGATATTGATCCAAATGTGCAATGTCAGGTGCACTGATTAAAAACTTCGCCCTGCGAAAATCTATATGAGATTCAGTCACTATTTACTCCAATATATTTACTGCGCAATACCATAATTTATGAAGAATTGCTTACTTTTCCACGTTTTCGTGTAAAATATTACCCCGATCACATTAAACATATTTTACCACGCTTGCGGGTCACCCTAGTAAGCTCAGGATAATAATCTTAACCAGAAGTTGGAACGCCATGAAAAAGTTAGCTCTTGCGCTGTCTGTTGTAGTTGCCGCCATATCTTCACCTGCGATTGCTGAAGGTAATGCTGAAGCGGGAAAAACTAAAGTTATCGTTTGTTCTGCCTGTCACGGCATGGACGGTAACAGTATGATCGATATGTACCCTAAGCTTGCGGGCCAACACGCCACATACCTCCAAAAGCAACTACATGATTTCCGTAGTGCGGCGCAATCTGGCGGTAAAGATGGTCGTATGGATCCTATCATGAGTGGTATGGCAATGCCTCTAAGCGATCAAGATATTCTTGATATCAGCGCTTATTTCTCTAGCCAAGCAATCCAAATTGCTGAGGCGAAAGATGTTCCTGAGCTAGGTTCAAAACTTTACAAAGGTGGCGATGTTTCACGTGGCATCACAGCTTGTATGGCATGTCACGGTCCAGATGGTAAAGGTGCTGAGTCAGCGGGTTTCCCTGCATTAGCTGGTCAACACGCTAACTACATCAAGATCCAACTGACTAAGTTCCGTGATGCGGGTCGCCACAATGACCTCAACGGCATGATGCAAGATGTCGCGAAAAAGTTAAGCGACAGTGATATCGAAGCATTATCTAAATATATTGCTAGCCTGAAATAGGTTTTAGCGATGAAAAAGGGTGCATAGTCACCCTTTTTTATCGTCACAAAGTTTACGTTAACGTAAACTGATAAAGATTCATGCTTGACATAGATCACAGATTTGGGTTTAATAAGCCCCGTACCGAGATAAACCCATCTGTTTGTACAAATAAATTAATAATAACTTGCAGATTTCGGTATAATTAACATTCAAGATATAAGAATAAAGACTCTCAATAACAATAATATAACTAAGACCACTCTCTAATAATAATAAGAGCAGTGATTTCGCCTTGAAATCCCGGTCAGTACATTTTTGTAAGGGATGGCCGATAACGCCAATTTGCGATAAGCAAATCGCCTTACACTCAGGGTAACTTGCCCCATCAGGACACAGTTTGAATGATTCAATCTGTAGCAAAGGAAGCTAATAGCTTTGGATGCACTGGCTGGAAGCTTGTTATCACTGGAAGGTACTTCAAGCAACATGGATGGTTAACTTAACGTCATTGATGACGCTGTAATAAAGATGTGTCTTGAGACCATCTACGGAAACTGTGGTCTGGATGGCGACAGAAACTAATTAAGTGTCTGGAAGACCGATAACTAAAATGATGCAGGGAAAGCAGTAAAAAAAAGAAGGATACCGACCGGGAAAGTCGCATAGCAAGTAAGGATACTTGGAATCAGAATAGGGTGCAAAATGCACCGTTTGTAAGGCGGCAGTTTAACTGCCGCCTTTTTTCTTTGTGATAATCCACCAGCATACATCCAGCTCCGAAAGTGCACTTCCGCAATATAATTGTTACAATCAAGGCCTTAATACTTTTCTAGTTGACTCAATGCGCAGATGTCCCCTTTGTCATAGCACACAAACACTGTTGCTCCTTCAGGACAAGAAACGGTGTTTTTATGTTTGCCAGACATGCGGACTCACCTTTGCTGACGCAAATAGCCATCTTCCTCCCGCGGCAGAAAAACAGCGTTATGGCCGTTCGCGTATTGCCGCCAAACAGCGCCAACTGTCGCAATTTATTTTACCGCTACTGACACAAATACAATTGCAGCAAAAAGGTAGCCTTACGGGCTTAAATTTTGGCCGCGTGTTAGATCAAACCAGTCTGGCGACCATTGAATCGGCGGGGCACACTTTCAAACAGTATGATCCTTTCTTCGCGCCAGACCACGAAACGCTCAAGCAAGAGTATGATTTTATTTGCTGCTACCGAGTTTTTGAGCATTTTCAGCATCCCAGCAGAGAATGGAGTCTACTGACCCGTTTACTCAAATCGGGTGGCTGGTTAGCGATTAGCACCCCCTTATTAATTGATTTAGAAGGCTTTGCTAAATGGCATTATAAAAACAATCTCACTCACGTGAGTTTTTACCAAAGACAAACCTTTGAATACCTAGCGAGTAATAGCGATTTTGAACTATTATTTGCCGCGAAAGACCTCGTTTTGATGCAAAAAACATCATAATCTGGTATAACAGCCGACCGAATTTAGTACCTAGTCGATCCCGTATCGGCTAGGCCATACGTTGTAAACAATTGAGAAAATCATGTCTCGTAGCAAGAAAACACGCAAGGGCGGCGAGAATAGCCCTAAATTACAGCCAAGAGTGAAAAAGCAGGATCGTGCAGAAGTCACTGGCAAGCGCGCCGAAAAGGGCAACAAGTCAGGCAGTCGTCATAATGAAGCGCTGATCCAAGCTCAAGCACCACAGAAAAAGGCTGCGCAGAGCAAAGATCCTCGCCATGGCAGCAAAAAGCCTGTGGCATTGGCCTTACCAACTGCCACTGAAAAGCCAGCCACACCAAAGGTTAAGCAACCCAAGCTAACCGACGAGCAAAAACTGCTGAAACTGGAAGAAGATCCAAGACTGAACCAGTTGCTCGATATGCTGGAAGAAGGCCGTAACCTAAGCAATGACGACCAGCAATGGTTAGATCAGCAGCTGAACAAGATTGAAGCCCTGATGATTAAATTGGGTATCAGCGATGAGCTAGAAGATGAAGCGCCAGCGAAAAAATCTAAAGTCGATTCAGATGATGACCTGTTCGATCGCTTTGAATCGGGTGCCGACCTGCTAAAAGATTATCAAGATAAGTTTTAAATCTTAGAATATGCATAAAAACAAAGCGCTCAGCCTTTGTTTTTATGCAGTCTAAACAAGGAGTTTACGTGTCAACCACTCTTATCCTGCTTGGTTTTATCATCATTGTTGCCCTCAGTAGTTACGCCACTTTCTTACTCCTCAAGCTCAAGCAACAGAAACAACGCCAACAGGCGCTCGCTGCAGAGCGTGAAGCGGCGGCTAACGCGAAGCGCGCCCAAGTACTAGAAGATATTCGTTATATCGCCACCGCCATGATTGACGACCGCTGCGAAATCTCTGAAGGTGTGGTGAGAATTGGCCGTTTATTTGAAATTTTATCCTTAAGCGAGCGGGTTGCGCCTGAGTTCCCGGCATTCTTCCAACACTTTGAGCTGATTAAAGACCACCCGATAATGGAAGCTCGCCAAGCCCTACCGAAGCAAGAACGCATGAAGCTCGATTTTGTCCGCATGAAATCTGAAGCTGAACTGGCCGAAGGCATTACCGCCGATGCCAAAAAGCTCTCCAGTTATCAGTTAAAAGCCCCACATTAAGCCGATAACGTTAGCCTCAAGGCCAGAGCCTTGGCTTTGAGGCACAATCGCTCCCGCATTTCTTTTCCCACACAGAGTACGGCTTCACGTGAGCCTGTGCACAAAACCTCCAAAAAACAACAGACATTGGCTCCTTTTTCATAGATATTGCGTAACTTCTAAAAGGACAGACATCATTTTTACAACCTAGATCAAGGTTATTTGGCTAAGAACCTTGCATACTTCGCTTGTTGCTAATTTACCCTCGGAGGACACGCCTTGAAGCAGCCCACTCAAATAAGCTGGGATCAGTCGATGATCGAAAAATATAACTACAGCGGTCCCCGTTACACTTCATACCCAACGGCGCTGGAGTTCGATGATTCATTCACTGAACAAAACCTGTTAACGGCGATTGAAAACAGTAAGAGTGACAAACTGTCGCTGTATATTCATATCCCCTTCTGCGCCAAACTTTGCTACTACTGTGGCTGTAATAAAGTTATCACTCGCCACGCCCACAAGGCCGATCAATATATCGAGTATTTGAGCCACGAAATTATCAAGCGTGCTCCGCTGTTTAAGCACTACACTGTCACCCAAATGCATTGGGGCGGCGGCACGCCAACCTTCTTAAATCCTGAGCAAATTCTGAAGTTAACCGACTTAATCAAGGCTAACTTTAACTTTGCCGCAGAAGGTGAGTTCTCTATCGAAGTTGACCCGCGTGAGATTGAGCTTTCAATGCTCGATACCTTAAAAGAAGCGGGCTTTAACCGCATTTCTATCGGGGTGCAGGACTTCAATAAAGAAGTGCAAGTCGCGGTTAACCGTGAGCAGGACGAGCAATTTATTTTCGATTTAATGGCCAAAGCCAAGGCCATGGGATTTGTCTCAACTAATATCGACTTAATTTACGGTCTGCCACATCAGACACCCGAAACATTCGCCGCCACCATGCAGCGCGTGTTAGACCTGTCGCCCGATCGTCTATCTGTGTTCAACTATGCCCACTTACCCGCACGTTTTGCCGCGCAGCGTAAGATCAAAGATGAACATTTACCTTCGCCAAAACAAAAACTCGAGATGTTGCATCAAACGATCGAAACTTTAACTGGCGCGGGTTATCAGTACATCGGCATGGACCACTTCGCTAAGCCTGACGATGAGCTGGCTAAGTTACAACGCGAAGGCAAACTGCACCGCAACTTCCAAGGTTATACCACCCAAGAAGAATGCGACCTGCTCGGTCTTGGTGTGTCTTCTATCAGCCAAATCGGCGATTGTTATGCGCAAAACCAGAAGGACATTCGTCCTTACTACGAAGCCATCGACAAAGACGGTCATGCACTGTGGAAAGGTTGTAGTCTGAACCGTGACGACGAAATCCGCCGTGTGGTGATCAAACAACTGATCTGCCACTTCGATTTAGATATGGCAAAAATGGACGAGAAACTAGGGATTAAGTTCGAGGAATACTTCGCCGAAGACTTAAAACTGCTGCAAACCTTTATCGACGATAAGTTAGTCGACGTCACCGACAGAAAGATCACCATCAGCCCCACAGGCCGTCTGTTGATCCGCAATATCTGTATGTGCTTCGACCTTTACTACCGTCAAAAAGCGCGTCAACAACAGTTCTCCCGTGTGATCTAACACAGACGCATCTCCAGTAAAGAATCCACCTTCTGAAGAAGGTGGCTTTGTTTTAACCCCCTAAAAGGGGGCCTTTATTCAAGAGCAAGTTGACCCTGCTCTTGCCGCTCTACTTTCTCTTGATGCCTAACGTATCTACGGATTATTTCCTCGTTAATTCCAATCGAATCGACGAAGTATCCTCTCTGCCAAAAATGATTTCCCCAAAGTTTATTCTTACGTAGGTAAGGAAATTTACTGAATATTTTCAACGCTATCTTACCTTTTAACGCCCCCATTAAATTCGATATAGATATCTTCGGAGGTACCTTCACCACTAAATGAACATGGTCAACTTGAACATTTAGCTCCATGACTATGCATCCCATTTGATGGCAATAAACCTGAATGCATCGATAAACCTCTTTTCCGACATTACCTTTCAATATCCGAAAGCGGTACTTTGGTGTCCAGACTATATGATATTGACATCGCCAGAACACATGCGATGCTTGCTCGTATCTACTCATGTTATTTGCCTCTTTTGACTTCGCTAAAAATCAAAGATGCATTTAACATGGGTAGGTATACAGGCAAAGCCTCAAATGATGATAACCACCTACTGAAGTAGGTGGTTTTGGGCTAAAAATAAAAAAATCCGACTCAAGTGTCGGATTTTTTATTGGGAAAAAGCTACTTACTTAAGCTTTCGCCGCATACAGCGCCTTGCGCTCACTCTCGGATAAAAACGCCATTTCCACCCCGTTGCGTTGCACCTGAGCCAGCTCAGCATCGCTTAGACCTAGTTCAGACTTAGCAATGCGGTATTCATGCTTGATATCAATCGCACTCACACCAGGATCATCGGTGTTAAGGCTTATCAACACACCCGCATCCATAAAGGTTCTGAAGGGATGTTCCGCATAGGAAGACACGGTCGACGTGTGCAGGTTGCTGGTAGGGCAAGATTCGATACCGATACGGTGTTTAGCGAGATATTCCATCAGCTTAGGATCGTGAATCGCATTCACACCATGGCCAATACGTGTCGCCCCCAGCTCCTGAATCGCTTGCCACATACTTTGTGAACCCGCCGCTTCCCCCGCATGGGCGGTAATGGCTAAGCCCGCATCTCGCACTCGCTTAAAGTGCTCGTTAAACAATTCGCCAGGGAAGCCAAGCTCATCGCCGGCTAAATCCATCGCGACTAAATGTTGTTTATGGGCGAGCAGGCCTTCAAGCTCCTGAGTACAAGCGGCTTGGCCAAAAGAGCGCGACATAATCCCGATAAGATTGATTTTAACTTGGTAATCTTTCAGGCCCGCTTTCACCCCGTCGATAACCGCTTCAACCACACCTTCAATCGGTAGTTTATGGTTCATCGCCATGTAATATGGACTAAAACGCAGCTCCGCATAATCAAGGCCAGATAACGCCGCATCAGCCACGTTTTCATAGGCGACACGTTTTACCGCATCTAAATCAGCGAGAACGGCCACCATCCAGTCAAGCTTCTTCAAGAAGGCGACTAAGCTGGTTTCTTTCCCCTGAATTTGTACAAATGGCGCGAGAGTCTCTAAAGAATCGGCAGGCAAAGCAATACCGTGTTGGTGTCCGAGTTCCCAAATGGTGTTCACTCGCACGTTACCATCTAAGTGACGATGCAAATCCACCAATGGAATGGATGTATTGATCATAATTAACCCCTATGTGAACTACCCAGCCAATGCTTTTGTTATTTGGTCTAGGGCGGACCCTAAGTTTAACACGCATTCTTTGGTGGCACTTAGCCAAGGGCGGGATTTAAATTCACATTCAGTCACAATTCTGCTTAATATGCGTACAACAATCTGGGGTAAACCTCAGGCATAATGAGTTCAATAACAACGAAAATATCCGAGATAAATCATGCATAAACTCTTTACCCCAAGCTTACTGATTTGCGCACTTAGTGCCTGTAGCGCGGCTCAGCCCCCATCTGCACCAACCGCACAGACAACCGTTGCTGTTGCACAGTCCGCGGCCAAGACTATGGCACCCACACTGCAAGCGATTGTGGATCAAAGTTGGCAACTCCAACTCAGTGCCAGCCCTGAAATGGCCTATGGAATGGGGGATAAGAGTGCTGCGGGTAAACTGCAAGATCTGTCTCCAGAAGCCTTAGCCAAGCTCAATCAGGGGCAAATTGCCATTCTCGCCCAATTGAAAGCACTGGATCGCAGCAAGCTGAGTAAAGAGGATAAAATCAACGCCCAAATCCTTGAGGATCAGATCCAAAATGAGGTCGACCTGTATAAATACAAGGATTACTATCTGCCGATCACCGCAGAGAGCGGCTTCCACGCCTATATATCTTCCATTGCACAAGGGCGATTCAACACCCTAGAAGATTACCAAAACTACCTAGGTAAGCTTAAGGCACTACCGACCTATTTTGCCCAGCAAACCCATTGGTTAAAACAAGGCTTAAAAGAAGGGATTACGCCCCCTAAAGCGACGCTCAAGGGATTTGAAAACAGCATTAGTGCCTACATCTTACCAGTAGAGAAAAGCAGTTATTTCAAGCCTTTTACTCAGTACCCTAGCCACTTTACCGAGGCGCAAAAAGCACAACTGACCCAAGAAGGCCGAGCATCGGTCGAACAGAATGTGCTCCCGACCTATCAGGCTTTCTATGATTTTATGACCCAGGAGTATATGCCCAACACTCGGGAAAATATTGCCGCCAACAGCTTACCCGATGGTGATGCCTTCTATGAGAACCGTGTTCGTTACTACACGACCTTAAATATGACCTCGGCCGAAGTGCACGAGCTGGGTTTAAAGGAAGTAAAACGTATCCGCCAGGAAATGGAGCAAGTCATTAAGTCTGTAGGCTTTAAAGGCAGCTTTGCCGACTTTTTACATTTCTTGAGAACCGATCCCCAGTTCTACACCACCAGTGCGGATCAACTCCTGAAGGAAGCGGCCTTTATTGCCAAAAAAGCCGATGCCATGTTGCCCAAATATTTTGGTAAATTGCCTCGTAAACCCTATGGTATCGCCCCAGTGCCCGCCGAAATCGCCCCTAAATACACCTCAGGCCGTTATTCAGGCTCAAATCGTGATGACGAGCCAGGCTACTACTGGGTCAATACCTACGCCTTAGATAAGCGCCCGCTCTATGAACTCGAAGCACTCACGCTGCACGAAGCCGTGCCCGGGCATCATCTGCAGATTTCACTAAACTCCGAACTGAGCTCGTTACCTGATTTTCGTCGCTACAGCTATATTTCGGCCTTTGGTGAAGGTTGGGGATTGTATAGCGAATACTTAGGATTAGAAGCGGGATTCTATCAAGACCCTTACAGTAACTTTGGGCGCCTAACCTATGAGATGTGGCGCGCCGCACGCCTCGTTGTCGATACGGGGATGCACGCCCAAGGCTGGAGTCGAGAACAAGCCATCGAGTTTATGGCGAGCAACACGGCGTTATCGCTCCACAATGTGACGACTGAAATTGACCGTTACATTACCTGGCCAGGGCAAGCGCTCTCCTACAAGATTGGTGAGCTCACCATTAAACGCCTACGCACGAAAGCCGAGCAAGCCTTAGGCGATAAATTTGATATTCGCGCCTTCCACGACGCCGTATTAGAGAATGGTTCTGTACCTATGTCGGTGCTGGAGCAGCAGATAAACGACTTTATCGAAGCGCAAAAAGCCGCGATTTAAGCTCATCCCAAGGGAGCGGGTATTTTCCAGCTCCCTTTCCTGCCCGCCCCAGTTCTCTGATACACTCTAGCAAACCTTTTTGCCCGAGATGTGCGACAGAGTATGAGCCAAACGCCCCTAAACTTTCCAAGAGAAGAGTTTTCCAAGGTAGCTTTTTCAACGGAACACGATTTAAATACTTCTGAACAGCAAGCCTTTTGGCAAACCGTTGTCCAAGACACACTCAAAACGCCCGATGGATTGACCTTGGCCTATATGATGGTCAAGCATCCCAAGGCCCATGCCAGCATTGTTATCAGCAGTGGTAGGGTTGAGTCCTACTTAAAGTATCAAGAATTGGTATTTGACTTGTACCAGCAAGGCTATTCGGTGTTTGCTATCGATCACCGCGGCCAAGGGTTATCGAGCCGCATGACGGCCAATCCCCATCAAGGCCATGTACGGCGGTTTAATGACTATATCGACGACTTTGCCCTGTTTATGCAAACCGTTGTACTCAAACAGGCCACTTCGCCATTATTCTTGCTCGGGCATTCTATGGGCGGCGCCATCGGTACCTTGTATCTAAAACAACATCCGGATGTGTTTACGGCGGCGGCATTCTCAGCCCCCATGTATGGCATTAAGTTACCTATGCCAAAAGGGTTTGTCCGTTGGCTTGCGAGTAAACTCGATGCCAGCCTCAATGGTGGAGAACCTAACTACGTGCTCAGCGGGCAAAACTATAAGGCTGCTCCCTTTAAGGGCAATGATCTCACCCACTGCCAGAGCCGTTATCAAGCCTATAGAGAGTTGTACGATGCGGCGCCAAAGCTGCAATTAGGCTCACCGACTAACCGCTGGTTGACTGAATCCTTAGATGCGGCCGATGCCTGCGTCTTGGCCACGGCACATATCCGCACGCCCATTCTGATCCTGCAAGCCAGTGAGGATAAGATTGTCGACAATGCCGCACAAAATCTGGCGGTCAGCTCAAATTGCCAATTAAAAGTGATTGCAGGGGCTGCCCATGAGATTTTTATGGAGAAAGATAGTTACCGTAATCAAGCGCTTAATTACGCACTCGACTTTTTTAAACGCTACGCAACAAGGGACGTGGACAAACAAGCTGTTTAAAGTCATTAACACTTAATGCGCGAGCAATATTGTAGCCTTGGAAGTGCGTACAACCTAAGCGGCTAAATAGCTGCTGTTGCTGCGGTGATTCGACACCTTTGGCCACGATAGGCAAGTTAAAGGCTTGTATCGGCTGAATCAGCGCTTGGCTCCAGCTCGTATCAGTCGTTAAGTTAGCGGCACAATGTAAATCGAGCTTCACCTCATGCAAGGGATAGTGACGCAAGCAACTCAAGGCGCCCTGTCCCGCACCAAAGTTATCTAGGGTTATTGCCACCCCAGCTTCTGCGAGCAGACTGATCCTCGGCTGAATAAAGGAGGCTGGTGTTAATAATGCACTCTCGGTTAACTCAATTCCCAGCTGATTGTCATCCAGCTCGTAGCGACGAGTTAACGTAACCAATTGCTCGACAAAATCGGGTTGGCAGAAAGATAAGGTACTAATATTCAGAGTTAAACGTGGTAGGTTAATACCCTGCTGTTTCAATTGCTTAATCAACTGGCAAACGCGCGTAGCTACATTTAAATCGAGCGATGCTATCAAACCATGGCGCTCGGCTAAATCAATAAATTTAGCGACCGGGACAATTTCCCCATCCGCTAAATGCCAGCGGGATAAAACCTCAGCCGACACTATCTTGCCTTGCATATCCACCACTGGCTGGAACATTAACGACAGCTGATTTTCGGCAATTGCACGCTCTAATCTGTTCAATAAAGACGACTCAGGATCCTGCGAGCGTTCTAAATCTGGGTGATAGAAAGCACAACCTGCGTGTTCACTCGACTGAGCATGCTGCATCGCGAGCTCTGCACGTCGCACGGCGAGTTCTGGCGCAAGCGTATCCACAGAATCTAATAAGCAAATCCCAATATTCGCATTTAAACGAAAATCATGTTCACCATAATGGAAGGGACGAGTGGCGATTTGTTTAAGCTCAGTAGCCAACGCCAAGGCCCGACGTCCGGCCATATTCGCATCGGCAGCCAACTCCTTAGCTAACAAAGCAAACCGCCCCAATTCGAGATGAGCAACGACAATATTTTCAGCAAAATAACTCGAGAGCCTTGCACTTAATTGCGACAACAATCGCTCAAGCTCATGGGATGTGAGAGTGTCATTCGCCCCAAGGGTTTCGACATTGAGTAATAACAAAGCCCCCGAATGGCCCGCACTGGTTCGTTGATTAAGGTATTGGGATAACTGCGCCATAAAGGTTTCGGGGAGCATCTTAGGCCCTGCCACAGATTGCTTCACTAATTCGGCAATCGCAGCATGGTTTCGCTCACTCTCCGAAACATCGACATGAATACCGATCATCCGAGTCGGTCGACCAAGATGGTCCCAGTCGACTAACATGCCACGGTCAAACACCCAAACATAATGCCCATCTCTATGTTGTAAACGATGGACACTCTCAAATTCTTTAGTCTTGCCACTGACATACTCTTGCAGGCAGTCCAACACGGCTTGCTTATCATCGGGATGCAAACGCGTTTCCCAGGTCTGGAACACTTCCTCTAGCTCATCGGGTTGATAGCCAATCATTTCCTTCCAACGGTCGGACAAAAACACTTCGCCAGAACGAATATCCCAATCCCAGATCCCATTGCGTGAACCTTCAACCGCAAACAACCAACGTTGCTCACTATCGTTAAGCTGCTTAACTGCACGCCCTAGATGTTCATGAACCTGCTGCAGTGTCGTTTGTAGAGACAAGACCTCGGAGGCACTCCAAGGCACTTGAGTCGAAAACTCAGGAGTGCCTACATGCTTCGCCGATTCGCTTAACATCTTGAATGGACGGATCAAGAGGTAATATAGAACAAAGGTAAAACCGATTAACAACAGCGCCCCGAGTCCCCAGACACGCATAAATCGTTGTTGTAATTCGGTTGAAGCTTTAGCCACTAACGGCGCGAGATCAGACTCAAGATAGATAAGCTCTGTCGCTCCAGGATATTGAGCATCGACGGGATAATAGGCTTGAATCGATAATCGGTCTGGATTAATTGAAACACTCGCCTGTCCAGATTGCACCACGGCATGATGCCGGACCACATCGTAACCATCAATCACTTCAATGGCATTGCTATCACGCCAAACAGTATGATTTGCAAATCGAATCCGGCTATTCGCATCCAGCAAGATATAAACCATGACATTCATATCTAAGGTTGCCAGAGAGACTTCCTGCTCGATACGTTCAACATCTTGTAACGCTTGTGCCGACTGCACTATCGTTTGCATACGTAAAAGTTGCTGCTTTATCTGGTTCACCTGGCGATCCGCCAGTTCATTACGTACCAGCTCGCTCTCATAGAAATACTCAGCCGTAACCAACACTAAATAAAGTGCCAGCATGCAGACAGGTATCAATACTGCGAGCGAGAGTTTACGAAGCATGGGTAGCCAAATGTCTTTAATAAAAAGATGGACGCCCAGTATGCTAACGGGAAACCCGTTACTAAGCAAAAAGACTTAACATAAGTGGAGTTATTTTAGACTAAATACGCTAATCGATTGAAAGAACCGCTAGCAAACGAGACGATAAAGTGAAGAATAGAAAATAAGTTAATAAAACAGAAAACAACAAAAACAAAAAAGCCAGCTTATTCAGCTGGCTTCATTGTTTAATTAGGCGCTTGGCGATGACCTACTCTCACATGGGGAGACCCCACACTACCATCGGCGCGATTGCGTTTCACTTCTGAGTTCGGGATGGGATCAGGTGGGACCACAATGCTATTGTCACCAAGCAAATTTGTTATTCACTACCCGTCTTATTGTTACGCAGGCAGTAAATGAATTCGGAAAGCTGTATTGAGTTGCACTTCTTAAGTGTTTGTATTCGTCTAAGTACTACTTAGTAAAACCCATCTGGGTTGTATGGTTAAGCCTCTCGAGTCATTAGTATCAGTTAGCTCAACGCCTCACAACGCTTACACACCTGACCTATCAACGTCCTAGTCTCGAACGGCTCTTTAGTGGACTTAAAGTCCAAGGGATGACTCATCTTGGGGCTCGCTTCCCGCTTAGATGCTTTCAGCGGTTATCGATTCCGAACATAGCTACCGGGCAATGCCATTGGCATGACAACCCGAACACCAGCGGTTCGTTCACTCCGGTCCTCTCGTACTAGGAGCAACTCCCCTCAATCATCCAACGCCCACGGCAGATAGGGACCGAACTGTCTCACGACGTTCTGAACCCAGCTCGCGTACCACTTTAAATGGCGAACAGCCATACCCTTGGGACCGACTTCAGCCCCAGGATGTGATGAGCCGACATCGAGGTGCCAAACACCGCCGTCGATATGAACTCTTGGGCGGTATCAGCCTGTTATCCCCGGAGTACCTTTTATCCGTTGAGCGATGGCCCTTCCATTCAGAACCACCGGATCACTATGACCTACTTTCGTACCTGCTCGACGTGTCTGTCTCGCAGTTAAGCTGGCTTATGCCATTGCACTAACCGTACGATGTCCGACCGTACTTAGCCAACCTTCGTGCTCCTCCGTTACTCTTGGGAGGAGACCGCCC
>AACY020561149.1_pt1 | contig 84365 bp, 71 predicted proteins | sample 267378 | NCBI WGS metagenome assembly AACY02 (sample SAMN02954345, study PRJNA13694) | marine metagenome | biome: aquatic; feature: ocean; material: water; isolation source: isolated as part of a large dataset composed predominantly from surface... | reverse complement strand
CCCCCGTTTCGTCGAACTCGTCAGGCGCTTACAGGCCGAGCGCGGACAGGTCGAGCTTGCCGTCCTTCAGCGGCGGGCACCAGAAATACGCGCCCGTCAGCGGCCGCGTGAAGCGGAACAGGCCGTCGACGATCCCGTCTTCCGCGCCGCTCATCCGGCGCATCTGCACGTCGAACGCGCGGAACGAGCAGCCGAATGCGACGAAGTAGAGGCCCGCGCGACGCGCGTCCGACCACGGCGACGAACGGCGCAGCATGAACGCCTCGGGCTCGAAGCTTTCCTGCGCGGTGCGCTTCACGTGCGCGAACTCGGGTGCGTCGTCGAGTTCTTCGTTGTCCGAGCGGCGGCGCCCGACGATGTTGTCCATGTCGCCCGACGGGATGCGCTCCATCTGGTCGAAGTCGTGCAGCCATTGCTGGACCGCGACGAAGCTCGCCCCGTCGAGCCCCGCGCCCTGCCCCGTCACGATCGCCGCGGCCACCGCTTCGTCGCCTTCCGGGTTTTCCGTGCCGTCCTCGTAGCCGGACAGGTCGCGATCGTTCGAATAGCGGAAACCGTCGACCGCATCCTGCAGCGCAAACGCCGGCGCCAGCGCGCGTTCGATCGCCCGTGCACGCAGCACGATCTCGCCGCGATCGTCGCCGCGCAGCCAGACCCACACGTCGGCCGGCGTCGCCGGCAGCGTGCGGTCCTTCACCGCGAACGCCGGGAATTCGGTCAGGCCCGGCACCGGGCGCCCGAGGTACGCCGCCAGCGCATGCCCGAACCCGACCACCGTGTCGCGTCCGTCGACGATCTCGCGCAGCGCGGCCAGCGCCGCTGCCACATTGCCGTCATTCGACATCGTGAAAGTGAGGTATCGGGCCGCCGAATCGATCGGGGCCAGAATGCCTTGCTGAACGTCGCTCATCGTTTCCTCAGGAATGTATCGTGGTGAATCTGCGCAGGCCGCGGCGGCGTGCGCCGCAGACGCCGAAGTGTAATCGACGCGCGTGCCGGGCCTTGCGCTGCCGCACTGGGGAAAGGCCGCAAAAGAAGGGCCGAAACCCTGAATACTAACGTATCGACGCTGCAACGCCGCATTCGTCAGACGTTGCGGCGCGCCCTTCACTGCTGATAGAATCTTTTCACGTCTTTTCGGCGTCTTTTCAACCGTTCACTTCAGGGGAGGTGCAGATGTTCCGAATGCCAGCAACCTTCCCGAACGTGGTCCCACGGCTCAGCTGATCCAGCCCGCCGTCCGCGCCGGCTCCCGAGTTTTCCGCTAACCCGTCAGCCGCGCCGTTTCCCGACAGCCCGTTTCGTTTTCCGCCCGCGATTTTCGCGCGGCCCGGCTGTTGCGTTTTCGATGTTCTCCGAACCGGAAAGTCCCGTCGCGCGATGCGCCGGGCAACGATAAATGACCAGAAAAACCTCCCATCTGGGCGGCCAGGCATTCCAGGCCGTCTTCGGCTTCACCTTCCGCTACTGGCGCAAGCAGCCGGGTCGCACCGCCCTGGTCGCGAGCCTCGCACTGCTCGCCGCGCTCGCCGACGTGCTCACGCCGCTGTTCGCGGGCCGCCTCGTCGATGCGCTGTCGACCGGCCTGACCGATCGCGCCGCCGCGTGGCATGCGGCGCTCGTCGCGTTCGGCACGCTCGCCGCGCTCGGCCTCGGCGCGACGGTGCTGCGGCAAGGCGTCTACCTGAACATCATCACGCTCACGTTGAAGATGATGAGCGAGATCGCGGCCGCGTCGTTCCATCGCGTGCAGCGCTTCTCGACCGACTGGCACGCGAACAGCTTCGCGGGCTCGACCGTGCGCAAGATCACGCGCGGGATCTGGGCGCTCGACCTGCTGAACGACACCGTGCTGATCGCGCTGCTGCCTTCGGTCACGATGCTCGTCGGCGCCACCGTGCTGCTCGGCACGCACTGGCCCGTGATGGGGCTCGTCGTCGGCGCGGGTTCGCTGCTGTACATCACGGTGACGGTGGCCGTGTCGCTCGGCATCGTCGCGCCGGCCGCACGGCTCGGCAACCTGTGGGACACGCGCATGGGCGGCGCGCTCGCCGATGCCGTGAGCTGCAACGCGGTCGTCAAGGCGTTCGGCGCGGAAACGCGCGAGGAAGCGCGGCTCGCGCGCGTGATCGGCAAGTGGCGGCAACGCACGCGCCGCACGTGGGTGCGCGGCACGCTCAACGGCGGGTTGCAGGGCGCGATGCTCGTCGCGATGCAGGCCGCGATGATCGGCGTCGCGCTGCGGCTGTGGGTGAACAACGAGGCGAGCGTCGGCGACATCGCGTTCGCGCTGACGATGTTCTTCATGCTGCAGGGCTACCTGCGCGATGTCGGCATGCACATCCGCAACCTGCAGCGCTCCGTGAACGACATGGAAGAACTCGTCGCGCTCGAACGCCAGCCGCTCGGCATCGACGATCGTCCCGGCGCGCCGGCGATCCGGATCGAACAAGGCGAGATCCGCTTCGAGCACGTGACGTTCCGCTACGACAACCATCCGGTGCCGCTGTACGACGATTTCTCGATGCGGATCGCGCCGGGCGAGCGCGTGGGCCTCGTCGGCCACTCGGGGTCGGGCAAGACGTCGTTCATCAAGCTGATCCAGCGCCTGTACGACGTGTCGGGCGGCCGCATCACGATCGACGGCCAGGACATCGCGCAGGTCAGGCAGGATTCGCTGCGCAGCCAGATCGCGATCGTCCAGCAGGAGCCCGTGCTGTTTCACCGCACGCTCGCGGAGAACATCGCGTATGCGCGCCCCGATGCGAGCCGGGCCGACATCGAGCGCGCCGCGCGGCTCGCCAGCGCGCACGACTTCATCGCCACGCTGCCGGACGGCTATGACACGCTCGTCGGCGAGCGCGGGATCAAGCTGTCGGGCGGTGAACGCCAGCGGGTCGCGATTGCACGCGCGTTCCTCGCCGATGCGCCGATCCTGATCCTCGACGAAGCCACGTCGAGCCTCGACAGCGAAAGCGAGCTGCTGATCCAGCAGGCGATGGAGCGGCTGATGGTCGGCCGCACGACGCTCGTGGTCGCGCACCGGCTGTCGACCGTGCGCGCGCTCGACCGGCTGCTGGTGCTCGATCGCGGCAAGGTGATCGAGGAAGGCAGCCACGACGCGCTGATCCGGATCGACGGCGGCATCTATCGCCGGCTGTTCGAGCGGCAGGCGCTGGAACTGGCGAAGGGCTTGATCGATACGCCGCGACGCATGGTGAACGGTGACGCCGGCCCGCTGGGGGAGCCGGCGGAGGCTTGACGGAAACCCCAGCGCATCAGGGCGCGCGGCACACCGCCACCGCGCACCTTGATGCGCTGCACGGGACATCGATGCGATCGTCAGGAATTCACCAGTCCGGTTCGTCCGTCATCGGCTTCGTTGCGGGGCGCCACGCGTTCCACCGTGCGCTGACTGGCAAACCACTTGCGAACCAGATAAATCAGCAGTACGCCGATCACGATCCCCGACAACACATCGCACAGGTAATGCCCGCCCTGCGTCGGCGTCGACACGATCATCATGCCGTTCAGCACGATGCCGACCGGGAAGACGAAGCGCACATGCCGCAGCGAATACGCGAAGCACAGCGCAAGGATCGTGTGAAGCGACGGAAAGGAAATGAGCCCCTGGGACGACGCGAATGCCAGTTCCCGGACGACTCCGCTTCGCAACGGCGCGAAGTCCGATACGGTGGAAATCGTTCCGGGATCGCGAACGTCGAAGTGGAGAAACGCACTCTCGGCCGGCAGCCAGGCAGCAATCAGGATCGACACGACGACTGCGACGATAAATTGCACCGCAAACTCGGCGTAGTCTTTCGAGTTCGACGTCAGCGTAAGGATGATCGGGATCGCAAGAAGCTGGACACTGCCGGATGCATACGCGAATTGGAGCACGGCATGCCAACCCGGATTTGCCATCACCCATCCATACGCTTGCAGCCAGTGAAATCCGAGCGCGGCATCGATCGATACCAGCGCATCACTCACGAGCGGCAGATCGGTTGCTACAGCCAGATACTGAAGGAGCGCGCCGGCATGCATGAATACCGACATCAACGCGATCCACTGGATCGATTGCGCGACATTCTCGTAGAACGCCTTTCTGGCCGGCACTTTGTATGATGGGCGCGATGCGAGGCCGGACGCGACGGTGACGGCGAGGACGGCGGACAGCACTTGGGCGCTTTGCACCAGACTGCCCTTCGCAATCCGGAAATCGACGCGGCATGCCCAGATCACGTCGACGATTATCAGAATGATGGCCACCAGCCACGCGGTCACGTAGATTTTCCGCATATTGTTCGACCTACCCCTTTTCTCGTTCTTTTCTGCCGACCCTCGCAATCGCTCGCCGCGGCTTCGTGCCGTATTCCAGCGAGCGCCGGAGAATGATACGCCGCCGTCCGTCAGGCGACGCCGACCCATCCGGCCCCGACGCCCCCTCTCCGGATCACTTATCATACCGGCTAGGCAATTTGCGACGAAGGGCAGCTCATGTTTACAGGCATTGTTCAGGGTGTTGGCGTCATCAAGGCCATCAAGGATCACGGCGAACTGAGAACGTTCAGCATCGAATTCCCCGAGCGGTTCACCACCGATATCGAGATCGGCGCGAGCGTCTCGGTCGACGGCGTCTGCCTGACGGTGACGACCATCCACTCCCCGCTGCTGATCGACTTCGACGTGATGTTGCCGAGCCTGCGGATCACCACGCTGGCCGATCTCACGACAGGCGCGCACATCAACGTCGAGCGGGCCGCGAAGGACGGCGCGGAGATCGGCGGTCATCCGCTGTCCGGTCACGTGGATTTCACCGGGACCATCCGGCACATCGCAATGTCCGAACACAACCGGATGGTGCGCATCGGCGTGCCGGAGGCGTTCAAGCGGTACGTGTTCGCGAAGGGCTATATCGCGATCAACGGCTGCAGCCTGACGGTGTCCGACGTCAACCGCGACGAAGGCTGGTTCGATGTCTGGCTGATTCCCGAAACGCGCCGCGCGACGACCTTCGATGCGAAGGGCGTCAACGACACGGTCAACATCGAGATCGAGCGCAGCACGCAGGTGGTCGTCGATACGATCCGGGAAGCGGTCAAGGAGACGCTCGGCGAACTGAACGGTGTCGTCACCGCGTTGCTGGCGGAAAAAGGCATCGATATCGAGGAGCTGCTGGCGCGGAACGTCGCGCGGCTGCCGAAGGCGTAACGGCAACGGACGCCACTTGCCCCGGTGATCCTCGGGATTACCGGGCGTCGGCTTCCGTCGCGATGCGCCCGGTCGGCCGCCCCGCACACCGACTTCACTCCACCTCCACCCGCGCCCCCTTCCCCACCGCCACCCGCTGCGCGCGATAGATCCCCGCGTGCCCTGAAAACAGATAAGCAACCACGCACGCGACGATCGCGTACACGCCGATGTCCGCGCCGAACAGTTCGATCGCCATGATCGTCGACGCGATCGGCGTATTGGCCGCGCCTGCGAACACCGCGACGAACCCCAGCCCCGCGAGCACGGGCACCGGCAGCGCCAGCACCTGGCCGAGCGCGTTGCCGAGCGTCGCGCCGATGTAGAACAGCGGCGTCACTTCGCCGCCCTTGAACCCCGACGCGAGCGTGACGACGGTGAACGCGAACTTGCCCGCGAAATCGTAGAGCGGCAGCGGGCCATGAAACGCGGCCTGGATCGTCGGGATGCCGAGGCCGAGATACTGCGGCACGTTCAGCGCGGTGGCGGCCGCGGCGACCAGCAGGCCGCCGAGCACCGGCTGCAGCGGCGCATAGCGGACGACTTTCCGGAACCACGCGGTCAGCGCATGCGTCGCGAACGCGAACAACCGCCCGACCACGCCGAACGCGATGCCCGCGACGACCGTCACGGCCAGCCCCGTCGCCGACACGGCCGGCACGAACGGAATCGCATAGGCCGTGTGATGCACGCCCCACGCGCGGCAGACGACGTCCGCGACGATCGCGGAGGCAACGCAGGTCAGCAGCGCGTCGTACCGCACACGCCCGATCGCGAGCACCTCGAGCCCGAACACGGCGCCCGCGAGCGGCGTGCCGAACACCGATGCGAAACCGGCCGCGATGCCGCCCATCAGCAGCACGCGGCGATGCTCCCGATCGAGACGGAACACGTGCGTGACGCGATCGGCGAGCGCGCCGCCCATCTGCACGGCGGTGCCCTCGCGCCCGGCCGAACCGCCGAACAGGTGCGTGACGACGGTCGCGACGAGCACGAGCGGCGCCATCCGTTTCGGCACGAGCGCCTTCGGGTCGTGAATCTCGTCGATCAGCAGGTTGTTGCCGCGCGCGACGGACTGGCCGAAGCGATGGTAGATCCAGCCGGTCGCGAAACCGGCGGCCGGCAGCCCCCACAGCAGCCACGGATGCGCGACGCGCGTGCCGGTCGCCCAGTCGAGCGCGATCAGGAACAGGGCGGAAGCCGTGCCGGCCAGCGTGCCGAGCAGGGCCGAGAGCGCGAGCCAGCGGCATACATAGCGCACGGTCGCGAGAAGATCGGCAGAAGTCGTGAAAAACATGATTTCCAGATTCGACGGAACATCAAAACCTGGGCGGCAGAAACCCGCATGGACGGCCTGCGACCTCCTGACGACCCAGGAACACGCAGGCATCATCAGCCGGGCTGACCGGCGGTTGAGGGCCGCACCGTGCGCAACGCGCCGACTACGACCGCAGGGAGGCATGCCATCTCCGCTGGCCGCCATTGTACGCGACGCCCCGCGCCGCCCGCAATGCGGCCACGGCACGGCGCCGCGCGCCCCGGGGCGCCGTCAGTCGCGCAGCGGACGCGTGATGCGCGAGATCAGCTGGGGCGCGATCCGCTCGAGCGGCAGGATCGCCGACGCCGCGCCGATCGCCGCGGCCGCCTTCGGCATCCCGTAGACGGCGCTGGTCGCCTCGTCCTGCGCGATCGTGTAGCAGCCTTTCGCGCGCATCGCCTTCAGGCCGAGCGCGCCGTCGCGCCCCATGCCCGTCAGCAGCACGCCGAACGCCTCGCCCTGCCAGCCGTCGGCGACGCTGTTGAAGAACACGTCGATCGACGGCCGGTACGGCGTCTCGACCGGATGCCGCGTATAGCCGAGCACGCCGCGCGGCGACAGGGTCAGGTGATCGTTGGTCGCCGCGAGCAGCACCTCGCCGGCCTGCGGCACGCTGCCCTGCCGCGCGACGCGCACCGGCAGCCGCGTATAGCCGTCGAGCCACTCGGCCATCCCCAGCGCGAACGCCTGGTCGACGTGCTGGACGATCACGATCGCCGCCGGAAAATCACCCGGCAGCGCCCGCAACAGCGCAGTCAGCGCGGTCGGCCCGCCTGCGGACGCGCCGATCGCGACGAGCGTCGGCTGGCCGCGCTCGGGCGCCGGCCCCGGCGGCACGAGCGCCGCGGTGCGGCTTTCGAGCAGCCGGCCGATCTGGTCGATCTTCGCGAGCAGCGCCTGCGGCGACGCATCCGTCGACAGCCCGAGCGCGAGCGTCGGCGTGTCGACCGCATCGAGCGCACCGGCGCCCATCGCCTCGTACACCGACGATGTATTCGCACTGACGCTCGCCGTCACGATCAGGATCGCGCACGGCGCGCGCGCCATGATCTGGCGCGTCGCGGCCACGCCGTCGACCTTCGGCATCACGAGATCCATCAGCACGACGTCGGGCGGATGCGCGACGCAGAAATCCACCGCCTCGTCGCCGTCGGTCGCGACCCACAGCACGCGGTGGTCCGTGCGCAGCGCGATCACGCGGCGCAGTGCCTCCACGGCCAGCGGCAAGTCGTTGACGATGCCGATGTTCATCCCCGCGCGTCTCCGATCAGGTCGTGCACGGCGTCGAGCAACGCCTCGTCGTGGAAGCTGCTCTTCGCGAGGTAGTAGTCGGCGCCCGCATCGAGCCCGCGACGGCGATCCTCGTCGCGATCCTTGTACGACACGATCATCACCGGCAGGCGCTTGAGCATCGGATCGCCCTTGATCAGCGTGACGAGCTCGATGCCGTCCATGCGCGGCATGTCGACGTCCGTGACGACGAGATCGAACGCATCGCTGCGCACCGCGTTCCAGCCTTCCATCCCGTCGACCGCGACCGTCACGTCGTAGCCGCGCTTTTCCAGCAGCTTGCGTTCGAGCTCGCGCACCGTCAGCGAATCGTCGACGACGAGCACGCGGCGGCGCCGGTCGGCGAGCGAGAGCTGCGGATCACGCGTGAGCCGCGCGAGCTGCCCGCCGCGCACGAGCTTGTCGACCGAGCGGATCAGGTCCTCGACGTCGACGATCAGCACCGGGTCGCCGTTCTCGAGCAGCGCGCCGGCCGCGATGTTCTGGATCTTGTGCAGGCGGCTGTCGAGCGGCTGCACGACCAGCATCCGCTCGCCGAGGAAGCGGTCGACAGCGACGCCGTACAACTCCGGCTCCGCGCCGACGACCACGACCGCCGTGCTCGTGCGCCCGACGTCGGGCTCGCCCGCATCGAGCAACTGGTGCGCGGCGACGAGGCCCGCGCGCCGGCCGTCGAACGGGAAATGCGGCTGCCCTTCGAGCACGTCGATATCGTCGTGCGCGAGCTCCAGCGTGCGGCGCACGTGCGCGAGCGGAAACGCGTACGGCTCGCCGCCCACTTCGACGAGCAGGCTGCGGATCACCGACAGCGTGAGCGGCAACTGCAGCACGAAGCGCATGCCCGCGCCCGGTTCGTTGAAGATCCGCACCGCGCCGCGCACGCCGCGCACCATCTCCTGCACCGCGTCGAGGCCCACGCCGCGGCCCGACACGTCGGTCACCGCATCGCGCATCGAGAAGCCCGGCAGCAGCAGGAATTCGAGCAGTTCCGGATCGGACAGCCGCGCGGCCGTCTCGTCGTCGGTCAGGCGCTGGCGCACGACGGCCGCACGCAGCGCGTCCATGTCGACACCGGGCCCGTCGTCGATCACGCTGACCAGCAGCGAGCCGGCGCTGTGGCGCGCCTCCAGCGTCACGCTCGCCTCGGCCGGCTTGCCGCGCGCTCGCCGCGCCTCCGGCGAATCGACGCCGTGGTCGATCGCGTTGCGCAGCAGGTGGCCGAGCGGCGCGTCGAGCAGGTCGAGGATGTCGCGGTCGACCTGCGTGCCCTCGCCGACGATCGAGAAGCGCACCTGCTTGCCGAGCGAGCGCGCGAGATCGCGGACGATGCGCGGGTATGCACGCGTCGCGTCGCCGAACGGCCGCATCCGGCACTGCAGCGCCTCGTCGTACAGCTGCTCGGCGATATGCGTGCTGCGCCGCTCGAAGCGGTCGAATTCGTCCATGCGCTCGGCGAGCGAACGCTGCAGGTCGTTGAGCATGTGCCGCACTTCGTTCATCGACGCGAGCATGCCCGCGTCGAGATCGTCGGCGAATTGTTCGTACATCAAATCGAGCGACCGGGCCGCGTCGCGCTGGGCGCGCTTCACGCGCAGCATCGATTCGGCGAACGGCTTGAGCCAGCGCGATTCGACCAGCGATTCGCCGGACAGGCTCAGCAGCCGATTCAGCGTGTCCGCACGCACGCGGCGCATTGCGCCGGCGCCGGCCACGCGGCCGGCCTGGGCCGGATCGGGCACCCCGCCCGATACCGCAAGCGGCGGCACCGCGGCGCTCGCCCCGACGGGTTCGTTCGCGGCGCCGTCGTGCTCCCGATACGGGACGATCGACGGCGGCACCGGCGGCGGGACCGCGGCCGCCGCCTGCATCGTCTGCGCGCCGTCTGCGCCGGTCAGCGCCGCCGCGAACACGTCGATCTCCGTCTGCGTGACGGGCTGCCCTTGCGGATCGCCGACGCGCACCAGCAGATCGACGCCCGCCAGCAGCACGTCGACGTGCGTGGCTGTCAGCGCGATCGTGCCGGCCTGCGCGGCGACGAAGCACTCTTCCATCCGCCCCGCGATGTCGACGCCGAGCGGCACGCCGACGATGCGCGCGGCGCCTTTCAGCGAGTGCGCGGCGCGCATGCACGCTTCGAGCGCGACGGAATCGGGTTCACCCGATTCGAGCGCGAGCAGCCGCTCGGACAGCGCCTGGGTCTGCGTGCGCGTCTCCTCGCGATACAGCTCGAGCAGCGACAGGTGGCTCAGGTCGTCATCGCCGCTCATCGCATGCTCCGTGTGACTGCGTCGAACAGGCGGTCGTCGTCGAGCAGGCCCACCGACTTGCCGCGCCACGACAGCACGCCGCGCGACAGGCCGGCGCTCGCGCGCCCGACCGTCGCCGGCACGGGCACCCAGTCGGAGGCGCCGAAGCGCAGCACGCCCTCGACTTCATCGACCGGAAACACGACCGGCTCGCCCTGGTGCGCCGCCACCAGCAGCCGCGTGAAGCGGTCGTCGTCACCGTCGTTGCGGCCCTTGCCGCCCTTGCCGACATCGAGGCCGAGCAGCGCGCCGATCGAGATCGCGATGCGCAGCGTGCCACGGATGTTGACCACGCCGCGCACGGCTGAATTGCGCCGATGCGGCAGCGAATGGATCGGGCGCGTGCCGGCGATCTCGCGCAGCACGCCGATCGGCAGCGCGAGCCATTCGTCGGCTACACGGAACGCCAGCGCCGCATGGTGCGCGTCGGCGTCGGCGTCGTGCAGGTGCGGCGCGCCGGGCGCGCTCATCCGGCGCGTGGTGTCGGCCATCTCGGCGCCGTCGAGCGGACGCTCGAGCAGCTTCGCCGCGTGATATGCATACACCGAACAGTTCAGGCAGCGCAGGCAGTCGTTCAGCCGCTCGCACGTGCGGTCGCCGCGCGTGCCGATCCGGTTCCAGCAATCGTCGACGTCGATCGTCGTCTCGTCAAAGGCAGCGGCGGCGCGGTTCATGGAATCCTCTGGTCATCACGGTGTCGGTCCCCAACCCATGGTCTTGTCAGCCGGCCGAGCGCCGTGCGCGCTCGAGCAGCCATTGCGCGCCCGCACGATCGCCGCCGACGTCGAGCAGCGTCGCGAGATGGGTCAGCGCTTCGTGGTGCGTGGGCCGCAGGTACAGCGCCTTCCGGTAGAAGTCGCCGGCTTCCGCGGCGCGGCCGCGCGCATCCGCGATCAACCCGTTCAGGTAGAACGCATCGGCATGCGGCCCGACGCGCGCCGAGAACTGCGCGAGCACGCGCTCGGCCTCGTCGAACGCGCCGGCATTCGCCAGCGCCTGTGCCTCTTCCAGCGTCGGCGCGGGTCGCTCCGCCACCGGTGCGAGCGACCCGGCCGCTTCGGCCGATTCGGCCGCCGTCACCGGCAGGTCGGCCCGTGCGTCGAGCGCGGCCGCGCGCGTGGCCGGCGGCGGCGGCGCCGTGAACGGCTGGCGTGTGTCGTCGAGCCAGGCCGGCGGCGCGACCGCCAGCACCGAGCGCGTCGCCGCGAGCGGTGCAACCGTGAAACGCTCCGCGCGCCGGTACGGCGCTGCCGCCGCCAGCGGTGCCGCCTGCCGGGCCGCGAATACGTCGGGCGCCGCGGCGGCGGCCTCGCGATGAAACGCGAACGCCAGCGGCACGCGCGCCGAGCGCATCCCGTGCCGCATCGCGACGCCCGTTTCGGCCGGCCCGACGAACAGCGTGCCGTCGTCGGCCAGGCGCTCGTCGAGCGAGCGGATCACGCGATCCTGCGCGTCGCGATCGAAGTAGATCAGCACGTTGCGGCAGAACACGAAATCGTAGCGAATGCCGGTATCCACGGCCGGTTCCACGAGGTTCGCCTGACTGAACTGCACGCATGCGCGCACGCGCTCGTCGAGCAGCCAGCCGTCGCGGGTCGGCGTGAAGTACCGCGCGCGAAACTCCGTCGCGGTGCCGCGGAACGCATTGCGCCCGTAGCAGCCGAGCCGCGCCTGCTCGATCGCGCGCGCGCTGAGGTCGATCGCGTCGATCGTGAAGCTGGCCGGGTCGAGCCCGGCGTCGAGCAGCGCCATCGCCGCCGAATACGGCTCCTCGCCCGTCGAGCACGGCGCGCTCAGCACGCGGATCACGCGGCCGGGCAGCGCGGCGAGCCGCTCCGTCGCGAGCCGCGCGAGCGTCGCGAAGGCCTCGCGGTCGCGGAAGAACCAGGTTTCGGGCACGACGAACAGCTCGATCAGCGCACGCCGCTCGTCGGCCGACGCGTTGAGCTGCTGCCAGTAGGCGTCGAGCGCGTCCTGCGTCACGGGCGGCCGCGCCGCCGACAGCAGGCGCTCGCCGTCCGCCTGCAGCGCGTGCACGCGTTCCGTCAGCGCGCGGGTCAGGAAATCGTTGCCGAGCGAATCGGGGTCGATGCCGGTCTCGCGCAGCAGCCAGCCGCGAAATCGCGATTCGGACTCTTTCATGCGGACTCTCCCCCGTGGCCCGGCAGGCCATCGAACAGATACAGGCGCGCGACGTCGTCGACCAGGTCGGACACCGATACCTGCTGCACGACGCCATCGGGCGTATTCGCGACGGGCCCGAGCCAGCGCGTGCGTGCGGTCGAGATGCCGCTCGACCGGAACGCCGCGCGGTCGATCCGCATCGTCTGCGTCGCGCGCTCGACGATCAGCCCTATCGTGCGCTCGCCGCACGCTTCGTCCGCGAGATAGCGGACCATCACGAGCCGCGTCGAGCGCAGCGCATGCGCGCGGCGCCCGAGCGCCAGCATCGGCACGTCGATCACCGGCACCGGCTGACCGCCGCGCATCAGCAGCCCGGCGATCCATTCGGGTGCACCGGGCACTGCCTTCGTGACCGCGAGCGGCAGCACCTCGTCGATGCCGGCTGCGTCGAGCGCATAGCGTTCGCCGTCGAGCTCGAACATCAGGAACAGCGCGTGGGCGCCGTTCTGCGGGTCGGCGCGCGTCACGCGTCGACCTTGAAGCGCGACACGCTGGTGCGCAACTGGTTCGCGACGAGCGTCAGGTCGTCGATCGCCTGCGACGACTGGCGCAGCGACTCGGCCGTCTGCTGCGCGGCCTCCGACAGCTGCGACAGCGCCTGCGTGATCTGCTCGGCGCCGTTCGCCTGCGTCTGCATCCCTTCGTTGACCATCTGGAAGCGCGGCGCGAGCGTCTGCACCTCGGCGATGATCTGCGACAACTGCCCGCCGACCTGCTGCACGTCGAGCATCCCGCGGCGCACTTCCTCGGAGAACTTGTCCATCCCCATCACGCCCGCCGACACCGCCGACTGGATTTCCTTCACCGTCTGCTCGATGTCGTAGGTCGCCACCGCCGTCTGGTCGGCGAGGCGGCGGATCTCGGTCGCGACGACCGCGAAGCCGCGGCCGTATTCGCCGGCCTTCTCGGCCTCGATCGCCGCATTCAGCGACAGCAGGTTGGTCTGGTCGGCCACCTTGGTGATCGTGGCGACCACCTGGTTGATGTTCAGCGCCTTCTCGTTGAGGATCGCGAGCTTCGCGTTCACCGAACCGGCCGCGTCCATCACGCTGCGCATCGTCTCGCCCATCCGCGTGAGCCCGCTCTGGCTCACGCCCGCGAGCGTCGCCGACTGCTCGGCCACGCCGGCCACCTCGTTCATCGTGCGCAGCAGGTCGCGCGACGTCGCGAAGATCTCGCGCGAGGTCGCGCCGATCTCGGTTGTCGTCGCCGCGGTTTCGTTCGCGGTCGCCTGCTGCTCGCGCGACGTCGCCGCGATCTCGGCCACCGACGTCGTCACCTGCAGCGACGATTGCTGCGCACGGGCGACGAGCTCGGTCAGCTCGTCGGCCATCCGGTTGAAGCCCGTCTCGAGCGTGCCGAATTCGTCGCGGCGGCGCAGGTCGAGGCGGCGCGTGAGGTTGCCGGTGCGCATCACGTCGTGCACCTCGACGAGCCGCGCCATCGGGACCGTGACCGAACGATACAGCAGGTAGCCGAGCCCGAGCGCGGACAGCAGCATGATCGTCAGCGCGCCGACGAGCACGACTTCCGTGTCCTGCACGGATTCGCGGATCACCCTCGCGGACTGGTCCGCGAACTTGCGATTCTCCTGGACCATGATGTTCGCGTCCTGCACGACCTCGGCCCACCCCGGCAACACCTTCGCGTAGGCGGCGATCGCTTCGTCGCGCGAGCCGCGGTGCTTCTGTACCGCGTCGGTCAACAGCGGCAGGTAGCGATCGTATGCGCCGCGAAACGTCGCAAACCGCGCGCGGTCGTCGTCGCGGAAGATCGACGCCTGGTAGTCGACCGACAGCGCTTCGACCTGCTTCGTCGCATCCGAGATCTTCGCGAGATCGCGCTGCACGGCATCGGGATCGGTCTCGACGAACGTCGCCTGCTGCAGCATGACGAACGTTTCGTTGACCGCTGCGCGCAGCGACGACGCGAGGTAGACGCCGGGCAGCGAGTCGCGCTCGATGCTGACGGCTTCGCTGTTGATCGCGCGCAGTCGCTCGTAGGAGACGCCGGCTGTCACCAGCATCAGCACGAACAGCACGCCGAAGCTGAGCAGGATGCGATTGCCGAGCGTCAGCCGGGCAGCGCCGATCGTCGGATGCAGGCTTTCATTGGTCGCGCGGGGCGTCACGGTGGCCATGTTCGTTATGGGCTTTATAAAATCAGCGTTAAAAAAAACCACACCCGCGTGCGCGCCGGACGGCGCGCCACGAGCACATCAGGGTCTGCGCGCAGCGCGGCGCCGGCAGGCCGCGCCGCGAAATCACCGCTCCGCTTGCGCCGGCAGCCGAAGCGCGACCATGAAGCCGCGCGCCGTATTGCGCATCAGGATCTGGCCGCGATGCCGCGCCGCCGTCGCGCGGACGAACGCGAGCCCGAGGCCGAAGCCGCCGCGCGCCGCGCCGTGCGCGGATTCGAGCTGCACGAACGACTCGGTCGCGGCCGTGCGCTGCTCCGGCGCGATTCCCGCGCCGGTGTCCTCGACACCGATCAGCCAGGCGCCGTCCTCGCTGCCCAGCGTGCAGTGCACGTCCGTGCCCGCCGGGCCGTACTTCAGTCCGTTGTCGATCAGGTTCGCGACCGCGCGCGTCAGCATCATGCGGTCGCCCATCGTCACGCATTCGGTATCGGGCACGTGCGCGGCAACCCGGCTGCCGAGCCCGGCCGCCTTCTCCCACAGCTGGTCGACGGCGTCGAGCACGATCTCGTTGAGACTCACGACCTCGTGCGCGCGGCGCTCGGACTGCGCGCGGGTCAGGTGGATGAAGCCGTCAGCCAGCGCGAGCGCGCGCCGCGCATGGCCGGCAATACGCTCCATGATCGCCGGCATTTCGCCGTGCTCGCTCCGGTAGACTTCGAGCAGCGCCAGGATCGACGTCTGCGGCGAACGCATGTCGTGCGACAGGAAATCGAGCGCCTCGTCGCGCTGCCGGGACATCAGGTAGGAGTTCGAGTGATAGCGGATGCGGGCAGCCAGCTCCATCGCGTCGGGGAGCTTCACCAGATAGTCGTTCGCGCCGGCGATGAACGCCTCGCGCTTGACGATCGGCTCCTCCTTCGCGGACAGCACGATGATCGGCACGCGAGCGGTGCCGGCGTCCGCACGCCACGCGCGAACCAGATCGAGGCCGTCGATCTCCGGCATCACGAGATCCTGCAGGATGACGGTCGGCTTCACGTCGCGCGCGACCGCCATCGCCCGGTGCGCGTCGGTGCACACGTGCAGGTCGATGTCATGTTCGCTGCGCAGCGCGCGGCGGATTACTTCGCCGACGAACGGTTGATCGTCGACGAGAAGGACCGATAACCCCGATTCAAGACAATCCGAGGCATTATCACCGCTCGATTCTTTCATAAATACAGTTTCAAACGCCGATTCTCCAATCGATTCTTTCATAGGAGTTGTTTATCAGACTTGGACGCTATCCTATTTCAGCGGTTGAAAACCCCGCCTGATTCCGCCGAATTGGCCTGTCGGCACCGCCTTGCAGGGTTTCGGACGCCGATTTTCTCCCCGCTGGCGGCCGTATTACCTCCGCATCCTTTCTCTCAATAAACATAACCGGCTGATTCTAAATGAAATTAGAACACAGCATCTATCTCAATCCGGTTTAGTTTTGCCAAATATGCAGAAACAGACGGAAACAGTTAAATCGGATCATTTCCGGATTCGAAAGACGATAACGTTTGCGAGACCGGTGCGATAAGGTTTGCATGCGCTGCAAGGCTGCCCGTCGTCGCATTTGAGGGCCGGATGAAAATCCGCCGAATCGGTGGGCGCGCGAAAAAAAGCGCGCCGGGCAACGATCGGCCCGGGCGCGCTTCGGGCCGGCTGGCGCCGGCCGCTCGATGGCGAGGTGACGGAGGTGTACGGCCCTACCCGCGCGCGTGCTGCGCGGACACTTCCTGCAGGTCGAGGTCGCGTTCGAGCGCGTGCAGCATCTCGTCATGGATGCGCCCCGAACGGTGCAGGCGCAACAGTTCCGCGCGCCCGGCCCGGATCGCGGCCAGCACGACGTCGTAGTGCGCGGCACGCACTTCAGCCGGATACGTCGGCTCGTTCTTCGTCCGCTCCGTCAACTCCGCGCGGTACGTGTACTGCTCGAGCAGGCGCGGATGGATCACGACCCCGTTCTCGTCGCGCACGAGCGGCTGGATCGCCGCGAGCTGGGCGGCCTCGACGTACGCCCACGTCTGCGGCTCGGTCAGGTGGTGCGCCGCGCGGTCTTCACGCTGCGGCAGGCGCAGCAGCCGGATCAGCGGCCCGATCGTCGTGCCCTGCAGCAGCACGGTGACGAGGATCACCGCAAACGACGCGACCAGGATCACGTCGCGGCCGGGCATCGCCTCGGGCAGCGACAACGCGATCGCCAGCGTGACGACGCCGCGCATCCCGGCCCAGCTCATGATCGTCGCGGCCTTCCAGTCGGGCGCTTCGCCGCGCCGCGCGATCCCGCGTACCGGCCATTTCAGCGCCTCGACCGCGTAGATCCACACGAAGCGCGACACGATCACCGCCGCCAGCACCGCGAGCATCGGCGGCACCATCGTGGCGAGCACCTGCTCGAAACCGCCGAGCCGGTGGATCGCGCCGCGCAGCGACAGCCCGATCAGCACGAACACCATCGCTTCGAGCAGGAACACGATGACCTGCCAGAACGCGGTGCCGCGCGTGCGCACGGCCGCAGAGAACACCTCGTGCTGATGCCAGCCGACGATCATGCCGGCCGTGACGGTGGCGATCACGCCGGACACTTCGACCATCTCCCCCGCGATGTACGCGATCCAGCCGGCGATCACCGCGACGGTGATCACGAGATAGTCGTCGTCGAGCAGCTTCAGGAACCACACGACGAGCTTGCCGACCACGAAGCCGACCACCACGCCGCCAAGCCCGAGCTCCGCGAAACCCACGATCGCGTGGCCGAGGCTGAAGGTGCCCGACAGCGCCGCGACGACCGCGAAGCGGAACAGCACGAGGCCGGCCGCATCGTTCAGCAGGCTTTCGCCTTCGAGCAGCACCATCAGCCGGCGCGGCAGCGCGACGCGTTCGAGCACGGCCTTCGCCGCAACGGCGTCGGGCGGCGACACGATCGCGCCGAGTGCGAAGCACGCGGCCCACGGCAGCGACGGCGCCACCCAGTGCACGGCGAAGCCGACCGCGAACGTCGTGAACACGACCGCGCCGATCGCGAGCAGCAGGATGCCGCCGACGTTGCGCTTGAACTCCTCCCACACCGAGAAGTACGCGCCGTCCATCAGCAGCGGCGGCAGGAACACCAGCAACACCAGTTCCGGATCGAGATTGATCGGCGGCAGGCCGGGAATGAACGCGATGCCGATCCCGCCGATCAGCAGCGCGGCCGCGGGCGGCAACCGCAGCCGCTTGGCAATGCATTCGAGCGCGACGATCGCGAGAAATGACAACAAAACCAGCTTGAATGCCGAGACGGGGGACATGAATCGACCTCGTGAAGAATGAATTCGCGCTTTCCGGCGTCGTACCCCGGTCGGCAGTTTCGCGCGATTACATCATGAGGCGACGTCCGCAGTCGAGCCTGTTCGGGCAGCGCTGCACACGCTGCGGGTACGGTGCAGGCCCGATGCCGGCGCGACGCATGCAGCGCCATGAAAAACGGCACGCGGGCCGGCCCGATCGCCCGCCCGCGTGCCGTCGCGGCACCGCGCTGCCTGCCCGCGCGTTACCGGCGCCGCACGACCATCAGCCGCGGCTCGGTCATGTCCTCGATCGCGTAGCGGATCCCTTCGCGGCCGAGGCCCGAATCCTTCACGCCGCCGTACGGCATGTTGTCGACGCGGAACGACGGCACGTCGTTGATCACGACGCCGCCGACCTCCAGTTCCTCCCACGCGCGCTGCGCATGCGCGAGCGAATCGGTGAACACGCCGGCCTGCAGCCCGAAGTCGCTGTCGTTCACGCGTGCGAGCGCATCGTCGAACCGGTCGAATTTCTCGAGGATCGCGACGGGGCCGAATGCCTCCTTCCGGTACAGGTCCTGCTCGTGCCCGACGTTTTCCAGCAGCGTCGCCTCGAACATCGCGCCATCGACCTTGCCGCCCGCGACGATCTTCGCGCCCGCCGCGACGGCCGCATCCATCCAGCCCGACAACCGGCGCGATTCGGATTCGGAGATCATCGGGCCGACGAACGTCGACGGATCCTTCGGGTCGCCCATCTTCAGCGAACGCGTCTTCGCGATCAGCTTCTCGCGCAGTGCGTCGTACAGGTCGGCATGCACGAGGATCCGCTGCACGCCGATGCAGCTCTGGCCCGACTGGTAATACGCGCCGAACGCGAGCCGCTCGACCACGTAGTCGAGCTGCTCGCGCTGATCCGCATCGACGATCGCGGCCGCGTTGCCACCGAGCTCCAGCACGACTTTCTTCTTGCCGGCCTTCTCCTTCAGCGCCCATCCGACGGCCGGCGAACCCGTGAACGACAGCAGCTTGAAGCGCTCGTCAGTCGTGAACAGGTCGGCGCCGTCGCGATGCGCGGGCAGCACCGAGAACGCGCCCTTCGGCAAATCGGTTTCCGCGAGCACCTCGCCGATGATCAGCGCGCCGATCGGCGTGCGGCTCGCCGGCTTCAGCACGAACGGGCAGCCGGCCGCGAGCGCGGGCGCGACCTTGTGCGCGGCGAGATTCAGCGGGAAGTTGAACGGCGAGATGAACGAACACGGGCCGATCGGCACGCGCTTCGTGTAGCCCGTATAGCCCTGCGCGCGCGCGGAGATCTCGAGGTTGATGATTTCGCCGTCGATGCGTACCGATTCCTCGGACGCCACGCGGAACGTGTCGATCAGCCGCGTCACTTCGCCCTTCGAATCGTTGATCGGCTTGCCGGCCTCGATGCACAGCGCCTCGGCGAGCTCGTCGAAGCGCTCGCGAAAGCGCGCGACGCAATGGTCGAGCACGGCCTGCCGCTTGTAGGCCGGCAGCTCGCGCATCGGCTTCGCGGCATCGACCGCCGCGCCGATCGCCGCGTCGATGGCCTTCGCGTCGGCCAGCGCGACGCGTGTCGCGACCTTGCCGCTGAACTTGTCCGTCACGTCCAGATCGGTGTTCGCGTAGACGGCTTCGTTGGCGAGGTAGTACGGATAGGTTTCCTTCAACATGGAACGACTCCTTCCTGTGAACGGGACATTCAGAGTTGCGCCGACAGGCGCTTGATCTCGCGGTTCAGCACGCGCTCGTTGTCCGAGTAATCGATCGGCACGTCGATCACGTGCACGCCCGGCGACGAGAAACACTCGCGCAGCAGCGGCTCGAGATCGTCGGCCGATTCGACGCGATGCCCGTGCGCACCGTAGCTTTGCGCATATGCGACGAAATCTGGGTTCTGCAGCGTCATCGCGAAATCGGGGAAATTCATGTTCTCCTGCTTCCAGCGGATCATCCCGAACGCGTCGTCGCGCAGGATCATCACGACGAGGTCGAGCTTCAGCCGCACGGCCGTTTCGAGTTCCTGCGAATTCATCATGAAACCGCCGTCGCCGCACACGGCGATCACCTTGCGCTGCGGATGCACGATCTTCGTCGCGATCGCCGACGGCAGGCCCGCACCCATCGACGCGAGCGCGTTGTCGAGCAGCAGCGAATTCGGCTCGTGCGCGCGCCAGTAGCGCGCGAACCAGATCTTGTACATCCCGTTGTCGAGACAGACGATGCCGTCGACCGGCATCGCGTTGTACAGATCGTTGACGATCCGCACCGGGTACATCGGGAAGCGCGGATCGTGCTGGCCCTTCTCCAGATGGGCGTCGAAATGCTCCTTGATCATCGCGAAGCGCGCGAAATCCCAGTGCGGCTGCGGTGCGAGCGCCTCCTTCATCTGCCACACCGCGTTCGCGATGTCGCCCACTACCTCGATCTGCGGGAAATAGACGGGATCCACCTGCGCGCCGAGGAAGTTCACGTGGATCACGGTCTTGTCGTCGGTACGCATGAAGAACGGCGGCTTCTCGATCACGTCGTGGCCGACGTTGATGATGCAGTCAGCATGCTCGATCGCACGGTGCACGAAATCGCCGTCGGACAGCGTCGCGTTACCGAGCCACAGCGGGTGCGTCTCGTCGATCACGCCCTTGCCCATCTGCGTCGTGAAGAACGGGATGCCCGTCTTGTCGACGAATTCGAGCAGCATCTTGCAGGTGGTCTTGCGGTTGCCGCCCGCGCCGATCATCAGGAGCGGATGGCGCGCGGCCTGGATCGCGTCGACCGCGTGCGCGACCGCCTTCTCCTCGGCCACCGGCCGCCGGCTGTAGCTGCGCGGAATCGGCTTGCCGTCGCCCTCCTCGTGCGCGATGTCTTCCGGCAGCTCGAGGTGCGCGGCGCCCGGGCGCTCCTCCTCCGCGCGGCGGAACGCCTCGCGTATGGCCGACGGGATGTTGCCGATCGACACGATCTGCCGCGTGAACTTCGTGAGCGGCTGCATCATGTCGACCACGTCGACGATCTGGAAGTGGCCCTGCTTGCTGGACTTGATCGGCTTCTGCCCGGTGATCATCAGCATCGGCATGCCGCCGAGCTGCGCATACGCGGCGGCCGTCACGAAGTTCGTCGCACCGGGCCCGAGCGTGGCGATACACACGCCGGTGCGGCCCGTCAGGCGGCCGTAGGTGGCGGCCATGAACCCGGCCGCCTGCTCGTGCCGGGTCAGCACGAGCTTGATCTTCGATCGCCGCAGCGATTCGAGCAGATCGAGGTTTTCCTCGCCGGGAATGCCGAACACGTACTCGACGCCTTCGGCTTCCAGCGCCTTCACGAACAGATCCGATGCTTTCATGGGGGACTCTCGGTTGATGCCGCCTGCCCGGCCTACGGACACGCAGCGTTCAGAACGCGCGCCGGCCTACGGCACGCGGACGCTTTACCTACTGGACACGAACCACGGCACTGCCCGCCACGCAACCCGCAATGCACGGCGGCGCCTCCGGATACCGGAGGACAAACGGACCCGCCCGCGCGCGGCAAACACGCACAGGCGGCAAAGACGTTTTTGATTGTAGACGGATTCGGAAGATCCCGACTTCGGCCGAACGGCCATTCGGCACACAAGCGAAGCGCGCGGCCCTACCGTAGCGGCATCGACATTCAACTCATCCAACATGTGAACCATGGTTGACATACTGCAATCCATGCCCTACAGTGCGCCTACGTTCAGCATCCGGACCACCGGCGTCTTCGACACCTGGTTTGCCGGCCTGCAGGATCGCGTCGCGAAGCGCCGCATCCAGGCACGCATCGACCGCCTCTCGATGGGCAATCCGGGCGACTGGAAGTCCGCCGGCTCGCCGGTCGTCGAGATGCGGATCGACCACGGCCCGGGCTATCGCGTCTACTACGTCCGGCGCGGAACGATCTGGGTCATCCTGCTCTGCGGCGGCGATAAATCGTCGCAACAGGCCGACATCCGCGCCGCGCACGCGATGCTCGCGCATCTCGACATGGAGTAACCGATGGACAAGATCAGCACCCGGCCGTGGGATTCGGCCGATCATCTGAAAACCGAAGACGACATGGCCGACTACTTCGAAGCGTGCCTGCAGGAAGCCGGCGACGATCCGGCCTTCATCGCGCATGCGCTCGGCGTGATCGCGCGTGCACGCGGCATGTCGCAGGTCGCGCGCGATGCGGGCCTGTCGCGCGAAGGGCTGTACAAGGCGCTGTCGCACGACGGCAACCCCAGCTTCGGCACGATCCTGAAGGTCATCAAGGCGCTCGGCCTGCAACTGCACGGCTCGAAAGCGCACGCATGATGCGCGGGCCCGGCCCGTCGTGCCCGCCGCGCGATACGCGCGGCCGTGTCAGTGCAGCCAGCCGGCTGCCCAGCGCGGCACCAGCGACACCAGATACAACCCGAGCCCGATCAGCCCGCCGACCAGCGTGCCGTTGATGCGGATGTATTGCAGATCCTTGCCGATGTTCAACTCGATCTGCCGCGACATCTCGCGCGCGTCCCAGTTGCGCACCGTGTCGCGGATGTGGCGCATCAGGAAATCCGCGAAATCCGGCGCCATCTCGTGCACGGCCTTCTCGACGTGCTCGTTCAGCGACGCACGCAATGCCGGGCTCTCCGCGAGCCGCGCACCGAGCCAGCCGCCGAGCATCGCGGCCTGCCGGTGCAGCGCCGAATCGGGGCGCGCGAGATCGGCCTTCAGCCACGCGCGCAACTGATCCCACAGGTCGCGCGCATAGTCGTTGAATGCGGCGCCGTCGCGGATATAGCGCTTGATCTCGTCGCCCTTCTCGATGAACGCGGGGTCGTGCTTCAACCGCTCGGTCAGCCGCACGACCGTCCGGTCGAAGCGTTGCCGCAGTTCGTGCTCGGGGTCGGCCGCCACGCCTTCCAGCACACGGCTCACCGCGCTGGCGAGCATCCGCGCGCCGTTCTCGCCGAACCACTGCGTCGGCATGATCTTCTCGACCTTCGGGTACTGCGTCTTCAGCCATTCGACGATGAAGCCCGCGATCACCTCGCGGTTCTCCTCCTTGTCGAGCACGTCCACCACCTGTTCGATCGCATCGTCGAGCAGCGCCTGGTGGCGGCCGTCCTTCGTCAGCGTATCGAGGATCGCGCCGGCCGATTGCGACAGGTCGATCCGGTCGATCATCGCGCGAAACGCGTCATGCACGAACGTCTGGATCCGTGCGTCGTCGGTCATGTCGAGCGCGAAACTCATCAGCTTCGTCACGTAGCCGCCTAGCGCGTCGGTGTTCGCCGGCTCGCCGAGCCACGCGCCGAGTTTCTGCGCGGGATCGTGCTGGCGGATCTGCGCGGCGAGCGCATCCGGGCCGAGGAACTTCTCGCGCACGAACACCGCGAGGTTGTCGGCGATCTTGTCCTTGTTCTTCGGAATGATCTCGGTGTGGCGCGACACGAACGGGATCGGCACGCGGCGAAACAGCGCGACGACCGCGAACCAGTCGGCGAGCGCGCCGACCATCGCGGCTTCGGCCACGGCCTTGATGCCGTCGACCCACGGGCCGCGCGGCAGCAGGATCGTCGTGACGAACACCGCGACGGCGGCCAGCAGCAGCCACAGCGCGCGGCGCTTGCTGCGTTTCAGTTCGAGGGCTTTGTCTGGCGTCATGGGCAACGGGTCGGGCGAACGATGCCGCTAATATGCACCGGATGCCGAGCTGCCGACAAACATTGCGACGCGTGCCGAGCGACACGCACACCGCCGGATCGTACCGGCGGATCACCCACGGCGCCGGCCGGCATCGTCACCGCATGCCGGGCCGGACGACCGTGCGCCTGCTACATGAACGTCTTCAGGTTCACCGCCGGATCCGCAAGCTTCACCGGGTCCGGCACCGCCCCCGCCGCCATCAACCGGCGGGATGCGCCGATGTCGCGCCCGAGGTTCGCCGCGGCCACCGCGACGATCCTGCCGTCATCCCCCAGCCCGAACACCGTGAACGGCCCGTTCGTCGGATCGCCGCGCACGACGATCGTACGCTCGCCGCCGAACAGCCCGAGCATCTGCAGGTTGCAGTCGTACTGATCGGACCACAGCCACGGCAATTCGGCATAGGCCTCGTCGGCGCCGAGCAGGTTCGCGGCCGCGATGGCCGGCTGGTTTTCGGCGACCTGCCACGATTCGATCCGCACGTGGCGCCCGAGCAGCGGATTGAAGTGCATCGTCACCTCGCCCGCCGCGAAGATCGCGGGATCGACCGTGCGGCAGCCCGCGTCGACGCGAATCCCGTTGTCGACATCGAGCCCGGCCGCCTGCGCCAGCTCGACATTCGGCACCACACCGATGCCCACCACGACGAGATCGGCCGGCACGTCGCCGTGATCGGTCTCGACGATCGCGCCGCCGCCGGGCGCGCGACGGATCGCGCGCGGCAATGTCGCCATCTGGAAGACCACGCCGCGCGCATCGTGCAACCGATGCGCATACGCACCGACCACTTCCGGCAACGCACGCTGCAGCAGGCGCGGCGCCGGATCGATCACCGTCACGTCGCAGCCGAGCTGGCGCGCCGCCGCCGCGACCTCGAGCCCGATGAACCCGCCGCCGAGCACCGCCACGCGGCGACCCGGCACAAGCTGCGCGCGCAACGCCCGCGCATCGTCGACCGTGCGGACGTAATGCGGCGTGACGCCTTCGTCGATCGCGCCGCCGAACGTGCGCACCCGCGAGCCTGTCGCGAGCACGAGCCGCGCATACGGGAGTGTCGCGCCGTCGTCGAGCCTCACACGCTGCGCATCGCGCTCGATCGCGTCGACGCGCGTACCGAGCCGCAGCTCGATGCCCTGCGCGTCGTACCACGCCGCGTCACGCACGAACGCGCGCTGCTCGCCGCCGTCCGTCAACAGCGCATCCTTCGACAGTGCAGGCCGGTCGTACGGCATCTCGCGCTCCGCGCCGATCATCACGATGCGCGCCGCGGCGTCGCGCTCGCGCAGCGCTTCGGCCGTGCGCCGCGCGGCATGCCCGGCGCCGACGATCACGAACGGATCAGCCGACATTGACTTCCACCTGCCCGTCGACGATCCGGATCGGATAGGTCCGCACCGGCTCCGTGATCGGCGCGCATTTCGGCGCACCCGTGCGGATGTCGATCAGCCCCTGGTGCAGCGGGCATTCGACGCAGCCGTCCTCCACATAGCCTTCTGACAGCCGCGCGTGGCCGTGCGAGCAGAGGTCGTGCATCGCGAACAGTTCGTCGCCGATCCGGAACACCGCGATCGGCTTCTGGCCGGCGACGCGCGCCGCCGGTTCGTCTTCGGAGAATTCGTCGAAAGCGCCGAGCGGATGCCACTCGGCCAGTGTTGCTTCGGTCATGTCTGTTCCTTGCTTCCGTATCAGATCGGGGTGGCGAGCAGCGTCTGCACGCGCGACGTGTCGTAGATCACCCGCTTGGTCTTGTAGCGCAGCCCGTCCGGCGTGCGCACGACCGTGTCGTAGTACTTGCCGGCCTGGTACACGTTCGACTCGCCGTTGCTGCGCGTCTGCACGACGACGTAGTTGCTCTCCGTGTCGATCTCGCCGTCGCGTTCCGCGACGATCGTCAGGCCCGACGTCATGTGCCGGTACGTATGCTCTTCGTAGATGTTCGCGTGCCGCAGCGACACCACGCGGTCGCGCAGCATCCGCTGGTTCGTGCAGTGGACGATCCCCACCGGCAGCCCGAGGTCGGCGTTTTCCTTCGGCACGATTTCGTACGTGCAGTCCTCGGTGAACATCGTCGGCCAGGCTTCGAGCCGGTTGTTGTCGAGGTGCCCGATATAGCGGTTCTGGAGCATGTAAATCTCGAACCACGTCTTCATGTCTTCCGTCAGGTTTTCCATCATTGCTCGCTCCCGCCTCAATAGCCCATCAGCTTCTGGTAGCCGACCCAGAACTTGCGGATCAGGCTTTCGGTGATCACCGTGTCCTGCTGGTCCGGATTGCCGCGCGACATTTCGATCACCGACGTCGCGTCGCCGTCGCGCACCGTGCCGCGCTGCACGAGCTCGGTCGCCTCCGTATCCTCCATCGAGATGTAGCCGGCCGGCCCGACGAGGTTCGCCTGCTTGATGCGCAGTGCACGCAGCTCGGGCGTATCGTCCGCGTAGCCGAAGAAGTGGAAGATCAGTTCGAAGTTGTCGGGGCCTTTCGGCAGGATCTGCCGTGCGACCAGCGTGTTGTGGATCTGCTGGATCACGAGCTGCGGGAAGATCGGCTGGATATGGTTCGTGCAGTCCTCGTCGTATTCCGAAACGAGGTCGAGAATCGATTCGTCTTCCAGATGAAAGCCTTCGTCGAACGAACGGATGTTCTGCTGCTTGTACGCGGCCGACGTGTCGTCGCCCGTCTTCGTCACCGTGATGATGCTGTGCAGCCCGTGGTTCGCATCCGGAATCGAGCGCGCCTTCATCCCGACGCGGAAGATGTTGAAGGTCGTATGGAACAGGTGCAGCATGCTCGCGTGATACGGGTCCTTCACGTTCTCCATGTACAGCTTCCAGTTCGACTTCGAATACTGGCGCGTGCAGCCGAGATACTCGATCGGCTTGTGGAAGATCCGGTCGATCCACGGCCGCATCTGCTCGCCGAGATAGTCGGGCAGCGGCATCACGTCGTCGCTGAAGGTCGCGAACACGAGGCCGCGATAGCTGTCGACGCGCAGCTTGCGCAGCCCGTGCTGCTTCGGATCGAAGTCGGCCGGCATCCCGGACATCCCCTTCTGGCCGCGCCGGAACGGCACGCCGAGCAGGTTGCCCGAGTTGTCGAAGCTCCACTGGTGATAGACGCACGTGTGCGAGCTCGCGTTGCCGCGCGACTTGCGGCATACCTGCGCGCCGCGGTGCGCGCAGCGGTTCACCCACGCGGAAAGCGTGCCGTCCTCGGTGCGCGTGACGACCACCGGCGTATCGCCGACGAACGTGCTCTTGAAGTCGCCGGCGTTCGGGATTTCCGCTTCCAGCGCGACGAAGTTCCACGTCGGGCCGCGGAAAATGCGTTCCTGCTCGCGATCGTAGACCGCACGCGAGCTGAACACCTTGTACGGCACGCGCGAGCCGTCGTCGTGCGGAAAGGTCACGTCGGACGCGTCGTCGCGCGTGGCGAAAACGACGGGCGATTCTGTCTGCTCCATGTCGGACTCCTTGTCGATCCGTTGCGTTGATTGCATGGAGCCGATTTTTGAAAAGCTAATATTCGCCGTCTATCCGGAAAGTGCGATTGCGGCGGTGCAATATCCACTTTCGGCGGATTTCTGCGCTAGCATGACGACACACACGACCCGGCGCACGATCCCGACCCATTGATCGGATCGAAGCGTTCGCCGTCCACACCAAGGCTGATGCCCATGTCCCCAACGTCGTTCGAGCCGCTCGCGCTGCGCGCGCACCGGCTGTTCGAATCCCGCGATCTCGACGAGACGCGCGAGCGCATCTCGCGCGTGATGCAGCCGCATGCGCTGCTGCCGAACGGCCGCACGCGCGGCGCGTCGCACATGGATTTCGTCAGGCTGGGCGGGCTCGGGATCGGCACGATCGCGTTCGGCGACGCGATGCGCGTGCAGGTCGATGCGGTCGACGGCTACTACCTGCTGATGTTCTGCCTGTCCGGCCAGGCCGAGGTGCGCGCGATGGGGCGGCAGCTCGGCGTCGACGGCCAGACCGGCGTGCTGTGTGCGCCCGGCGAACGCTTCGACGCGGTGCTGTCGGCCGATTGCGAGCAGTTCGTGCTGCGCATCGACGCGGCGACCGTCGGCTCGCTAACCGGCGACCCGCGCGCGACGCTCGATCCCGTACTGCACGTCAGCGACGCCGCGCTTGCCGCGTGGCGCCAGCAACTGATGCTCGTCGCGCGCTCGCCCGAGCTGCTCGAACGCGCGAACGCGAACCCGCGCGTCGCGTCCCAGCTCGAGCACCTGCTGATCGACCTGCTGATCGAAGGCCACCCGCCGTCCGTGCTGCAGGCGTCGCACCGCGACCCGGCGCCGGGCTTCGTGCGGCGCGCGCAGGAGTTCGTGAACGCGCACTACGCACAGCCGCTGCAGCTCGCCGATATCGTCCAGGCCGCCAACGTGCCTGAACGAACCCTGCGCGACGCGTTCCTGCAGTTCCGCGGGATGAGCCCGATGCAATACCTGCGCGCGACACGGCTCGACCATGCGCGCGAGCTGCTGCGCGGCGCGGCGTCCGAGCGGCGGATCGCCGATGTCGCGCTCGATTGCGGATTTACCCACCTCGGGCGGTTCGCGATCGCGTATCGGGAGAAGTTCGGGGAATCGCCGTCGGAAACGCTCGACGGGAAGCGGTAGCGTCGTCGTGCATGCTCGCACGGCCGGTGGCTTGCGTAACCGGGAAAGCGCTCACTCGACAGGGCATGAGGCCGCGATGCCCTCCCCGCATTTGGGCGCGTCCGCCGAAACAGACCGTTAGTTGCGATTTAATGAAGTGAATAACGCTCGTCACGCCACCGGCACGATCATTTCCCGCGCAATCGCACAAAACGCGGCCGTCGCCGCGCTTTCGCCGTGCAGCCGGCGGCTCATGATGATCGGCGACGTCGCGGCCGGCTCCGGCAACCGCCGGTAGACCACGCCCTTCACGCGCACCCCTTCCACGCTCTCCGGCACCAGCGACACGCCGACCTGCGCGGCCACGAGCCCGAGCGCCGTCTGCAGCTCGCGCACCTCGTGAACGGCCGCCGGCACCAGCGCGCCGTCGCGCAACGCCGACAGTTGCTGATCGGCGAAGCTCGGCCGCGGCGTGCTCGGATAGACGATCAGCGTCTCGTTCGCGATATCGGCGAGCGTCAGCGGCCGGGCCGGATCGGCAAGCGGATGCCCGACCGGCAGCGCCGCGATCAGCTTTTCCTCGATCAGCGCCTCGCGCACCAGCTGGTCGTCGTCGAAGCGCAGCCGGCCGAAGCCCACGTCGATCCGCCCGCCCTTCAACGCGCCGAGCTGTTCGAGCGTGAACATTTCGATCAGCGACAACTCGACGTCCGGCTGCGCCTCGCGAAACGCGCGGATCACGTCCGGCAGCGCGCCGTACAGCGTCGACGGCACGAAGCCGATCACGATCCGCTCCGACAGCTGCGCGAGCCGCCGTGTCAGCGGGCCGAGCTCGTCGGCCTGGTCGACGAGGCGCTTCGCCTGCGCGTAGAACACGCGCCCCGCATCGGTCAGTTTCAGCGGCCGCGCACCGCGCTCGAACAGCGGCAGCCCGATCTCGTCCTCGATCGCCTGGAGCTGGCGGCTGAGCGGCGGCTGCGTCATGTGCAACCGCTCGGCCGCCCGCGTGATGTTCATTTCCTCGGCGACGGCGATGAAGTAGCGGAGCTGACGCAATTCCATTTCATGCCTCAAAGGTATGGAAGTAGTCGGAAAGAGTGTTGGACGACGCGGGGCGGGAATTCCTACCATGTGCACCAACAGGAGGAATCGCATGATAGCAACTGCCGCCACCATCGAACGCATCGAGACGCTGCTCGTCGACGTGCCAACGATCCGGCCCCACAAATTGTCGGTCGCCACGATGAATTGCCAGACCCTCGTACTGGTGCGTGTTCGATGCACGGACGGTATCGAAGGCGTCGGCGAGGCGACGACCATCGGCGGTCTCGCGTACGGCGAGGAGAGCCCCGAAAGCATCAAGGTCAACATCGACACCTACTTCGCGCCGCTGCTGCAGGGCATGGACGCGACCCGCCCGGGCGCCGCGCTGGCGCGCGCCCGCAAGCTGTTCCAGGGCAACCGCTTCGCGAAGTGCGCGCTCGAGACCGCGCTGTTCGACGCGCAGGCGCGCCGCCTCGGTGTGCCGCTGTCCGAACTGTTCGGCGGACGCCGGACCGATGCGGTCGATGTCGCATGGACGCTTGCGAGCGGCGATACGCAGCGCGACATCGCGGAAGCCGAAGCGATGCTCGACGCGCGCCGCCACCGCGCGTTCAAGCTGAAGATCGGCTCGAATGCCGTGGCCGACGACGTGGCCCACGTGATCGCGATCAAGCGCGCGCTCGGCGAACGCGGCGACGTGCGCGTCGACGTGAACCAGGCATGGAGTGAAACCGACGCGATCTGGGCCGGCGCACGACTCGCCGAAGCCGGCGTGAGCCTTGTCGAGCAACCGATTGCCGCGACCAACCGCGCGGGGCTGAAACGCCTCACGCAACTGGCGCAGGTGCCGATCATGGCCGACGAGGCGCTGCACGGCCCCGTCGATGCATTCGCGCTCGCACAGGATCGCGCGGCCGACGTGTTCGCGGTGAAGATCGCGCAGTCGGGCGGCCTGCAGGGTGCGGCGAGCGTCGCGTCGATCGCGGCGGCGGCAGGCATCGAACTGTACGGCGGCACGATGCTCGAGGGCGCGGCCGGCACGATGGCGTCCGCGCAATTGTTCAGCACGTTCGACTCGCTGAAATGGGGCACCGAACTGTTCGGCCCGCTGCTGCTCACCGAGGAAATCCTCGTCGAGCCGCTGCGCTACGCGGATTTCAAGCTGCACCTGCCGGCCGCGCCCGGCCTCGGCATCACCTTCGACTGGGCCCGCATCGAACGGATGCGACGCGACGCCCGCTGACCCCACACGACAACCGAAACCGGAGACACAGATGAACAAGCAAGCCATCGACGCACTGCTGAAGACCTTCGACGACGCCGCCGAGAAGCCGGGCAACCCGCGCGTGCGCGCGATCGTCAACCGGATCGTGAAGGACATCTGCTACACGATCGAGGACTTCGACGTGCAGCCGAGCGAATTCTGGACGGCGCTGAACTACCTGAACGAAGCCGGCCGCGAATTCGGGCTGATCGCCGCGGGCCTCGGCCTCGAGCGCTTCCTCGACGTGCGCATGGACGAAGCCGAGGAAAAGGCCGGCATCCAGGGCGGCACGCCGCGCACGATCGAAGGGCCGCTGTATGTCGCCGGCGCGCCGGAATCGGTCGGCCATGCGCGTCTCGACGACGGCACCGATCCCGGCCAGACGCTCATCATGCGCGGCCAGGTGCTGGGCCAGGACGGCGCGCCGATCGCGAACGCGCTGGTCGAGGTGTGGCACGCGAACCATCTCGGCAACTACTCGTACTTCGATCAGTCGCAGCCTGCGTTCAACCTGCGCCGCTCGATCCGTACCGATGCCGAAGGCCGCTACAGCTTCCGCAGCGTGCTGCCGGTGGGCTACAGCGTGCCGCCGGGCAGCAAGACCGAGCAACTGCTCGACCAGCTCGGCCGCCACGGCCATCGCCCGGCGCACATTCACTTCTTCGTTTCGGCGGACGGTTATCGTAAGCTGACGACGCAGATCAACATCGATGGCGATCCGCACCTGTGGGACGACTTCGCGTTCGCGACGCGCGACGGGTTGATCCCGCCGGTGAAGCAGGCCGAAGGCGCGGAAGGCAAGCCGTATGGCGTCGACGGGCAGTTCGCGCTGATCGACTTCGATTTCTCGCTGCTCAAGGAAAAGCAGGACGTGCCGGGCAGCGAAGTCGAGCGGGCCCGCGCGCAGGCGTGAGCGGCCTGCCGATTCGACGAACCGATAACGCAAGGAGTGCAGGATGCTGTTTCATGTGGAAATGACCGTCCGTCTGCCGACGGACATGGATCCGGTCAAGGCGGCCACGCTGAAGGCCGAAGAAAAGGCGATGTGCCAGCGGCTGATGAACGAAGGAACCTGGCGGCATCTGTGGCGGATCGCCGGGCAGTATGCGAACGTCAGCATCTTCGACGTCGAAAGCGTGCAGCAACTGCATGACCTGCTGAGCCAGCTGCCGTTGTTTCCGTATATGGAGATGGAAGTGCGGGCGCTGTGCCGGCATCCTTCTTCGGTGCGGGAAGACGATCGGTGATGCCGGTGCGGCCCATGCCGCCGGTTGTCCGGCGCATGGGTCGCAGAACATGGCGTCGTGGTGACGCCATGCACGCCGGCATCGACGACTATTCGATGCTCGGTAGCGACCGGGAAAACTCGAAGCCGTCGCCAATCTGGTCCAGCGTCCAGCGACGCTGCGTAGGCAGCTTTACCCATCGTGTACGCTCGCGGTCGTCGGACACATCTCCGATCGATATCTTGGCCTTGCCTGTCGAGTAGTTCACACTGAGGTTTCGTACGACGCCCGTATTGCGCATCGTCGAGAATTTGTCATAGCCGATCAGCATGAAATTCCGGTCTTGCCATCGGAATGTATAGGTGGTGGATCCCATTTCCCAACTGCCTGCACTGGCAAAGCGACGCAGCGTGACCCGCAACGCGCCCCGGTCGATAATCACGCCCTCATCTTCCAGAGCATCCGCGAGACAGGGGGATTCCCGGGCCGGTATGAGCGTATCGTTTCGCAACGCGACAGCGTACCGGCCGTCTGGCTGCGCAAAGGCAACGACCAGAATGCGCGGATTCGCGTCGAACGGGTTCTCGCACATGCCGTCATGCGATATCACGTTCGCAGGATCATTATCACGCAAGATCAGCACAAGATCGTCGCGGCCATCACCGTTCAGGTCACCCTTCGTCTGAAATTCCAGCTTCCAGCCTTTGGGAACGAAACCGTCCGGCTTTCCAGCGAGCGGCGCAATGGATGGAGACGGCACATCTCGAGCCACCGCGTGAACGGACACGACAACGCCAAGCAAAACTGCCAGCCCGAGTTGTTTGGTTTGCGTGAATGGCTTATTCCCACTCCGAATGGGTCGCATGACGTTCACTTCGGCCTATCCTCCGCCATTTGCAATCCATTCGACGTCAAGCCGAGACGTAGAGGCTTATCCGAATCAAGCTTCTTTTTCTCGATGACCCGCTTCCAGTCTGCCGCTGCTCCGGGGACGCGGTACAACGCAAGGATCGCCACATACTCCGTCTCGCGTTGCATCGGTTGAGACAAGCTCGACGAGGCGCCGGGGTTCACAACAGCCGACATATCCGCTTGCAGATCCTGAGCCAGCACAGTCCGATCGTTCTTCAACAGATCGTCATACGACGCTGCATCGAACGCCTTGCGATCCTTCAGTTGATAGACGCGCACGGCAACCGACGTGGGCCGTCCTACGTCGTCCGGATTCAATGCGGCACGCGCAGTCAGATCGACATCAAGCACCTTCACCTGCTTGAAAAACACCGCACGATACGCATTCGACGATGCATCCGACACGGATTGCCACGCACCGCAACCTGACAGCAGCAACACGGCAGCGGCAGTGGCCGCACCCATTCGATAGAACATAAACACTCCGGAATCAGATCGTGCGCGGCACGAGGTGCGGATTGGGTCGCGGCGCGGGCAACGCCTCATAGACACCCAAGGCGATGTCGATCAGTCGTTCATCGACTGACGGCAACACCGTCGTCCAGCCGAGACGCGGTGCCGGGCTGGCACGCTCGCTCCCGACAGCCGGCTTCGGCACGAATCGTGACGACACTTTCATCCGCAAATGCACATCGGCCTTGATGCCGACATACAGCTGGATGAATGCCATCACCTCCCGATGCAACCATGCGCCCGGTAACAGATCCTGGGCCTGCTGCGCATCGGCAGGCCGCAACGTCAAACGCACCGCCCGGCTGCGATACGCGAGACGCCTGCCGAGCACGTAACCACCACCGAGCCCGCTGCGTTTCCCGTCCGACAACCCATCCTTTTCCGGCTTCACCGACGTCAATGGCTTCGGTCGCCCGGTACCCGTCGTCACCGCCCAGAATTCGTCGACACGAACATCGGCCCCCGGCGCGGCCAGCGCCACCACGCCGGCCAGCCCTTCCGACGTGCGCGTCCGCTGAATCAACAGCCCCAGCAACGCAAGCATCCGCGAGTTCGGCAGGCCTGCCCGCGAAGGCTTGTCGCCCCATCCAAATCCCGCCAGACACAACAGGCTCTGCGAATAATCGTCGACACCGCCGGCCCGAAAACGCTCCGGATAGCGGTATTTCTTCCATGCGCGATACAGCAGCGTCGCCGCCCGGTGGTTGAACGGATCGAGAAACGCCTCGACCGCTTCATGTCCCTCCTCCCGCAACACGATCTCGTCGATCATGTGCGACGGCATGGCCGCATCGACGCCATAAAGACCCATGAAAGTCGTGCGTACGGTCGGCGGCGCATCGAGGTGCTCGTCGTCGAATTCGACAGCGGCCACCTCACCCGCCGGAAACCCCAACCGCGGACGCGGCCGGAATCGCACCGGCTCATGCTCCGGCGTATCGCGCGTACCGAACCCGGGGCGTTCGGGCGAACATGCCTCCAGCAGACGACAGAACTGCATGAACGTCATCTTCGGCGCACGCTCGAACAACTTCACGGCCACCGCCGGCAGGCTTTTCGGTTCAACGGCTTCAGCACTCATCCGATCGATCGAAAGACTCATAGCGGTGCCCTCTGAGCCTTGCTGCGCGGCCACTCCGTCCGCGACCGCGACGGCAGGCTGACGATCGCCAGCGTCGTGAACAGATTGATCTCGGCATACGCACCAAAGAACCGGTGCAACAACTCGCCGAACAGCATCACGTCGCCTTCGCCGGAAAACGCATGCGCATCGAGCGTGACCTCGATCAGCACGCCGCGTTCGACCGCTCCTCCCGATACCTCCTCGATCATTTCCTGCGACACATGCAGGATGCCGGCGAGCCGCCGCCGGTTCAGTTCCTCGTTCGTCCAGTCGTACAGCGCCAAAGCGCCACGCAGCACCTCCGCGTTCATCATCGACAGGAAGTTCGGCGCGAGATGCGACAGCACGCGCCACTGGAAGCGATCTTCGGTCGGCGGATACAGCGGTAACGTCGGCGATACAAGATTGCGCACGCCCGAGACATTGGGCGTGCTGGCCGCCAGTTCGTCGAGGCTCGCTTCGCGCAGCCCCTTGCGCGGCAGCAGCCCGTTCGTGCCCGTCACACGCAGCGACAGGCTTTCCTCGGGCAGCGTGTCCATCGTTTCCCACGCGTGGCCGCCGATAATCACCCACATTTCGTGCAGCCCCGATACACCCGAGCGCACGCGCGTGTGGAAATAGCGTTCCGGTGCCTCGTGCCGCAGCATGCCGCCGCGGTGCCGGAACGTCGCGAACGGCACGTATTCGTATCGCTCGGCCGTATCGTGATCGAACGTCGCGATCGCGTCGACCGAATACGTTTCGACGTGCTCGCCCTGATGGCCGGCCGGCACCACGCGATATTCGGTTTCGTGATGGTCGATCTCGATCGGCTCGGCATCCAGTTCGAACAGGTTGATGACCGGCGAACAGAACAACCGCACGTTCTCCGCGTTGAAACGCTGGTCCGACGGATACGCGCCCTTCAGGAGGATCTCCAGCTCGAAGCGAGTCGATTTCTCGGGCAGTGTCGAGATATCCAGTCCGCATAGATCGACGAACAGGAATTTCTCACGGAACGTGAAGTATTCGAGCAGCAGCTGATATCCGGAGAACGCCGCATCGGCCTTGGGCCACAGCCGTTCTTCCGTCGAAAAACCCGCCGGCTCGATCGTCACGCCCGTGAGCGCCACCGGTTCGCCGTCGCGGACTTCCGGGACACGCCAATAAATCGCATCGACCTGCCGCGTCAACGCAAGATGCATCGCGAATGCGGTCGGCAGATCCGCATTCAGATGCAACTGAAGCCGCGACAGGTTCGTTTCGCTGCGCAGCGCCGACCCTTGCAGCGAGAAGCCGAGACGGATCACCGAGCGACCGTCGTGGCGCACCGCCGGCCCGGCATGCGTGATCGACACGGGCTGCAGCGCAACGGCCTGCGTCGTCCGGTACAGACATTGCACCGTCCGCGGCGTCACGCCTTCCGCGCCGCCCGGCGACGGCACGTTGATCGGTGCGGACCGCACCGGCACGCCGGCTGGTACGACTTCCGTCTTCTGCAGTTTCTCCGCGAACGGCGTCAACTCGACGATCGACAGCGACGGAATCATCCGAAGATAGTGCGGCCACAGCAGGCTGACGAGCCCTTCGGTCAGTTCAGGCAATTCGTCGTCGAGTTTTTGTCGAAGCCGCCCCGTCAGGAAGGCAAAGCCCTCGAAAAGACGTTCTACGTACGGATCGCGATCGCCGACGCGGTCGAGATTGAGCAGGCGCGCGCGGTCAGGATGCGCCTTCGCGAATTCCTTGCCGGACTCGCGCAGGTAACGCATTTCCGCTTCGTAGTAGCGCAGGATGGGATCGTAGTTGTCCATGGGAATCCGTTACGAAAGGGTCAATGCGCGCGCGGGATCGAGTACCGTGAGCTCCGCCTGCAGCTCGCTGATACGGTGGAAAAGCGCCGGCTTGTCGGCGTCCTTGCGGCTGCTCATCGCTTTCAGCGCCTTGACCAGTTGTTGCTTGACCTCGAACGTCAGCGCCGGCTCCCAGCGCATCAGCGGCAGCGAGCGGGACGCTCCGTCGAGTTCGGCGAGCAGGGCGAGCGCAGCATCGTGGCGGCCGGCATGATCGGCCAACCTGGCCATCACAAGCCGCTGCAAATAGCGATGTCGATCGGTTTTCATGCCGGGCAACGCTTCGAGCCAGGCAAAAGCCGTCTCGATGCCCTCGCGGGCAGCCAGTTCACGCGCCTGGGCTTCGATCTCCGGCCAGTCGCCGGCTGCATCGCTCTCGCTATCCGCGGAAACTGGCAGCGGCGCAACCGTCTCGCCGGCTTCCAGATCACGTACGACCGCATGCCGGGCAATCCATTCGAGTGTGGTGTCGTCGGCAAACGGCGTGCCGTCGATGAACGCCAGCCGTTCGATGCCCGGCAATCGTTCGAGAAACAGTGCAAAGTCGGCACGCAGCAATTCTCGCCACGCGCTGTACGGCGTACCGATGTGATCGAGCGCCGCGTGCTGGAAGTACTGCAGATCGAACCACAAGTGATTCACGCCTTCCATGAAGGCCCCTTCGACACGCTCCAGCAACTCGTGCCAGTGCTTCTGCAGCACGAGGCGCTTCATCTGCTGACGCAACTCAGCGCGTGGCGGCGCCAGACGCGTATGTGACGCCGCATCCGACGGCGGCACGTCATGAAGCGTGTCCCACCGAATGCTTCGCACGAGGCGTACCGAAGGCAAGTAGCCGTTTTCCTGATCGCGGAGCCACGCCGACATCGCGCGTGCCTGATCGAGCAAATCGCGTGTCGACGCAATTGAACCGGCCGACGTTTTTCCCGGAGCGGTCGCTGCCGGCATAGCCATGCCGGAATCGATGCTGCGTGCCGGCGCTTCCTTTTTCTCGAAGCGGGAAACGAGTGGCTGCAGATTCGGACGGGCAGCATCGGGCCACGCCGCCGTATGCGTCACGAGCACATCGAGCGCGGCCAACGTGCGCTCGAGATCGACTTGCACAAAGTCGCCACGACTATCCAGCGTCTCGATCACGCGCGCAGTCGCCAGCATTTCAAGCGCGGCTTTCTTTGCTTCGTAACGGGCAGGCAAAGCCGTCTCGCCAAACCGGTCGACGAGCGCAGCGGCCAGTTCAAGCCCGTCGGCGAACCCGGTCGGGCCGTCCTGTCGCAGACGTGCGAACGCGTAGTAGCCGGCGAGGCGTAAATCCTTGCCGGTCTCCTTGAGCAGGTGTTCGCATGCGCGGACGATCAGCCCGTCATCGATTCCCGACAGTTTGCCGGCTTCGTCCTTCAGCTCGAAGAACGCGTCTTCGTAGCCGGGATCGCGTCCACATGCGCGCTCGCCCGGTATCGGCGCAACCCATGCGGCCCAGGTATCCATCCGTGCCTGCTGGAGCGAATCGATGAGGGAACCGCCGACGAGTGTCTTCACAAACTTGGCAAGCGTCATGGCTGGCCTCAAAAAACGAATGCGTCGCCCAGCAGCCTGAGGGCATGCCCGAACGGACCGGAGGGGGAATCGGCAAGTCCCGACGTGGTCGCCAATGGCGATATCGCAGCCTTCGGCGCGGCCGTCTGTTTCGCCGACCGAGGTTCAGCGGTTCGCGTTTTCGCCTGAGCAAGTTCGAGCGTGGCGCGTTGACCGGATGCCTGCGCTGTCGTCGCCGGCATGGCCTCGTCCGGCAAGGGGCGCCCGCCCGGAAGCCCCGGCGGCAATGGCACAGCTGCATGCTTCGCAGCAGCGATCGCCGACGCCGGCAACGGCGGCAGGCCGATCGTCGAAACCCGCTGCCCCGTGTTCTGAGATCCCGTCACGAAAACGCGTGTCGGCAACGTGAAATTCCGCAACTGCAGAACATCGAGCGGACCGCCGCCGGATTCGCTGCGTAATTGCACCTTGAGCGGAATGCCCTGGCTCGTGTCGGGCGTCCAGGTCAGCAGATAGCGGGCGTTATCCTGCTGTGCGACCTTCGCGCGCTCCAGCAGCCGGATTAGACCGAAGCGTCCCTGCGAATCGAGCGCGGTGCGCATCCCGCCCTGCTCCGTCTGCCATTCGATATGCGACAGGTTCTCGAGCGACTGCCCCGGCCATTCGAACGGTGTCCATTCCTGCTTCTGGTTGAAGTAATGCAGTTCGCGGCCGGACAGCACGAATCTCATGTCGGTGACGCCCGGCGTCGGCTCGGCCCGCAGTTCGTAACGCACGCGTGCGTCACCGGACGGGAACAGGACCGTCGACGTGCGCGTGAGCTTGTTCAACCCGTTGAGAAACGCCGGATCGATCGTCAGTGCGCCGGAATCGGCTCCCTGCGACGCGACCCACCGGTCGCCCTGCCGTTCGACGACACCGGCCAGTTGCGATGTCACGAACTGCGCGATCACGCCACTATCCAGACGCATGAAGCGCGCCATCTCGGGCAGCGATGCGTCGTTGTCGGAATCCGCAAACGGATAGCGCCCACCGAACGTCTTGTTCCAGTCAGCGAGGATCGCGGTGCGCCAGATTTCGTTCAGGCTCGATGCGGCAGGTTGCACGATGACCTGCCACGACTGATCGAACGGCGCGCGGAACAATGCGCCGAAGCCCGACCATTGTTCGCCGAGGCTCGCAGCGACACGACTCGCGTAATCGCGACTGTCGGCGATATCGGACGTCTTGCCCTGCAGCACGGATTGCGCGGCCAGACGTGCGATCGCGTCCGGGTCCGGACTGGAGACGATCTGCGATGTCTTCAGGCGCATCGCCGTGATCCGCTCCAGATAGCGTGCCAGGCTCAGGTCGCCGGTTGCGGCCGGCGGTGTGTTCCCCTTGCCGCCGGATGGCGCTCCGGAAGCGAGATCGCTACCGGTCAAACGCAGGATCGGGCCGAACGCGGCGGCAAGCGGTGCAAGCTGAGGTTTTGCCTGCTTCGACGGGTCCTTTTCGTCCGTGCCGACCAATTGTTGCGCCTTGCTGATCAGCGTATCGGACAGCGACTGTGCGTTGGCTCCCGTACCTGCCTGATAGGCGATCGCATTCATCAACGCGACGAGCGGCGAGCGTTGCGGATCACCCAGCAGCGTCAACTGGTCGGCCGTGGCCGACAGCGTCGGGGCGGGTTGCCAGCGCAGGCTGTTGAGGAAGAGCGTCCATGCTCGCGCAAAGTCGTCGAAATAGCGCTGGCGCAGTTCGGCTTTCAATGTCGAGGGTGACGCGTTGGCAACCTTGGTATCGGAAAGCACCCAGTCGCTTGCCACATCACGTTGCTCGCCGGCTTCGTCGATGGCCTTCGAGATTCGCTCTTCCCACGCCGCGCGCGTGAATACGCCCGGTACGGTCGCGGTCGTGCCGAACAGGCCGCGGCTCGTTGCGCTGCCTGCAGAGGATTGCGTTGCCGCGTCGCCGAGCAGCGTCGCGAGTGCGAGCGGCGGGTATTTCGGTGATGCTTCGTCGATGATCTGCTGGTAGATCGCGTCTCCTGAGTTCTGGATGCCTCGGACACCGATGATCGTCTGGCGGGTTGACGCGATCAGGTTGTTATCGGGGACAATCGCCGGCGCGACTTGACTGGATGCGGCGCCACGGCCAACGTGATTCGCGAAGAACGTGATCGCTTGCTGACGCAAGTCCTCCCAGTTGCCTTTCGACAGTTGGGAATTGGTCGGGCGTTCGGGTGCCGACGTCGCAGCGAGTTGCGGTATCAGGAATGCAGATGTCGCCCGTTCGGGTTTGGCCAGCATCATGTAGGTTTTGAGCGTATCGTAAGCGGCCTGTACCTGGGCGTCGCCGCCGCTGGCGATTTCCGCGTCGGACAGGGACGCGAGCTGATGCAGTCTCGCTTCGAGCTTCTGGCGGATCGGGCCGACGAGGACGCGGTGTGCGGCTTCGGTGTAGTACGGCCAAAGGGCGCCGAGTAGCGCGTGGTCGCGGTTCAGGCCGAAACGGGTAGCCCAAGGCGCACCGGTGCGCTGATGGATTTCGAGCGTGTCCATTTGCCGGTCGAAATCGACAAGCGTTTGCAGCGACTGCGTCGGGTTTAGGGGCCCGGTGAGCTTCGCGACCGTATCCGTTGCGCTTCCGATCGTTGCACGATTGGCAAAACCGGACAGCATCGTGCCGACGAACCAGCAGCCGATCAGGGCAGTCGTCATCCAGGCTGTCGTGGTTGACAAAGAAAAGCCGATGCGGCGACCGTGAACCTTGCGGCTGTGGTCGGCGATGGTTTGCCAGATGGTTCGGTGTTGAGGATTGCCGGGCGTATCGTCGTCGTTCTCAGGATCGGAACCCGGTGGCGTTAAGTCACGCTCCTTGAACAGCGGCGCAAACATCAGACCGTGGACCGCATGCCGCCAGACGCGGGATTCAGTGGCTTGCTGTATCAGATTCGATAGTGCATCGTGCAGCCTCGAAACATGCTGAGACAGTTCCGCAGGATAACGATCACGGGCATCCGCCGCGAGACGCACAACACCCGCATCCGCGAGGTTGTCGACGAGGCTTCGCAGCGATGCATCGATCGTCTCTTCATTCATCCGCGTATTGGCCCACGTCAAGCCAATGGCTTCGTCTGGATCCTGCCACTCGCTACCAAAATCCGTGGCGTTCAGAAGATAAGCAGGCGCAGCCCAGCGTAGCGTGCGTGCATGGCGCGCAAGGCGTGTCGCGAGCTCGTCGGTATCGAATGCGGTATTCGTGGCACTACGGTTACGGGTTACCGCCACGATGGCGTCAACCGGGCGACGGCGTCGCAGGCGGCGGACTCGATCGAGCCATTCGGTGTCCAACTGGTCGCAGATCTGGTTTGCATGCAATACGACCGTGTTACCGAAAACGACGTATCCGATCTCGGCCAGTTCGGGGGCGAGACGCTTGACGAGGGGGGTGTCGCCGGCAACGAGCACCCAGCGGTCACGGTAGCGCCAGCACCAGCCGTGGCGGTCAACAAGAACGTCTCGCAGAGCAATCGCGCGAGTCCGTGCGTCCCGAGACTCACGGTGTTCCGGCTTTCCCTCTGGCTTGGGAGGCTCTAGGCCCCGTTCTTTCGATGCAAGCTGCAGGTCAAGGCGAACCTGCTTTCTCCGCGGGAGCACAATGGCGAGCACGATCAAGGATACGAGCACTGCGCCTACGAGAAAGCGACCGTAGCGACTGAACCACTTCACGAGTTGGGCTTCGTCTACCGTGAGATAGACAAGCAGCGTAGCCGCAACCCCGATCCCCAGTAGGGCAAGCCACCGGCCCCACGCGTACTTGTTCTTCACTTCGATTGATCCTTTGCCATTTCCGGCAGAAGCATGCACAACACCGAACGCTTGCTCGCGCCGTCAAGAATTGCGACGAGTTGCGGTTTCCGGCTTCGCAAACTCATTTCGATCGCGATAGCAAGCGTCAGCCAAGGGCTTGCCGGCCCTGGAATACCCAGCGCACCATCCATATCGCGTATTGCCGCCCGTTTCGTCGGAGAACAATTGCTGATTCCCAAGCGCAGATTGGAGGCTGCCTCATTATCAAGCGTGCTGAGCCACGCACCGCTGACTCCGTTGGATACAACCTGGAACTGCGTAACAGAGTGCAGATCCGGGCCGACCTCGTCGGCCTCCGACAAGATCGGTCGCAAAAGTCGACAGCCACTGAACTCGTTCTTGTCGTGCGATCGAGCAGCAGGCTTCGTTGAGCGCAGCAGGATTCCTGCAACGCCCTCGCTGTAGCCGGGATTGGTGCCAGCTGTCCAGAACTGGCCAGCGAGAATCAGCGTTGCAGGCACTTCATGCTGGTCGATCGAGTTTGATAGCGATGAGAGCCCTTCCGAAGCCGGGCGGCAGTCGACCGAAAGCTCAATAGGATATGCAGCGAGCGTACTGCGAACAGTTGCCTCCCATTCGGCTTTTTCCTCTACGGACTTCTCATCCAGTAGCAGCGAGACATGCAGACTTCGAAAGGTCGATAGCTGCGCTGAAAAACGATCGGCAATCAAGGCAATGATCGTCTCGCGCCGCTTTTCAGCGGCGATCGATTTCAACCACTCCAGTGGGTGGACACGGCCCAGATTGACTGGCAGCAGATAGTCCGGCTTTTCCCATTCTTGGGTGCTATCCACACCACCAGGCAAGCAGGTTGCACTAACTGCGAACACACCCCGATTTGCCCATTCGTGCCAAAGTGACATCAGTCGCGCGTTTTCACGTATACGCTCTTCGTGTTCGAGTTGACGTTGCTCCCAGTCGTTCAGCTTCGCGCCGAACATGACGGCGAACAGGCACAACGGCACGCCAATCACCAGCATCCAGAACATCACCGTGTGTGTTGTTCGACCTTGCGGCCAAAGAAGAACGACTGTTGCCGAGCCAAGACCGAAGACCGCCACGAAAATCAGCGACCATATCCGCCAGTCGATGGATTTGGGCGGTTCAGACGACGGGAGCTCAGGTATTGGCCACGGCATCGGTCAGCCCGCGAGCAATGTCGTGTGGCGTGCGAAGATCCGACATCCGCATGCCGCCCGGCTCAGGTCGGTCACGAGATATTTCCCGTTATCCATCATGGTCGGATCGCCTTCGACAATCGGGTTGACGCCATGTGCGTCGCGCGGGCAGTAGACCAGATCGCCGACAAGCGCCGCGCGCTTTCCACCTTCGATGATCGTCGACGTGGCAGTCATGACGTAGCCGTCGTGATCGGTGGGGTCACCTTCAAATACAAGACCTTTCATCAGCATACCTCGAGATGCAAACGTCAATTTCCTGGATGAAGCTACGTGTTTATTTGTTCGATCCAGACTCTTTATTATCTTCAATTTTTGGAACGCCAAAGTATTCATACAGCGCCTTTAGGGCAGACATGTCATCCGGAAATGCCTTGCGCTTCCCAACATAAATCCACCTTTTCGGCAATCCGATAGACTCACACCCGTCACACTCCAGTCGAAGAGGATTCTGCTTCTGTACAAAAAAAAGCGTTACTTTTCTTTCATCCTCTAGCGTTTCATCGCATGTGCTCTTCACGTTTCCGCGAACTCGTACTCGCAGCCCTTTCTCCGTGAAACATGGAATCTGGATGGCCGGAAACAGAGGCAGGTCCGGATTCGGAGCGAAATTCGCAAACATGGTGCGAACTTCAAGGCGCCCAGGGCAAGCCAATCGATCTGCCGCAATTTCGATGTAGGGCGGCGGATCAAGACCTACCAACTGTCCGCTCCTCAGACCCTCCTTTTGCTGCGCCGGAGTCGCCAGATGGTTAGGGAAATAGATTCCCTCGCGAAAAGGACTCTCTTGGCTGGCGTGTGCACAAGCAGGAAGGTCCCCAACCTTTCCGAGAAATTGTTCGAGTTCTTCCTTTCCCTTATTGACTTGTGCACAGGCGACAATGGTCCAGGCTAGTGTTAGCACCAGCGCACAAGCGGGCCGGATATATCCGGGGAGGTTGTGCGGCCGAACGTGGCGATCGCCTGAAGTTTGTTCTTGTCGGGCCATAGGAATGCCGGGAATAATCTGCGAAAAATATGAAAAATTGAACGCATCGTCAGGAAATCTGCGAGTTCCGCAGTCGAGCCGTTGACACCCGGCATCTCACTAATTTTGCTTCGCCACCGGATGATCAAGATTGACTGCGCATCGAACGCCGTAAGCGACTGGATCAAACATCAATCGCGGTCTACCGGAAGGGAACTCCAGCCTCGCATTGGGATCTTTTGGATAGCGCATCATATTGACCATACCACTTGGCCCTTCGCCAATCTCGGTCGATCTTGCCACCTTCCACACGCCGGCAGAAGGTCCAAGCGGGTCTACTTCAGGGCTTTGCTTGTAGTAATCCTCTGCATACCAGTCCCCCGTCCATTCCCAGCCGTCCGTGTTCAAGTCATACAGGCCCATCGGGCTGGGCGGGAACATCCCAACCGGATAGTTCCACACCTGCCGATGGTTACCCCGCGTGTCCGCATTGTCCGAGAGTGGTCTAATCAGCTTCAGCTCCTCATAAGCATCGATGTTTCTGCCGAAATCCAGATTCCCGTTGTCAGTTCCAAAGACGAAGAACTGTCCCCGGCTACGGGCTGCATATTCCCATTGCGCCTCGGTCGGCAAATCAAACGGTACTCCGGCCTGCTTGCCAAGCCACTGGCAATAATTCTTCGCCTGAAACCAGGTCATCCCCGCAGGAACAAACGCATTACGATACGGCAACACCTTGCGTTCCTCGTGCGGCTGATTCGTGGCATCGAGGTATACGTCGTACTCAGCATAGGTGGTCTTGTACCGACTGATACTGAACGACGTTAGCATCACCTTGTGCGCTGGCTTGTTGTCCTTCTCAATCGTGTAATTCGTGCCACCGGGAGACCACAGCGGACCAAAGTCGCCCATCATGAATGGGCCGCCTTGCATGAAGACAAGATCGCCCACAACCTTGGCCTTGAGTTTGCCGATGCGTTCATCCATCGTACCGTCCTTCAAGCCTGCTAGCTGCTCATGCAAGGCTTCAGGTTGTACTTTGCGTGGCAATTTGAGTACTGCCTCCGCTGAAGGATCTGCCGAGATGCGAGGTATCTTGGGTGGCTGCGCCGGCTCTTCACCTGACACCACTACAGGAAGCGCCGCCGCAACGACCATCAGCAAGAAAGATGGGAATTTCATAGTCACGCCTCGTCTTGGTAAAACGCATTCCATCCCTCTGACGTGTAGAGAGGATGATCGCTTCCTTCGCGCAATCTCAACACCTCATAGGCCGGTGTCCCCGCCATTGCAATGGGGAATCCTCGAGGCAACTCAGATACCAATCCAGAAGTAAAGGTGTCGTACCACCCGTTGAAATCTCCCGAAAGTGCGATGCTGTCGAGCGCATTGGTGGACGAAGTATCGCTATTGAAAGCCATATCTGATCGGGATGCGCCACTTCCAGCTGCGCCAAGCTTGAAGAAGCTTTCTAGTGCTGTCCTGATAACTTCTTCTACTCCTTTACTTCCGTCCTTTGTTGCATGCTGGATGATGTTGGCAGCGTCTGCTGGCGTTACAGCGGTTCGTATTACATTCAGGATACCTTGTTGTGCATCGCTCACTGCAGATGGATTCTCCGACGCCAACTGCACCTTGCACATCTGACAGATCAAGGCACCTTTGGCCTCAGGTAGGGCATAGGCTAATACGTCGGGCGCTGATGCCGCCAGGAGCTGCTTTGCAGACGCGGACGCAAGACGCGTCTCCGCGTCTCCACCTAGCTCGACCGCATCCCGTCCATAGTATGCAAGAACCGAATTGCTGCCATCAAGTGCAGCAAGAAGTTTCATGTTATTCAGGACATTGAATGAACCACGAATAAATATCCCAATGTTTTCGAATTTTGCGTAAGCTATTTTATAGAAAATGCATTTGCAGAAATTCTCAATTTCGTCCTTGCTGACCGAGAAAGTTAAAACTCCCTCTGCCCCCAGTCCGAAGCACAGACTAGCGTGCGCGGTCACGCGAAACATACCGCGCACGTACTCGATCGCCAGCTTCAGTCCGCCCGCCAGACCTGCCATGCCGCCGACTGCAGGTGCGATACTAGCGATCGTCGCAAAATTATGCTTTTTCTGGTCTCCAGGATCCCGCCACTGCAATCCACCCTCGATCTGAGCGTCGGCTTTCGCGCCCGCGAACACGCTTGCTCCCGCGTCCAGACCAACTGGATTGATCTCGTCACCCTTCTTCAATTCCATGCGGTTCTGCCGGCGTGCCTTGTACCCCTTCTTTCCGGGCTTCCCTTTAAGCTTTGGGGGCGTCGCTGTAACTTCATTAGCGCTCGTCTGAATCGACAATTCACACGCAATGCTAGCCCCAACAACTGCACTGGCGCTGGCCGTGACCTGGCAAACAATGGCGACAATATCTTGCGACTCACCATTCTTACCCGTGCGCGTCCACACCCACCCCTCCTTGCGTGGGAAGTAGAGTGTGATCTTGGCCTCGCCCTTGGCTGCGTTGACCTCAGCGTGCCCTTCGGCTCGCACGGAGATCTTTTTCGTCGAAAACTCAAGATCGGGATCCAGGCTGACACCGTACGAATAGCGCATCAACTGCGCGTTTGCACCAAGATCGATGCCCACCGGGAGTGGACCGTTGTCAAGCTGGGCTTGCTGTTCCGTCTGAAGCAGCTTGTTCCAGCTGTCGACGACTTTGAATACGCTGCAATCGATCGTATCGCTGTTGCTGTATTCGAGATTTTCCTTGAATTTCTTCTTGAGCCAGGAAACACCTGACTTTACAGCCTTGTCGGCTACGTACGTTCGCAACTTCTTCCGGTCAATCGTGGTCTTGCCAGATTTCGGATCGGTAACTTGAACGTCTTTCCACCCATTATTCTCCATGACCTTCATTTTCGGCCATTGGATCTTGTCACGACGAACGTAGATGATCTTCTCTGTCGGGGTCTTGGGGTATTTCGCAATTTCCTTGAGACGATCAACCGATTTGGCTTCCAGCAACTTCTTCGTATACGTGCCATCCGCCATCTTGCCCTTCTTGTCATCTTCCTTCTTCTTTGCCCGCTCTTCCGCGCTCAGCCCCTTCAACGACACTAGCTCAGTCAACTTCTTGGCCGTGCCGTTGAGTTTTAGCGAATCCTCCTTTTTCTTTTCTCCAGTGTTGTTTTCAGCACCCTTGCTTCCTTCCTGATTCGAAGTTTTATCATCGGCGGGGAGCGGTTCGAGCCCCATGAATATCTGGTGATAGTTCTGATACGCCTGATCCTGCCATTCGAGAGCTTTTCCAAGTGCGCTATCTGCCTTCGCACGCTCTTTCGGATTGTTATAATTCTGCCGCCGGTACTCATCGAGTGTTTGCACCGCAAGGTTCGCCGAATGAAACTGCGCAACCGCATCATTGAGCAGCCGCGCTTCCGTCAGCAATTCACCACTCTGCTCTGGAGGCACAATGACAATCTCACCCGAGCCCGTATGCAAATAGGCGAGGGCTTCACCAGGAATCTCCTGTCTAACAGTACTACTTCCAACATTCGTGCTATTTGTTTTAGCTTCGCCAATTGGCTGCTGAGTGGAGGTTTCTCCGTTACTCATCAATTCCTCCCTTGAAGATTTTGAGACCCTCGGCTTTGGCCGAAGCTACGCGAACAGTCCGCCCCAATTCATCACTAACACCTTCGATCATTTCACCGGAGGCCGACTCGATTTTATAAGGCGTGTGCGGCATGATCTTGCCGGTATTCTTATCGACCAACGTAAACTGCTCGTCGTAGAGACTGCTTGGACCCGGGGGCGTAGGAATCGAATCGCTGAGAGACGACGCGCCCTGTTTCTGCATGGTGATCACCTTGAGGATAAGATCACCGGGCCCGCCAATCGTGACATTTCCGTCGGCTATGCGGATAAATGCGCCACCGGACTCGAGAACAATCGCCTGCCCGGACTGGATTTTCGTGGTTCCGCCGACGCTTGATATCGTCATGTCCCCTTTGGAGAGCAAAGACATAGCGTCGTTTTGTGCCTGAATGTCCACCGGACCGCGATTGGCAACGAGTTTGATGCCGAGCTTCTGAGCAAAGAGCGAAATCGACTCCCCAACAGCAGCAGTCAGGCGTCTGAGTATGCTGACCGAAAGATCTTTGCCAGCTGTTGCCGCTATGCTGTTTCGCGCGGCCAACTGTATGCCACTGTTTGTCGCGAGACCGATGGCCGCCGGAGCAGTGACGAATACTGCGGGTGAATTGAGATCTTTCAGCTCAGCACTGGTCGTTTGTTGTTCGGAAACGTCGGCCGTGATGGCACCTGCGGCATCCGCTGCGGAGGCAAGCGACTGAGTGAGCTGATGTGCGCCTTGCAGTTGCGACACGCCATCATCCATGGCGAGTTGTTTTCCATCTGCGGCACTTTGGACCTTCGCCGTTATAAATACACCCTTACCTCGCACCGCAACTGGACCGTCCGAGCGCAGTTCTGCTCCCTGCCCACGTTCCTTGCGGTTCTCGTCGACCATGTGGCCAAGGTTGAGCTCGCTGGTCTGGAACGGCGTCGTCAGATGAATGTGCTCGACGCCTTCCTTGTCCTCCATCCGCATTTCGTTCTGGGCTGCGGTGCGAACAATGTTGCGGGTATGGTTCAGGTTGTTGACGAGGTCCGGATGCAGGCTGTCATGCATGGCCCCAATCATCACGGGCCTGTCTGGATGGCCGTCGGTAAAGACAATGGCCACCTCCGCCCCATCAATCAACGGAAAGTGATGCCCGTAGTTGTCACCGCTATAGGGCTTCGCAAACCGCACCGGCCGGCTCGTCCCACCCGGGCTCCATTCATCGAGATCGAACGGCAGCTTGATCACGTACCAGCCCTGTTCGGTCAGATACGCATACTTGTAGTTGCCCGGCGACGTAATCCGCGCCGGCAGAATCCCGTCGACCACCGGCCGCGAAACCGAAGCCACCGACGTGCGCCACACACGATCCGACGGAATCCCCTCGAACGACAACTGGTACGACTCGTTCCGCCCGCCGTGCGACTCGACCAACGTAACGAAAACCCCGTGCTTCGCGTCGACCGGATTGGGCTCGACCCGCATCACCTCGCCCGCTTCGAGCCAGAACGGATTGCCCGTCCCCTTGAATGTAATCTGCTCGGCCAGATACGCTTCATGCCTCAACCGAGCAACCCGCTTCCCCTCTTCGGGCGTCTCGTAATGCTCGCCCCAGTGGTAATCGACGGCATTCGTCGTCTTGTCGTCGCGCGCCGTGTTTTCCTCGACCAGCAGCGATACCCCGGCCTGCCGATGGTTGTAGTCATGCAACCGCACGGCCTCCGGCACACGCTTCATCTCTCGCCCGAGCGCCTTGATCGCATCGGCGCCAACACTTTCGAGCCCCGAGTCACGCCGATATGGCACCGTGCGCTGCTTGCGCGCATACGCATCCAGATCGTCGCCGAACACGACCACCGCGCGATCCTTCTTCTGCTCCCAGCGAAACCAGATCCCCTCTTCCGCACAAATGCGCTGAATGAAGGCGAACGTCGTCTCGTGATACTGCGTCACGTACTCCCGACGCTTGTACTGCCCACGCAACTGAAACTGAAAATCGACACCCGCGCGATACCCGTAATGCCGCAGCGTGTCGGTCACGATCTCCTCGACCGACTGCTTCTGAAACAGCCGGCTGGTCACGCCACGATCGAGATCCGCCAGCGTCGGTTCCAGCACGACCCGGTAGCGCGTCTCGTCCGCCGACGTCTCAAGCTCGCCGAACTGCGTGATGACACCGTGAACCGTATAGGCCATCGGTTTTGCACTGAACTGCGCCGCATTCTCTCCGAACATCTTCCGCAGGTAATTCATGTCCGGATCGACCGGATCAGCAATGAACTTTGCCGGCCGCCCCAGCACCTGGTCCATCGGAATCCCCGCCGCCGGGCTTGTGAATTCGATCTCGTATCGATAAAGCTGGCTCACGCGGTCCATCCCGGTGAACTTCAGGATCGAGAAAGGCGCCGGATGCGGCGCCAGCTTCAATTCATAAGCCTGCGTAGGCAAAATCATCGACATCGACTCTCTCGGTTGCGCAACCACACGACACCGCCGGGGCAACCATCGTCACCCCGGCGGCTCGCGATCAAACGTCAGATCAGTTCTTGGCCTTCGGCATCTGCGACACGAGCGACAGCCCGATATCCATCCCTTCGACCTGGAAGTGCGGCACGATGAACAGCTTGATCCGGAAGAAGCCCGGGTTGTCCTCGATATCCTCGACCGTGACCTTCGCCTCGCGCAGCGGATGCGACGCCTGCAGCTCGTCGCCCGGATCCTTCATCTCGGTCACGAGCCCCTTGATCCAGTTGTTCAGTTCGAGCTCGAGCAGACGACGATCCTTGGTCGTGCCGATGTTCTCGCGCTGGATCAGCTTCAGGTAGTGCGCGATACGTGAGAGCAGGAAGATGTACGGCAGCCGTGCATTGATGCGGCTGTTCGCGGTCGCTTCCCTGGTCTCGTACAGCGCCGGCTTCTGCGCCGAGTTCGCCGAGAAGAAGCACGCAAAGTCGTGGTTCTTGTAGAACGACAACGGAATGAAACCGAGATTCGCGAACTCGAACTCGCGCGTTTCCGGGATCAGCACTTCGGTCGGGATCTTCGGTTGGTAGCCGGTGCCGAGGTCGTACAGGTGGACCGGCAGATCCTCGACCTTGCCGCCTGCCTGCGGCCCGCGAATCTGCACGCACCAGCCGTTGCTCACGAAGCTGCGCACCATGTTGGCCGCGAACGCGAACGACGCATTCATCCACAGGTACTTGTCGTGATCGGGGCCCTTGACGGCCTCCTCGTAGTTGAACGCCCGCACCGGCGCCGTGTCCTTGCCGTACGGCAGACGGCCGAGCACGCGCGGCATCGTCAGGCCGACGTAACGCGCATCGTCGGTATCGCGGAAGCTCTTCCACTTGATGTACTCGGCGCGATCGAAGTAGTTGCCGATATCCTGGATCGCGGCCACTTCCTCCATTGACTGTTTGCCGAAGAACGCCGGCCCGACCGAGCCGATGAACGGCATGTGCGCGGCAGCGGCCACCTTCGAAATGTTGCGCAGCAGCGCGACGTCCATCGGCGAATTCGCGAACTCGAAGTCGCTGATCATCGCGCTGATCGGCTGGCCGCCCGGCGTGTCGTATTCCTCGATGTACGTCAGGCGGTACAGGCCGCTCTGGATCAGCTCCGGCGTATCCTCGAAGTCGCGCTGCAGCGCGTCCTTCGACACGTCCAGCACTTCGATGCGCGCGTTCTTGCGGAAATCGGTGCGGCTCACAAGCATCTTCAGGCCGCGCCAGCGCGCTTCGAGCGCCTGGAATTCCGACGTATGCATCACGGCGTCGAGCTGGCGGCTGATCTGGCGATCGATCTGGCCGATATGAAAGTCGAGCAGCGATTTGTCCAGTCGGTCCACCGGCTGGCTCGCCTTCGCAACGAGTTCGAGGAACGCGCCCATCCCGCGCGCGATCCGCTCGTCGGCCGACGCCTCGGACAGCATGTCGTTGTCGCGGAACGCCTCGAGCGGACGTGCCTCGCTGACGGGCTTCAGGTTGATCTTGCTGCACAGCGACGCGTAGACGCTGTCGATATCCCCGTGCGGGGCGTCCAGCACGACGGTCTCGGTCGCGCCGCTCTGCTGGGTTTCAGTGGATTTCATCTCGGGTCCTGTCTGCGATCGAATCGCTACGATGTTGCGGAATGCGCTGAATGCGCGTTTTGCCCAGCTGCGTTCACGCATGCCCTTCCGGCTGCGTCGCGGCGGTCGCGATCTGCGCGAGCTCGCCGCGCAGCTTCGCGGACAGGCGGTCGTCCTTCAGCACCTTCTCGAACTCGCGGCGGAACGTGCCGTTGTCGAGCAGATTCGATTTCAGGTCGCGCAGCAGATTGCGCATCGCGAGAAGCGCCTGCAGTTCGGGAATCTGGCGCGCCACCTGCTCGGGCTCGAAATCCTTGATCGACCGGAACGACAGGTTGACGGGCAGCTCCGACCCATCGCCGGCCAGCGTGTTGTCCGCGGCGATCTTGAGATCCGGCGCGTAGTCGGCCAGCACCGCATCGAAGTTGTTCTTGTCGATGTTGACCTTCTTGCGCTCGGCCAGCGGCGCCTGTTCGCGCCCGGCGCTGAAGTCGCCAGCCACCAGCAGCTTCAGGGGCAGCTCGACCTTCTTCTGCGCCCCGCCCGTATGCAGATCGAGGGTGATCGACACCCGGCTCTTCGGGATCTCTCGCTGAAAGCTATCCAATTCGTTCTCCTTATCTCAGGAAGCTTGAAGACTCCGCGACACGCACCCACGACCACGGATGCTCCGTCGTCCGCACCGCCCCATGCCGAACCCCGCAACGTGCATCGACGAACGACCGAGTCGGATATTCGCGGCCCGATATCCGACTCAGGCGGCAGAAAATATCACGCTCTTTATCGACGAGTAAACCCTAAACACTGAAATTCGAAAATTAACGACACGGAGACTTTAACGAATAAGACGAGTCAGATTTCTCCACACTCGCAAACCACCTACCCTACCACCCGATCACCATCGACCGAACACTATCAAACAAACTCACAAAATTCACGCAAACACTTGATTTCAATCATAAATAATTACATACCAAGTAAACATAAATCCCAATAAAAAATCGCGCCGATCGCTCCACCTCCCGCAACCTTCCCGCACCCGAAAAATCTCGCAACAAATCCCCCTCTATCTCAATTTAATAGACACACTTTCCAACACATTCAAATAAAATGGGGTATACGAAATCACGAAACGATGTATAGAATCGGCGCCTCATAATTCCTATATCGTTATCGACCACACCATGCGGATCGAAAAGCCGCTCTGGCATGAAGGGCTGATTCTTACGCAGCAGCATTTCCAGCAGCAGGAACGCTGGAACGGGTTCGCGCTGCAACAACTGGCTTCGACGATCGCCGTTGCGCCATGGGGAACGCTGAACGTCGACGTCGACGAAGAGGCATTGGCCGCCGGTCGCCTGAAGCTCACCCGGCTGCAATTGCGTTTCCCCGACGGCACGCCGATCGACACGACCGTCGCCGATGCGTTGCCGCCCGCGCGCGACCTGGCCAGCGAAATTCCTGTCGATGCCCAAACCATCGACGTGCTGGCCGCGCTCGCACTGCCCGATGCGAACGGCAACAACTGCCGCTTCGACGAAACGGCGCTGGCCCGCCCGCGGCGCACGTATCGCGAATTCGTCAAGGTGACAGACCTGAACGGCGCAAGCGAAACCGAAATCGCCGCCGAGCGCCACGCCGTCCGGTTGCTGTTCGGCTTCGAGTCGCACGCGGACGACACGGCATGCGCGATCGCACGACTGATACGGACGACGAGCGGGCAGTTCCAGGTCGATCGCCGATATGTCCCGCCTTGCCTGACGTTATCCGGTCACGCGCTGCATATCGAGCGCGTCCAACGGATCGCCGATATCCTCGCCGCCAAAAGCGCGATCCTCGGTGCGCGCCGCAGAGAGCGCATCGAGCAGGTGGCCGAGTACGGTGTCGCCGACGTCCAGCTCTTCTGGCTCCTGAACTGCATTCATCAGGCCTGGCCGCAATTGCGCTTCCTCGCGTCGCACCCGGGGCAGCCGACCGATCGCCTGTACCAGGTACTCACCCAATTGGCCGGCTCGCTGACCACGTTCTCGACGCGCGTCTCGCTGACTGATATTCCCCCCTACGATCATGCGAGCGCCCATGACGTGTTCACGACGCTCGAATCGCTGATTCGCGATCTGCTCGACGCGATCATCCCTTCGCGTGTCGTCTCGATCGGGCTTTCACATACGACACCGACCACCTGGGTCGGGCAGTTCCTCGACGAGCGCATCGCCGAGGGCGCGGCTGATTGGTATCTGTCCGTCAACGTTGCACTGCCGGCATTCGAGCTCGTCGAACAGTTCCCGCGCCTGTGCAAGATCGGCGCACCGGACGACGTCGAACACATCGTCAATTCCGCCGTAGCGGGAATTCCGCTCAAGGCTGTGCAGCGGGTGCCCGGCGCCATTCCGGTCCGGCTGGACAACCACTATTTCGCACTCGATGCGCACGATGCCGCGCATGCGAGGATGCTCGCCGCGCGCGCCTGCCAGATCTATCTGCCGGCGTCGGTTCCCGACGCGTCAATCGAACTCTATGCGGTGCTGCGCTGATGAACACCATCGTCTCCACGCGTCACGAATCCGCGCTGCTCGCGCGGGAACCGTCGTCCGGTCACTCGTCCCAAGCGCCCATGCGTGCGCTGCTGCGCGATACGGCGCTACTCGTCGCTCACCTGTCGAACGGCGGTCAGGTCGACAGCCATGAAAGCCTGCGTCGGCAATGTCTCCGGCTCGTCGCGCAGTTCTCGACCACGCTCGATGCGCAAGGGGTTGCCGCCGACGTACGGGACGATGCCGTCCTCGCCCAGTGCGGGCTGATCGACGAAGCCGCACTGCGAAATCTGCCGGCCGCCAGCAAGTCGGAATGGGAGTCCCGGCCGTTGCAGGTCGACCGATTCGGCACGCACGACGCAGGCACGCGCATTTACGAACGGCTCGAGTACCGGATGCGCGAACCCGCACCGAACGTCGACTTGCTCGAATGCTATGCGGCCATTCTGGGCCTGGGTTTCCGCGGCTGCCACGCCGCCCGTTCGGGCTCGTCGGCGAACACCCACGACGGCGAGACGAAGCGACAGTCCTTGATCGCCGCGCTCGTGGCGCAGATCGATCGGTTGCGGCCGGCCACGCGGCCGGGCTTCGTCAACGATCGCTCGAACACGCGACTGATTGATCGCCTCAGGAGCCTGTCGCCATGGGTGATCGCGGGAACAGTCTGCGTGATCGCGATACTCGTCTGGTTCGCGTGGGATCGCATCCTCGATGCGGAACTGGCACAACTCGTCCAGAAAGTGAAACGGCCGTGACTTCGGACACTGCGCTCCCCTCAGCGGCGACCCGCACCGATTCCGATGCGGCACGCGCGGCCCTGTCAGGTCTCGGCTATCCGCTGCGCACGGTCGTGACCCTGTCGACAGCACTGGCGCTGGCCGTCATCGGCTGGGTCCTGCCCGTCGACCGCGGCGTCATGTGGGGATGGGTTGCGATCGTCGTCGCGCTCTCCGTGCTGATCCTCTGGCTGCATGCGCGCAGATTGTCGCGTGCTCGCGAACGAAACGTGCACGTCATCGCGCAACTCGGCGCAGCAACCGCCGATCTGCCCGTCGCACTGCGCACGAGAATGCCGCTCGCGCTCGTTACCGGCGACGGCCTGTCCGCCTTGTTCGATCGCGATACGGAACGATCGCGTTTCGTCCATGTCGGCGACGGTGCGATCTGGTTGCGCGCCGATCACCCTCAGGATCTCGCCCGGCTCGCCGTTGCGGTCCGCCAGTGGCGCGACGGCCATGCGCCCGATTGCGTCGTGCTGTCAGTCGCACCTGGCCTTCATGCGAACGACGATACGCTGTCGCAGTCGCTGCGCGTGATCCGTCAGGCCGTTGCGGATGCGTCTCGCATGCTCGGCACGTCGCTGCCAGGCTACGTCGCCCTCTATCAGCGACTCTCGAACGCGGATACCGCGACGATGCCGGAGGCCCGGTGGTATGGCATGTCGACGGGATCGGCAATCGTCGATCTGCACCGCTTCGACGCCGCAATCGACGCAGCCGAATCGGATGCCCTCCATGCCGATGGAAATCAGGCGGTTGCGGCACGCGCTGCCGGAATCGCTTCGATGGTCGGATGGGCCCGACGCATCGTGTTCGACACGCTGACGGACCGACGCCAGCCCGCATCGCCCTGGCGATTGTTCGGCGTCGGCTGGATCGACCATGGCCCGGCAACGGGTCCCGGCAAACCGTGGGAACGTGAAGTGCGCAGCCTGACGGGTATCGCCCCGGCCGCACTGCCTGCATCGCCGCTACCCTGGCCCTTGCCGCAGCCGCTGATCGACGCGATGCCGCCTCGACCGTGGCGATCGCCACGCATCACCGCTGTCGCGCACGTCATTGCGATCGTTGCCTGCGCGGCAATCGCCGCCATCTGCGGAGCCGCGAAGAACAACGACGCGTTGATGACGCGGATCGGCGAACACCTCGAACGCTACAACGGTATCCCTGCCACACAGGACGCGGCAAAACGCGACGCCCTCCGGGTCCTTGCGTCGGATCGCGATCAACTCGACCGGTACGCGCGTGTCGGCGTTCCGCTCCGGCTGTCGTTCGGCACCTATCGTGGCGCACCGTTGCTGCCGGTTCTCAACGAAGCGATCGCCTCGTACGCACCGCCCCCACCGCCGCCCGCCGTCGTCACGCTGGACAGCATGTCGCTGTTCGACAGTGGCAAAGCGCAGCTCAAGACGGGCACCACGCGCGCGATGGTCGATGCGCTCACACTGATCAACGCCCATCCCGGCAAGCGCGTGCTCGTCGCCGGCTATGCGGACGATCAGGGCCGGCCCGATCGCAATCTGAAGCTGTCGATCGATCGTGCGTCGGCCGTGCGCGACTGGCTTGTCGAGGCATCCGGCATCCCACCGACACAGTTCGCGATCCAGGGCTATGGCGATACGCGACCGGTCGCGGATAACGCCACACCGGAGGGGCGTGCAAAGAATCGTCGGGTCGAAATCACGCTCGTGCCCGATACACAGGTGTCGGCCGTCCCGACCGGCGCCGCCAGGTAATACGCGTTTGGGTTCCCGGGGCAACCGCCCCGGGATTGTCAGCGCCGGAATCCGGTTCCGGCGATTCGTAGTACGAAGAAGAAGGAGTGAACAAATGGCAATTCCGGCCTACATGTGGCTCAAGGACGACGGTGGCGCGGACATCAAGGGTTCGGTGACCGTCCAGGATCGCGAGGGCAGCGTCGAACTGGTTGCGTTCGATCACGGCGTGCATATCCCGACCGATGGCAATACGGGCAAGCTGACCGGCACGCGCGTGCACAAACCGATCACGCTGACGAAGGAAACCGACGCGTCGACGCCGTATCTATACAAGGCCGTGACGAGCGGCCAGACGCTGAAGTCGGTCGAGATCAAGTGGTACCGCATCGACGACGCGGGCAAGGAGAAGGAATACTTCAACACCAAGCTCGACAACGTGAAGATCGTCGCGGTGAAGCCGAAAATGCTCGACATCAAGAACCCCGACTACGAGAAGCACAACCATCTCGAAGACGTGGAACTGCGTTACGAGACGATCACCTGGTCGTACAAGGACGGCAACATCATCCACAAGGACACCTGGAACGAACGTTCCTGATGGACTGAACGGCTGGCGGCATCCGCCGCGCTTGCGCGGCGCGATCCCGCCGCTCCGGGCGCCCGCCCTCTTCCCTTCCTGACCCGTTACCGACATGACGCCGCCGCTCCGGGACGCTTCCCATCTCCTTCGTCGCCTCAACCCCCACTGCACCCGCGCACTCGAGGCCGCCGCCAGCCTTTGCCAAACGAGGCTCGCGGACGAAATCGCGGTCGAACACTGGGTGCTGAAGCTGATTGAAGCGGACGACGGCGACATTCCCGCCCTTCTGCGCCACTACGACCTCGACATCGATGCCGTCTGGGATGCCATGATCGACGTGATCGACCGCATGCCACGCACGTTGCGCGGCATGCCGTCGCTGTCGCGACAGCTCGCCACCGTGATCGAGGATGCGTGGGCGCATGCAATGGCCGACGATCCCGACGGCAGCATTCGCTCCGGGCATCTGCTGCAGGCCATCGTCGATGCGCCACACTCGCTGCGCACCCAGCGGGCGTGGCCGCTGCTGTCGATCTCCAGCGTGCAGATCCGGCGCGTGCTGCCCCGGCTCGGACGACGGTCTTGCGAAAACGCAGCGGACGAACCCGTATCGACGCACGAAACCGACCCGGTCGACAGGTTGAGCACCGAAGGAGCGACGACGTCAGCCCCCGCCGCACCACACCCGCGCGCGCGCGCGATCGAGCATGATGCGCTCGCCCGCTTCGCACTCGACCTGACCGAAAAGGCGCGTCGTGGCGAGATCGACCCCGTCTTCGGACGCGACCGCGAGATCCGGCAGATGATCGACGTGCTCGCGCGCCGCCGCAAGAACAACCCGATCCTGGTCGGCGAGCCGGGTGTCGGCAAGACCGCGCTCGTCGAAGGGCTCGCGTTGCGCGTGGTCGACGGCAGCGTGCCGGAAACGATCCGTGACACACGCATCCTGACGCTCGATCTCGGCTTGCTGCAGGCCGGGGCAGGCGTGAAAGGCGAATTCGAGCAACGGCTGAAGAACGTGATCGACGAGGTGCGCGCTTCGACGACGCCGATTCTGCTGTTCATCGACGAAGCGCATACGCTGATCGGCGCGGGCAACGCGGTAGGCGGCGCCGACGCGGCCAACCTGCTCAAGCCGGCGCTCGCACGCGGCGAGTTGCGCACGATCGCGGCCACCACCTGGGCCGAATACAAGGAATACTTCGAACGCGATGCCGCGCTCGAGCGGCGCTTCCAGCTCATCAAGGTCGACGAACCCGATGATGAAGCTGCCTGCCTGATGCTGCGCGGGCTCGCGAGCCGCTACGCGAAGCATCACGATGTCCACATTCGCGACGAGGCGATCGTCGCGGCCGTGCGGCTGTCGCGCCGCTACATTCCAGCCCGGCAACTGCCGGACAAGGCCGTCGACCTGATCGATACGGCCGCCGCGCGCGTGAGGATGGCGCTCGACGTACCGCCTGTGGAACTGCAGCAGGCGCGCGCTGCACTGGAGGCGCTCGAACTGGAGCGCGCCGCACTCGATGCGGACGTCGGCGCCGGGATCGTCGACATCGCCGAACGGCGCACCGCGATCGACAGGGAACACGAAGACATGCGCGGCACCGCCGATGCGCTGCTCGGCCAGTACACGCGGGAACAAGAACTCGTCGGCAACTTGCGCGCCCTCCGTGGCGCAACCGATCAGGCGCCCGACCCGGCAGCCATTTCCAACGCGCTCGACGCGTTGTCGACCGCTCAGGGCAAAGCACCCATGATCTCTGCCGACGTCGATGCGCAATCCATCGCGCGAGTCGTCGCCGAATGGACGGGCGTGCCGGTCGGCAATCTCGTCGAGGACGAATTGCGCAGCCTGCTCGCGCTCGAAGCGACGCTCGCCACACGCGTGGTCGGACAGGATGAGGCGATCGGCGCGTTGGCCGAAAGCCTGCGCACGGCCAAGGCGGGCCTGAAGAGCGAACGTGCGCCGCTCGGCGTCTTCCTGCTGGCCGGGCCATCCGGCGTCGGCAAGACCGAGACCGCGCTGGCGCTCGCCGATCTGCTGTTCGGCGGCGAGGCCGCGCTGACGACCATCAACCTGTCCGAGTATCAGGAAGCGCACACGGTATCGCAACTCAAGGGCTCGCCGCCCGGCTACGTCGGCTACGGGCGCGGCGGCGTACTTACTGAAGCAGTGCGCCAGCGTCCATACAGCGTCGTGCTGCTGGATGAAGTCGAGAAAGCGCATCGCGATGTACTCGACATCTTCTATCAGGTATTCGACCGGGGCACGATGCGCGACGGCGAGGGGCGCGAGATCGATTTCCGCAACTGCGTGATCGTGATGACGTCCAATCTCGGCAGTACGCAGATCGACGACGCGACAGCCGAGGACGCCTCGATCGCACAAGCCGCGTTGCGTGAGGCCATTCATCCGCAACTCGTCGCGCATTTCCAGCCGGCGCTGCTCGCGCGCTTCCAGACGCTCGTCTATCGACCGCTCGATGCTGCGGCGCTCGCGTCGATCGTGCGAATCAAACTGGACAAGATCGCCGAACGCCTGCATTGGCAACACGCCGTGACACTGGCGTATGCGGACGATCTTGTCGAATCGATCGCGCAGCACTGCGTGTCGCGGGAGTCCGGCGCACGCAGTGTCGACGCGTTCCTGAACCAGCGCGTGCTGCCCGCCGTGTCTCGTGAATTACTGGCGCGGATGGCATCGGCCATCACGCCACGGCAGATCGCGTTGTCCGCGACGGCCGCAGGCGAGTTGACGATCGACTTCGTCGATGCACCGACGGCGAGCGACGACGGCACCGAGCAATGGAGCCACCGATGACCGCCGGCCCCTCCCTCTACGACATGCTGCTTGGCCAGATCGGCGGCGCGCCGATCGGCGCATACGACGACCGGACGCTCGAATGTCTGAGCGTGCAGCAAAACGTGCGCCGCATTCTCAATACGCGGGCAGGCGCGCTCAAGCACCTGCCCGACTATGGCCTGCCCGACCTGACAAACATCTACAAGGCACTCCCCGCGTCGTCGCATTTGCTCAAGCAGCAGATGGAGGCGACGCTGCTGACGTACGAGCCGCGCATTCGCGCGATCGACATCGGGATCGTCGACAACCGCGATCCCGGCATCCTGGTCAGCTTCGAAATGACCTGCCATTTGAAGAACGCCGGCCTCGTCCGTTTCGGCACCTACTTCGAGCCGCCCGGGCGCCTGCGCATCGAACGGTACGTCGCCCGCTCATGATCACGCGCGATCAGCCCTCGTGCGCCAGATGCACCGCATACCCCACCTTCCCCGGCACGATCTCGTCCTTCAGCGTCAACGCCGGAATCTCGTAATCGCCCGCGTTCTGCCGCCGGAACGGGATCGGCTGCGTGGTCCACAGTTCGTCCAGGCGCCGGCCGAGCGCCGCACGCGTTTCGTCGAAGCGCACGTCGTTCATCTTCCCCGTCCGGTAGATCACGAACGGCGGCAGCACGTCGAAGCCCGGGTAATACAGCATCCCGTGCTGGATCGGGAACAACACGTCGTCGATCGGTCCGTTGATGCCGCGCGGGCTGTAATGCGACTGCCATCCGCCTGCCGTGACGATCACCATCGCGCGCTTGCCGGCAAACGAGCCTTCTCCATAACGATCGCCCCAATGCGTATCGGAATGCTCGCCCACGCCGTAGGCAAAGCCGCACGCATACACGCGTTCGAACCAGCCCTTCATGATCGCCGGCATCGAGAACCACCACAGCGGGAACTGCAGGATCACCGCATCGGCCCACCGCAGCTTGTCCTGCTCGCGCGCGATGTCTTCGCGCTGCGTGCCGGTTGCAAACGCGTGCTTCGAGTCGTTCGACGGGTCGAAACGAGCGTCCGGCTCACGCCCGGTCAAGTCGTCCGCGTCGAACGCAGCCTTCCAGTTCATTGCATACAGGTCGGTCACCTGCACCGCGTGGCCGGACCCTTCGAGATGCGCAACGGAAAAGTCGCGCAATGCGCCGTTCAGCGAACGCGGTTCGGGATGGGCATAGACGATCAGCACATTCATGTTCGGTACTCCGTTGATTGAATGACTGCAGGATGCCGCTGCCAACGGTATATTTGAAATGAATTCCTGATATTCCAGGTATAGCCATGAATAATCTCAGGCGACTCGATCTCAATCTGCTCGTCACGCTGGACGTGCTGCTCGCCGAGCACAACGTCACGCGTGCGGCCGAAAAACTGAACATGTCGCAGCCGTCGGTGAGCGTGCAATTGCAGAAGCTGCGCGACGTGTTCGGCGATCCGCTGCTGCTGCCGGGGCCGCGTGGAATGCGGCCGACCGCGCGCGCGGAAGCGCTGCGCGAACCGTTGCGCGATGCGCTCGAAGCGGTCGAGCGCGCGGTCGTTCCGGCCACGCCGTTCGATCCCGCGACCGCGACGAACACGTGGCGTGTGGCCGCGACCGACTACGGCGAATCGACGATCGTGCTGCCCGCGCTGAACACGCTGCGTTCGGCCGCGCCCGCCACACGCGTCGCCGTGGTCGAGCTGGTGCCGCCTCGTATCGAGCAGGATGCCGAACGAAACGGCATCGATCTCGCGTTCCATACGACCGAAGGGTCGCCGCCCGGCATGCGGCGCTTGCCGCTGTTCGCCGAGCGTTACGTGCTCATCGGCCGCGCCGGCCACCCGAAGCTGAAGCGGCGCCCGAGCCTCGCGCAGTTCGGCACGCTCGAGCATGTGATCGTGTCGCCCGACGGCGGCGGCTTCTTCGGCGTGACGGACGAAGCGCTCGCGAAGGCGGGCGCCACGCGGCGCGTCGTGCTGTCGGTGCCGCATTTCCTGTTCGTGATGTCGGCCGTGGCCAGCACCGATCTCGTCGCGATGGTGCCCGAGCGGCTGGTGCGCGACGTCCCCGCATTACGGGTGGTGGAAGCGCCGGTCGAGGTGCCCGGCTACGAAATGTCGATGCTGTGGCACGAACGCGTGCATCGCGATCCGGCGCACCGGTGGTTGCGGGAGACGATCGCGGCAGCGGTGTAGATGGTTCGCCTGCCCGGTGCTGCCGCCCGCTTCGATCGCCATCGCACGAAATCCTTCATCCGGGGCTTGAAACCGCGCCAAACACTGTATATATTTACAGTGCTTTTGCACCATTTGACCCGAATTCCGTCATTCACAGACGAACGGACTTTTGTGAGGCGACCATGTTCCAGGCATCCGCATTCGATCCCGAGCAACCCGGCTTCAACCCCGTCCACTTCGAGCGCGCCGCGCAGCGGGCGGTCGTCGATCTGCAACGTGTCGCGGGTGGCCCCGCGCAGCGGGCGCTTGGCCTGCGGCGGCGCACCCATCCCGCGGCCGTCCGCACGATGAGCTGGCAGGCACTGCTGAACGTCGAAGAGCTGGCATTCTCGAATGCCGGCTTCCTGAGCCGCAACGATCCGGCCGTCGTCGATGCGTTCATCCGGCTGCGCGACAGCCGCCTGGTCGCCGCGGATGTCGAGGAGCCGGTCGACTGGCGCCGCGACGACGACGACCTGCCGGCCATCTACCTGATCGTCAAGGCGATGCTGGAAGCGGAAGAGGAAGAACGCGCCGAAGCAGCGTGAGCGATGTGATGGCCGTTCGCGGCCACGGTCTGTCGGCGTAGCGCCGCCACATTGCGTGGCGGCGCGGCCGGCGCTGCTGCTCGTTGCAGCGCTGCGCCCGCGAATCAGTGCATCAACCGAAGGGCCAGGAACCGCCGCGCAAGCGGATCACCGCCACGCGGCGTACCTTCGGGTGGCCATTGCGGCAGCCGCCCGTTATAGCCGCGCGGCGAGCCGTGAGCCCTGATCGATCGCGCGCTTCGCGTCGAGCTCGGCGGCCAGTTCCGCGCCGCCGATCAGGTGCACCGAGCGCCCCGCCGCCTGCAGCGGCGCGAGCAATGCGCGCTGCGGCTCCTGCCCCGTGCAGAGCACGATCGTGTCGGCTTCGATCAGCTCGTGATCGGTGCGCTGCTCGCCGTATGACACGTGCAGCCCGCGCGCATCGATCCGTTCATAGTTCACGCCGCCGATCATCTTCACCTGCTTCATCTTCAGCGTCGCGCGGTGAATCCAGCCGGTCGTCTTCCCGAGCCCCTTGCCGAGCGGCGCGGCCTTGCGCTGCAGCAACGTCACTTCGCGCGCGGGCGCCGTCACCTGCGCACGCGTCACGCCGCCACGCGTCACGACCGGGTCGGTCACGCCCCACTCGGCCTTCCACTCTTCCAGGTCGAGTGCCGGCGACTCACCCTCCTGCACCAGATACTCGGCGACATCGAAGCCGATCCCGCCGGCCCCGACCACCGCGACACGCCGGCCGACCGGCCGCTTGCCCGCGAGCACGTCGATATAGCTGAGCACGTTCGGCCCGTCCTGCCCCGGGATCTTCGGGTCGCGCGGCGCGACGCCGGTCGCGAGCACGATCTCGTCGTAACCGCCCGCGATCAGGTCGCTCGCGTCCACGCGGCGGTTCAGGTGCAGGTTCACGCCGGTCAGTTCGACCTGGCGGCCGAAGTAGCTCAGCGCTTCGTGAAACTCTTCCTTGCCCGGAATCCGCTTCGCCATGTTGAACTGGCCGCCGATCTCGGCCGCGCCGTCGAACAGGTCGACCTGATGGCCGCGCTGCGCGAGCACGGTCGAGCACGCGAGCCCGGCCGGCCCCGCGCCGACCACCGCGATACGCTTCGGCTGCGCGGCGGGCGTGTATTTCAGCTCCGTCTCGTGGCACGCGCGCGGGTTCAGCAGGCACGACGCGATCTTGTTCTTGAACGCGTGATCGAGGCACGCCTGGTTGCAGCCGATGCACGTATTGATCTCGTCGGCACGGCCCTGCGCGGCCTTGACCACGAACTCGGCATCCGCGAGCAGCGGGCGCGCCATCGACACCATGTCCGCGCAGCCGTCCGCGAGGATCTGCTCGGCCACTTCGGGGCGGTTGATCCGGTTGGTGGTCACGAGCGGAATGCCGACCTCGCCCTTCATCTTCTTCGTCACCCACGCGAACGCGCCGCGCGGCACCGACGTCGCGATCGTCGGCACCCGCGCCTCGTGCCAGCCGATCCCCGTGTTGATGATGGTCGCGCCTGCCCGCTCGACGGCCTTCGCGAGCTGCACGGTTTCGCTCCAGTCGCTGCCGTCCGGAATCAGGTCGAGCATCGACAGCCGGTAGATCAGGATGAAATCGCGGCCGACCGCTTCGCGCGTGCGCTCGATGATCTCGATCGGCAGCCGGATGCGGTTCTCGTACGAACCGCCCCATTGGTCGGTGCGCTTGTTCGTATGCATCGAGATGAACTGGTTGATCAGGTAGCCTTCGGAGCCCATGATCTCGACGCCGTCGTACCCGGCTTCACGCGCGAGCTTCGCGCAGCGGACGAACGCGCGAATCTGCCGCTCGACGCCGCGCGCGCTCAGTTCGTGCGGCGCGAAGGGCGAGATCGGCGACTTGATCTTCGACGGCGCGACCGCGAACGGGTGATAGCCGTAGCGACCGGTGTGCAGAATCTGCAGCGCGATCTTGCCGTCCTCCGCGTGCACGGCCTGCGTGATCTCGCGATGCCGCCGTGCAGCGGCCGACGTCATCAGCGTGCCGCCGAACGGCTTGGTCCAGCCAGCCACGTTCGGCGCGAAGCCGCCCGTCACGATCAGGCCGACGCCGCCACGCGCGCGTTCGGCGAAATATTCGGCGAGCCGCGGCAGCGTCTTGCGGCTGTCCTCGAGGCCCGTGTGCATCGAGCCCATCAGCACGCGGTTCTTCAGCGTCGTGAAGCCGAGATCGAGCGGGGCAAGCAGGTGGGGAAAGGTCGTGGTCATGATGAGCGTGCCAATTCGTGCCAATGAGCGATGCGTGACATCGTAGGCGCGCGCCGCCTTGAACGTGAGGGGGCAAACAGCCATAATGCTTGTCATTTCCGGCCAAGACGACATGACCTCCCCTCTCGCCAAGGATCGCCTCGGGCTGCGCCGGCCGACGATTCCGGTCGCCTATCCGCGCCTGCTGCTGCAGGCGCTGGCCGCGCGCGGTGTCGACCTGGCCGCCGTGCGCGCCGGCACCGGCCTGCGCGACGCGGTATTGGCCGAACCGGACGCGCGCGTCGCGCCGTCGCAATGGGGGCGGCTCGTGCTCAACGCGATCGAGATCAGCGGCGATCCGGGCATCGGGCTCGCGTTCGGGCTGCTGCTGAAGCCGACCGTGCACGGCTTTCTCGGCTATGCGACCCTGACCGCGCGGGACATCCGCGAAGCGCTCTCCGTCACGCAGCGCTACTTCCGGATGCGCAACCGCCAATATCGGCTGACCTATGCAGAAGACGAACGCGGCGCGACGCTCGAACTGCACGGCGTGCAGGCGAGCCCCGTGCTGCAGCATCACGTGATGTTCGAATTTGTACTGACGGGGCTCGCGCAGAACATCTCTCAATGGGCGGGGCGCGTGTCGCCGCCGATCAAGCTGCAATTCGCGTGGCCGGAGCCGCCCTATTTCGCGCGCTATCGCGACCAGCTCCCGCCGGTCGAATTCGGCTGCGCCGCCAACGCGCTGTGGATCGCGCGCGACGTGCTCGACTGGCCGCTGCCGCTCGCGGATGAAGTCGCGCACCGGCAGGCACTCGTGCAGGTGGAGCGTGAATATGCGCAGGTGCGCCAGGAGGAAGGCGACCTGGTCGAACGCGTGCGCGCGGAGCTGGCACGCGGCGCCGGCGATTACCCGGGGCCGGAGACACTTGCCGACGCGCTGCTCGTATCCACACGCACGCTGCGGCGCCGGCTGGAAGAAGCCGGTTCGAGCTATCGGCAATTGCTCGACGAAGCGCGGTTTCGCGACGCGAAGCAGTTGCTTGCCGCGTCGGATCTCGACCTGAAGACGATCGCCGAGCGGCTGCAATTCACCGACCCGGCGAATTTCACGCGCGCGTTCCGGCGCTGGGCCGGGCAGACGCCGAGTGCGTATCGGGACGCCGCCGCGGGCACGTCGCACGAATGATGCGGGGCTGCGGGCGGCACGACGTGCCTGCGCGGCATTTCATCGGTATGATCAATGCCACGCCAAAGCGGCGCCCGCCGGCGCACTCTCCCGCCCCATGCCCAATCACACCGCCCTGATCGATGCGACGATCGACCGTATCGACACGAACCTCATTCGTGTCGCGTCCGATATCAAGAAGGTGCCGCTGTATCGCCTGACGATGCAGGGCGCGTGCTACTTCATCGCGGCGGACGATATCGATGCGGAGGCGTTCAAGCAGATCGATCGATTGAAGCCCGGGATGGCGGTGCGCGCGTGTGTCTTCGACGATCGCGGTCGCCGCAGCATCGCGTGGATCAAAGGCAACGACGTCGCAATCGCTCCTTACAACGTGTTCAGGCAAAAGAGCAGCAACGTGTCGCTCCTCATCTGGGCGTCATGCATCTTCATGCTGAGCCTGCTGATCGACGGCGCCGCCTTCAAATCGGGCTGGGCGTTCGTCGGCGCGGTGACCCTGGTCGTCGGCATCATCAGCCTGCTGGGCACCCTGCTCGCGATCGCCGGCCTGTCCGAACTGGTCTTCCGGCCCCAGCGGCGCGAAGCCCAGGAAAAGTGGCAATACGAACCGGCCAGTTTCACGGCGGAAAGGAGCAACGGATGAGCGATCGCACCATGCAGATCGCGTCCGGTTGCGTGACGTCGGTCAGCCAGAACACGATCAGTACGAAGGTCTGGAGCAACAACCTCGGCATGACCACGCAAAGCATCGAGGAGATTGCGCTCCAGCTCGACACGGTCGACGCACCGCTCACGCTCAGGACGGACAGCACGCGAAGCGTGTTCATCGTCGCGGGCGACCGGTTGACCGTTGCATACACGCAAGATCGGGATCGCCGCGCCATCTACGCTATCCGCAACGCGACCGACGGCTCGGTATATCTCGTTCGCACTGCGAAAGTCGCGGCTGCCCGCATGGATATCGTCGTAACGATCGGCATGCTGGTCGCCATGGCCATCACCATCGGCCTCGTGTCCGCGACGGAACGCAGCACGGACAGCGTGCTGGAGATATCCACGTGGTTCGGCGGCGCCGCGATCGCGCTCTTCCTGCTGAGCACGATCCTGCGCACCGTGTTCGGCGCAATCTTGTGGCCCGAGATCCGGCGGCTCAGGCAGCCAGGCGGCAAGCGCGAGATGAATGCTGCCCGGCACGCACTGTCGCTCTCGAACGAAGAAACGTCGCACATTCGCTTCATCTGAGCCGATCCCGCGCACGAAACGTCAGAGGTCGACGCAAATCCTCGCGCCGCCATCCCCTTCTTCCGCTTCGATCCGCACGTCCCCCGTCGCGGCGACGATCGCGTCGTACACGTGATCGCTCACGCACACCACCGGCACCGCGATCGCATACAGCTCGGCGGCCACGATCGCGCCGATCGAGATGATCAGGTCGCGCTCCTTCAGCACGATCGCGACCGGCCCCGTGCCGTTGCGCACGGCTTCCGCGAGCACGCTGCTGCTCGAACTCGAGCCCTTCGCGTGCGGCATCACCATCACCTTGCCGGCGAGGCTCGCACCGGCCTGCGGATGCCCGCGATCGACGATCTTTCCTGCGCCCGAGTCGTAGCCGCCCCAGAAGCTGAGCGGCTTGTCGAGCACGAACGGGCGCGCGCACGCGCTGCCCGGCACGAGCGTGTCGCCCGTCAAACCCTTGTGCGTGGCGTCAGTCATCGAATCGCACCTTTCCTTCGTATGCCGAACGAACGCATTCGCGCATGCTGCCGTACGCGACCATCACGCCGATGTTCGCGGGCGCATACGACGCCCATTTCCCCGAATTGGTCATCACGAGCCCCGACAGTTGCTTCATCACCGGCGTGATGTACGTGCAGGTGTCCACGACGATCTGGATGCCGCGTGCGGCGAATTTCTCCGCGAGGCCGGCTTCTTCCAGCTCCCACAGGATGAACCGGCTCGTGTTCACGTAGAAATCACAGGCCGGCTTGCCGTCGAACGCGTCGAGCAACGTATCGAGCGTGCGGAATTCGGCCAGCGAGAAATGCGGCGTGCCGAGCGCCACCGCGACGAGCGCATCGCCGGCCGCGCCGTGGTTCAGCGTGCGGCGAATCTCGTCGAGATCGGCCATCGTGACATCGACCGTGCGTTGCGCCGCTTGCCCGTGCAACGCGGCGTCGAGCGTGGGCGCCTCGGGCGTCACGCCAACCGCATGGAACAGCGCGACGGCGCCGCTCGATGCGGCAGCCGCGCCCAACGCCTTGAGTTCGTCTTCCGTGGTGTCCGCCGGCAGCCCGACGATCGCCGGCACCACCGCGCCCGCGATCCGCCCGATCAGGAGCCCGAGCGCGGCGAAATGGATGTCGCGCGACGCCAGGCGGCTGAAATCCGGTGCGTTGAACACGATCCGCGCGGCGCGGTTCGCTTCGACATGCAGCCCCGCGTACGGCGCACGCCCGGTGATCGCGGCAGCCAGGTCGAGAAAATCGCCGTACCGGCTCGTCCGCGCGCCGAGCACCGAATTCGCGAACACGATCGCGTTCGATTCTGCCCATGCGATCTGCTCGCCTTTCGCGGGACGGTTCTTCAGTTGATAGGGCGCGCACGTAAAGCTCGATTCGCATCCGAGCTGCAGATGCGCGTCCATCAGGCGCTGCGCATCGCGCCGGATCGTGCGGTCGCCGTGGTACAGCTCGGGATGGATCAGGTCGAGCGACCCGACGTTCAGCGTGGTCGGCACCGCGACCTTCGCGCCCGTATCGACGAAATACTCGACGAAGTCGAGGCTGGTCTGGCCGTGGTAAAGGCAGCCGTCGATATGGGCGGACGTGATGTCGATCAGGCGTGGCGCGGACATCACTTGCGCCGTGCGCGCGACGATCCGCATCGCGCGCGCGACGCCGTCGCCGAAATCCCCGCGCAGCATGGCGCTGTCGCGGTCACTCAACTGCAGCATCGGTTGCTCCTCTGACGCGTGCCGGCGGCGCCGGCTCGTGAAATCCGTCAGGGGACTCTACAACTGGAAATAAAAACTGTCCAGATCGCCATCGATCCGGACAGTTTCAAAAACCAATTTACGCCACTGAGCGCCACGGAAGCGACCAATGGCTCGAATTCCGCTCCAGTTTGCCGCCAGCCCGCCGTCTAGCGTTCCGCGGTCACACTGAACAGTTCGTCGCGCAGCGCCTTCGCGCGATCGCGGCCGAACCGCGTCTCGAATTCGTCTTGCGCGGCCTGCCATGCGACTTTCGCTTCGGCGAACGTGCGCTCGCCCAGCTTCGTGAGGCTCAGCGCATGCGCACGCGTATCGTGCTCGGACGCGGCCGTCGCGACGAACCCGTCGCGCTGCAACGGCTTCAGCGCGCGCAGCAGCGTCGTGCGATCCATCACGAGCGCATCGGCGAGTTCGCTCATCAACAGGCCGGGCTGGCGCGTCAGGTTCGCCATGATCGAAAACTGGGCGGGCGTGACGCCAACCGGGGCCAGATGGCGCTCGTACAGTTGCGTGACGAAGCGCGCCGCCTGGCGCAGCGCGAGACAGTGGCACGCTTGGGCAATCGAGGTGTCGTTCATGTTTCGCAATTTAAATGTGCATATGCATAAAGTCAATGTACACTCCGCCGTAACAAGGCCGGCGGCCGGCCCTCGCGTCAAGGAGACGGACATGGACTACATCGACAAGCTGCGGATTTTCCGGTCGGTGGTGGAGATGCGCAGCTTCACGCGTGCCGCCGACATGCATGGCCTCGCGCGGCCTGTCGTGTCGCGCGCGGTCGCGGATCTGGAAGCACGTTTCGGCAGCCGGCTGCTGCACCGGACCACGCGCCAGGTGTCGCTGACCGAAACGGCCGAGCGCATCTACGAGCGCTGCGCGGCCGTGCTCGACGAACTCGACTCGCTCGAAGCGGAAGCGCAGGCGCCCACGCGCGAACCCGAAGGCCTGCTGCGGCTCGTCGCGCACACGACGGCCGCGCTGAACCGGCTGGTACCGCTGATCGCCGGCTTCAAGGCCGCACACCCGAAGGTGCGCCTCGACGTGACGCTGACCGAGCGCCCGGTCGATCTCGTCGGCGAAGGCTATGACATCGGCATCGTCGTGCCGTACATGCTGACCAACGAATCGACCGTCGTGCGAATGATCGAGCGGATTCCGCTCGTGATCGTCGCGACACCCGCGTACCTGCGCGCCCATTCCCACCCGGTCGCGCCGGCGGATCTCGCCGACCATCTGTTCGTGCCGATGTCGCCGTCGCTGCGCCGGCCCGCGCTGTCGTTCCGCGTCGACGGCGACCTGCTGACCGTGCCGTTCCGCTTCGACATCTCGTCGAACAGCCCCGTCTTCAACCGCGAGATGGTGATGCACGACTTCGGCATCGGCGTCGTGCCGAAAACGCTCGTCCAGGCCGAACTCGCGTCGGGCGCGCTCGTGCAACTGCTCGCGGATGCCGACCTCGTCGACAAGTTCGTCGAGATCAAACTGGCTTACGCGAACCGCGCGCTGCTGCCCGCGAAGGTCAAGGCATTCATCGACTACACGGCCGCCTATTGCGACCGCGAAGGCTGGATCGTCCCGGCTGCAGCCTGACGCCGATTGGTACGGCCGCGGCAACAATCTGATCGCGCCCCGCCGCTCGCTCCGGGCGGCATTGCCCCCTAACATGTGTACATGCACAAGATGACGCTCACCGATGACGATTGCTTCGCGGTCCGCCAAGCCGCCCGCCGGATCTCGCAGTTCTACGAGCGTTACCTGTCGCAGGCGGGCGTGACGCCGTCGCAGTACAGCATTCTCGCGCTGCTGCGCGACCGGCCCGGCCTGACGATGGCGACGCTGTCGACCGTGCTGGTGATCGAACGCACCGCGCTGCTGCGCGCGCTCAAGCCGCTCGTCGGCGCGGCGCTGGTGGCGGGCCAGATCGAGCCGCGGTGCCGCCGCCAGACGTTCGCGCTGACCGCGCACGGCGAAACGAAGGTCGCCGACGCGCAGGTGCACTGGCTCGCCGCGCAGGAAGCGTTCGAGCAGCGGTTCGGGTCGACGCAGGCGGCCCGCCTGAGAGACGAATTGTTCCGGATCACGCACAACCTGCCGGAACGCTAGCCCCTTCCCCGATCGACGACATGCCGTCGATCGACTTGATAAGTGCATATACATAGGTGAATCGATGGATACGACCCAAGCCGCTGCCTCATCCCGTGAAGCAGCCACACTCGACCAGCCCGCGAAGCAACAGCGCCGCGTGCCGTGGATGCGCATCGCGGTGGGTGCCGTCGCCGTCGTCGTCGTCGCCGCCGCGCTCGACTGGCTGTTCGTGCTGCGCTTTCAGGAGAGCACCGACGATGCGTATGTCGGCGGCGACGTGACGGTGCTCGCGCCGAAGGTCAACGGCTTCGTCGACAAGATCCTCGTGACCGACAACCAGCGCGTAAAGGCCGGCGACGTGCTCGTGCAGCTCGACGCGCGCGACTACGACGCGAAGCTCGCGCAGGCCAGCGCCGAAGTCGACAGCGCCCGCTCCGCCGTGACCGAACTCGAGGCGAAGCAGCAACTGCAATACGCGGTGATCGGCCAGCAGGCGGCCGACAAGAACGCGTCGTCGGCCGAGCTGACGCGTGCCGCGTCGGATCGCGTGCGCTACCGCGAGCTCGTGAAATCCGACGCCGTGTCGAACCAGATCGTCGAACGTGCCGACGCCGACTACTCGAAGGCCGGCGCCGCCGTCGAGCGCAGTGACGCCGCGCTGCTCGCGTCGAAGCGGCAGCTCGACGTGCTCGGCGCGCAGCTCGCCGATGCGCGGGCCCGCGTGAACACTGCACTTGCCGCGCAGCGCGTCGCCGCGCTCAACGTCGAATACACGACGATCCGCTCGCCGGTCGATGGCTACGTCGGCAATCGCACGGGCCGCGTCGGGATGCTCGCGAACGTCGGCGCACCGCTGCTGACGGTCGTGCCGGCGTCCGGCCTGTGGATCGACGCGAACTTCAAGGAAGACCAGCTGCGCAAGATGCACGCGGGCGATCGCGTCGACGTGTCGCTCGATGCGTCGAGCACGAAACTGCACGGCCGCGTCGACAGCCTCGCGCCCGCCACCGGCGCGACCTTCAGCGTGCTGCCGCCCGAGAACGCGACCGGCAACTTCACGAAGATCGTCCAGCGCGTGCCCGTGCGCGTGCATCTCGATCCGCAGCCGGGCCTCGAGCAGGTGCTGCGCCCCGGGCTCTCCGCGGTCGTGACCGTGCATACCGACCGCGCGAACTGAGCGGGAGACGACGATGACCACCGCGTTTTCCGGCGACCCGGCGTCGCAACCGACCAAGCAGCGCGTGTTCGCGTTCGCGCTGATGTGCATCGGCTTCTTCATGGCGACGCTCGACATCCAGATCGTCGCATCGTCGCTGCGCGACATCGGCGGCGGTCTCTCCGCCAGCCAGGACGAACTGTCGTGGGTGCAAACGGCCTACCTGATCGCCGAGATCATCGTGATCCCGATGTCGGGCTGGCTGTCGAAAGTGATGTCGACGCGCTGGCTGTTCGCCGCATCGGCAGTCGGCTTCACGATCACCAGCATGCTGTGCGGCGTCGCATGGGACATCAACTCGATGATCCTGTTTCGCGGGCTGCAGGGTGCGCTCGGCGCCGCGATGATCCCGACCGTGTTCACTACCGCGTTCGTGCTGTTCCCCGGCAAGCAGCGGCTGATTGCGTCGACGACCATCGGCGCGCTCGCGTCGCTCGCCCCCGCGATCGGCCCCGTGATCGGCGGCTGGATCACCGATCAATGGTCGTGGCACTGGCTGTTCTACCTGAACCTCGTGCCGGGCATCGCGGTGGCTGCGCTCGTGCCGCGCTACGTGCACATCGACGAACCCGACCTCAGCCTCATCAAGCGCGGCGACTATCTCGGCATCGTGCTGATGTCGGGCTTCCTCGGCTGCCTCGAATATGTGCTGGAAGAAGGCCCGCGCAAGAACTGGTTCGGCGACGACGCGATCGTGATCTGTGCGTGGATTTCCGGCATCTGCGGCTTCCTGTTCATCGTGCATGCGCTGACCGCGAAGGACCCGATCGTCGACCTGCGCGCCCTCGTCGTGCGCAACTTCGGGATCGGCAGCCTGCTGTCGTTCGTGACCGGCATCGGGATCTTCGTGACCGTGTTCCTGACGCCGCTGTTTCTTGCGCAGGTGCGTGCGTTCAGCTCGCTGCAGATCGGCATCGCGTTGCTGTCGGTCGGCGCGTTCCAGCTGGTCGCGCTCTGTGCGTATGCGTTCGCCGCGCGCTACTTCAGCCTGCGTTCGCTGCTCGTGTTCGGGCTGATCTGCTTCGGGCTCGGCTGTTATCTGTACACGCCGATCACGCACGACTGGGGCTGGCGCGAACTGCTGCTGCCGCAGGCGCTGCGCGGCATCGGCCAGCAGTTCAGCGTGCCGCCGATCGTAACGATGGCGCTCGGCTCGCTCCCGCAGTCGCGCCTGAAATCGGCGAGCGGCCTGTTCAACCTGATGCGTAATCTCGGCGGGGCGATCGGCATCGCGGTGAGTGCGACGATGCTCAACGACCGGCTGAACTTTCACTACCTGCGCCTGAACGAGCACGTGAGCGCCGGCCAGCCGCAGGTCGCGTCGCTGCTCGATCGGCAGGCCGCGTACTGGTCGTCCGTGGCCGGCAACACGCTGGACACCGCGCAAGCCGGGCTCGCGAACCTGCACCACCTGATCTATCGCGAAGCGCTGACGCTCACCTATGCGGATGCGTACTACGCGCTGTCGCTGTGCTTCGTCGTCGCGTTGATCGCGGTCGTCTTCTCCAAACCCATTTCCCTGAACGCGCCGCCGCCGGACGCGCACTGAGGTTGAGGTCATCACCATCATGAAAAAACTTCTCGTCGCCCTCGCCGTCAGCGCCCTCGCCGCAGGATGTGCGGTGCAGCCCGCGCAGCATCCGGCGCTTCAGGAATCGGTTCGAACGCTCGCAGCGGATGGTTGGGATACCGATGTGCCGCGCGCGGACATCGACGCCGCCGCATGGTGGGCGCAGTTCCACGATCCCGTGCTCGACCGGCTGATCGCCACCGTGCTCGACGGCAACCTCGATCTGCAGGCCGCCGCCGAACGCGTGAAGCAGGCGCAGGCGCTGACCGTGCAGAAGCGCGCGGTGCTGCTGCCCGAACTGGATGCGACCGCGCATGCGGCCGACGCACGGCAGAACACGCCGCCGCCGCTCGGGTATGTGCGGCAGGCCGGCGCGGGGCTCGCGCTGAGCTGGTCGCCGGATGTGTTCGGCGGCGAACGGCTCGATCTGCTGGCCGCGCAGGCCGAGCTCGTCGGGCAGAAACATGCGGAAGACGCGATGCGGCTCGCGCTCGCGGCCGATGCGGCTTCCGCGTATGTCGATCTGCGCTGGGCGCAGCAGGAACTGAAGATCCTGCAGGACAACGCGAAGATCCGGCAGCATGCGCTCGAACTCACGCGCAAGCGGCAGGCGTTCGGGCTGTCGACCGAGCTCGACGTTACGCGTGCGCAGAATCAGCTCGATGCGCTCGAAGCGCGGATTCCGCCGACGCAGGCGCAGATCGCGCATCAGCTCAATCTGATCGCGGTGTATTCGGGGCGGACGCCGGAATCGGTCGATCGGCTCGTGCTGGCGCAGGCGGGGGAAATTCCGGCGCCGCCGGTTGGCGCGCCGGGGACGCTGCCTTCGCAGGCGTTATTGCGGCGGCCGGATGTGCTGACGGCTTATGCGCAGGTCGAGCGGCGGGCCGCGCAAGTCGGCGTGGCAAAGGCCGAGCGGTATCCGAAGTTTTCGTTGAACCTGACGGACGGGATTCTGGCCGCTTCGTATCTTGGCTTGCCGACGTTGACCGATAACCTGTTCAGCGCGGCACTGAGCGCGACGAGCCCGATCTTCAATGCGGGGCGCATTACCGCCGACATCTCGCAGAGCGAAAGCCGGATGCGCGAGTCGGAACTCGGGCTACGGCAGACGATGCTGCAGGCGTTGAGGGAAGTCGAGGATGCGCGCGCGAATCTCGTCAGCTCCGATGAGGCAACGCAGAAGCTCGGTAGCGCGCTTTCTGCGTCGGATAAAGCGCTCGGATTGGCGAATCAGCTCTATAAGGGCGGTGCGACGGATTTTCTGGATGTGCTGTCCGCGCAGGAGGTGTATCTGCGGGATTCGGATTCGCTGAATCAGGTCAAGCGCGAGCATGCGCTGGCGGCGGTGGCGCTTTATCGGTCGCTTGGGGGTGGGTGGAGCAGGAATGATACGGCGGGTGGGCCCGGGGTGGTTGCGGTGGCGAAGAACTGAGCGCCCGGTTGTGCAGGGTTGGCGCACCACTGCCCTGCACGATACGACTCCGCGTAAGAAAAGATTACACAATCTGAAAGCATACGAGTCGGTCAGCCACGCCTTACGTTCCATCGTCGAATACAGTGAGCTGTACAACCGAAAACAACCCCATTCGAGCCTGGCGGATCAGACACCGGATGAGGCATACTTCGCGACGCTGCCTGCGATCAAATCGGCAGCATGATTACCTCGGACGGCCCACTTAATAATCTCAGAAATCTGTCCGAACGAGCGAGGCCACCTCTGATGTCCGGGAGTATCTGCTCAAAACTGCGCAGATACCGAGGTGCGCCTTGCGAGCAGCGAGCCAGTGGCCAACAAATGCAATTGGATTGGCTGCCCTTGCATTAAGCAGGTTCATTCGCTCACAATGGAGGCCAACGCTTCGCAGATAGCGTTCCGCTCGCGAATGGAGAAACCCAGTCGGGCTCTGCCGCATTTCCATACCATTGCACCAGCTTCTTGTAGCGGGTCCCAGGTGAGCGAGCAACCGTCGACCCGCATCAAGACAAGAGGTTCGACGTGCACATACTCCCATTTTTCAGCATCGCCGAAGCAAAAGAGAACGCCCTTGCACTACATAAGGCCTTTCAGTTCTATTGCTTGAGCTACGCGTCGGCGGCGAACGACAGCGAGGCACGCCCTCTGGGCCTCCAACGTACGCAAGAGGTCATTGCCAAGGCTCTGGGCTGTATCAATTGGTGCGATTTAGTAGGAACGCTAGCGCTTACGACGCGCAGACCTATCTACTTTGATTCCAATGGGTCGGCGTGCGCGCCGCATACCGAGCTTGCCGCTCGCCTTCTGCCGTTTCTAAGTCACGAAGATAAGGGCCGCAGGGTCTATGCAGCCTTGTCGTACTCAGCTTTTGGTTGTTCCCCGTCTGCCAGGAAGTCTGCGTATGAAATGATTAAGCTCATGCCCTGCAAGACGTTGGACCAATGGCATCAACTCCAGAGGCTGGAAGCGGGATACTCATATGTCACGAGGTACAGGAGTCACCGAACAATATATGAATACGACCTGCTTCGCTGGGAGTACGACAAGAAGGTCGCGCAGATACTCGGGACTCCGGCGCCTCGCAAACCTCACAAGCCTCGTAGCGTACGAGTACGTTAACGCGTTAAACCGGAAACACGTTGGCCGCTTCCAGTCTGGCTACGGCCGAAGGCTGGAAAGCTCCGGCGCATAAGGCTTACCGGGCCGTGCATCGTGCCAAACCACCATTTTCAGCGGTTGCGACGGTGGCGTTTTCGCATATTCGCAAAATGCGAAAAAGAACCCACCACCCAGGCAATCACTGAGGAGAGCACTCGACTATTCTAGGCGCCCTGGTCCCTGGACCGCCTGAATTGGTCGAGTGCCTGCGCCACCGCCTCCTCGAATTACAGCGGCGGCCGCTTCAGCTTCACCCAGCGCTGCACCGACGCCCGCTCCCACTGCGCCCGCGCATAGTCGGCGAGGCGCTGCGGCACCGGATCGTCATTCAGCACCAGCCGGTTCAGCATCACCGCAAGATCGACATCGGCAATGCTCCACTCGCCGAACAGGTTGGCCGCGCCCGGCGCGAGCAGCTTGTCGGCGGCCGTGAACAGCTTCTGCGCGGCCGCCTGCGCCAGGCTCGACAGCGGCTCGCTCGACGGCCCGTAGAACAGCACTTCGGTCGACCGCTCCGTCCGAACCGGCATCAGGTCGCTGCGCAGCCACGCCTGCACCTGCCGCGCCCGCGCGCGCTGGCGCGGCTCGACCGGATAGAGCCGCGTGCCCGGGAAGATCTCGTCGAGATACTCGGTAATCGCCGACGATTCCGACAGCGCGAAATCGTCGTGCACGAGCGTCGGCACGCGTTGCGTCAGCGACGTCGCCGCGTAGTCGGGCGCAAAATGCGCGCGGTTGCCGAGATCGACGGTCACCAGTTCGTAAGGCAGCGCCTTTTCCTCGAGCGCAACGAAAACCGACATCGCGTAAGGGCTCGCGTATTGCGTATCGGCGTAGAGACGGAGATGACCGGTTTGCACTGCTGGCTCCTTGTGGGTGCGAAGGCCGGCGGCGGCTCGTTGATGCGCCGACAGGCTTCGGGTGGGTCGATGCGGTTGTGCGACAGGTTAGCAGCAGCAGATGCGCCGTTGATTGCAGTTTTGTGTCCGCTGCCGCGGCGAGATCATCCGGCGTCGGGCCAGCGGTATCCGATCACTTCGGTCAACGGGTACGCAAGCTCGCGGACTTCTTCCAGCTGGTTGCCGCCGAAGAGATATACCTGTTCGTCGTCGTGACGCAGGTAGAACCCGACATGCCCTTTCCAGCTCGCGGGATCGTCGCGCGTGAGGATCGCGATGCAGCCGTACACCGGGCGCTCCAGCGGCCGGCCCCATTCGAGCCACGAGCGCGCGAGCGCGGAGCCCGTGCCGCGAACGCCGGCGTGCGTCATGCACCAGTTGACGAACGACGAGCACCAGGAAATCTTGTCGTCGTAGCCGACCAGGTTCGTCTGGTTGTTGTATTCGACGATGCGCGGGTTGACGCTTCCGGGAGGATGGCGGCGAATGCCGAGTTCGGCCATCGCGACGGGCATCCACGGCGGATGGGCGGCGTCCGGCTTGCTCTCGGAGGTTGATCGGGTCACGTCTGCCTCGATTCATGGAGATTGATCGCCAATCGTCGCATGAATCGCGCAGGGCGACGAGCCTGCCGTCAACGCGACCCAATGTCATCCGCCATACGGGACCGGCTTGCCGACCGGCTCCGGTGGCGCGCTTCGCCATGCCGGCGTTCGGCGGCCGGGGCGCACTACGGCCTGGGTTGAAGCGCGCGGTATTTCGCGGGTGTCGTACCCAGCGCCTGCTTGAACATGTTGATGAAGCTCGTCACGGCCTCGTAGCCCAGTTCATCCGAGACCTGCTGCACGCTTCTGCCTTTCGCCAGCGCCTCGAGGGCGACCATCAGATGCAACTGCCGCCGCCATTTGCCGAACGACATGCCGGTCTCCTCGAACAAGCGCCGCGACAACGTTCGCTCGCCCATGCCGACGTGGCGGGACCATTCTTCCACGGTACGGCGATCGCCCGGCGACGCGATCAGCGCCTGCGCGATCTGCCTGATACGAGGGTGCCTCGGGATCGGAAAGTGCGTGTCCACCCGCTCCATGATGGCGAGCTCTTCGATCAACAGCTCGACCATCAACGCGTCTCGCCTGACGCCGGGTTGGGGTGGCCTGTTTGCCAATTCGACGATGATCTCGCGCAGCATCGGGCTGATGCGCAGCGTGCGGCATTCATCCGGCAGCCCCGTCACCGATGGGTGAATGAAGACGAAGCACCCTTCGGCCGCCGGCGAAGCGCGGCTGACGTGAGGCAATCCGGCCGGGAGCCACAGTGCGCAATGCGGCGGGATGATCCAATGCGCATCGCGCGCCTCGCAAGCCACCACACCCTGAAGCGACAGAACCAGCTGCCCGTCAGGATGGGTATGGCGGCGGCCTGCCACGCTTTCACTCAAGGCGCCGAAGCGCGCTGCGGTCACGGAAAAGGTCATCAGTCGAAGCGCGAGGAGATGCACACCACGGTTTGTCGAGTTACACCTATTTTTTGTCAAAATACACGATATCCGCAAGCCTACCCCTCCAGTAACCTGCATGCCGAACGACGGACGCCTCCGTCCCCCTGCCCCATGCCACTGGAGAACGAATGACTGACGCCACCACGATCGCGCGCATGATCGAATCCGCCGATGGACACCCTGTCCTGCATCCGTCGGGCGCCCGGATGAACATCAAGGTTTTCGCCGCCGAAACGGGCGGGGCTTATTCGCTCATGGAAACCGTGCTGCCCCCCGGCGGAACCGTGCCGTTGCACATCCATGAGGACGAGGACGAGAACAATTTCATTCTCGAAGGCGAGCTGACGATGCAGATCGGCGAGGTTCAGTACACCGCAAAGGCGGGCAGCTATGTGGTCGCGCCCAAGGGGGTCACCCAGCAATTCCACAATGCCGGCACGGCGCCCTGCCGATTCCTGACGACGTTCACGCCCGGCGGGGCGGAAGGGTTCTTCAAGGAAGCGGGCGAGCTCGTGCGGCTGGCGGCCCCCGGCAAGCCTTCCGCCGACGCGCTTGCCGCGCTTCAACGCAAGTACAAGCTGCGCTACCTGCCGGCGGCTTGAGGCGGGCACGCTGCAGAGGGTCGGGCTTTCACTCATGCGGGGGGTTGCGATTCCGTCGCGATCCCCGCTTATGATGTCGCGAGCCACACCACCCTCACGCCCGCCATGCGCATCACGCCCCTGCCGCCCCTCCAGTGCCTCGTCGCGTTCGAAGCCGCCGTGCGGCACGCGAGCTTCACGCGCGCGGCCGCCGAGTTGCACCTGACCCAAAGCGCGATCAGCCGGCAGATCCAGCAGCTCGAGGAATTCCTCGGCCGCTCGCTGTTCGTGCGCGAACATCGTTCGCTGCGGCTGACGATCGCCGGCGAGCAATACGCGGCGCAGGTGCATCACCTCCTCACGCAGTGCGCGGAAGCCACGCACGACGTGATGAAGCCCTACGGCGATCTCGAACTGACGATCGCATGCTCGTCCGGCGTGGCGCTGCTCTGGCTCACGCCGCGCCTGCCCGCGTTTCGCACCGCGTATCCGAACATCAAGCTGCGGCTGATCGTGCGCGACGGGCTCGCGTCGATGTCGCCGGCGGAGTTCGACGTGGGCATCTACTACGTGCGCCAGCAGGCCCCCGCCGAATACACCGCGCGGCGCCTCTTCGACGAGGAAGTGTTTCCCGTCTGTGCGCCGGATTACCTGGCCGGCCGCACGCTCGACGCGGCCGATCTCGCGCACGAGACGCTGCTGCGCCTCGAGGACGGGCAGCGTCAGTGGATGTCGTGGTCCGAATGGTTCGACCAGAACGACATCGACCGGCAGAAGGCGCAGCCGCAGGACATCACCATCAACTCGTATCCGCAGATCGTGCAGATGACCATCCTCGGCCAGGGCGTGTCGCTCGGCTGGCGCTACATGATCGACGCGTGCATCGAGGCCGGGCTGCTCGTGCGCGTGACCGACGCATCCGCGAGCAACGGTGGCGGCTACTACGTGATCTCGCCCAACGACCGCGCGCAGAACCACGCCGCACGCCTGTTCACCCGCTGGCTGTTCGAACAGGCGGAGCGACAGACGGCGCCCTGACCCATCCGGAACGCAACGCATGCGCCCAGCGCATGCGTGCATGCGAATCTTTCGTTTCAGAAAAAAATCCGGCTGTCTTTAGCATGGATTCACGCGGGGCAGCCGTCCCGTCTTCTGATTCGGATAGAGGAAGAGACCATGCAAGGAACGCTTTCCCCGCGCGCCGCGCCTGCCGTCGACGCGGCCGTGCAGCAGCGCCGCCGCGCCATCGTCGCGACCGTGATCGGCAACGGCCTCGAATGGTTCGACTTCACCGTCTACAGCTTCTTCGCGGTCATCATCGCGAAACTGTTCTTTCCGACCGGCAACGAACTGACGTCCGTGCTGCTGACCGTCGCGACGTTCGGCGTCGGCTTCTTCATGCGGCCCGTCGGCGGCATCGTGCTCGGCATCTACGCGGACAAGGTCGGCCGCAAGGCCGCGCTGTCGCTCACCATCCTCATGATGGCCGCCGGCACCGCGCTCATCGGGCTCGCGCCGACCTACGAACAGGCCGGTATCGCCGCGCCGCTGCTGATCGTCGTCGCGCGGCTGCTGCAAGGCTTCTCGGCCGGCGGCGAGATGGGCGGCGCCACCGCGTTCCTCACCGAATACGCGCCGCCGGAGAAGCGCGCGTACTACTCGAGCTGGATCCAGTCGAGCATCGGCTTCGCGGTGCTGCTCGGCGCCGCGACCGGCACCTTCGTCACGACGTCGCTCGACGCGCAGGCGCTGCATAGCTGGGGCTGGCGGTTGCCGTTCCTGCTCGGGATCATCGTCGGGCCCGTGGGCTACTACATCCGCAGCCATATCGACGAGACGCCCGCGTTCAGTGCCGTCGAAGCGCAGGCGAAAGAAAGCTCGCCGCTGAAGGAAGTGCTGTCCACCTACCCGCGCGAGACGTTCGCGAGCTTTTCGATGGTCATTCTGTGGACCGTCTGCACCTACGTGCTGCTCTTCTACATGCCGACGTATTCCGTGCGCACGCTGCATCTGCCGCAATCGACCGGCTTCGCGGCGGGCATGGTCGGCGGGCTGATGATCATGTGCTGCTCGCCGATCGTCGGCCGGCTCGCCGACGTGTGGGGACGGCGCGTGTTCCTGTCCGGATCGGCGCTGGCCATCTTCGTGCTCGCGTGGCCGATGTTCGCGTGGATCAACCATGCGCCCGGGTTCACGTCGCTGCTCGTGTTCCAGGCCGTGTTCGGCGTGCTGATCGCGACCTACACGGGGCCGATCCTCGCGGCGTTCGCCGAACTGTTCCCGACCAAGGTGCTGTCGACCGGGCTGTCCGTCGCCTACAACTTCGCGGTCACGATCTTCGGCGGCTTCGCGCCGTTCCTGATCACGTGGCTCATCGCCCGCACCGGCAGCAACATGGCGCCGGCCTTCTACGTGACGCTCGCGGCGGCCGTCAGCTTCGTCGGCACGCGCTTCGTGAAGGATGCGAAGCGGGCCGCTTCCGTCAATCGATAAGGATCCCTCTCCATGACCATTACCGTGCTTCAAGGCGGCAACGTACTCGATCTCGAACGGGGCGTGCTGCTCGAACATCATCATGTCGTGATCGACGGCGAACGGATCGTCGAAGTCACCGATCGGCCGGTGGATTTGCCGAATGCGCAGGCGATCGACGTGCGCGGCAAGACCGTGATGCCGGGGTTCATCGATTGCCATGTGCACGTGCTGGCTTCGAATGCGAACCTCGGTGTGAATGCGACGCAGCCGAATATTCTTGCGGCGATTCGGTCGTTGCCGATTCTCGATGCGATGTTGTCGCGTGGGTTTACCAGCGTGCGGGATGCAGGGGGCGCGGATTGGAGCTTGATGCAGGCTGTCGAAACCGGGCTGGTGTCGGGGCCGCGGATTTTTCCGTCGGGAAAGGCGTTGTCGCAGACCGGTGGGCATGGGGATTTTCGGCCTCGCGGGGATTTGCTGGAGCCTTGTTCTTGCTGTTTCAGGACGGGGGCGATTGCGCGGGTGGTGGACGGGGTCGAAGGTGTGCGGCTTGCGGTGCGTGAAGAAATTCAGAAAGGCGCGACGCAGATCAAGATCATGGCGTCAGGTGGCGTGGCTTCGCCGACCGACCCGATTGCGAACACGCAGTATTCGGAGGATGAGATTCGGGCCATCGTGGATGAGGCCGAGGCAGCGAATACTTATGTGATGGCGCATGCGTATACGGGGCGGGCGATTGCTCGGGCGGTGCGCTGTGGGGTTAGGACGATCGAGCACGGGAATCTCGTGGATGAGGCGGCGGCGAAGTTGATGCATGAGCATGGGGCGTTTGTGGTGCCTACGCTTGTCACTTATGACGCGCTGGCCAAACACGGCGCAGAGTTCGGGATGCCGCCCGAATCGGTGGCAAAGGTGGCTTCCGTTCAGCAGAAAGGACGCGAATCGCTGGAAATCTATGCGAACGCCGGCGTGAAGATGGGGTTCGGGTCGGATCTGCTCGGGGAAATGCACGCGTTTCAAAGCGGAGAGTTTCGGATTCGGGCGGAGGTGCTGGGGAATCTGGAAGCGCTTAGATCGGCGACGACCGTGGCGGCGGAGATCGTCAATATGCAGGGGCAGCTTGGGGTGATTGCCGTGGGGGCGATCGCCGACCTCGTCGTGCTGGATGGGAATCCGCTTGAGGATATCGGAGTCGTGGCCGATGAAGGCGCACGGGTCGAGTATGTGTTGCAGCGGGGGACGCTTGTGAAGCGGCAAGCCGGCGGGCGTTGATTTGATGATTTGACGCCATTCGGCTGTTTCGGCAGGCGACGTGTCGCCTCACGAGCCTTGCGGTCGTGACAGTTGTTGAAGGTGGCTGGAGGTGTGAGTCGCGGCGTTTGCGGCAATGGCCGGGGCGGTGTCGCCCCGGCAGTCAGTCGCATTCGGGAAACGCCTGCATTCCACTCGCTAGGGCCGCATCAAGCGGCCCTTGCAGGCGTTATAGCGGCGACGGTCCACGGTCAGAATCGTGGTACGGCTGCTCTCGCAACGCCAACTGGCTGTAATCCGGCGTGATCGTGATCTGCCGGGTCGCGTAGTTGGCGTCCACGTATACGCGGTCGCCAGGCTTGAATCCGAAGATCTTGAAATCAATATCGATCGCCTTCATCCACGGCAGATACGGCCAGCCTCGCTTGGGAAGGTCCGGGTAGTTGCGCAGGACCAGCTCAAACGTCTTTTGCATGTTGACCGGTTTGTTCTTTCTACGACGTGGCTTAGTATTGGCGTCAGCCATTTCCGACTCCTTGGGTGAGTTGGTGGTGGTCAGCGGGTCGTATGGGTTGCCGCCCATGCGGCCCGCGCTTCTTTGATGCCTTGGGTTTCCCCTTCTTTCTCCCCTCTTCGCTGCGTCTTGTTGGGCAAGACGGCTTTCGTTCGACCATCGGTGCGAAGGGGACTGCGTTCTACTTCCGATGACGAGAAGCAAAGCTTCAAGACCAGTGTAGTCGGGCTGGCATCTCAGAAATGGGGGATTGAGGGGGATTGGCCGTTAGGTATAGGGAGGTGCGTGGCCTCGAACGACATTGGACTTCGATACACTGGCTGAGCGCTTTCATCAATTCGCGGCATCAACGGGTTGAATATCGGTCGTGACAGTCGTTAAAGGTGAGCATCAACACGGACACGGAGCCGGCAATAGCCCTCCGCTCTCGGTCGTGTTCACGCGAAAACTGCAATCCAGCAGCGAGGGATTTACTCAATGAGTTAGCCCAGAGTGATATCAGCTTGCTCAATGGTGAGCGGGTGCGCCAACTTGCGGCCAAATTAGAACAATTTACTGGTGTTGTTGCGGTTACTGCGCCAACCCAATTACAGGCAGAGCTGCGTCCCTATCAGCAACAGGGCTTAAATTGGTTATGTTTTTTAAAGGAATATCAACTAGGTGGCATTTTAGCCGACGATATGGGATTGGGTAAAACCATTCAAACTTTGGCATTCCTGTTGAAGCAAAAACAGCTTAAGTCCGCGGCTGGCCCTCATCTACCCAGTTTAATTATCTGCCCCACCAGTTTGGTCGGGAACTGGGCAAAGGAGGCGG
>AACY020557473.1_pt1 | contig 86838 bp, 80 predicted proteins | sample 267378 | NCBI WGS metagenome assembly AACY02 (sample SAMN02954345, study PRJNA13694) | marine metagenome | biome: aquatic; feature: ocean; material: water; isolation source: isolated as part of a large dataset composed predominantly from surface... | reverse complement strand
ATAGCGCGCCGTGCCGCCAGCGTCAGGCAGGCGGCACGGCGCGCGCCGAACTACGCGATCGCGGCATCGGCAGGCGTTCGTGCCTGCGCGGCACGCCCGTCGCCCGCCTCGACGATCAGCGTCCAGTCGAACGCCGGCAGCGCGCAGAGCTGCTCGACGGTGGCCGTGTACTCGTGCGCGGGCGCGTGCAGGTAGCGCACCTTGTCGGTCCATTCGGGCAGCGGCGCCTGCGACGTGGTCACCACGACCGCCAGCAGATCCTGTTCCGGCCGCCTTGCGATTTCCTGCAGGCTCAGCCGGACCTGGTCGAGGTCGCCCTCGGCGTCCAGGATCAGCGCGCCGGCGATCGGCGCATCCGGCCGGCCGGGCGGGTTGCCGACAGCGCCTTTGTCGATGCACTGCTGATACACGTGGCGATAGCGCGGCAGCGCCTGCTGCAGCGCGTGATGCTTGCGGACCTTCGCCTGCGCCGTGCGCGCGAGCCCGCGGCGCAGCGCCGGGTTCGCGATCAGCCGGTCGAGCGCGTCGACCCAGGCCTGCGGCGCATCCGGGACCAGCAGGCCGTCGCAGCCGTCGTGCAGCGCGAAGCGATAGGCCGGCCGGTCGCTGACGATCGAGGGGATGCCGGCCGCCGCGTATTCCTGCCACTGGATCGTGCTCGTGGCGGCGTTGTAGTCATGGTCGGCGAGCGGCAGCAGCGCGATGTCCCAGCGCCGTTCCGGCAGGCGTCGTGCGTGCGCGTCGTAGTCGTGAAGCTCGGGCTCGCACGCGGCGGCCGGATGGCCGGCCCAGCCCGGCGGGACGTCCGCGCCGACGAAACTCACCCTGACCTTGCCGGGATGGCGCGCGCAGATCGCGTGCAGCGCCGCGTCGACGAGCGCGAAGTTGTCGGCGCGCAGCGACGCGCCGGCGATGCCGATCGTCACGCAGTCGTCGCCGCGCGCCGCCACGGGGCGGTAGAACCGGTCGAAGTCCACGCTGTCGGGCAGCACGTGAACGCGCGGGTGCGACAGCCGGTAGCGGCTGGCGATGAACGGCGTGGATACGATCACGGCGTCCGCGTTGCGCAGCATGAGTTCGATCCCCGCGCGGGCCATCCCGCCTTGCGCGGCGAGCGGATGCGCGGGCGGCAGTTCGGTCAGCAGGTCGTCGGTCTCGTAGATCACCGGCTTTTCATGCTTGAAGATCGTGTACAGGTCGTTGCCCGTCAGCAGGCCGGGCGTCAGCCGGTGCAGCAGGACGGCGTCGGCCGTGGCCAGCACGCTGCTGTCGATCTGGCCGTCCCGGATGCCCGGGACGAGTTCCCATTCGTCGCTCAGCAGACCGAACGGCAGCGTGAGGCGAATGCGCGACGACGCGCATGCGTCCGGATCGATCGAATACACGACCAGGCGCTTGCGGCGCGGTGCGGCGTCCGCAGTCGCGGCGACGGGCGCCAGCGTCCGGTTCTCCGCCAGCAGCCGGGCGTACAGCGCACCGTGGCGCGCGGCGTTGCGGCCGATGTCGTGCTGCGCGCGGATCGCATCCTGCGCGGCTGCGGCGAGTTGCGCGCGGGTTTGCGGATGTTCGATCAGGTGCGCGATCGCGTCGACCCACGCGTCGGCGGTGTCGGCGACGAGCGAGCCCGTGCTGCCGTGGACAACCGGGCCGCCTTGCGCCGGCGTAGCGACGAGCACCGTGGCCGCGCCGGCCGCCGAGTATTCGAGCCATGCGCGCGGCGGCGCATCGTCGCGCAACGCGACCGGCGCCGCGACCAGCGCGATGTCGAGGTCCGCGCGCTTCAGCGCGTCGGCGTAGCTGTCGTAAGGGGCGGGCTCCGTAATCAGCGTGACGTCCGGTTCGCGGTCCCAGCCGGCCGGCAGCGCCGCGCCGACGAACGACACGCGGAGCTTCCCCGGAAACCGACGGCGGAGCTCGGCCAGCGCGTGGCGGACCTGCTCGAGACGCACGCCGTCGAGACCGGTGCCGGAAACCGCAAGGTTCACGTGGTCGCGCACGCCGGGCGCCGCGCGGTGCAGACGCTCGAGATCGACGCCGGTCGGCAGCACGTGGACCGATGCGTTGACTTGACGGTACTCCCGCACCAGCGCTTCCGACGGCACGACGATCGCATGCGCGCGCTGCACCGCGCTGCGGATGCCTGCCTTGCGGCGCGCGTTGTCGGCCGCGCCGGGGATGTCGGCGAGCAGCGTGTCGAGCGGCGCGTCGATCTCAAGGACGACCGGCTTGCCGAGCGAGAACAGGTGTTCCAGCGTGGCGGCGGACAGCAGGCCCGGCGTGTCGCCCTGCAGCACGATCAGGTCCGCGCGCTGCAGCGCGTCGGGATCGATGCCGGCTTGCGTGACAGGGAACGTCAGCGCCCATTCGCGGTCCAGCCGCGCGAACGGCTGCGCGAAGCGCAGGCTGGTGCGCGCGTGGTCGGCCGCTTCGGCGGTGACGACCGCGATGCACGAGCGCGGCGCGGACGCGGGCTGTCCCGGGGCGGCGGCGCCCGTCGCGACGGCCTGCGCATCCAGCTTGTCCGCATGGGCCTGGGTCCGCTCGACGAAGTGCTGCAACTGCTGCCAGAACGCCTCCTCCTCCTTCAGGTAGACGCTGCGCGCTTCGTGAACGGTGGCCTTCGCGTGTGCGATCTCGTGTTCGTCGAGCCCCCACGCGATGCCCTTGCCGTCCATCACCCACCGGGTCGGCTCCGACAGCGACGCGTCATTCATGATGCACACGACCGGGCAGCCGCACAGCAGCGCTTCGAACACGGCGGTGGACCATTCGTACATGTACACGCACTCGACCTGTCGGAACAGCGCCGCGAGTTCGTGCGCCGAACGTTCCGGCACGCGGGTCGAGATTTCGATCGACTCGGCGGTGACCGGATGCAGCGTGCCGCCGCGCCGCAGGTGGCGATTGATGAAGACGGCCGTGCCGTTGCGGCGCGCGTCGTCGACTCCGTCGCTGTTGAAGATGCGCGTGTCGACCAGCGGCATGCGCAGCAGGTCCGCCTTCCATTCTTCGGGCACCAGCGACGGCCCGAACGTGAAGATGAGGTCGTCCGGCTGCAGGGTGATCGGTTCGCCGTTGATGCGGCCGGGCTCGGCCAGCAGGTAGCGCACGACGCAGCGCGCGTTGAACGGATTGCCGGTGACGACGTCCGGGTAGACGACGATCGGGCTGCGATTCGCGCGGGCGTGCGCCTGCACGATGTCGTTGGTCAGCGGCGGCGTGCGCAGGTCGGGATGCACGACCGGCGTGCAGACGTACGCTTCCTGACCGAGCAGGTTCAGCACGTGGCACAGGTAGTGCATCGCGCGGATCCCGCCGGAGGTTTGCCGGAAATTCGGCGCGAGTATGTAGTACGGGTGGTCGAGTCGCGTAAAAATGCGCGAACCGCCGTGCGCGAGGCCAGGTTTGGGAGTCGTCATCGTTATCGGGTGCGGTAGAAATCGAAGACCACGTCGAGGATGCGATCCTGTTCGGCTTCGGTCATGTCGTGGTAAAGCGGCAGCCGGACGAGCCGGTCGGCGACCAGATCCGTCACCGCCATGCCGGACCCGCAGCGCCCGTAGCGCTGGCCGGCCGGCGAACTGTGCAGCGGCACGTAGTGGAACACCGCGTTCACGCCCACCGCGCGGATCTGCTGCAGCAGCTCGGTGCGTTCGGCGAGGTCGCGTGCGAGGAAATAGAACATGTGGCCGTTGCCGCGCTCGGCGAGCGAAATCGCGGGCAGCTCGATCAGCCCGTCCGCGTGCAGCGGCTGCAGCGCGTCCTGGTAGCGCTGCACGGTCGCGCGCCGCTGCGCGGTGATCACGTCCGCGTGCTCGAACTGCGCGTACAGGAACGCCGCGATCAGCTCGCCCGGCAGGAACGACGAGCCGACGTCGACCCAGGTGTACTTGTCCACCTGTCCGCGGAAGTACTGACTGCGGTTGGTGCCCTTCTCGCGGATGATCTCCGCGCGCTCGACGAGGCGCGGGTCGTTGACCAGCAGCGCGCCGCCTTCGCCCGAGATCACGTTCTTGGTCTCGTGGAAGCTGAGGCACGCGAGGTGGCCGAGGCTGCCGAGCGGCTTGTCGTTCCACGTCGACTGCAGCGCCTGGGCGGCGTCCTCGATCACCCACAGGTCGTGGTCCGCCGCGAGTTGCCCGATCACGTCCATGTCGCATGCGACGCCCGCGTAGTGCACCGGCACGATCGCGCGCGTGCGCCGGGTGATCGCGGCGGCGATCTGCGTCTCGTCGAGGTTCAGCGTGTCGCGGCGGATGTCGACGAACACCGGCGTCGCGCCGCGCAGCACGAACGCGTTGGCGGTCGACACGAACGTGTAGGACGGCATGATCACTTCGTCGCCGGGCTGCACGTCGGCGAGGATCGCGGCCATCTCGAGCGCTGCCGTGCACGAGTGCGTGAGCAGCGCGCGCTGGCAGCCGATGCGCGCTTCCAGCCAGCGGTGGCAGAGCTTCGTGAACGCCTGGTCGCCGGCGAGGCCGCCCTGCTCGACCGCTTTCGCGATGTAGTAGAGCTCCTTGCCGACCACGAACGGGCGGCCGAACGGAATGCTGTCGAGATTGGGTGGGCCGAACATGGTCAGGCTCCGCGTCAAGGGGTGGGACGTTCGGCCGCGCGGTTCGCGCGCGGCGCCGCTCAGATGTCCTTGCGGACGAGAATCGTGAATTCGTACAGGCCGTAGTCGTGCAGCAGCGCGACGTGGCGCGAATAGCGGCGCTTGCAGCGATCGAACAGCGCGCACGGGTCCGCGTAATACAGGAGGTCCGGGCGCATGAACGGCGGATCGGAATACGACGTCAGGCAGTTGAACGCGAAGCCCAGGCGGCTCGTCGCGTGCAGCGTGTCGAGCGTCGCGTGGATGTAGTCGAGCCACGCGTCGTCGCCGTGACCGCGCCTCACGTTGAAGATGCCGGATGCGATCCCGTAGTCCGACGCGGCCTGCGGCTCCGCGCCGACATGAAACGCCACGTTCGCGTCGTCGCGGTAGCGCTGTCGCGCGGCGTCGACCATGTCGGACGAGATGTCGTAGCCCGCATACGCGAAGCCGTCGGGCAGCGCGCGCGCCTTCAGGAAATCGACCAGCGCGCCGTAGCCGCAGCCGATGTCGTTCACCGAGTGGCCGCCGGACGCGGGCAGGATTTTCGTCAGTTGCTCGAAGCGCAGGAACTGGCCGGTTTCGCCGTTCCAGTCGACGCCGCGCGCGGTCGCGCCGTGCTCCGCCAGCCGCGCGCTGTAGTACGCGGCCACATCTTCCAGCAGGCTCGCATGCCGGGATTCGCTCATGGACATCACCTCAGTCTTTCGAGGTCAGCGCGTACCGGCGCGCTTCGGGACCGCAGTTGAACAGCACGTCGAGCACCGTCACGCCGTGGACGAAGTCGCCCCACTGCTGCGGATACTCGGGATAGGCCGGATAGTCGAACCAGCTCACCGCGACGCCGGCATCGGCGAACAGGTTCTCGTCGAGGTAGCTGCGCGCGGCCGGGCCGGACAGGTACTCGGTCGCGCCCGCCTGCACGCACAGGTTCAGCAGCTTCTCGGTGCGGTCGCCGTGCAGCGCATAGTCCGACGTCGACGACACGCGCGTGCCGATCTCCAGCTGCCGGAGAACCCACGTCAGCATCGCGACATTCAGCTCGCTCAGCATCCCGTAGGTGCGACCGGTGTAGAGCGCTTCGAGCTCGTCCGCATAGCGCGCGAAGTGCGGCGCGCGCGCGTAGTTCTGCTGCAGGGCCTTCCAGTGCAGCTGTGCCCAGTCGGCGCCGTCGATCTCGGTTTCGCGGATCGACTGGTGATACTTGCCCTTCACCTTCACCGGCACGCTCAGCCATTGCACGCCCTGCGGCGTCTTGATCTGGTTGCGGTTGCGCCAGTCGCGGCGCGTGTACTGCGCGTCGTCGTAGAGGATGAACTCGTCGCTGGCGGCGATCAGGTCGAAGTAGCCCTTCCACGGAATGTAGTTGGACTGGACGATCGCCACCCGCTTCGCGTCACGGTTCATGGTCGCACCGCTCATGCCGGAATGTGGCCGTACCGGTACATGTCGACGAGCTCGGGCGGAATGCCCCAGTCCGTCGCGCCCAGCTTGTCGTGCAGCGCCTCCAGGTCCGCGCGTATCGCGTTCTGCAGCTGCTCGACCATGCGGTTGCGCGCCGGCACGAAGTCGTGCTGGTACGCGGCATTGATCTGGTGACGTACCGTCTTCGCGATCGCGGCCTCGCGCGTCATGTTGCGGATCAGCGGGCGTTCGGGCGCGAGTTCCGCATAGCGCGGATCGATCGGCTCGCCGCGCATCGCCGCGACGAGATCGCGGCACAGCACCGGCGACAGGTGGAAGCCGTCGCGCTTGGTGCCGCCGAGAATCCACAGGTCGCGCACGCTGGTTTCGCCGAACAGCGGATACAGGTCGGACGTCGTCGGCCGCCAGCCGACGTTGACGTTGAGCAGGTTCGCGCGCGAGAAGCGGGTGTTGATCTGGTCCATCGCGGACTTGAGCAGCGTGTACGCGCTGCCGGCGTGGCCGTGGTCGTGCGGCACCGGGCTGATGTAGTTGCTGGCGCCGACGAGGGTCCGGTCAGGCCCGTGCGGCGCCGAATACACGCCGCACGCGAGGCCGCGGTTGGTCGTGCGCACGCAGTGCGTGTGCACGTTCTCCTTGCTCTGCAGTTCGATCGACATGCCGATGCCGTAGAACATCCGCTGCACCGGCAGCTCGGGCAGGCTTGCCTGCAGCACGCGCGTCACGTTGGCGCCGTTGCAGAGGATGAAGCGGTCCGCGCCGAGCACGCTGCCATCGGACAGGCGTGCCCCGGTGACGCGTCCGGCCGCGGTGTCGAGCCGCTCGACCTCGGCGTCGATGAAGCGCACGTTGCCGGCTTGCGCGACCGACTGGGTCAGCGCGTCGAGAAACTGTTTCGGATTGACCCAGCCTTCGCGCTTCAGGAAGACCGCCTTCAGCGCGCGATAGCGCGGGTCCGGATGATAGTTCGGGATGCCTGACGGATCGACCGCCTCGCAGGGCTCCTCGAATTCGCGGCAGAACCGCTGCATGGCCGCGAAGTTCTCGTCGTCGAGCGCGTCGGTCGCGGCATTGTTCAGCACGAAGGTGCCGAAGCCGTACGCGATCGCGCGCTCCGGCGTGCAGATTTCAGCGAATACGGCGGGCCAGGCCGCCGTCGCGCCGCGGCTCAGCTCGAACTTGAAGCGGTCGATCGGCGTGCCGAGCGAATCGCCTTCCAGTTCGGTAAACGAATTGAGCATCGCCGCCGCAGCGCGCGTGGCCGAGCCGGGCCGATGCGCGTGGCCGACGATCACGAGCTCGACGCCCGGGTCGGCCTGCTGCCATGCGCGGGCCGTCATCAGGCCGAGAATGCCGTTGCCGAGGATTGCGATCTTCATTTGCGTGCGCCCCCGCCTTCGGGGAATGACAGGTAGCAGAGCGACGGATAGGCCGCGGCCTTGTGGATCTGGTGCGGACGGTTGCCGAGCAGGTCGCGCAGGTAATGGATGCCTTCCGCGGGCAGCTGGCCGCCGCGGGTGAGCTGCCAGAACGCGACGATGCCGCCGGGCACCAGCCGCTCCATCACCGCGTCGAACGCGTGCCGGGTCGGCTCGATCACGTTCAGGTCGAACCACGCAAGCGCGACCATCTCGCCGGGATGCGCTTCGCCGAACGCCGCCAGCGTGTCGCGGCAGTCGCCTTCCCACACGTGGTGCTTGTCATGCACGTGCCCCATCGCGTTGCTGCGCTCGTGCAGGTTCAGCAGTTTGCGCAGCAAGTCGGCGTACTCGCCGGACAGCGAGTACGTGCCGTCGGAGAACAGCTTGCGGTCGCGCGTGTCGTGCTCGGCGAAGCCCGTGTAGCCCGTGAACGTATCGAAAGCGTGAATGCGGCGCTGGAAGTTCAGCGGCTCGAGAATCGCGCGGAAGTTCTCGCACAGCACGGCGGTCTGCCCGCGCCACGTGCCGAGATCGAGGATCGCGCCCGGCAGCGGCACGATTTTTTGATAGATTTCGAAGGTCGCGAGAATGCGTGCGAGGAGCGAGCCGCGCACGAACAGGCCGAGCGACCGTTCCAGTTCCTCGCGCGTCGCGGGGTAGGTCTGCATCAGGTCGAACAGTTCGCGGCGCGCCGCGAGCTGATCGCCATCTGCGTTGGTGATGATCGCTGATTCGTGCATACACAGGGCTCCAGGCACAAAGGGTGTGACCGGACGAGCGCGCGTCGGCGCGGTGGCATCGGAATGCGCAACCGTCCGAGCGTCGCAGGTCGGGCATCTTTCTGCGATCAAGTCTAGCGAGCGCCGCCAGGATCGAATGTCGGATTAGCGGGTGGTTTCACCCCGCATTTCGATGGATTCGCGGGCATCCGGCGCGAATTCCGGGCGCCCGCGGGTGCGGCTCGCAGTAGCGGGAATAGCGACCAATTCCAGCACCTGCTCGCCAGATTGGAACGCGGCGTGCGCGGGGAGAATTCGGACACGTCGGAGACCGTCGGTGCGTGCGTCCGCGGGCGAAGGCGTGCGCCGACGCGGCGGCGCCGGCCGCGATTCGAATCCCGTATTGGCTACCAGGACGACTTAGCTCATGATGCCCACCTCCCCCGCCGCCGCCACGATCGAACAGGCGCTGGCGCACCATCAGGCCGACCGGCTGGAAGAGGCCGAGACGCTGTACCGGCGGATCCTCGACACCGATCCCCGGCACGCGGACGCGCTTCACCTCCTCGGCCTGATCGGCCATCAGTACGGGCGCTATCAGGAGGCATCCGACCTGATCATGGCGGCGATCGAGGTCAAGCCGGACGCGATCTATTACTACAACCTCGGCAACGTGATGCAGGCGGACAACCGTCACGCCGCCGCCGCCGAGTGCTTCCGTCTCGCCATCGAGCTGCGACCCGACTACGTCGATGCGTACAACAACGTCGGCAACGCACTGCGGCTCGCCGGCGACGCCCGCGCGGCCGTCGATGCGTTCTGCCAGGCCATCGCGCTGAAGCCGGACAACGGCCAGGCCTACAACAACCTTGCGAATGCGCTGTTCGACCTGAACGAGATTCCGGCCGCGCTCGAGGCTTACCGGCACGCGGTCGCGCTGCGCCCCGAACTGCCGGAGCCGCGCAGCAACCTGCTGTTCGCGAGCCACTGCAGCGAAGCGTTCGACCACGACGCCTATCTCGCCGAGGCCGCGCGCTACGACGAAGTCGTCACGCGGTGCGCGACGCCGTGGACGAACTGGCTCGTCGACCTGACCGCCCGCGCCGGGCGGCCGCTCAAGGTCGGCATCCTGTCGGGCGACCTGAAGGCGCATCCGGTCGGCTATTTCATCGAGAGCATGCTGAAGCACCTCGACGCGAACCGGATCGAGATGCATGCGTACCCGACGCGCGACCTCGAGGACGACGTGACCGCCCGCATCAAGCCGGCCTTCGCGACGTGGACCTGCATTGCCGGCCTGAGCGACGAAGCGGCGGCCGCGCGTATCCGCGCGGACCGCATCGACGTGCTGCTCGACGCGGCGGGCCACACGGTCTACAACCGCCTGCCGTTGTTCGCGTGGAAGCCCGCGCCGCTGCAGGCGAGCTGGCCCGGTTATTTCGCGAGCACCGGCGTGCGCGCGATCGACTACGTGATCGGCGACCGTCACGTGCTGCCGCCCGCCGAGGCCGCGCATTTCACCGAGCGGCCGTGGCATCTGCCGGACAGCTATCTTTGCTTCACGCCGCCGGCCGAGCCTGTCGACGTCGGCGCGCTGCCGATGCTCGCGAGCGGCCATCCGACCTTCGGCTATTTCGGCAAGCTCGCGAAGATCACCGATCACGTCGTCGCGGTCTGGTCGCGCGTGCTGCAATCGGTCGCGGGCGCGAAGCTGTTCGTGAAGGCGGAGCATCTCGACGATCCTCACCAGCAGCAGGCGCTTGCCACGCGCTTCGCGGCGCACGGCATCGACGCGCAGCGCCTGATCCTCGAAGGCCGCTCGCTGCGCGCCGAATACCTGGCCGCGTACCGGCGCGTCGACCTGATGCTGAGCCCGTTCCCGTATCCGGGCGGCACGACGACCGCCGAAGCGTTGTGGATGGGCGTGCCCGTGCTGTGCCGGCGCGGCGAGCGCTTCCTGTCGCACATCCCCGAGAGCCTGCTGCATGCGGCGCGGCTGCCCGAGTGGATCGCGGACGACGACGACGCGTACGTCGCGAAGGCCGTCGCGCAGGTCGGCCAGCCCGCCGGGCTGGCGGCGCTGCGCACGACGCTGCGCGAGCAGGTGCTCGCATCGCCGCTGTGCGACGCGCCCCGCTTCGCGCGCCACTTCGAGGACGCACTGCACGGCATGTGGGCGCAGCACGTCGAAGCCGCGCCGGTCGCATCCGTGTGAGGCCGCTCACGACGTGACGTGCGTGGGTATTCCGACGCCGGCGGCAAGCGGAACATGGCGCCCCTCGCGCTGAACACCGCGCCGGCCGACGTGATCGTCGTTCCGACCGGTGGCGCGTGCGCGACACCGTCGTCGGGATGGCATGCGATGGGATGGCGGCGCTGGCCGTGACGATGGGTCACGGCGGCAGGCTGATCGACTTCGGACGCGAACCGCATCCGTAATTAGCAGGGCAAACGAGATGGACGGAACAGGACAGGCATTGCAGGCGGCGCTCGCGCATCATCAGGCGGGGCATCTCGCGGAAGCGAAGACGCTGTACGACGCGATCCTCACCGCGCAGCCGGGCCAGCCGGACGCGCTGCATTTCCTCGGGCTGCTCGCGTGCCAGCTGAAGCAGTACGACGCGGGGCTTGCGCTGATGGAGCATTCGCTCGTCGAGCGGCCGGACGCGTCGTACTTCAACAACCTGGGCAACATGCTTCGCGAAAGCGGCCGGCTCGACGACGCGATCGCGCGCTACCGGCGCGCGGTGGCGCTGCGGCCGGACTACCCGGAGGCGCACAACAACCTCGGCAATGCATTGCGCGACGCGCGCGAGCCGACGGCTGCGATGGAGAGCTGCGCGCGCGCGATCGAGCTGCGACCCGGTTACGCGCAGGCGTACAACAACCTCGGCAACGCGCTGCAGGATCTGGGCGACCTCGACGGCGCCGCCACGCATTACGTCCGCGCGATCGAGCTGGACGCATCGATGGCGATGGCCCACGCGAACCTGAGCGCCGTGCGTCACAAGCAGCTGCGCTGCGCGGAGGCGCTCACGCATGCGCTGGACGCGATCCGGCTCGCGCCGAACCTCGCCGAAGCGCACAACCACGCGGGCAACGCGTATCACGGACTGGACCGGCTCGACGCGGCCGAGGCCAGCCATCGCACGGCCGTCACGCTCAATCCGGCGGACGCCGGCGCGTGTCACAACCTGTCCGTCGTGCTGCTGAAGCTGCAGCGGCTCGACGAGGCGCTCGTGTATTGCAGGCAGGCGTTGCAGGCCGGCCCGCCGGCCGTGTTGATGCACGTCAATCTCGGCGACATCCTGCGCGCGCAGGGCAACGTCGATGCCGCGGTCCACGCGTATCGCGAGGCGCTCGCGCTGGTGCGCGACGCCGCCGACGACGTCGCGGCGACCGTGCTGAACCGGCTGCTGTTCAGCGCGGCGGCGTCCGCGTGCGTGAACCCCGCCGACTACCTGGCCGACGCGAGGCGCTACGGCCGGCACCTGGCCGCGCGTTCGACGCGCCATGCGCACGATCCGCGCGAGCGGGCCGTGCGCGCACAAGGGCGGCCGCTGCGTGTCGGCTTCGTGTCCGGCGACCTGCGCCTGCACCCGGTCGGCATCTTTCTGGAAAGCGTGCTTGCGCACCTCGAGCGCACGCGCATCGACCTGCGCGTGTACGTGACCACGGACGAGGAGGACGCGATCACCGCGAAACTGAAGCCGCACGCGAACGGCTGGCGCTCCATCGCCGCGCTGGGTCCGGAGGCGGCCGCGCGGATGATTCTCGACGACGAAATCGACGTCCTCGTCGACCTCGCGGGCCATACGCAGTCGAGCGGGCTTCCCGTGTTCGGCTGGAAACCCGCGCCGGTGCAGGCGAGCTGGCTCGGCTTCTTCGCGTCGACCGGCTGCGACGCGATCGACTACTTCATCGGCGACCGCTACACGCTGCCGGACGCCGAAGCGCATCACTTCGTCGAGAAGCCGTGGCGGCTGCCGGACAGCTTCCTGTGCTTCACGCCGCCGGCCTGCGACGTCGAGGTCGGCCCGCTGCCGATGGCGGCGAGCGGCCATCCGACGTTCGGTTGCTTCGGCCAGCTCGTGAAGATCGGCGACGACGTCGTGCGCGCATGGTCGCGCATCCTGCACGCGCTGCCGGACGCGCGGCTGCTGCTCAAGGCGCACGAGCTCGGCCGCGAGGGCGTGTGCGACGCGACCGCCGCGCGCTTCGCGCGGCATGGCATCGACGCGGACCGGCTGATCCTCGAGGGCGGTTCGCCGCGCGCGGAATACTTCGGCGCATACAACCGCATCGACGTCGCGCTGAGCCCGTTCCCGTACCCGGGCGGCACGACCACGGCCGAAGCGCTGTGGATGGGCGTACCGGTGCTCGGGATGAAGGGCAGCCGGTTCGTCACGCACATCTGCGAAAGCGTGCTGCACGCGGCGGGCATGGGCGAATGGGTCGCTGACGGCGAGGACACCTATGTCGCGAAGGCGATCGCGGCGGTGCGCGATCGCGAGCAGCTTGCGGCGCTGCGCGCCGGCCTGCGCGCGCAGCTGCTCGCATCGCCGCTGTGCGACGCGCGCCGGTTCGCCGCGCATCTCGAAGCGGCGTTCCTCGCCATGTGGCAACGGTATACAAACTCGGAGCAGGAAGCATGAACGATATCCACGACACGCTGCAGTCCGCGCTTGCGCATCATCAGGCGGGGCGTCTCGCGGAAGCGAAGACACTGTACGACGCGATCCTCACCGCGCAGCCGGGCCAGCCGGATGCGCTGCATTTCCTCGGGCTGCTCGCGTGCCAGCTGAAGCAGTACGACGCAGGGCTCGCGCTGATGGAGCAATCGCTCGTCGAGCGGCCGGACGCGTCGTACTTCAACAACCTGGGCAACATGCTGCGCGAAAGCGGCCGGCTCGACGACGCGATCGCGCGCTACCGGCGCGCGGTGGCGCTGCGGCCGGACTACCCGGAGGCGCACAACAACCTCGGCAATGCATTGCGCGACGCGCGCGAGCCGGCGGCTGCGATGGAGAGCTGCGCGCGCGCGATCGAACTGCGGCCCGGTTACGCGCAGGCGTACAACAACCTCGGCAACGCGCTGCAGGATCTGGGCGAGCACGAAGCGGCGGCCGCGAGCTACGCGAAGGCGGTCGCGCACCAGCCGCAATACGCGGATGCGTACTGCAATCTCGGCAACGCACTGCATGCGCAGGAGAAATTCGACGACGCTGCGGATGCCTATCGTCGCGCCATCGCGCTGCAACCGGGCTTCCGCGTCGCGCACCAGGGGTTGAGCGCGACGCTGCGCGCGGCAGGTGATCTGCGGGGTGCGGTCGACCATGCGCGCGAGGGGCTCGATCCGGGCGACGCGCACGCGCACTGCGTACTGGCAAGGCTGCTGCAGCGCATCGGCGATTTCGACAAGGCGCTCGAACTGCTCGAGCAGGCGGTCGCGATCGACCCCGCGTATGCACAGGCATGGGCGTGGCTCGGCGATTTGCGCAACCAGCAGGGCGAATACGGGCAGGCGGTGCAGGTGTGCCGGCGTGCGATCGAGCTCGATCCCGAACTGGCCGACGCATACAACTTCCTTGGCTTCGCGTATCACAACCTCAACTTGCTGGCCGCCGCGGAGTTGAGCCACCGGCATGCGATCGACCTGAACCCGGACGATGCCGACGCGCATCACAACCTCGCCGCCGCGCTGTTTCGGCTCGAGAAGCTCGACGAGGCGATGAAGCACACCGAGATCGCGCGGGCGCTCGGCATCGATCCGCTGAAGGTCCAGATGACGCTCGGCGACATCCTGTGGGCGAAAGGGGATCTCGCCGGCGCGCTGGATGCGTTCCGCTCGGCGATCCGGCACGACCTGCATCGCGCGTACTCGCGGATGCTGTTCAACATGTCGAGTTCGCCCGCGTTCGAACCGCAGGAGTGGGTCGCTGAAGCGCGCCGCTACGGCGAACATCTCGAGCGCGACGCGCATCCGTTCGAGCACGATCGCGCGCAGCGTGTCGCGCAGGCGCAGGGGCGGCCGCTGCGCGTCGGCTTCGTGTCGGGCGACCTGCGGCAGCACCCGGTCGGCATCTTCCTTGAAAGCGTGCTCGCGCGGATCGACCGGTCGCGCATCGAGCCGCATGCGTATGTGACGTTCGTCGGCGAGGACGACGTGACCACGCGGCTCAGGCCGAACTTCGCGAGCTGGAAGAAGGTGGTCAGCCTGGGCCGCGAGGAGGCCGCGCAACTGATTCGCGACGACGGCATCGACATCCTGATCGATATGGCAGGACACACCAACTGGAGCGGCCTGCCGATCTTCGGGCACAAGCCCGCGCCGGTGCAGGCGAGCTGGCTCGGTTTCTTCGCGACGACCGGTTGCCGCGCGATCGACTATTTCATCGGCGATGCGCATACGCTGCCGGCCGACGAGGCGCATCACTTCACCGAACGGCCGTGGCGGCTGCCGGACAGCTACCTGTGCTTCACGCCGCCTCCGTACGATATCGCGGTCGGCCCGCTGCCGATGGCGGCTCATGGCGGCGTCACGTTCGGCTGCTTCGGCAAGCTGATCAAGATCAGCGACGCGGTCGTCGCGCTGTGGTCGCGCATCCTGCACGCGCTGCCGGACGCACGCCTCCTGCTGAAGGCCCATGAACTCGGCGCCGGCGACGTGAACCAGGCGACGCTCGACCGCTTTGCACGGCATGGCATCGGCCCGGATCGGCTGATCCTCGAGGGCGGCTCGCCGCGTGCGGAGTATTTCGCCGCGTATAACCGCATCGACATCGCGCTGAGCCCGTTCCCGTACCCGGGCGGCACGACCACCGCCGAAGCGCTGTGGATGGGCGTGCCGGTGCTCGGGATGAAGGGCAGCCGCTTCGTCACGCACATTTGCGAGAGCCTGCTGCACGCGGCGGGCATGGGAGAATGGATCGCGGAAGACGAGGCGGCGTACCTCGCGAAGGCCGTTGCGTTCGCGCGCGACCGCGACGGGCTGGCGACGCTGCGTGCAACGCTGCGCGAGCGCGCGCTGGCGTCGCCGCTGTGCGATGCGTCGCGCTTCGCACGCAACCTCGAGGACGCGCTGCACGGCATGTGGGCCAGCTACGCGGCCGGCGACACGGCGCCCCGGGACGCGTGACGAGCGGGATCGCGCCGCGGCTGGAAGCCGCGCTCGCGCATCGTCGGGCCGGCCGCCCGAGCATGATCGACGCGGCCGTCGAGCGGGCGACGCGGGCGTAGCCGGCGCGATCCGGCTCGCGCTCCCGCCTCCAGGCGAAAAAAAAAGCCGCATTGAAGCGGCTCGACGGTACGGCGACAACGGACCGCTCGACTGGCGGCGTCTTTTAATTCGAAATTTTATTCGAAATGCACGGCGGGCAAGACGCCCGGCCGGTCACAGCATGCCGGCCTTCTGGTACTGGCTCGCGGCCTTGATCCGCTCCTGCGACTGCGCGAATTCCGCAGCCAGGCGGTCACGGTCCGTCTGCGCATGCTCGGTGATCGACGCGTCGATCGCCATGATCTGCCGCACGCGGTCCAGTGCCTCTGGCGTCTGCTCGCCGGACAGGTTCATCAGCAGTGGCGAGCGTTCGTCGACGAGGGCCGCGACGCGCACCCAGTCGCGTGCGTCGGCCGCCGACTGCATGGCGCGGGTCAGGTCGAAGGCGCGGGACAGGGTGTCGTTCGTCATGGTCAGTTCCGTTCGGTGCGGTTGCGACTTACTTGTTGGTGGCCATCGCGCCGGCGCTGTTCTGGCCGCCGAACAGCTGGGTCAGGTAGCGGGTGTTGTTCGCCATCTGCGCCATCAGCGTGTTCAGCGCGGTGAACTGCGCGGTGTATTGCGTGGTCAGCTGGCTCGAGTAGGTCTGCAGCTGCGTGGCCTGATTCTGCACGCTCGTCAGGTCGGCATTGATCGCGGTAGTGCGCTGGTCGATCAGGCCGGACGTCTGCGTGTACGTGTTGATGTTCGCATTGAGCGCCTGGGCGATGCCGTTCGTCTGGTTGAAGATCGCCGCCACCGCGGAACCGTTCGACTTGAGCGCGGTGGTCAGCGCGGCGGTGTCGACCGACATCGCGCCGGTCGAGTCCACGTTGATGCCGATGCTGCCGAGCGCATAGGTCGTGCCGCCCGTCGTGACGCCGCTGCTGAGCGTTGTCGCGAGCGTGTTCCTGATCGTGTTCATCATCGCGTCGCCGAGCAGCGGGCCGGCGGTCTTCGCGGTCGGGTCGTAGCTCGTCAGCGACTTCGCGGTATTCACGAAGTTGGTATACGCGGTCGCGAAATTGGTGATCGCGGTCGTCGCCGCTGCCGTGTCCTGCGACAGCGTGACGGTTTGCGTCGTGCCGACGGCGGCCTGCGACAGCGCCAGCGTGACGCCCGTCAGCGCGCCCGACACGTTGTTCGACGCGCTCGACACCGGCGTGCCGTCGATCGTCAGCTTCGCGTCGGCGGCCGGCGTGACCGTCGAGTAGCCCGACGTCAGTTTCGAATTGACGCCCGTGCCCGAGATCGAGATCGTGTTGGCCGCGCCGGTGGCGTTCGACTGCATCACGAGATGCTGGCCGTCCGAACCGGTGATGACCGACGCGGTGACGCCGGCATTGCCGGATGCGGAATTGATCGACGACGCGATGTCGGACAGCGATGCGCCGGCCGCCACGTTGACGTTGAATGCGGGGTTGCTGCCGAACGTAATGCTCAGCGAGCCGGCCGAGATCGTGTCCGCCGACGTCACGCCGGCCGACGACAGCTTGTTGGCGGTCGCGAGCTGCGTGACATTGACCGAATACGAACCGGCCACCGCGCCGCTGCCGCTCGTGACCGTCGTCGCGATGCCGGTACCGCTTGCCGTCGCGGCCAGGCTGCCGAGCGTGGTGCCGTTCGAGAGGCCGGTGAGCGCGGTCTGCAGCGCGGACAGCGCACCCTTCAACTGGCCGATCGCGGACAGCTGCGTATTGTCGTTCGTCTGGCGGGTCTGCAGGGTCTGCAATTGCCCGGCCGTCTTCGCGTTCACCAGCGTCGTGACGAGCGTATTGACGTCGAGCGACGAATTGGTCGCGCCGCTGATGATCGACTGTCCGGCCTGCGACAGGAGGGTAGTGATGTCCGTGCTGCTGACGGGGGTCGTGGTGGCCATGCCGTTGCTCCGGTCGTCCGCGCTATCAACGTGCGCGATGCGGCGGGGCGCCGCGGTTCAATGCAAAGAGGGAGGCGTGCCTCCCTGGAAAATTCTGGTCCGGGCGGTTTCGGCGGAATCGCGATGCGTTGCATGGCGACGCCGCCGGGCCCGGAGGCGGGCGGGCGCGTGGCCCGCCGCGGGTGCTGCTCGATTAGCCGAGGAGCTTCAGGACTTGCTGCGGCAGCGAGTTCGCTTGCGCCAGAACCGAGATACCAGCTTGTTGCAGCACTTGCGCCTTGCTCAGGTTCGCCGTTTCCGTCGCGAAGTCCGCGTCGGTGATCTGCGAGCGAGCGGCGGTCATGTTGGTTGCCTGGGTTTGCGTCGTCGAGATCGCAGCCTGGAACGTGTTCTGTGCTGCGCCCAGCGTTGCCTGGAACGTGTTGACTTGCTTCAGTGCCGCGTCGATCGCCGTGATCGCCGATTGCGCGCCCGACTGGGTGGCGACGCTCAGGGTGTTCACGCTCATGCCCGTGCTGTTCCAGTTCGCCGTGCCGAAGTCGACGGTAACGACCTGGTTCGCTGCTGCGCCGATCTGGAACGTGACGCTGCCCGTGCCGCCCAGGATGGTCTGGCTGTTGAACGTCGTTTGCGATGCGACACGGTCGATTTCGCCGAGACGCGTCGACACTTCAGCTTGCAGGTTCGCGCGAGCGCTCGAATCCAGCGAGCCGTCGCCGGCTTGTTGCGCCAGCGTACGGATACGCTGCAGGTTGTCGACGGTCGATTGCAGCGCGCCGTTGGCGGTCTGGATCATCGAGATGCCGTTGTTCGCGTTTGCAACACCTTGCGTCAGCGCGTTGATTGCCGCCGTTTGCGACGTCGAGATCGCCAGGCCTGCTGCATCGTCAGCAGCGGTGTTGATGCGCTTGCCCGAAGACAGGCGGTTGATCGCTTGCGACAGTGCGCTTTGCGAGCCCGACAGATTCGTCTGCGTCGTCAGCGAAAGGATGTTGGTGTTGATGTTCAGCATTTGCTTCCTCGTTTTGGAAAATGCCTGGGATACAGACAGGTTCTGATATCGGCGTTGCGCTTTATCGCGACTGGCGCTGCCCGCCTTTCCTGGTTGACGGCGGCACCCGGCGAAAACTTTAGAGGGATGTTTGGGTAAATTCGGGACGGAAGGATGGCGGTCGGCCGAAAGGCACGCCCGGCTTGGCCGGCCGGGCCGCGGGCAGGCGCGGCACCCGGCCCCGTTCGACGAGGCGATCGGCCGTGCCACGCGGAGCGACGAACCGGAAGATGCAAAAGGATAGTTTTATCTGTGATTCTCTGCTATGATGGCGGGCTGAATTGAGATTTCTGTCAAGCCTCTGCCGTTTTCGGCACGTCTGCTGGCAGTCAAACGCGGCGCTGCACGCGGCTGTGAAGCGTACTCGCGGTGCTTTCCGCCTCTCTTTTCCGGCCTCCGAGGCCGTATTTCCGCTCGTTTCGCCTGTTTGTGGGGACGCTCGGATGGCCGGTGCGTGGCGCTTGGCCGCTACGTTTTTGACCGTTTAAGCAATTTAGGAACGACATGACGACGATTCTTCTGAAAGAAAACGAGCCGTTCGAAGTGGCGATTCGCCGCTTTCGCCGTGCTATCGAAAAAAATGGCCTGATCGCTGAACTGCGCGAACGCCAGTCCTACGAAAAGCCGACCGCAGTCCGCAAGCGCAAGAAGGCAGCAGCCGTCAAGCGCCTGCACAAGCGCCTGCGCAGCCAGATGCTGCCGAAGAAGCTCCACTAAGAGCGTCTTACGGTTCGCCGCGAAACGGCGGAGCGTGCTTCGAAAGAAGTCGCTCCGCCGTTTTGCTTTTGGGGGTCGGGAAAATCCCGGTGCCTGGGCGAGCGGGGCGCGCTACCGGGCGGGCACGCGACGTGGACGGACGCGAGGGCAGGCGAGGCTGACGGTCATGGCGAATGAATACCAACGGAACCAGGAATCATTTGCATGGGTATGGAATGTCACGCATCGTTTCAACACCCGTCGAACGCGCAACTGTTCCATGCCGCGCGCAGGGGCATCCGGCCTCGCTAGCGGCGGCCGGCCCGCTCGTGCGCGGCGCCTGACCTCGAATGCCCCGCATCCTGTCGAACCGGGGCCGCTCGCCGTCAGCCCGCCTTGCGCCGGCGTGCGGGCTGCTTGCCGCCGAGCGCCGCGCATTGCGCGTGGCACGGGCAGCCAGCTTCGTGATCGTTGACCATGCCGGTGGCCTGCATCAGCGCATAGCAGATCGTCGAACCGACGAACTTGCAGCCATACGCCTTCAACGCCTTGCTGAGCGCGTCGGACTGCTCGGTCGACGCGGGCGCGTCGCGGTACGACTGCCACGCGTTCTGGACCGGCGCATCGCCGACGAACGACCACAGGAACGCGGCGAGCGACCCGTGCTCTTCGCGGATGCGCTGCACGGCGCGCGCATTGGTGACCGCCGATTCGACCTTCGCGCGGTTGCGCACGATGCCGGGATTCTCCAGCAGCTTCTCGATGCGTTTCGGCGTGAAGCGCGCGACGGCATCGACGTCGAAATCCGCAAAGGCTTCACGGTAGCCCGCGCGCTTGTTCAGGATCGTCGACCACGACAGCCCGGCCTGCGCGCCTTCCAGGATCAGCATTTCGAACAGGTGGCGATCGTCGTGCGACGGCACGCCCCACTCGGTATCGTGATAGTGAGCATCCGCTTCCGTCTTCACCCAGTTGCACCGCTGCGACATCGCTTGCCTCGCTTTTCGTATCGATTCGATCGCGTCAGCATAGCGGAAGCCCTTTTCACGGAACAGCCGGCCGAACGGCAGATGGGCGCGCGGCGCCGATCCGGTTAAGCTTGGCGCCTGTTCGAATCAGCGGGATGAAGGCATGGCGGCATTACTTTTTGCGATCGGCATCGACGGAGGCGGCACGGGCACGCGCGCGGTGCTGGCCGACCGGCACGGGCGCGAGCTCGCGCAGGGGCGCGGCGGCCCGTCGGGGCTCGGGCTCGGCATCGAGCGCGCGTGGGCGTCGATCGGCGCGGCCTGCGCGGATGCCTTCACACGGGCCGGTTATGCACTCGACTGGTCGCAGTGCGCACTCGGCTGCGGGCTCGCGGGCGTCAACAATGCGGCGTGGCTGGCCGCGTTCCGCGCGCAGGCGCCGCTCGGCGCGCTCGCGGTCGAGAGCGACGCGTATACGACCGTCGTCGGCGCACACGGCGGCGCGCCGGGGCTGATCGTCGCGCTCGGCACCGGCAGTATCGCGGCGGCGCTCGATGCGGCCGGCGCGTGCCGGATCGCGGGCGGCTTCGGCTTCCCGTCCGGCGACGAGGCGAGCGGCGCATGGCTCGGCGTGCGCGCGCTCGCGTATGCACAGCAGGCGCTCGACGGCCGCGTGCCGCGCGACGCGTTCGCCAACGCGCTGCTCGCGGAAACGGGCGCGCAGGATCGCGACGCGCTCGTCCAGTGGTCGTGCGATGCGAACCAGACGATCTACGCGCGGCTGGCGCCGGTCGTGTTCGCGCATCGTACGCATCCGGTCGCGGGCGCGCTGATCGCGCAGGCGGGCGACGAGATCGGCAAGATGATCGATGCGCTCGATCCGCAGCAGGCGCTGCCGGTGGCGCTGTGCGGCGGATTGGCGGACGCCCTCGCACCGGCCGTGCCGGCGCGCCATGCCGCCCGGCTGCGCGCGCCGCTCGACGATTCCGCGCACGGCGCGCTGCGGCTCGCGCTGCAGGCGCTGCGGGCGGAGGAGGGGAGCTGACGGCGTTTCGACGCCGGAGGAAAGCACGCCGCAACCGCGCCGCTCGCGGCGATCGACCGCGAACCGTCCGGCGGGCAACCGGGCACGACGTTAAAATGGCCGTTCCGCAGAGCCCTGAGCGCCACGCTTCCGTCCCATGTACAAAGTCATCGCCACCGATCTCGACGGTACCCTGCTGAACAGCGACCACCAGCTCGATCCGTACACGATCGACACCGTCCGCCGGCTCGAGCGCGACGGCCTGCAGTTCGTGATCGCCACCGGGCGCCATTACGCGGACGTCGCCGGCATTCGCGACGTGCTCGGCATCCGGCCGTACCTGATCACGTCGAACGGCGCGCGCGTGCATGCGCCGGACGACACGACGATCCACGCGCAGGACATCGATCCGGCAATCGTCCGCGGCCTCGTGCAGCCCGATGTCGTCGGCGCGCACGGCCGCGTGATCGTCAACCTGTTCACCGACCAGGGCTGGCTGATCGACCGCGAGGCGCCGCACCTGCTCGAATTCCACCAGGATTCGGGCTTCCGCTACGACGTGATCGACATGCCCGCGCACGACGGCGCGGATATCGCGAAGGTGCTGTACATCGGCGATCCGGCCGATCTGGCGGTCGTCGCCGAGCAGATGCGCGTGCGCTTCGGCGATGCGCTGTACGTCACGTACTCGCTGCCCGACTGCCTCGAAGTGATGACCGCGAACGTGTCGAAGGGCCGCGCGCTGCGCTCGGTGCTGGCCCGGCTCGGCGTCGACACCGGCCACTGCATCGCGTTCGGCGACAACATGAACGATATCGACCTGCTCGAAACCGCCGGCCACGCGTTCATGATGAACAACGCGAATCCCGACCTGGTCGCGCGGCTGCCGCACATCCCGCGGATCGGCAACAACTTCGACGCGGGCGTCGCCCGCCACCTGCGCACGCTGTTCTCGCTCGAAGACAACGTCGCCGCATCCTGAACGTCCTGCCCGGCGGAAATGAAAAACGGGCGCCAGTGGCGCCCGTCGAAATTACCTGCCTCGATCTTCTTTGACAGCGTGAGGCTCGCTGCTCTGCTCGCTTGACCCCGTAGTGTTTTATTCGCTTGTGCGAGCCGATGCCGGCAGCAGGTCGACGGCGTTGTCACGCCCAGCGACCAGCGGGTAGATGATCCCGGCGAGTGCCGCGCCGATGATCGGCGCCACCCAGAACAGCCAGAGCTGACCGATCGCATCGCCGCCCACGAACAGCGCGGGGCCGGTCGAGCGGGCCGGGTTCACCGACGTGTTGGTGACCGGAATCGAGATCAGGTGGATCAGCGTCAGGCACAGGCCGATCGCGATCGGCGCAAAGCCGGCCGGCGCGCGCTTGTCGGTGGCGCCCAGGATCACGAACAGGAAGAAGCCCGTCATCACGACTTCGCAAATGAACGCCGAACCGAGTGCGTAGTGGCCGGGCGAGCGCTCGCCGAAGCCGTTCGTCGCAAAGCCGCTGCCGACGACGTCGAAGCCCGGCTTGCCGGTCGCGATCAGGTACAGCACGAATGCGCCGAGCGTCGCGCCGACCACCTGCGCGACGATGTACGGCACGAGATCGCGTGCGGGGAAGCGGCCGGCGACCGTCAGGCCGACGCTCACCGCCGGATTCAGGTGGCAGCCGGAAATGTGGCCAATTGCGAATGCCATCGTCAGCACAGTCAGGCCGAAGGCAAGTGCGACGCCGGCAAAGCCGATGCCGAGGCCCGGAAAGGCGGCGGCCAGCACGGCGCTTCCGCACCCGCCGAGCACCAGCCAGAACGTGCCGAATACCTCTGCAGCGAGACGCTGAGAAAGATTCATGTAAGGACCTCGTTCAAGTGGATTGAAGACAACCGGACGACGCGACGGATTTAAACCGTCACCCGGAATTGGTCTGGATTATAGGAAATGAATCGGGTGGGGGAGGGTCAACGATTGTTAAATTTGAATGGCTGACGAATGCCTTTTATTAGAATAAGTCCGCATTCTCGATATAGCCGAATCGGTTAAAGATGGCAGCATTAATTTCGAAGGGCAGGGCGGCAGTGCGGATGGCGTAACGGATGTTGGTGTCCCGGCCGGATTCGCCGGGGCCGCATCATCAAAAGGGGAGTCGAAAAATGTCTCAATACGCGAAACTCAAGGCGCAGATCGCCGATCTGCAGGCCCAGGCGGACGATGTGCGCCGCCAGGAAGTGGCGGCGGTGATTGCGGAAGTCCAGCAAAAGATTGCCGAATATGGGCTGACTGCCCAGGATCTGGGCTTCGCGGAGCGAGCGAAGCGCGGGCGCCCGCCGAAGAAGGCGCCGCTGCCCCCGAAATACCGCGACCCGAAGTCGGGCGCGACCTGGAGCGGGCGCGGCAAGCCGCCGAATTGGATCGTCGGTAAAAACCGCGATCGTTTCCTCATCGAATGACCGAAAGCCCAAACAAAAGAGCCGCATCGAGATGCGGCTCTTTTGTTATCCGCGCCAATTCCGGCGCGGATTGGATTACGGAATATTTCCTTGCGGAATTCCGTGTCAGGCGCCGGCGACCTGGCGCAATGCCGGTTGGCGGGCTCCCGCGCAAAGCGATTCGTAAGTTTCGACGTACCGCTGCGCCATGGCCTTCGAGCTGAAGCGCGTATCGAAACGCTCGCGGATGGCGGTACGCGACAGGCTGTCGATCCGGTGCAGCGCGCCGACCGCGCCTTGCACGTCCTCGACGATGAAGCCGGTCACGCCGTCCTCGATCACTTCGGGCACCGAGCCGCGGTTGAACGCGACGACCGGCGTGCCGCAGGCCATCGCCTCGATCATCACGAGGCCGAACGGCTCCGGCCAGTCGATCGGGAACAGCAGCGCCTTCGCGCCGGACAGGAACGCGGGCTTCTGCGCCTCGTTGATCTCGCCGATGAATTCGACGTGCGCCTGGTCGAGCAGCGGCTCGATCACTTCCTTGAAGTAGTCGGCATCGGCCTTGTCGACCTTCGCGGCGATCTTCAGCGGCAGCCCGCTTTGCGCGGCGATGCGGATCGCGGTGTCGACGCGCTTTTCCGGGCAGATCCGGCCGAGGAACGCGAGGTATTCGGGCTTCACGCCCGGTTGCGGCGTGAGCAGCGTGTCGGGCAGCCCGTGATACACGGTGCCGGCCCACGCGGCCTGCGGCAGCGGTTTGCGCTGGTTGTTCGAGATCGACACGACCGGCGCGTCCGGAAATGCGTCGAACACCGGCTGCAGTTCCGGCAGGTCGAGGCGGCCGTGCAGCGTCGTCACGTACGGCGTGTCGAGGCGCGACATCAGCGGGAACGGCAGGTAGTCGAGGTGGAAGTGCAGCACGTCGAATTCGTGCGCGACCCGGGCGACCTGTTCGAGGAGCCGCATATGGGGCGCCATCGAATCGCGGATCGACGGGTCGAGCCGCAGCGCGCGCGGCCAGGCCGCCTCGAGTCGGGCCGACGTGACCGAGTCACCGCTGGCGAACAGGGTCACGTCGTGGCCGAGATCGACGAGCGCCTCGGTGAGGTAGGACACGACACGCTCGGTGCCGCCGTAGAGTTTCGGCGGAACGGCTTCGTAAAGCGGCGCGATCTGGGCAATTCGCATGGATGTTCTCCTGTGTTGATCCGGGGGCGCGGTGGCGCCGATGCGGATCCCGTGCAAGGTTGCGAAACTCGCCGGCGTACGCGGTTGGCGGTACGGGGCCGTGCCCTGGGCGGGGTGCGCGGGGCGCCGGACGGCAAGCTGCGGGGCGGGCCGGCACGGCTCGCGCCGCCGCCCATTGGAGTCCATTATCGATATCGCCCCGGGGGGTTCGAGTGTTTTTTCAAACACTTAAGGCTTGTTACACGATGAAATACGCGAAAACCCCGAGAAAAGGGGCGCGAATTCATGAATCGAGATGGTCACAACTATTGTTGCGCTATCGTGAAAAACCACTATAATTTTTACCGATCCGATTGTCGGCCGCCTCGCCGGCAAGCCTTTCGCCACTGCGCGGAGGCCATCGGGCACATCTCAGCCGAATTCGCGCTGTCACCCGCATTCCCCATTGCCGCTTTCAATTCGCCTTGTCGGAAAAATTCCTACACGGTTTACAGACAAATCCTGCATGGCATACGCCACTTCGCTGATACCGGCATAAATGCCGTTTGGCCAAAATTCGCCCTGTAAGACTATAAACGAGCCGACTGAGCGCCCAGAGCGCTCTGATCGAGCAAACGTTTTCATAACACGAATGGCCAAAGCAAAGCTCTTAACGGGGGAATCATGAGCGCTACCAGCGAAATGCTCAGTGAGATCAAAGAGGTCAACCTGTCGTACCTCCTCCTCGCGCAGCGCCTGCTGCGGGAAGACAAAGCGATGGGCATGTTCCGCATGGGAATCTCCCAGGAACTCGCCGACCTGCTCGCCAACCTCACGCTCGCACAGACCGTGAAGCTGGCTGCGTCGAACCAGATGCTGTGCCGCTTCCGCTTCGATGATCATGCGCTGCTCTCGTCGCTCGCCGACAAGGGCCGCAGCGATGTCGTCGCGCACGCCCACTCGGCCATCCTGATGGCCGGGCAGCAGGTCGAAGGCGTCCGCTGATCCATCCCGCCTTGCGTTTGTCCCGGCGTGCCGCGCCGGTGGGCAGCGTATTGGCCATCCATCCGAAAAACGTCAAGCGGACGGTTATCACCATGGCAAGCAAAAGCGTCGTGATCGAGGTGAAGGAAATCACCCTCGCCATCGAACTGATCGAACTGGGCGCCCGGCTGCAGCTGCTGGAAGCGGAGACGAGCCTGTCGCGGGACCGTCTGATCAAGCTGTACAAGGAACTGAAGGGCGTGTCGCCGCCGAAGGGGATGCTGCCGTTCTCGACCGACTGGTTCATGACGTGGCAGCCGAACATCCACTCGTCGCTGTTCTACAACATCTACCGGTTCATGCAGGACCACGGCCGTTGCGAGCCGATCCAGTCGATCGTGAAGGCGTACCGGCTCTATCAGGAGCACGTGAACCTGTCCGGCGACGAGGCCGCGCTGAGCCTCACGCGCGCATGGACGCTCGTGCGCTTCTTCGATTCGGGGATGCTGCAGATGACCCCGTGCACGCGCTGCGGCGGCCACTTCGTCGCGCATGCGCATGATCCGCATCAAGGTTTCGTCTGCGGCCTTTGCCAGCCGCCGTCGCGCGCGGGCAAGACCCGCAAGGCCGCCGCCGCGCGCGCCGAACTGGCTGCCGCCGCGGCCTGAGCACCGTCTGGCGGGGCCGGGCGGGGCGTTCAGGCCGCGCCGGGCGGCGCGAATCGTCTGCGAATTGCTGGTAAACACCGTCGGGCCGCCGCCTGGCCGCCCGCGAAAGTTTTCCTGCCGACTGCCGTAAACCTGTTTAACGGCGGTCTCCCCGCCGGTCATTCGTGAGGGACAGGCAGTGCTGATTATCGTGGGAACACTCGTGACGCTGTTGTCCGTCTTCGGCGGTTATGCGCTGGCAGGCGGGCATCTGGGCGCCTTGATCCAGCCCGTCGAGATCCTGATGATCGTGGGCGCGGGTGTCGGCGCGTTCATCCTCGGCAACGGCGGCAAGACCATCAAGGCCACGCTGCGCGTGCTGCCGACGCTCTTCAAGGGCTCGAAATACACGAAGGATGTCTACATGGAGCTGATGGCGCTTCTTTACGTGCTGCTCGCGAAGGCACGCAAGGAAGGCACGCTCACGCTCGAGGCCGACATCGACGATCCGGAAAAGAGCCCGATCTTCACGCAATACCCGAAGATCCTCGCCGATCACCACATCGTCGAATTCCTGACCGACTACCTGCGCCTGATGGTGGGCGGCAACATGAACGCGTTCGAGATCGAGAGCCTGATGGACGAGGAGATCGAGACGCACCACGCGGAAGGCGAAGGCCCCGCGCATGCGCTGATGCGCGTCGGCGACGCGATGCCGGCGTTCGGTATCGTCGCGGCCGTGATGGGCGTCGTGCACACGATGGCGTCCGCCGACAAGCCGCCCGCGGTGCTCGGCGCGATGATCGCGCAGGCGCTGGTCGGCACGTTCCTCGGGATCCTGCTGTCGTACGGGCTGATCGGGCCGCTCGCGAGCCTCGCGGAGCAGCGCGTCGCCGAGTCGACCAAGATGTTCCAGTGCATCAAGGTGACGATCCTCGCGACGCTGAACGGCTATGCGCCGGCGATCGCGGTCGAATTCGGCCGCAAGGTGCTGTTCTCGACCGAGCGCCCGTCGTTCTCGGAGCTTGAAGAGCACGTGCGCCGCGTGAAGGCGAAGTGACGCGGAGCGCCCAATGAGCAAGAGCAAGGATCGCGCAATCGTCGTCAAGCGGGTGGCCCCCGCGAAGAAGGGCCACCACGGCGGCGCCTGGAAGCTCGCGTACGCGGACTTCATGACCGCGATGATGGCGTTCTTCCTGCTGATGTGGCTGCTGAGCTCGGTCACGCCGGTGCAGCTGAAGGGGATCGCCGAATACTTCAACACGCCGCTGAAGGCCGCGCTGTTCGGCAGCGGCGACCGCAGCTCGCAGGATTCCAGCATCATCAACGGCGGCGGCCGCGACCTGTCGAGCGTCGACGCCGGCACGCTGCGCCGCACCGACGGCACGACGCAGCTCGCCGAACGCCTCGCGAAGATGGGCGACGAGCATTCCCGCTCGCAGGCGCAGAACGCGCAGGCCGCGCAGGACCGGCTCGAGCAGGCGCGCCTGCACGACCTGCAGATCAAGCTGATGGCCGCGATCGAGGCCAACCCGACGCTGCGCCAGTTCAAGCAGCAGATCCGCATCGATTCGACGCTGATGGGGCTGCGCATCGAGATCGTCGATTCGCAGAAGCGGCCGATGTTCGCGATGTCGAGCGACCACGTCGAGCCGTACATGCGCGACATCCTGCGCGAGATCGGCAAGACGCTGAACGACGTGCCGAACCGCATCATCGTCCAGGGCCACACCGACGCCGTGCCGTACGCGGGCGGCGAGGGCGGCTACAGCAACTGGGAGCTGTCGGCCGACCGCGCGAACGCGTCGCGCCGCGAGCTGATCGCCGGCGGCATGGGCGAGGCGAAAGTGCTGCGCGTGCTCGGCCTCGCGTCGACCCAGAACCTGAACAAGGCCGACCCGCTCGATCCGGAAAACCGCCGGATCAGCGTGATCGTGCTGAACCGCAAATCCGAAGAGGCGCTGATGCGCGACGATGCGACGACCACGACGCTGTCGGCCGATGCGGCCGGCTCGCAGCAGCTCGCGCAGCAGCTGGCCCCGGCGCCGGCCGTGCGCCCGGCGCTCGCGGCGTCCGCCGTCGCCGTGCCGAAACCCTGATATCGACAAGATTCCGAGACAGACATGATCCGAACCATTCTCGCCATCGACGACTCCGCGACCATGCGTGCGCTGCTGCAGGCCACGCTGATGCAGGCCGGGTACGACGTGACGGTGGCGCCGGACGGCGAGGCCGGCTTCGACCTGGCGGCCACCGTGCCGTACGACCTGGTGCTGACCGACCAGAACATGCCGCGCAAGAGCGGGCTCGAAGTGATCGCCGCGCTGCGCAAGCTCACTGCCTATACGGAAACGCCGATCCTCGTGCTGACGACCGAAGGCAGCGACGCGTTCAAGGACGCCGCGCGCGACGCGGGCGCGACCGGATGGATCGAAAAGCCGATCGACCCCGCCGTGCTGGTCGACCTGGTCGCGACGCTGTCCGAGCCGGCCGCTTCCTGACATTCACGCGACGCTTTCAACCCGGGACCGGGCATGACTCTCGACATCACTCAGTTCTACCAGACATTTTTCGACGAAGCGGACGAGCTGCTCGCGCAGATGGAGCAGTTGCTGCTGAACCTCGACGTCGGTTCGCCCGACCCCGAGGATCTGGCCGCGATATTCCGCGCCGCGCATTCGATCAAGGGCGGTGCGGCGACGTTCGGCTTTTCCGCGCTGACCGACACGACGCACATCCTCGAATCGCTGCTCGACCGCGCACGCAACCATGAGCTGACGCTGACCAAGGAAATGGTCGACGCGTTCCTGGAGACCAAGGACGTGCTGTCCGACCAGCTCGTCGACTACCGCGCGAGCGCCGAACCGGACGCGGCCGCCGCCGCGACGATCTGCGCGAAGCTCGAACGGCTGAAGGCCGAGAGCGGCGCGGGTGCGCCGGCAGCTGCCGAGGCCGAGCCCGCGGCGCCGGTCGCCGCTGCCGTCGCACCGGCTGCGCCGGCCGCCAGCGACGATCGCGTGCCCGACCACGTGATCGAGCAGGCCGTCGCGGCTGCCCATCCGACGGCCGACGCCGGTGCGGACGAAGGCGGCCCGCACCTGAAGATCACGCTCGTGGGCGTCGATGCGAAGGATCGCGAACTGCTCACCGAAGAACTCGGCAACCTCGGCCGGATCGTCGGCCGCGAGGAAGTGGGCGCCGACCTGACGCTGTGGGTCGAATCGGACGTGCCGTCCGACGACATCGTCGCCGTGTGCTGCTTCGTGATCGACGAAAGCCAGATCCGCGTCGGGCACGGCACGGCGCCGGCCGCACCCGCTGCCGCGCAGGACGCCGCGGCGCCGGCAGCAGAACCGGCCGCCGCCGCGCAACCGGTGCGCGCCGAGGTATTCGCGCCGCAGGCCGCGGCACCGCAACCGGCTGCACCGGCACCGGCCGCACCCGCGCCCGCCGCGCCGGCCGCCGCCGCGCAAGCGCAGCAGCCGGCCCAGCCGGCGCACGCCGACCACGCGCCGCAGGCCGCCGCGCATCACGACGACAAGCGCGCCCGCCCGGCCGCCGCGGCGGCATCGGGCGCCGAAGGCAGCTCGATCCGCGTCGGCGTCGAGAAGGTCGACCAGCTGATCAACCTGGTCGGCGAGCTCGTGATCACGCAGGCGATGCTGGCGGAAACCGCGAGCGCGTTCGATCCGGCGCTGCACGACCGCCTGTTCAACGGGATGGCGCAGCTCGAGCGCAACGCGCGCGACCTGCAGGAAGCGGTGATGTCGATCCGCATGATGCCGATGGACTACGTGTTCAGCCGCTTCCCGCGCCTCGTGCGCGACCTCGCCGGCAAGCTCGGCAAGCAGGTCGAGCTGGTCACGTTCGGCCAGGCGACCGAGCTCGACAAGAGCCTGATCGAACGCATCATCGATCCGCTGACCCACCTCGTGCGCAACAGCCTCGACCACGGGATCGAGACGGTCGACAAGCGCGTGGCCGCCGGCAAGGACGCGGTCGGCCAGCTGGTGCTGTCGGCCGCGCATCACGGCGGCAACATCGTGATCGAGGTGAGCGACGACGGCGCGGGCCTGAACCGCGAGCGCATCCTCGCGAAGGCCGCGAAACAGGGCATGCAGGTGTCCGACAACATCAGCGACGACGAAGTCTGGCAGCTGATCTTCGCGCCGGGCTTCTCGACCGCCGAGACGGTGACCGACGTGTCGGGCCGCGGCGTCGGGATGGACGTCGTGAAGCGCAACATCCAGTCGATGGGCGGCCACGTGGAAATCACGTCGGTGGCCGGCCGCGGCACGACCACGCGGATCGTGCTGCCGCTCACGCTCGCGATTCTCGACGGGATGTCGGTGAAGGTCGGCAACGAGATCTTCATCCTGCCGCTGAACTTCGTGATGGAGTCGCTGCAGCCGTCGAACGACGACATCTACACGGTCGGCAACGGCGAGCGCGTGGTGCGCGTGCGCGGCGAATACCTGCCGCTGGTCGCGCTGCACGAGGTGTTCTCGGTCGACGATGCGCGCACCGACCCGACGCAGGGGATCGTCACGATCATGGAAACCGAGGGGCGCCGCTTCGCGATGCTGATCGACGAGCTGGTCGGCCAGCAGCAGGTGGTCGTGAAGAACCTCGAAACCAATTACCGCAAGGTGCACGGCATCTCGGCAGCGACCATCCTCGGCGACGGCAGCGTCGCGCTGATCGTCGACGTCGCGGCGCTGAACCGCGAAACCCGTGCGACGCACGGCGCCCGAGCCGGCGCCGAGCTCGCGATGTTCTGATGTCACTCGCCATTCAACCGATTGGGGGCAAACGTGTCTGCTGAAGTCCAAATGATCAATCCGGCCGCGGCGAACGCGGCAACGAGCCGCCGCGATGCAGAACAAGGCGACGCGACGGGCCAGGAGTTTCTCGTCTTCACGCTCGGCGACGAGGAATACGGGATCGACATCCTGAAGGTGCAGGAAATCCGCGGCTACGACAGCGTCACGCGCATCGCGAACGCGCCGGAGTTCATCAAGGGCGTGATCAACCTGCGCGGGATCATCGTGCCGATCGTCGACATGCGGATCAAGTTCCATCTCGGCCGCGTCGAGTACGACCACCAGACCGTCGTGATCATCCTGAACGTGTCGAACCGCGTGGTCGGGATGGTGGTCGACGGCGTGTCGGACGTGCTGACGCTGCAGACGGACCAGATCATGCCGGCGCCGGAATTCGGCGCGACGCTGACGACCGAGTACCTGACGGGCCTCGGCACGGTCGACGGCCGGATGCTGATCCTGATGGACATCGAGAAGCTGATGTCGAGCCGTGAAATGGCGCTGATCGAGACGCTCGGCGGTTAAGCGCGCCGCGCGCGCAGGAATTTCGGGAGAATCTGCAATGTTGCATAACTGGTCGATCCGCACGACGCTTACGGCGATCGGACTCATCCTCGTGGCGCTGGCCGCCGCCGTCGGCGGGCTCGGCCTCTACGCGCTCAATCACGCGAGCCGCTCGCTCGACGAGATCGCGCACGTCGACCTGCCGGCGATCCACGCGCTCGACGACACGGCCGCGCAGTTGCTGCGCTCGCGCGTGGCGCTCGATCGCTTCCGTACGCTGACCGAAGCCGGCAACGGGGCCGACGCCACGAAGGTGCTCGATCGCGCGCAGGAGCTGTTCGCGAAGTCGAACCAGAACTGGCAGGCGTTCCAGTCGCTGCCGAAGCTCGGCGTCGAGCAGGCGCTCCTCGACGAGCTTTCCACACGCTACTCGACGATCGTGAAGGAAGGCGTCGAGCCCGAATTCGCGGCGGCGCGCGCGGGCGACATGGCGGCGTACCACGCGGTAGCCGACACGAAGATCAGCCCGATGTTCATCGCGTTCGACCAGACGGCGGCGGCCGTGATCGCCGCACTGCAGAAGCGCGCGGAAGATCGCCAGGCCGCGACGCAGTCGCAGATCTCGCTGATGATCGGCCTGATCGCGGCCGGCATCGCGATCGCGTTCGTCGTCGTGATCGCGATCCGCTTTGCATTGCGCGGCCTGATCGTGCAGCCGCTCGAGGACGCGATCGCGCACTTCGAGCGCATCGCCGGCGGCGACCTCACGCAGCCGGTGAACGTGTTCAGCACCAACGAGATCGGCCGCCTGTTCGGCGGCATCAAGCGGATGCAGGACGCGGTCACGACGATGGTGCAGGCCGTGCATCGTGGCACCGAGTCGATCGACGTCGGCGCGCGCGAGATCTCGACCGGCAACACCGACCTGTCGCAGCGCACCGAGGAGCAGGCCGCGTCGCTGCAGGAAACCGCGTCGAGCATGGAGCAGCTGACGGGCACCGTGCGGCAGAACGCGGAGAACGCGCGGCAGGCCAGCCAGCTCGCGGTGAACGCATCGGACATCGCGACGCAGGGCGGCGAAGTGGTCGGCCAGGTCGTGTCGACGATGCAGGACATCGCGGCGAGCTCGGGCAAGGTCGTCGACATCATCGGCACGATCGAAGGCATTGCGTTCCAGACCAACATCCTCGCGCTGAACGCGGCGGTCGAAGCCGCGCGTGCCGGCGAACAGGGCCGCGGCTTCGCGGTGGTCGCGGGCGAGGTGCGCTCGCTCGCGCAGCGCAGCGCGAGCGCCGCGAAGGAAATCAAGCAGCTGATCGGCGATTCGGCCGAGAAGGTCGAAAGCGGGTCGGCGCTCGTGTCGCGCGCCGGCTCGACGATGGACGAGATCGTGCAGGCCGTGCGCCGCGTGACCGACATCATGGGCGAGATCAGCGCCGCGTCGGACGAGCAGTCGACCGGCATCGAGCAGGTCAACCGCGCGGTCGGCCAGATGGATTCGGTCACGCAGCAGAACGCGGCGCTCGTCGAGCAGGCGGCGGCCGCGGCCGCGTCGCTCGAGGAGCAGACGCGCCAGATGAAGGCGATCGTGTCGGGCTGGCGCGTGGCGGGCGGCATCGTGCTCGCGCCGTCGCGCGGTGTCGCGCGACCGGTCGCGCATGAACCGGCGGCCGGGCCCGCGCTGACGTCCGAGCCGCGTTTCGACGCGGCGCCGGTCGCCGCGCTGCCGGCTCCGCAAGCCAACGCCCAACCGGCACGGCGCGCCGCGCCGGCGCCGCGTGCTGCCGGTGCCGCTGCAGCTGCGTCGGGCGCAGGCCATGAACCGAAGCGTGCGGCCGATACGGGCGCACACGCGCAGAAGGATGCACCGGCTTCGCGCGGCACGGCTGCGGGCGGCTACGGGCCGCGTCTCGCGAAAACCGCCGCGCCGGCCGACAAGCCGGCCGCGAAGCCCGCGCTCGTGCGCCCGGCGCTGAACGGCGAAAAGCCGGCGCCGGCCACGGCCGGCACGTCCGATGACGATTGGGAGACCTTCTAAACCATGCCGCACGCGCGCGCGCCGTTTCGACCCGATGTACCGGATGCCTCGCCTCGCGCGGGCGAGCCGGGGCGCGACTTCGCGTTCACCAGCGCGGATTTCGCACGCATTCGCGCGCTGATCCATCAACGCGCGGGGATCTCGCTGTCCGAGCACAAGCGCGACATGGCGTACAGCCGTCTCGCGCGCCGCTTGCGGGCACGCGGCCTCGACACGTTTCGCGACTACCTCGACCTGCTCGAGCAGGAAGACGATCCGCTCGAGTGGGAAGCGTTCACCAATTCGCTGACGACGAACCTGACCGCGTTCTTCCGCGAGTCGCACCATTTCCCGATCCTGTCGGAGTTCGTGAAGGGGCGGCCGGCACCGGTATCGGTCTGGTGCTCGGCGGCGTCGACCGGCGAGGAGCCTTACTCGATCGCGATCACGCTGATCGAGGCGCTCGGCGAATCGGCCGCGCGCGGCGCGTCGATTCTCGCGACCGACCTCGACACGCAGGTGCTCGCGAAGGCGGAGGCCGGCATCTACACGTACGACCAGGTCAAGCACCTGGCGCCGGAGCGGCTGAAGCGCTTCTTCCTGAAGGGCACGGGCGCGCAGGCCGGCCGCGTGAAGGTGCGTCCCGAGCTGCGCGCGATGATCCGCTTCGAGCAGTTGAACCTGACCGATGCGGATTACGGCATCGCGAAGCCGTTCGACGCGATCTTCTGCCGCAACGTGATGATCTATTTCGACAAGCCGACGCAGGGGCAGGTGCTGTCGCGCTTCGAGCCGCTCGTGAAGCCGGGCGGGCTGCTGTTCGCCGGTCATTCCGAAAACTTCACGTACGTCACGCAGGCGTTCCGGCTGCGCGGGCAGACGGTGTACGAACTGACCCGCGACGCCGCACAGGGCGCGCGGCCGCGGGGCGCGCAGGCGCCTGCGATGCTGTCCGCCGCGCATGCGCGTGCCGCATCAGCTCCTGGAGTGCGCGGATGAGCGCCCTGCCGATCGCCACCAATCGCTACTTCGACAACCACTTCGGCCGTCCCGGCGTGAAGTTGCTGCCGAACGAGTTCTACACGACGTCCGAGGACATGGTGCTGATGACCGTGCTCGGCTCGTGCGTCGCCGCGTGCCTGCACGACCCGTACGCGGGCATCGGCGGGATGAACCACTTCATGCTGCCCGACGACGGCGCCGATCCGGGCGCGGCCGCGTCGGAATCGATGCGCTACGGCGCGTATGCGATGGAAGTGCTGATCAACGAGATGATCAAGGCCGGCGGGCGCCGCGAACGCTTCGAGGCGAAGGTGTTCGGGGGCGCCGCCGTGCTGGCCGGGATGACCACGATCAACATCGGCGACCGCAACGCGGATTTCGTGCGCCGCTACCTGGCGCTCGAGCGCATCCGCATTACAGCGGAAGACCTGCAGGGCGTGCACCCGCGCAAGGTCGCGTTCATGGCGGCCACGGGGCGCGCGGCGGTGAAGAAGCTGCGGCTGCAGGTGCCGGGCGTCACCGAACGCGAAGCCGCGCTCGCCCGCGAGGCCGATCGCGCCCGCACCGCACGGCCGCGTCCGCAGGTCGAGCTGTTCGCGGCGAAGCGTCCGGCGCCGCCGCAGCCGGCGCGGCCGCGCATCGAGCTGTTCGGCGCGCGCAGCGCGGCGCCGGCCGGCGGCGTGCGGGCGGCGAACCTATCAAGAAAGCAGGAGGCATGACCGCAGTGCAGAAGATCAAAGTTTTGTGCGTCGACGATTCGGCGCTGATCCGCAGCCTGATGACCGAGATCATCAATAGCCAGCCCGACATGACGGTGTGCGCGACCGCGCCCGATCCGCTCGTCGCGCGCGAGCTCATCAAGCAGCACAACCCCGACGTGCTCACGCTCGACGTCGAAATGCCGCGCATGGACGGGCTCGACTTCCTCGAGAAGCTGATGCGCCTGCGGCCGATGCCGGTCGTGATGGTGTCGTCGCTGACCGAGCGCGGCTCGGAAATCACGCTGCGCGCGCTCGAACTCGGCGCGGTCGATTTCGTCACGAAGCCGCGCGTCGGGATTCGCGACGGGATGCTCGACTACGCGGAAAAGCTCGCCGACAAGATCCGCGCGGCGTCGCGGGCGCGCGTGCGCCAGGCGCCGCAGCCGCAGGCCGCCGCGCGCACGGCGGACAGCCACTCGGCCGCGCCGATGATCAACAACCCGCTCGTCAGTACCGAGAAGCTGATCATCATCGGCGCGTCGACGGGCGGCACCGAGGCGATCCGCGAAGTGCTGACGCCGCTGCCGCCGGATGCGCCGGCCGTGCTGATCGCGCAACACATGCCGCCGGGCTTCACGAAGTCGTTCGCGCAACGGCTGAACGGCCTGTGCCGGATCGCGGTGAAGGAAGCCGAGCACGGCGAGCGCGTGCTGCCGGGCCACGCGTATATTGCGCCGGGCCACGCGCACCTGTTGCTTGCGAGAAGCGGGGCGAACTATATTGCGCAACTGTCGGACGAGCCGCCGGTGAACCGGCACCGCCCGTCGGTCGACGTGCTGTTCCGCTCGGCGGCGACGCACGCGGGCAAGAACGCGCTCGGGGTGATCCTGACCGGGATGGGCCGCGACGGCGCGGCCGGCCTGCTGGAAATGAAACGCGCGGGCGCTCACACGTTCGCGCAGGATGAAGCAAGCTGCATCGTGTTCGGGATGCCGCGCGAGGCGATCGCGCTCGGCGGCGCGGACGAGATCGTGCCGCTCGCCGAGATGAGCCGTCGCGTGATGGCGCGCCTGGCGACGATGGGCGACCGCGTGCAGCGCGTTTGAATGGAATGTCACGGGGCGCGTGCCACGATACGCGTCCCGACGGAAACGAATCTGGAAAGGAACGACGATGGACAAGAGCATGAAAATCCTGGTGGTGGACGATTTCCCGACGATGCGCCGGATCGTCCGCAACCTGCTCAAGGAACTGGGCTACTCGAACGTCGACGAGGCCGAGGACGGCGCGGCCGGCCTCGCGCGGCTGCGCGGCGGCGGTTTCGACTTCGTGATCTCCGACTGGAACATGCCGAACCTCGACGGTCTCGCGATGCTCAAGGAAATCCGCGCGGACGCGACGCTCACGCACCTGCCGGTGCTGATGGTCACGGCCGAGTCGAAGAAGGAGAACATCATCGCGGCCGCGCAGGCCGGCGCGAGCGGCTACGTCGTGAAACCGTTCACGGCCGCGACGCTCGACGAGAAGCTGAACAAGATTATCGACAAGATGGCGAAGACCGGGAGCTGACGTGAACGAGCCGATCCATGCCGCGCTGACCGGCGCCGGGTTCAGCGCCGACGGCCACGCCGAAGGCGCCGATTTCGCGAGCGACCGCATCCTCGCGCGCATCGGCCATGTCACGCGCACGCTGCGCGATTCGATGCGCGAGCTCGGGCTCGACAAGCATGTCGAGCGGGCGGCCGAAGCCGTGCCCGATGCGCGCGACCGGCTGCGCTACGTCGCCACGATGACCGAGCAGGCCGCCGTGCGCGTGCTGAATGCGATCGAGGTCGCGAAGCCGATGCAGGAGCGCATCCAGAACGAGGCCGAGGCGCTCGACGCGCGCTGGGCGCAGTGGTATGCGGCGCCGATCGAGCACGCGGAAGTGCGCGAGCTGATGGACGATACGCGCACGTTCCTGCGTACGCTGCCCGAATCGGCTTCGGCCACCAGCGCGCAACTGCTCGAGATCATGCTCGCGCAGGATTTCCAGGACCTGACCGGGCAGGTGATCAAGAAGATCATGGACATGGTCTACCTGATCGAGCAGCAGCTTCTCACGGTGCTCGTCGAGAACATCGCGCCCGAGCGGCGCGAGCAGTTCGCGGCCACCGCGGCCGCGCTCGCGGCCGAGCAGATCAGCTCGACCGGCAGCCCCGAGTCGCTGCTGAACGGCCCGCAGATCGCGCCGGAAGGCAAGACCGACGTGGTCCAGGACCAGGGGCAGGTGGACGACCTGCTCGCCAGCCTGGGCTTCTGACCCTGCCGCAGGCATCGGTGCGCCGCCTGTCGCGGCGGCGCCGATGCCCGCGCCACATCGTCCCCCGCACTGCTTCACCGCGCACGCGATTCCCGCGTGGCGCCGGGTCATCCGTCGTCAAATTGACACTTCGACACACTCAGCAGGCATACTACGCGTCAGCAGCAACGTAGCGTCATTCGTACGATTTCATATGTTGGCAGGTGGCGCGGGCGCGATGGCCGCACCGCCGGCAACAAAGCCAGTCCCTTGGGGGGGAACGTGAAGCTGAAACGCTTGGGCTGGGCCGTCGCGCACGCGACGGCTGCAATGGGTGTGCTGTGGAGTGTCCACGCATATGCTGAACTGGGCGGCGCGCCGATGTCGCCGCCGGCGGACGATCAGGCCGCAACCGTACGCGCCTTGCAGCGCGCGATGCGTTCGGCAGACGGCATGCAGACGAGCACGGCCGCTTATACCGTCCGCGAGATCACGCTCGGATCGGGCACCGTCATCCACGAATACACGTCGGCCGCCGGCAGCGTGTTCGGCCTCGCGTGGCAAGGGCCGACGATGCCGGATCTCGCGTCGCTGCTCGGCAGCTATTTCCCGCAGTACACCGCAGGCGTCCAGGCGGCGCACAAGGCGCGCGGCTGGCGCGCGCCCGTATCCGTCGACACGAGCGGCCTCGTGATCCGGACAGGCGGCCACATGGGCGCCTTCTCGGGCCAGGCGTGGCTGCCGGCGGCGCTGCCTGCCGGCCTGACCGGCACCGACATCCAGTGACAGCGGGAGAGCGATCTTGAGAATTCCTCGTACATTCAAGCGCTGGCTCGGCGTGCTGGGCCTCGCGGCGGCGACGGCCGTCCTCGTGACGGCATGCGGCGGCGGTGACGGCGGCGGCGGCAGCTCGGGCAACAACGGCAACAACGGTAACGGCGGCTCGGACGGCAATTCCGGGAACACGGCCGTCATCACCGTCAACGCCGGTGTCGCGAACGTGATCAACATCCCGACCGTCAGCCTCAAGGTCTGCGTGCCGGGCACGTCGAACTGCCAGATCGTCAACAACGTGCTCGTCGATACCGCGTCCTACGGGCTGCGGCTCGTCGGCAGCGCGGTGTCGGGCGTGCTCGGCAGCCTCCCGCAGGTGACGAGCGGCGGCGCGCCGGTCGCCGAATGCGGCAAGTTCGTGTCGAGCTACACGTGGGGCTCGGTGCGCACTGTCGACCTGTCGATCGGCAGCGAGCAGGCCGCTTCGCTGCCCGTGCAGATCATCGGCGACCTCGGCACGACGAACGTGCCGAGCTCGTGCACGAACGGAGGCACGTCGGCCAACTCGGCGAGCGCGCTCGGCGCGAACGGGATCCTCGGCATCGGGCCGGCGCCGGTCGACTGCGGCACGACCTGCGCGACGTCGACGTCGACGAACAACAACTATTACGCATGCCCGAACGGCAACAACGCGAACTGCACGGTCGCGCTCGTGCCGGTGGCGCAGCAGGTGGCGAACCCGGTGCATCGCTTCGCCGACAGCAGCGGGGTGAGCGTGACGATGCCGAGCATCTCGAACAACGGACAGGCGAGTGCGACCGGGACGCTGACGTTCGGCCTCCCCGACCTGACCGGGAAGACGGTGATGACGTCGACCACGACGGGCGACGTCAGCGCGACGTTCCAGGGGCGCAACGTGACCGCTTTCTTCGATACGGGTTCGAACGCGTACTTCTTCAACGATACGTCGGGCACGTTGCCGACCTGCCCGAAGAACACGCAGTTCTACTGCCCGTCGTCGACGACCAGCAATTCGGCGACGCTGACCGGCCAGAACGGCGTGAGCGGCACGGTGACGATGCCCGTCGCGAACGCGGATTCGCTGTTCTCGAACTCGTCGACGTTCGCGTTCAACGACATCGCGGGCCCGTTCGGTTCGTCCAATTGGCTCGATATCGGCATGCCGCACTTCTACGGCAAGACGATCTACTTCGGGATGGACAAGACCGCGAGCGGCGGCGCGGCGCCTTTCGTCGCGTTCTGACGCGGCGCGGCGGGATGCGGGAACAAGGGGGCGAGCGATCGCCCCCTTTTTTTATGCGCCGGCCGTGCACGGCACGACGGGGCCGACCGGCGGCCCGCCGCGCGCGGGCATAGCGCCTACGATGTAATACCGGCACCCATGCCGGCACGACATCGAGGAGGCAGCGCCATGAAGCCGCGCATACAACGCATCACGCCGTTCCTGTGGTTCGACCGCGACGCCGAGGCGGCCGCCGGTTTCTACGTATCGGTGTTCGACAACGCGCGCATCGTGCACGTCGCGCGCTACGGCAAGGCCGGCGCGCACGCGTCCGGCAGCGCGGAGGGCGCGGTGATGACCGTCGCGTTCGAGCTCGACGGGCAGGCGTTCGTCGCGCTGAACGGCGGCCCCGTGTTCCAGATCACGCCGGCCGTGTCGTTCGTCGTCAATTGCCGGGACCAGGACGAAATCGACCGCTACTGGGCGCGCCTGTCGGAAGGCGGCGACGAGCGTGCGCAGCAGTGCGGCTGGCTGCGCGACCGTTTCGGTGTGTCGTGGCAGGTCGTGCCGGTGCAGATGAGCGAGCTGATGACGGGCGATCCGGCGCGCGCGGAGCGCGTGATGGCGCAGGTGATGACGATGAAGAAGCTCGATCTCGACGCGCTGCAGCGGGCGGCGGCGGGATAGGGGGAGCCCGTTGCAGGCGTGAACCGGCGAACCGGCGCCAGGGGCCGCGCAAGCCCGTGAGCGGCCGGAACGGGCGCTAGCCCGGTGGCCGGCCGTCGCGCATCAGGCGCGTGTGGTCGAGGAAACGGTGGCCGGGCCCGTACGCGGTGCTTTCGATCCGGACGGCGTCGGCTGGCGCGACCGGGCGCCCGGCGGCATCGACCGACATCGATTCGATCTCGACGACCGGCACGCACGAGGCCGCGCGAGCGTGTTCCGCCGGCTCGCCGCGCGTGTCGACGCAGCGGAAGGCGAAGCTCGCGGGGAAATCCTGCGCGTACAGGGTTTGCGTCGATCCGTTCCACGCATGGTGCAGTGCGATCGTGCCGGGGTGCGGCGCGTCAGGCGCCTGTGCGCCGGGCGGCAGGGACGGCGTGCCCGCGCAGCCGGCGGTCAGCGCGCAGGCAAGCGACAGCAACGGCGCGAGCGGATGACGAAGCATGGTGCGGTTCGACCGGAATCGGCAAGTCATGGCGAAGCGTAGCGCGCTTTGCACGCCCGCGTAATGCCGGCCGGTTAATCCAATGCGGCACACGGGATGCCGATTATCGATCGCACTCGATTTCATCCGGATGTAATCAAATGCCGGATTATCGGGGGCTGTCGTTTCTGTCAGGTCTTCAAGATTATTAAAATGACGCGGCATGCAAGCCGATGGCGCCGCATTCCGCTGTTGCCGCCATTTCCACGCCATTCCAGCGTGGCGCGGGCCCGCGAGACGGCCGGTGCGCGCACTACCCGGTATGCGAAAAGGGATGGAGTCCGGCGACATTCAAACATATAATGCCGGCGTTGTTTCCGGGGTCGTCTATATAAAACATGAGGGTAATAAAATGAATTTTTCCGAAGCCGTTCGTTCCGCACTCAATAAATACGCGACATTCGAAGGCCGTGCGCGTCGTGCCGAATACTGGTATTTCGCGCTGCTGACCTGCGTGCTGTCGATCGCCGCGCAGGTCATCGGCGCGGCCGGCCGCGACGCTGGCCTGATCACGCTGCTGCTGCTCGCCGTGATCGCTCTGGTTTCGCTGGCGCTGATCATTCCGAGCATCGCGGTCAGCGTGCGGCGGCTGCACGATACGGGCCGCTCGGGCTGGTTTCTGCTGCTCGCGCTGATCCCGATCGTCGGCGGCATCCTGCTGCTCGTGTGGATGTGCTCGCGCGGCACCGAAGGTCCGAACCGCTTCGGCGCGGACCCGATCGTGGCGGCCTGACCGACGCCTGCCCCGACGCGCGACGCCGCTGCGTCGGGGCCCGATCTCGCGCCGCATCCGCTGCGTCGCTTCACTGCTTCAGCGTTTCCTCGCCGCTTCTTCACCGCTTCTTCGCCTTTTCCCCGCTTCACGTCGTCGTCGCTCCGTCCGGCGCCGGCCCCCGCGTGTCGCGCCGATTCGCACCGATCGGCACGTTTTTCCGCCGCGCCGTACACCGTTCCGTCCCCCGTCCGGCCCCGTTCGCGCCGGCTCTCCCGATTCCCCGAAATACCCCCCTTTCCCGGCTTTGCTCGACCGATCGGCGTTTGACGCCTCCATGAATAATCGGTGTCACTGGAAAGCGGCATTCCGCCGTACCCGACTGGAGGCCCCGTGGCAGACGAGAGCGATCTCGACAAGACCGAAGCCGCCACTCCCAGGCGCCTCGAGAAGGCGCGTGAGGAGGGGCAGGTCGCGCGTTCGCGCGAGCTGGCTTCGTTCGCGCTGCTCGCGGCCGGGTTCTACGGCGCGTGGCTGCTCGCGGGCCCGACGGGTGGGCATCTGCAGGCGATGCTGCGCGGCGCGTTCACGTTCGATCGCGCGATCGCCTTCGACACGAACCGGATGCTGTCGGCGGCCGGCAGCGCGAGCCTCGAAGGCTTCGCCGCGCTGTTGCCGATCCTCGCGCTCACCGGCGTCGCCGCGCTGCTCGCGCCGATGGCGCTCGGCGGCTGGCTGATCTCGTCGAAGACGTTCGAGCTGAAGTTCGACCGCCTGAACCCGATCTCGGGCCTCGGCCGGATTTTCTCGATCCAGGGGCCGATCCAGCTCGGGATGTCGTTCGCGAAGACGCTGGTCGTCGGCGGGATCGGCGGCATCGCGATCTGGCGCAGCAAGGACGAGCTGCTTGCTCTCGCGACGCAGCCGCTCCGCGTGGCGGTGCCCGACGCGATGCACCTCATCGCCGTGTGTTGCGGCACGACGGTTGCCGGGATGCTGGTGGTTGCCGCCCTCGATGTGCCTTACCAAATCTGGCAGTACAACAAGAAGTTGCGCATGACGAAGGAAGAAGTGAAGCGCGAGCATCGCGAGAACGAAGGCGATCCGCACGTGAAGGGGCGGATCCGCCAGCAGCAGCGTGCGATCGCGCGCCGCCGGATGATGGCGGCCGTGCCGAAGGCCGACGTGGTCGTGACGAACCCGACGCACTTCGCCGTCGCGCTGCAATACACGGACGGCGAGATGCGCGCGCCGAAGGTCGTCGCGAAAGGTGTGAACCTCGTCGCCGCGCGCATCCGCGAACTCGCGGCCGAACACAACGTGCCGCTGCTCGAAGCGCCGCCGCTCGCGCGTGCGCTGTATCACAACGTCGAACTCGAACGCGAGATTCCCGGCTCGCTGTACTCGGCCGTCGCCGAAGTGCTCGCGTGGGTCTACCAGCTCAAGCGCTTCCGTTCGGAAGGCGGCGCGTTCCCGGCGATGCCGGTCGATCTGGAAGTGCCGGCCGAGCTCGACAAGGGCGCGTCGGTGTCCGCCGAAGACGAGCGCGAAGAACAGGAAGACACGCTCGGCAAGGGAGGCACGGCATGAGCACCCCGACCGGCCTGTTCGCGAAGCGTCCGAACGTGCTCGCGGGTACCAACCTGCGCGCGCTCGCGGGCCCGATCCTCATCTGCATGATCCTGGGGATGATGATCCTGCCGCTGCCGCCGATGCTGCTGGATCTGCTGTTCACGTTCAACATCGCGCTGTCCGTGATGGTGCTGCTCGTCAGCATGTACACGATGAAGCCGCTCGACTTCGCGGCGTTCCCGAGCGTGCTGCTGTTCTCGACGCTGTTGCGCCTGTCGCTGAACGTCGCATCGACGCGCGTCGTGCTGCTCGAAGGCCACACGGGCCCGGACGCGGCCGGCCAGGTGATCGAGGCGTTCGGCCACTTCCTGGTCGGCGGCAACTTCGCGGTCGGCATCGTCGTGTTCGTGATCCTGATGATCATCAACTTCATGGTGATCACGAAGGGCGCGGGGCGGATCGCCGAAGTGTCCGCGCGCTTCACGCTCGACGCGATGCCCGGCAAGCAGATGGCGATCGACGCCGACCTGAACGCGGGCCTCATCAACGAAGAGCAGGCGCGCAAGCGCCGCCTGGCCGTGTCGCAGGAAGCCGAGTTCTACGGGTCGATGGACGGCGCGTCGAAGTTCGTGCGCGGCGACGCGATCGCCGGCCTGATCATCATGGCGATCAACGTGATCGGCGGGCTGATCGTCGGGATGGTCCAGCACGACATGTCGTTTGCCGCGGCCGGCACCAACTACACGCTGCTGACCATCGGCGACGGCCTCGTCGCGCAGATCCCGTCGCTGGTGATCTCGACCGCGGCCGGCGTGATCGTGTCGCGCGTCGCGACCGACGAGGACATCGGCACGCAGATCACCGGCCAGCTGTTCACGAACCCGCGCGTGCTGAACATCACCGGCGCGATCATCGTGCTGATGGGGCTGATCCCGGGCATGCCGCACTTCGCGTTCCTCGCACTCGGCGGCGGCGCGATCTGGCTGGCCCGCACGCAGACCAAGCGCGCAGCGGCCCGCAAGGCGGCCGGCGACCTGACCGACATCGCGCCGCCCGCGGTGCTGCCGTCGGACAGCCACGAGGCGACCTGGGACGACGTGCAGCTGATCGACCCGCTCGGGCTGGAAGTGGGCTACCGCCTGATCCCGCTCGTCGACAAGAACAGCGACGGCGAACTGCTCAAGCGCATCAAGAGCATCCGCAAGAAATTCGCGCAGGAAATCGGCTTCCTGCCGCCGGTGATCCATATCCGCGACAACCTCGAGCTGCGGCCGAACGCGTACCGGATCGCGCTGAAGGGCGTCGAGATCGGCGTCGGCGAAGTGTTCCCGGGCCAGTGGCTCGCGATCAACCCGGGCCAGGTGACGGCTGCGCTGCCGGGCGCCGTCACGCAGGATCCCGCGTTCGGGCTGCCGGCCGTGTGGATCGACGTCGCGATGCGCGAACAGGCGCAGGTGTACGGCTATACGGTGGTCGACGCGAGCACGGTCGTCGCGACGCACCTGAACCATCTGGTCGTCCAGCACGCGGCCGAGTTGCTCGGCCGCCAGGAGGTGCAGTCGCTCGTCGAGCACACCGGCAAGGACGCGCCGTCGCTCGTCGAGGACCTCGTGCCGAAGACGATTTCGCTGACGACGCTGCAGAAAGTGCTGCAGAACCTGCTCGAGGAAGGCGTGCCGATCCGCGACATGCGCACGATCCTCGAAGCCGTGTCCGAACATGCGGGCCGCGGCGATGCGTTCGAGATCACGGCCGCGGTGCGGCTGTCGCTCGGCCGCGCGATCACGCAGCAGTGGTATCCGGGTGCCGGCGAGATGCAGGTGATGGGCCTCGACTCGAATCTCGAGCGCGTGCTGTCGCAGGCGCTCGCCACCGGCGCGAACCCGGGCCTCGAACCCGGCCTCGCGCACAACCTTCTGACCGGCACGCAACAGGCGATGCTGCGTCAACAGAATCTCGGGCTGCCGCCCGTGCTGCTGGTGCAGCACGCGCTGCGCGCGATGCTCGCGCGTTTCCTGCGCCGCAGCCTGCCGCAATTGAAAGTGCTGTCGTATGCCGAAGTGCCGGACACACGCACGATCAAAGTCGTTAACGTCATCGGGGGTTCCGCTTGAACATTCGCAAATTCACCGGCGCAACGAGCCGCGACGCACTTCGTCTCGTGCGCGAGGCGCTCGGCGCCGACGCGGTCGTGCTGTCGAACCGCACGCTCGATGACGGCAGCGTGGAAATCGTCGCCCTGGCGGATTCGGACCTGGCCGCCGTGACGCCGCCGGCCGCGGCGCGCCCGCGCATCGCTGCGTCGCGCATGCCGGAATCGGTGCCGGCTGCCGCCGTGCCGGGCATCGTGTCGCGCCCGGGCGCGGCGCTGGGCCGCCCGACGGTCAATCCGTATGCAGCAGGCGAAGGCGGGCTGCCGGATGTGTTCTCGTCGGTGTTCGGCGCAAGCGCCGACGCGGACGAGGCGACGGCGCAACCTTCGGCGATCGATGACGAAGCGCCGGCCGCGGCAGCGCCGTCTTCCGCCGCTCCCGCTCCGGCCGCCGCCTCCGAACCCGCGCCGTGGCTCGTCGAGCACGCGAAGCGCCTGACGCAGCAGCGCGACGCGCTGATAGCGCGTGCGCAGGCGACGCCAGCCGCGCCGCAAGCGAGCGCGCCTGCCCCGCAGGCCGCCGCGAGCGCGACGCCGCCCAACTGGGCACGCGACATCGTGCGCGACGCCGAACGCCGGATGCCGGCCGCCGCCACCCGTGCGCCCGACACGAACCCGAGCGCCGCGCATGCCGCGAAGGCGGCCGAGCGCACGCGCCTGTCCGCCGACGCGGCCGCCGCGGTGGCCGACGCCGTGAAGTCGCGCATCGAGCGGATCGTCAACGATACGGTGATGCAGGAGCTCGGCGAACTGCGCGGGATGATGGCGGAGCAGTTCGACAGCCTGATGTGGCACGACCGCCAGCGTCGCAGCGCCGTGCACGGCGCGCTGACGAAGCACCTGTTCGCGGCCGGTTTCTCCGCGCAGCTCGTGCGGATGCTGGTCGACAACATGCCGGCCGGCGACGGCGCGCAGACCTTCGAACAGGCCGCCGAATGGGCGCAGTCGGTGCTCGCGTCGAACCTGCCGGTGCTCGACAGCGAAGATGCGCTGATGGAGCGCGGCGGCGTGTTCGCGCTGATGGGGCCGACGGGCGTCGGCAAGACGACCACCACCGCGAAGCTGGCCGCACGCTGCGTGATGCGCTTCGGCGCGAGCAAGGTCGCGCTGCTGACCACCGACAGCTACCGGATCGGTGGCCACGAGCAACTGCGCATCTTCGGCAAGATCCTCGGCGTGCCGGTGCACGCGGTGAAGGATGCGGGCGACCTCGCGCTCGCGCTGTCCGAGCTGCGCAACAAGCACATCGTGCTGATCGACACGATCGGCATGAGCCAGCGCGACCGCGCGGTATCCGACCAGATCGCGATGCTGCACGGCGCGAACGCGCCGGTGCAGCGCCTGCTGCTGCTCAACGCGACGAGCCACGGCGACACGCTCAACGAAGTCGTGCAGGCGTACCGCAGCGCGGGCGAGCATCCGGACCTGGCCGGCTGCATCCTCACGAAGCTCGACGAGGCGACCCACCTCGGCGGCGTGCTCGACACGGTGATCCGCTACAAGCTGCCGATCCACTACGTGTCGACCGGCCAGAAAGTGCCGGAGAACCTGTACGTCGCCTCGACCAAATTCCTGCTGAAGAGCGCGTTCTGTGTCCCGCGCGACGGCTCGCCCTTCGTGCCGCAAGACGAGGACATGCCGACGCTGCTTTCCGCACTGACCGCACGTTCCACCGCCGAGCTTCACGAGGTGCGATTTGGATAAACGAATCATCGACCAGGCCGAAGGGCTGCGGCGCCTGCTGGCCGGGCGCGCATCACGCATCGTCGCGGTGGCGGGCGGGCCGGCGGGTGTCGGCTGCACGTCCACCGTCGTGAACCTGGCGGCGGCGCTCGCGTCGCTCGGCAAGGATGTGCTCGTCGTCGACGAGCGAGCCGACGTGCATTCGGCCAGCGCGACGCTGGCGGGCGCGTGGCTGCGCGACGGCGAGCGCATGCGGGTCGCGGCCGGCTTCGGCCTGTGCGCCGCGGCGCGGCTCGCGCGTACCGGCTACACCGATGCGCAGCTGAGCGATTTCATCGACGGGCCGGCCGACATCGTCCTCGTCGACGCGCAGCTCGGCGCCGACGGCTCGTTATCGGCGCTCGCACGCGAAGCGCACGACGTGCTGGTCGTCACGCGGGTCGCCGCACAGGCGATCACCGAGGCGTATGCATACATGAAGCGGCTGCATTTCGCGCATGCGTTCGCGCAGTTCCGCGTGCTGACCAATCACGTCGGCAGTCATGCGGACGCGAAGGTCGCGTTCGACAACCTCGCGGGCGTCGCGAGCCGCTACCTGACCGTGTCGATCGCCGACGCGGGCTGCGTGAGCGCCGATCCGCTCGTCGAGCATGCACGCGAGCTGACGCGCGCCGCGGTCGACGCGTTCCCGTCGTCGCCCGCCGCGCGGGACTACCGGCAGATCGCCGCCGACCTGCTGTACTGGCCGATGCGCCCGGGTTCGGGTTCGGGTGCGGGTGCGGGTGCGGGTGCGGGCCGCGCCGTGCACGCGGGCGGCAAGCCGTCGTATGAGGCGGGCGCGGCACACGCCGCGTGAGCGCCATCGGAAGGAGAGAGCCATGATGTACAACGCTCAAGGAAAGATGTCCCAGGCCGACGTGCTCGCGCAGTATGCGCCGCTCGTGCGACGCCTCGGGCTGCAGCTCGTCGCGAAGATGCCGGCGAGCGTCGACCTCGACGACCTGATCCAGGCCGGCATGATCGGCCTGATGGACGCGGCCGGCCGCTACAAGGAGGACCAGGGCGCGCAGTTCGAGACCTACGCGACCCAGCGTATCCGCGGTGCGATGCTCGACGAACTGCGCAGCAACGACTGGCTGCCGCGCAGCCTGCGCAAGACGTCGCGCGAGGTCGAGCACGCGGTGCACCAGGTCGAGCAGCATCTCGGCCGCTCGGCGAGCGAGACCGAGATCGCGCAGCACCTGAACATGCCGCTCGACGAATACCAGGGGATGCTGCAGGACCTGCACGGCAGCCAGCTGATCTACTACGAGGATTTCGACCGCGCGGCCGACGACGAGCCGTTCCTCGACCGCTATCGCGTCGATCACGCCGATCCGCTGTCGGCGCTGCTCGACGAGCACCTGCGCGAAGCGCTCGTCGAGGCGATCGAGCGCCTGCCGGAGCGCGAGAAGCTGCTGATGTCGCTGTATTACGAACGGGGTCTGAATCTGCGCGAGATCGGCGCGGTGCTCGAAGTAAGCGAATCGCGCGTGTGCCAGCTGCACAGCCAGGCCGTCGCGCGCTTGCGCGCACGGCTGCGCGAACAGGCGTGGGTCGGCGCGGAGTCCTGACCCTTTCCTGACGGCCACGCGCGCCGACGGCGCGCGCTTGTGCCGGGTACGCACCGTATGTGCGCCGTGCTTGCGCATTCAGCGCGCCGATTTGCTACAATCCTCTCCGCTTTCCGAGGAGCGTTGCGACGGACCACTCTGTGTCCGCCAGGCTCGGAAGGCTTCACCAAGCAGCCGTGCGGCACAACCGCTTCGGCCCCGCTTCCTGAACGGCGCTCACGTCACCAATCTAGAAACTTTTTAGAAAGGAGGGCGTGATGAACGCCATTATCGATTCCAAAGCTACCCACGATTACGTCGTCGCCGACATGGCGCTGGCCGGCTGGGGCCGCAAGGAACTGAACATCGCCGAGACCGAAATGCCGGGCCTCGTGCAGATCCGTGACGAATACAAGGCACAGCAGCCGCTGAAGGGCGCGCGCATTGCCGGTTCGCTGCACATGACGATCCAGACGGGCGTGCTGATCGAGACGCTGAAGGCGCTCGGCGCGGACGTCCGCTGGGCCTCGTGCAACATCTTCTCGACGCAGGACCACGCTGCTGCCGCGATCGTCGAAGCCGGCACGCCGGTGTTCGCGTTCAAGGGCGAATCGCTCGACGAATACTGGGAATTCTCGCACCGCATCTTCGAATGGCCGAACGGCGAATTCGCGAACATGATCCTGGACGACGGCGGCGACGCAACGCTGCTGCTGATCCTCGGCGCGAAGGCCGAGAAGGACCGTTCGGTGATCGCGAAGCCGACCAACGAGGAAGAAGTCGCGCTGTACAAGTCGATCGCGAAGCATCTCGACGCCGACCCGACCTGGTACTCGACGCGCCTCGCGCACATCAAGGGCGTGACCGAAGAAACCACGACCGGCGTGCACCGCCTGTACCAGATGGAAAAGGACGGCCGCCTGCCGTTCCCGGCGTTCAACGTGAACGATTCGGTCACGAAGTCGAAGTTCGACAACCTGTACGGCTGCCGTGAATCGCTGGTCGACGGCATCAAGCGCGCGACCGACGTGATGATCGCGGGCAAGGTCGCGGTCGTCGCGGGCTACGGCGACGTGGGCAAGGGCTGCGCGCAATCGCTGCGCGGCCTGGGCGCGACCGTGTGGGTCACCGAAATCGACCCGATCTGCGCACTGCAGGCGGCGATGGAAGGCTACCGCGTCGTGACGATGGAATACGCGGCCGACAAGGCCGACATCTTCGTGACGGCCACCGGCAACTACCACGTGATCAACCACGATCACATGAAGGCGATGCGCCACAACGCGATCGTCTGCAACATCGGTCACTTCGACTCGGAAATCGACGTCGCGTCCACCCGCCAGTACCAGTGGGAAAACATCAAGCCGCAGGTCGACCACATCATCTTCCCGGACGGCAAGCGTGTGATCCTGCTGGCGGAAGGTCGCCTCGTGAACCTCGGCTGCGCGACCGGCCACCCGTCGTTCGTGATGTCGAACTCGTTCGCGAACCAGACGCTCGCGCAGATCGAGCTGTTCGTGCGCGGCAACGAGTACGAGAACAAGGTGTACGTGCTGCCGAAGCACCTCGATGAAAAGGTCGCACGCCTGCACCTGGCGCGCATCGGCGCGAACCTGTCCGTGCTGTCGGACGAGCAGGCTTCGTACATCGGCGTGCAGAAGGACGGCCCGTTCAAGCCGAACCACTACCGCTACTGATCCGGTGCGCCGCTGCCGCGGTGCCGTGCGCACGTCACTCGCGCACCCGGTACGGCGGCACGGCGCGGGATCGCTGGCTGCCGCGGCGCGCCTTCGGGCACCCGCGGCGGCCGGCGGCGGCCACTGATCGTACCGATCGACAACCGAACCGGAGCACTCCATGAGCGTCATCCTCACCTGGGTCATCAACGCGCTCGCGCTGCTGATCATCACGTACCTCGTGCCGTCGATCCACATCAAGAGCTTCGGCACGGCGCTGATCATCGCGGTCGTGCTCGGCCTGATCAACACGGTGATCCGTCCGGTGCTGATCCTGCTGACGCTGCCCGTCACGATCGTCACGCTCGGGGTGTTCATCCTCGTCGTGAACGCGTTGTGCTTCTGGTTCGCGTCGTCGCTGCTGAAGGGCTTCGAGGTGTCGGGCTTCTGGTCCGCGTTCTTCGGTTCGATCCTGTACAGCATCGTGTCGTGGCTGCTGTCCGCCCTGATCTTCGGTCAGCGCGACATCGGCTGAGGCACCCGGGCCTGTTCCCTCAGAATCATGAAAACGATCGAACTCTCGTTTGAATTCTTCCCGCCGAAGACGGCGGAAGGCGTCGAGAAGCTGCGCGCCACGCGTGCGCAGCTGCTGCCGCTGAAGCCGAAATTCGTGTCCTGCACGTTCGGCGCCGGCGGCTCGACGCAGCAGGGCACGCTCGATACGGTGCTCGACATGCAGAAGGACGGCCTCGAGGCCGCGCCGCACCTGTCGTGCATCGGTTCGTCGCGCGACAGCCTGCGCGCGATCCTCGACCAGTACCGCTCGTACGGCATCCGCCACATCGTCGCGCTGCGCGGCGACCTGCCGTCGGGGATGGGCGAAGTCGGCGAACTGCGCTACGCGTCCGAGCTCGTCAGCTTCATCCGCGCCGAGCACGGCGACTGGTTCCACATCGAGGTTGCCGGCTATCCGGAGTACCACCCGCAGGCGCGCTCGCCGAAGGCCGATCTCGAGAATTTCGCGCGCAAGGTGAAAGCCGGCGCGAATTCCGCGATCACGCAGTACTTCTTCAACGCCGACGCGTATTTCCGCTTCGTCGACGATGCGCGCAAGCTGGGTGTGGACGTGCCGATCGTGCCGGGCATCATGCCGATCACGAACTTCTCGCAGCTGATGCGCTTCTCCGAGATGTGCGGGGCGGAAGTGCCGCGTTGGGTCGCGCGCCGGCTCGAGAGCTTCGGCGACGATCGCGAGTCGATCCGCGCGTTCGGCGCGGATGTCGTCACGGGCCTGTGCCAGCGTCTGATCGACGCGGGCGTGCCCGGGCTGCATTTCTATACGCTGAACACGGCGGCCGCGACGCGGACGATCTGTGAACGGCTCGTCATGTAAGCGCGCTCGCGCGATTGCGTGCGTCAAAGCCCCGCCGGCCGTGCCGGCGGGGCTTTTTTTACGTTGACGGCGGCGCGCGGCCGCGTGCGTCAGCGCTGTGCCTGCATCAGCGGCGGGCGGCGCTCGAACCACGGCCGCGCCTGTTCGAGCTGCCGGGCGAGCCGGAGCAGCAGCGCGTCGTCGGCGTGACGCGCGGCGAACTGCACGCCGATCGGTAGCCCGCGCGCGTTCCAGTAGAGCGGCACCGACATCGCCGGCTGGCCGGTCAGGTTGAACAGCTCGGTGCAGCCGGCCCACGTGAACGCCTTTTCCGACGACTTCGCGAGCATTTCCTTCAGCAGCGGCTTCACCGGCAGCGCGCCGAGCACCTTCATCTGCGCCGCTTCGAACGGCGTCGGCTGCAATTCGCCGATCTTCACCGGCGGGCCCGCGAGCGACGCACACAGGATCGCGTCGTAGCGCGACACGAGGCCGGCCACCTGCACGGTGAGCTGGCGCTGCCATTCGAGCACGTCCGGCAGGCGCGTGCGCGCAAGGCGCCGGCCGACCACGGCCATCGCCCACGTCGCGGCCTCGAATTCGCCACGCTTCGGCGTGCGGCCGGTCAGCGCGCGCGCGCCGAGCACCATCTCCTCGGCGATCGTCGCCCACAACGTGACGAAGGTTTCGGCCGCACGCGCGTAGTTGACCTGCAGCGTCGCCGGCTCGACATGGTGGCCGAGCGATTCGAGCAGCGCGGCCGCGTCGTCGAGCGCCGCGCGCGTGTCGTCGGCCAGTGCCGGCGCGAGCATCGGGTCGAGCACGAGGCCGATCCGCAGCGAGCCGGGCGGCGTGTCGAGCTCGCCGAGGAACGTGCCGGGCGCGCCGGCCGGCAAGGTCTGGCCGGTCGTCACGTCGAGCAGCAGCGCGCTGTCGCGCACGCTGCGCGTGACCGCATGCTGGACGACCAGTTCGCCGTTCGACGGCAGGTCGACGAGTACCGGGTTGCGGCTCGGCTTCAGGCCGAACAGCCCGCAGCACGACGCCGGAATGCGGATCGAGCCGCCGCCGTCGGACGCATGCGCGATCGGCACGATGCCGGCCGCGACGGCCGCCGCCGCACCGCCGCTCGAGCCGCCGGGCGTGTGATCGAGATTCCACGGGTTGCGGCATGCGCCGAACAGTTCGGGTTCCGTGTACGGCATCTGGCCGATCTCCGACGTGTTGGTCTTGCCGAACACGTTGAGACCGGCTGCGCGGCTGCGCGCGATCACCGGCGAATCGTCGGCGGGCACGAAATACCGGTAGTGCCGGCTACCCATCGACAGGGGCAGTCCGGCGACCGCCGCGCCGAGATCCTTCACGAGATAGGGAACGCCGGCGAACGGCGCGCCGGCGCCGCCGTCGGGTGTGGCGGCCGCACGCTGGCGTGCGGCTTCGTAGTCCTGCAGCACGATCGCGTTGATCGCGCCGTTGACCGCTTCGGCCTGGCCGATCGCGGCGTCGAGCAGTTCGCGCGGGCTCGCCTTGCGTTCACGTACCAGTGCGGCAAGGCCGATCGCGTCGTGCGCGAGATAGTCCGAATGCATCGCTGTCATCCCCGTTGTGACTCGTGGCGATGACAGCAGCATAACGCGGGCCCGGTACGCGGGGGCCCGCGGCCGGCAGTTTTTAGAGGTGCTCGGCGAGGAAGGTCAGCGTGCGGCCGTGCGCGAGCGCCGACGCGCGCTGGTTGTACGACGCGCGGTCCGTGCAGTTGAAGCCGTGCTCGGCGCCCGGATACACGTGGAACGACGCATCGCCGTGGCCGGCGAAGGCGGCCTTCACCTGGTCGACGGCCGTGAGCGGGATGGCGTGGTCGTCTTCAGCGTAGTGGAACAGGATCGGCTGCGTGATCTTGCCGGCGAGGTCGAGCGCGTTCTGGATGCCGCCGCCGTAGTAGGCCACGGCCGCATCGATCTTGCCCGTCGCGGCCGCGCGGTACGCGAGCTGGCCGCCGAAGCAGTAGCCGATCGCGGCGATCTTGCCGGCCACTTCCGGGCGCGCGCGCAAGGCATCGGCGGCCGCGCCGATATCCGCGACCGCGAGACCCACGTCGGTCTTTTTCATCAGCTCGATGCCTTTGTCGCGATCCGCGCCCTCGTAGGTCAGCTCGACGCGCGGCTGCGTGCGCCAGAATACGTCCGGCGCGAGCGCGACGAAGCCGTCGGACGCGTACTGGTCGGCGACCGCGCGGATGTGCGAGTTCACGCCGAAGATCTCCTGGATGATGATGACGGCAGGGCCTTTGCCGCGCTTGGGCAGCGCGAGATAGCCGCCGAAGCTGTCGTTACCGGCGGGGATGTCGATCCATTGGGCAGTCACGTTCTGAACTCCTGGCGAACGGGGTGCGCGGTGCGCGCCCCGGGGTGAAAGAGGGCGGCCTAGTGTGCCACCGATCCTGTGTCATTGCAGCGAACGCGCCCGCTTCTCGCGCAGCGATCGTTTCGATCTCGATTATTCATTTTTCGGCGCTGCGCCGCTTCGATAGAGTCGATGCGCCGGCCTTTACAAAGCGCTTTCGCGCATCGTCATCGAAGGATTCGCCATGTCTGCCCGTCTGTTCTCCACGCCCTTTTCCGAACGCTTCGGCCTGCGCCTGCCGCTCGTGCAGGCGCCGATGGTCGGCGCGACCACGACCGCGATGGTCGCCGCCGCGTCGAATGCCGGCGCACTCGGCAGTCTCGGCGCCGCCGCGTTCGCGCCCGAGCGCCTCGCGACCGAAGTCGAAGCCATCCGCGCGGCGACCGATCGCCCGTTCGCGGTCAACCTGTTCGTGCTGCCCGATGCCGCGCCCGACGCGGCGACCGTCGCCCGTGCGCTCGCCGCGATCGACCCGCTGAATGCAGCGCTCGGGTTGCCGCCGGGCACCGCGCCCGCATGCTACGCGCCCGACTTCCGCGCGCAGCTCGACGCACTCGTGGCGTTGCGCGTGCCCGTCGCGAGCTTCACGTTCGGCGTGCTCGATGCGGCCGACGTCGCGCGCCTGAAGGCGGCCGGCACCTACGTGATCGGCACGGCGACGCACGTGGCCGAGGGCCTCGCGTGGCAGGCGGCCGGCGCCGACGCGCTGTCCGCGCAGGGCGCCGAGGCGGGTGGCCATCGCGGCACGTTCATCGGTTGCGCCGACGATGCGCTGATCGGCACGCTCGCGCTCGTGCCGCAACTGGTCGACGCAACCGGCCTGCCCGTGCTCGCCGCGGGCGGCATCATGGACGGCCGCGGGATCGCGGCCGCGCTTGCGCTCGGCGCGCAGGGCGCACAGCTCGGCACCGCGTTCCTCACCTGCACGGAAAGCGCGATCGCGGCGGACTGGAAGGCGCGCCTGCTCGCGAGCGCCGACACGTCGACGCAGGTCACGCGCGCGATCACCGGCCGCCACGCGCGCGGGCTGCGCAACACGTTGATGGCCCGGCTCGGCGAACGCGTGGCCGACGCCGCGCCGTACCCGGTGCAGAACGCGCTGACGCAGCCGCTGCGCCAGGCCGCCGCGCGTGCCAACGACGGCGAGTACCTGTCGCTGTGGGCCGGGCAGGGCGCACCGCTCGCGCGGCGGCGCGGCGATGCGCTGACGACATCGCGGCTCGTCGCCGCGCTCGATGCCGAATGGCGTGCGGCGGCTGCCTGAATCGTTCGTATCCGACGACGAAACGCGCGTTGTCACGCGCGTTTCATTCAACGATCGCGGGCACAAAATACCGAATCGAAATGCCCCGGGAATGTTTTGAAACGACCTTTCAGGAAGTCGTCCGGAATTAGCGGAAACCCTTATCCGGCGGGGCTCGCAGCGATACTCGAGTAGTCGTTCCAAAGTGCGCATATCGGTAGTGTTACCACTACCCCAAAAAAGTCCCACAAATTAATTTGATCACCTACACTTGCGCGCAAGTACGGACGGGCGGCCGCTAAAAGCGGTGGTTTTCACGTGCTTGAGGCCAAGTGCATGAACGATGCAACCGGCGAATCGTCCAGTGATTGCAAACACAGGGATGGCAGCGGGGCACCGGGCGATGGCGTTTATTGGGACCGAAACTGGAGACTTACATGAATATCAAGATGCAAAAGCTGTTGCCGATCACCGCGGCCGCGATGTTGTGTGCTGCAGCTGCGGGCAACGCAGCGGCCGATCAAGTCGTCAAGATCGGCCACGTCGCGCCCTTGACGGGCGGCATTGCACACCTGGGCAAGGACAACGAAAACGGCGCACGTCTCGCGGTCGAAGAGATCAACGCCAAGGGTCTCACGGTCGGCGGCCAGAAAATCACGCTGCAACTCGACCCGCAGGATGACGCGGCCGACCCGCGGCAGGCCACGCAGGTTGCGCAGAAGCTCGTCGACGACAAGGTCGTCGCGGTGGTCGGCCACCTGAACTCGGGCACGTCGATCCCGGCCTCGAAGATCTACAGCGATGCGGGCATCGTGCAGATTTCGCCGTCGGCGACGAACCCGGCCTACACGCAGCAGGGCTTCAAGACCACGTACCGCGTGGTGGCCACCGATGCGCAGCAGGGCCCGGCACTCGCGAACTACGCGCATTCGAAGGGCATCAAGAGCGTGGCCGTGGTCGACGATTCGACCGCATACGGCCAGGGTCTCGCGAACGAGTTCGAGAAGAAGGCGAAGGCGCTCGGCCTGAAGGTGGTGTCGCATGACGCGACGAACGACAAGGCGGTCGACTTCCGCGCGATTCTGACCAAGATCAAGGGCGAGAATCCTGACGCGATCATGTACGGCGGCATGGACGCAACGGGCGGCCCGTTCGCGAAGCAGGCGAAGCAGCTCGGCCTGCGCGCGAAGATCTTCGCGGGCGACGGCGTGTGCACGGAAAAGCTGGCCGACCTGGCCGGCGACGCGACCGACAACGTGGTGTGCTCGGAAGCCGGTGCTTCGCTCGAGAAGATGTCGGGCGGCGCAGCGTTCAAGGCGAAGTACGAGAAGCGCTTCGGCCAGCCGATCCAGATCTACGCACCGTTCACGTATGACGCCGTGTACATCATCGTCGATGCGATGAAGCGCGCGAACTCGGCGGATCCGGCGAAGATCCTCGCCGCGATGCCGGCGACGAACTACTCGGGCGTGATCGGTACGACGACCTTCGACTCGAAGGGCGACCTCCAGCACGGCGTGATCTCGCTGTACAACTACAAGGGCGGCAAGAAGTCGCTGCTCGACGAAGTGAAGATGTAACGATACAAGCGGTCAACAGAAGGGGTGAAAGCGCGCATGCGGCAACGCATGCGCGCTTTCTTTTTGGCCGGCGCGGCCGCGCCGTCAGATCTTCAGCCGCGCCAGCACCTTCGGCGCGACGGCCGCGACGAGCGCCGCGCACAGCGCGACGACGGACAGGCCGATCGTCAGGTTCGACGCTTGCGCGACGGCGCCGATCACGACCGGACCGAACAGCATGCCGAAATACGCGAGGCCGGCCACGTGCGCAAGCCCTTCGGCCGCATGGATGCCTTTCACGCGCGCGGCGGCCGCGAACAGCACCGGCATCATGTTCGCGAGGCCGATGCCCATCAGCGTGAAGCCGGTCAGCACCGTGGCCGGATACGGCAGCAGCAGCGCGCCGATCATCCCCGCGCAGGCGAGCGACGCGCTCGCGAACACGAGCTGCGGTGCGCCGAAGCGGGCACGCACGGCGTCGCCCGCGAAGCGCGCGATGGCCATCCCGCCCGAGAACGCGGCATAGGCGGCGCTCGCGAGCGCGGGGCTCGCCACGACGACGTCGCGCATATAGACCGTCGCCCAGTCGTACATCGCGCCTTCGGCGATCAGCGCGACGAGCGCGATGCCGCCGAGCATCCACAACGCCGGCGAGCGCCAGCGGTTGCCGCCGCCGTGCGCGTGCTCGTGGTGCGGCACATGCGGCAGCACGGCCGGGCTGGCGGCCACGAGCACCGTCGCGCTGGTCGCCGCCGCGAGCGCGAGATGCACGGCCGGCGCCATGCCGGCCGACAGCAGCGCGCCGCCGGCGGCCGCCCCCGCCATCCCGCCGATGCTGAACATGCCGTGCAGCGACGACATGATCGGCCTGCCGATCGCAATTTCGACCGCGCTGGCCTCGGCGTTCATCGCGACGTCGAGCGTCGCCATCGAGAAGCCGAACAGCGCGAGCACGGCGAGCAGCATCGGGTAATCCGGCACGACGAGGATCAGCGCCGCGCAGGCCGACATCACGAGCCCGCCCGCGAGGCACGCGGTGCGCGAGCCGACCCGCGCGATCCAGCGCGCGATGGTCAGCATCGCGGCGATCGAGCCGACGGCGACCGCGAACAGCGCGATCGACAGCAGCCCGGGGTTCAGCGCGAACTTGTCGCGCACGGTCGGCACGTGCACGCCCCACGACGCGAACATCATGCCGGCGACGAAGAACAGCGCCATCGACGCCGCGCGCGCCCGCTGGCGGGCCGGTAGCGACAGCACGCGATGCGCGTCGGGCGGCGCGGCGAACGGGGACGACGATTCGGGGGAGGAGGATTCGGACACGATGACGCTCATCAAAAGAAATGCACGGACGCACGCGGCGCCCTTCGGATTCGTCCGATTCTATCGAACCGCTTACGATCCTGCCGGGCGTTGGCCGTTCGGCCGGTGATCCGGCGATTGGCCGGTGACCCGCGTTCGGCCGCATCGACTGCCTCGGCCGTTCGGCCGATGCGCGGCGCGGCGCGCCCGCGAGTAACATCGGAGCGCATGGCGTGCCCGGCGCGCCGCCCTTCGACCGCAGGAGTCCTCTTGAACATCGATCCCGCTCTCGCCGTGCATCTGCTGCACCGCTGCGCGCTCGGCACGCTCGCCACCCATTCGCGCGATCCGCAGGGTTTCCCGTATCCGACGGTCGTCCCGTTTGCACCCGATGCAAGCCATCGTCCCGTGATCCTCGTGAGCGGCATCGCGGAGCACACGCGCAATCTGGCCGCCGATCCGCGCGCGGGCTTCCTCGTCGTCGACGCACCCGGCGGCGACGTGCTGAACGCCGAGCGCGCGACGCTGCTCGGCCGGTTCGTGCCGCTCGGCGACGATCCGCACGTCACCGCGCGCTACTGCCGTTATGAGCCGGATGCCGCGCGCTATCTCGCGCTCGGCGATTTCACGTTCTGGGCACTCGACGTCGAACGGCTGCGCTATATCGGAGGGTTCGGGCGCATGGGCTGGGTCGACGGCACGCATCTCGATGCGCTGCCGCCGCTCGCGTTCGACGAGGAACAGGCGTTATGGGACGCGTACGATGCCGGCGCCGCGCGCCGCGACGGGCTCGAATTGCTCGGTGTCGATCGCCACGGCGCCGACTGGCGGCATGACGGCCGCCGCGTGCGCACACCGTTTGATACGCCGTTGGCCGGCGCGGGCGAATTACACGAGCGGCTGATCGCGTGCGCGCGGGATGTGACGTGACGCCGCGGATACCGGCCGGTCCGCGCATTGCCCGTTTAGCGAGTCGCGCCATCCGATTTTCGTAAAACTGTCGTCCGATGAAAGCTTCTATTTTTCAAATGCAGGGTAATTGCGTATGTTGATAGGCCTAATAGCCAATCGCTAATGTCCTAATCTCTGTGTAGGAACGTAAAAATTTGAGAAAAGGCCGCGACCGGTCAAAATGACACGTGTGAATTTCAATTGATCTCGGGATTTTCATGAATCTCGCTTCTATCAAATCTTTTTTGTGCTAATCTCTGCCTTCGAAAATCCGAGGCACATATATTTCATGAATGGTGAGCTGGCTGCAGACCGGCGCCATTGGTCAGATAGAAAGGGAAACTATGTCTTCTTACAAGGACCTGCTGGCCCAGCGGGAGAAGCTGGAGAAGCAAATCGAAGAAGCAAAGTCGCGTGAATACGCTGAAGTGCTGAATGACGTGAAGCAGAAAATTGCCGACTACGGCTTTTCGCTCGCCGAACTCGGTCTCAGCCGCGCGAAGGCAGGTAAGGTTGGCCGTCCGCGCGCAGGCGTTGCCGCGAAATATCGCGATCCGGAAACGGGCGCGACGTGGTCGGGCCGCGGCAAGCCGCCGCGCTGGATCGCAGGCAAGAACCGCGAGCAGTTTGCGATTTAAACGTCTGTTTAAATAGCCTGCTCTTCAAAAGAGCCGCGTGTCCGTCAAGGAGCGCGGCTTTTTTGTTTTCAGCGGTCGCCGGTCACATGGTGTTGTCATGAAAGTGTAATGATCCGGTGTGAATGAAAATGCGACCTGTTCGCATAAGCGATTGATTTAAATAAGAAATTTGTGGGTATTGGCGGGGTTCGCGGGGCGCACTTGATAGAATCGGGTTTCCGCACACCCATATCCCATATTTCATGTCCACGTTTTCTGGCGACGCGCAGAGCGCAGATAAGCACGCGGTTGCACGCAAGAGCACGTTCGTCAGTATTGTGCTGAATGTCGTGCTTGCGACATTTCAGATCGTCGTCGGCGTGATCGCGCATTCGCAGGCATTGATTGCCGACGGCGTGCATTCGATTTCCGATTTGATCTCGGATTTTGTCGTGCTGGTTGCGAATCGGCATAGCGGCGCGTCGCCGGATGCCGACCACAATTACGGCCACAGCCGCTACGAGACCGTCGCCTCGCTGTTTCTCGGCGCGATCCTGATTGCGGTTGGCGTCGGCATGCTCTGGCGGGCCGGCGACCGTCTCGTTAATCTCGAAAACATTCCGGCGGTACATTTTTCCGCGTTGCTCGTCGCGCTGACGGTGCTCGTGTCGAAGGAGGCGCTGTTTCGCTACATGCTGCGCGAAGCGCGGCGCGTGCGCTCGGCGCTGCTCGTCGCGAACGCGTGGCATGCGCGTTCGGACGCCGCATCGTCGCTCGTCGTTGCGATCGGCATCGTCGGCAGCCTGGCCGGCGTGCGGCTGCTCGACCCGATCGCGGCGGCGATCGTCGGCTTCATGGTCGCGCGCATGGGCTGGACGTTCGGCTATGACGCGTTGCAGGACCTCTCCGATCGCGCGCTTGATACGACCGATACCGCCGAGATCCGCGCGCTGCTCGCGGCGACGCCGGGCGTGCGCGACGTGCATGACCTGCGCACGCGCAAGATGGGCGATGCCGCGCTCGTCGACGCGCACATCCTCGTCGATCCGAAAATCTCCGTCTCCGAAGGGCACTACATCGCCGAGACCGCGCGTGCGCGCGTGCTGACCGACCCGCGCGTGCTCGATGCGCTGATCCATGTCGATCCCGAGAACGACGCGGCGCGCCGTCCGGCGCTCGCGCTGCCGCCGCGCGGCGAGATCGTGGCACGGGTCGAGGCCGCGCTCGCGCAGCGCGGGCTGCATGCGGCGGCCATCGACCTGCATTACCTGAGTACGGGGCTCGAGATCGACGTGACGCTTGCCTGCGATACGCACGACACCGACGCGGCGCTGGCCGGCCGGCTCGACGCCGACGCGCTGAAGCGCGAGTTCGGCGCGCGCCGGATCGGCTTCACGCGCACGATGCCCGCGCAGGCGTGACCCGCCGCGGGCACACGGGACGGAAGGCCGCCGGCGCGTGCCGGCGCGTTACAGCGGCAGTTGCGTGTCGAACTTGATCTCGCGGAGCACGACGCTCGTGCGCACCTGCGACACGGCGGGGATCTTGAAGATGCGCTCGTGGAGGAACACGTCGTAGGCCTTGATGTCCGGCGCGACGATCTTGAGGATGTAATCGGCTTCGCCGGTCGTGCTGTAGCACTCGGTGACTTCCGGGCAGGTCGAGATCTCGCGCTCGAACTGCTCGACGCCGCCTTCGTTGTGGCGGGTCAGGTGCACGTGCGCGAGCGCGCAGACGTGCAGGCCGAGCTTCTCGCGATCGAGAAGCGCCGTGTAGCGCTGGATCACGCCCGACTGTTCCATGTCCTTGATGCGGCGCCAGCACGGCGTGCTCGACAGGCCGACCTGGTCCGAGATTTCCTGGACCGAGCGGCGCGCGTCGAGCTGCAACAGGCGAAGGATTTTTTGCGAAAAGGAATCGAGCGTCACCTGCGCCTCCATGCGGCAGCTACAACACGCTGAATGTTAGAGGGCCGGGAAAGGAAAGGCAATCTGGCGTCGCGTTGTTGAGCGAGATTCGCTAATTTGCTCGTGGATCCGTGGGATTTTGTCCCGCGCCTGCGTTTTCCGACCGATCGGTGTCCGACACCGCGAGGCCGGCGAGCGCAGCCTGCTGGCGGCGCAGGTCGGCAAGCATGTTGCAGAACAGCGCGCCTTGCTCGATCGCATCGTCGAGCGCGACGTGCGTGTGCGGATGGTCGTCGAACCAGTGCTTCGGAAACCGCGGCTTGATGGCCTTGCGGTACGGCAGGCCCGTCATCGCGAACGCGAGCGTCTTGATGTCGAGCGCCGACCACGAGAACGGGCAGCGTCCCGCGAAGCGCATCATGTACCAGAACATGAACGTGAAATCGAAGCCGGCCGGCATCGCGACGAACACCGGCTTGCCGGGCAGCGCCTCGACCCAGTCGACGTACGCGAGCAGCGCCGCCTCGGGCGCCTGCAGATCCTTTCGGCACGCGGCCCATGCTTCGGGCTCGGTCTTCCACCACGCTTCCTGCACCGGGTGCGCCTGCGCGCCCGGCAGCGTTTCGAGGTTCGCCGAGAACGTCGCGATCAGCTGCTTGTCCTCGGTATAGGCGGCTGAGGCAAAGCTCAGCATCGAGTGCGGGCCGGGAATCGGGCCGTCGGCCTCGACATCGGTGCTGACGTAAATTTCCGGGATGGCGGTCTGGTTCATCCGAACACCTTGTCGGACACGAACGGGTTCGTGCGGCGCTCGTCGCCGAACGTCGACACCGGGCCGTGGCCCGGCACGAACGTCACGTCGTCGCCGAGCGGCCACAGCTTCTCCTTGATCGACCGGACGAGATCCTCGTGATTGCCGCGCGGGAAATCGGTTCGACCGATCGAGCCGGCGAACAGCACGTCGCCGACGATCGCGACGCGATGCGCGCGGCTGAAGAACACGACGTGGCCGGGCGTATGGCCCGGGCAGTGATAGACCTCGAGCGTCTCGTCGCCGAACTGCACGGTGTCGCCGTCGTTCAGCCAGCGATCGGGCTCGAAAGTGTCGGCGGCCGGAAAGCCGAAGCGTTCGCTCTGCATCGGCAGTTTCTCGATCCAGAAGCGCTCTTCTTCCTGCGGCCCCTCGATCGGCACGCCGTAGTGCGTCGCGAGCGTCTTCGCGCCGGCGCAGTGATCGATGTGCCCGTGCGTGAGCAGCACCTTCTCGACCTGCACGTTCTGCCGCGCGACTTCCTGTTCGATCCGGTCGAGATCGCCACCCGGATCGACGACGGCGGCGCGGCCCGTTTTCTCGCAAACGAGCAGCGAGCAGTTCTGCTGGAACGGCGTGACCGGAATGAGCGTGACTTTCATGGAGGCACCGGCGGCTAAAAGGAGCGATTGTACCGGTCGCGCGTGCCGCCTGCCGGTCGCGCGACGTGCGTCACGGTGGACGCCTCCGGGCATTCCCGGAGCATGTCGATTGTTACACCCATAGTGAGAATCAATGGTCTGCCGGGGGTGCTTTTCGAGACGACGTTTTGGTTTATGTATAATGCGCCCCATTGAGCGTGAATTTCACGCAATTCGCTGGTGTTTCGGCCCCGTTAAAGGAGGGGCGTCGGAGGCACCGTCAAGCATCAGCCGCCGGGGAGTCCGGCGGTGTATCCGGCACCGAATATTCGGTGCTCACGTCTTGTCCGGCCGGGTGCTGCGCGCCCGTCTGCGGCCCTGCTGCCGCGCCGCCGGATGAGGCCTGTGCCGCCGTTCCTGTGAGTCGGTCGTTTCGACGCGCGCGAACGTGGAGCCATGTTCGATGGCGGCATGTGGGGTCTGGTCAGGCTGTTGGGGACAGGTTGCGCCAGACGTGAAAACTAATCAGGACGGTTGCGGCCTAGACGAAAGCCGCGCCCATGCAAGCCGCCTGCTCGCATCCGAGCGGGGCGTGCACGCATTTGCCGTCCGGGCCGCATGTCTGCGCTGTGAATCGGCGTGACGACGGAGCGGTCCGAACCAGAAGGCGACACGTCGATGAATTTACGTTTTCCGAGTCGATTCGGGACCATTGCATTGTTTTTTGCGCTGACGGGCTGCGCGGTGCCACCCAGCCAGACCACCAGCAGCGCGAACCAGAAGAAAGCGGTCGACAAGACGGCCGCTGCCGCGAAAGCGGACGACGACAAGCAGCAACTCAGTTTTGATTCCGCGCTGGCGTCGATGCCGGCTGCCGACAGCAAGGACGCGAAGAAGTCGTCGCTGGCGGACGCCGAGCCGATCGATGGCAAGGATGTGTCCGATTTCCGCCAGACGGGCCGCGCATCGTGGTACGGGCGGGATTTCCACGGCCGCCGCACCGCGAACGGCGAGCGCTTCAACATGAACGCGCTCACCGCCGCACACCGCACGCTGCCGCTGTCGTCCTACATCAAGGTGACGAACGCGTCGAGCGGCAAGTGGGTCGTCGTGAAGGTCAACGATCGCGGGCCGTTCAAGCGCGGCCGCGTGCTCGACTTGTCGTATGCAGCTGCCAAGATGATCGGCCTTGTGCACGCCGGCACGGGCCGCGTGAAGATCGAAGGGCTGTCGCCGCAGGAAGCGCGCGAGGCGCGCGACCAAATGTTCGCGTCGGTCTCGACGAAGTAACGCAGCGGCTCGACCGCTCATGCAAAAGGGCTGCCCCAGGGCAGCCCTTTGTCTTTCCTGCGCAGCGCGATGCCGGCGCCGGCTTCCGGGTGCCGGCCGCTTCGCGCGTCAGCTTTCGTCCTTCAGCACGAGCGCACGCGCATAGAGCGTGCTGCGCGACGCGCCCGTCAGCGCGGCCGCGAGCCTGGCCGCGCTCTTCACCGGCACCTCTTCCAGCAGCAGCTTGAGCAGCGCGTCGTGCGCGGTGTCGTCGGCTTCGCCGCTCGTCGCCGGTGCGCCCTCGACCACCAGCACGAACTCGCCGCGCTGCCGGTTCGCATCGCCGGCGAGCCAGGTCTGTCCTTCGGCCAGGGTGCCCTGGAACAACTGCTCGTGTAGCTTGGTGAGCTCGCGCGCAATCAGCAGCCGGCGCGCGGAGCCGAATGCGTCGGCGAGTGCGGCGACGGTTTCGGCGATCCGGTGCGGCGCTTCGTAGAACACCAGTGCATACGGGTGCGATACCAGCGCCTGCAGCGCGGTCGCGCGTTGCTTCGCCTTCGGCGGGAGGAAGCCCGCGAACGTGAACGCGCCGGCCCAGTCGCCGGCCACGCTCAGCGCGGTCACCGCCGCGCTCGCGCCCGGCAGCGGGATCACCGCGAAGCCGGCTGCGCGCACCGCGTCGACGAGCCGCGCGCCGGGGTCCGAGATGCCGGGCGTGCCGGCGTCCGATACATAGGCCACGCGTTCGCCGCCGCGCAGCAGTTCGATCACGCGTTGCGCGGCTTCGCGTTCGTTGTGCTCGTGCACGGCGACGAGCGGTTTCGAGATGCCGTAGCGGGCGAGCAGCTGGCCCGTGTTGCGGGTGTCTTCGGCCGCGATGCGGTCGGCGAGGCCGAGCACGTGCAGCGCGCGCAGCGTGATGTCGGCGGTGTTGCCGATCGGCGTGGCGACCACGTAGAGCGCGGCGTCCGGGTAGTGCTGCGTGCGGGCGAGTTCGAGGAGGGCAGTCATGGCAGGCAATGCGCGCAATCGCGGCGCAAGCGGAACAAGGACGGCATTGTGCCACGCGGCGCCGGCCCGGCCGGGCGGCGGGCGCGGTTTGGTACGCGCCGGCGACAACTTTTCGGATGCGGCGCGATCCAAACCGGTCGGCGCGGTGTTCGAGCTCCGTGCGCGGCAGTTTCTCGAACGCCGCGGCCTCGTGTTCATCGCCGCGAACGTGACGATGCGCGGCGGCGAGCTCGATCTCGTGATGCGCGAGCCCGACGGCATGCTCGTGTTCGTCGAGGTGCGCGCGCGGCGCAGCGTCCGGCATGGCGGCGCGGCCGCGAGTGTCGGCTGGCGCAAGCGGCGTCGCCTGGTGGCGGCCGCGCTCCAGTTCTGGGCGCGGCACGGCGCCGGCGCCGCGTGCCGCTTCGACGTCGTCGCGTTCGAGGCCGGCCGGCTCGCGTGGTTGCGCGACGCATTTCGTGCCGACGATGCGTAGCCGCGAGCTGTGACGAGATGTAAAGAGTTCTTGCCGGACCCCCGGAGAGGGTGCCGGAGTACGGTAAACTCGCCGCACCCACGATGTCGCGCGATGCGTGCCGCGCGCCCAGTTCACCAGGAATCGATGTCAGTCGAACGTATTCAGCAACATTTCCGCGACAGCGCCGCGCTTCACGCCGAAGCGGCCGACGCGCTGTCGCTGCCGATCGCAGCCGCGGTCGATGCGATGTTCGCCGCGCTGGCGAACGGCAACAAGATCGTCGCGTGTGGTGACGGCCCGTCGGCCGCCGCCGCGCATTACCTCGCCGTGTCGCTCGTCGGCGGCTTCGAGCGCGAGCGCCCGGGCCTGCCCGCGATCGCGCTGGCCACCGATGCGTCGCAGGGCGGCCTCGCGGGCGCGGTGTCCGCCGATCAGCTGTTCGCGCAGCAGGTGCGCGTGCTCGGCCAGACCGGCGACATCCTGCTGGTGCTCGATCCGGCCGGCGCGTCGCCGCGCGTGCTGGCGGCGATCGACGAAGCGCACGAGCGCGAGATGACCGTCGTCGCGCTGACGGGCGGCGAAGGCCATGCGGTCGCCGCCGCGCTGTCCGATACCGATATTCCGATCAGCGTGCCCGCCGTTCGCGCGGCGCGCATCCACGAAGTCCATCTGCTGACCATCCACTGCCTGTGCGACGGCATCGACGCGATGCTGCTGGGTGAGGATTGAACGAAGGAGAGCCGTCGATGAATCAAAGCCGCGTCAAACAGACGCTCGTCAGAACCACGCTGCTCGCTGCGTTGACGGCGGGCCTCGCCGTGTCGCTGCAAGGTTGTGTGCTCGGGGTCGTGGGCGCAGCGGCCGGCGGCGGCGCGCTGATCGCGACCGATCGCCGTACGCTCGGTGCGCAGACGGAGGATCGCGAGATCCAGGTCAAGTCGCTCTCGCAGATCAACAACGGGCTGCCCGACCAGTCCCACGTGAACGTGACGGTGTTCAACCGCCGCGTGCTGCTGACGGGTGAAGTGCCGAACAATGCATCGAAGCAGCGCGCCGAGGAAATCGTGCGGGCCATCAACAACGTGAACGGCATCGTCAACGAGCTGTCGGTCGAGCCGGCGTCGTCGCTGTCGTCGCGTGCGAACGACTCGTACCTCGAAGGACGCGTGAAGTCCGAGCTGATCGCGACGAAGGGCATCTCGGCGAACTACTACAAGGTCGTCAGCGAACGCGGCAACCTTTACCTGATGGGGCTCGTGACGGTCGACGAGGGCAATCGCGGTGCGGAAGCCGCCAGCCAGGTGCCGGGCGTCGAGAAGGTCGTGAAGGTGTTCCAGTACGTGAAGCCGCAGGACGCGCAGGCGCTGCAGAACGCATCGCCCGCAAGCGGCGCATCCGGCGCGCAGGCTGTCGCCGCGCCGGCGGATACCGCGACGGTGGGCGCCGTGCCCGACGCGTCGGTGCAGTCCACGCCGCTGCAGCCGCCCGCACCGATCTCGAATTCGTCGAACGTGCACCCGGGCAACCCGAAGGCCCCGTCGCAATGAAGAACAGGCAGATGAAGCAGATGAAACAGTGGATGGTGCAGGGCGCCGCAGTCGCGGCGCTCGTGATTGGCACGCTGGGCGTCGCGCACGCGGATGTCGGTGACGGCCTGAAGGTCGCGCGCGGCAACGCGTGCATGGGCTGCCACGCGGTGGACCGCAAGCTCGTCGGCCCGTCGTTCAAGGATATCGCCGCCCGCTACAAGGCCGATCCGCAGGCCGTGGCCAAGCTGTCGAAGAAGGTGAAGGAAGGCGGCTCCGGCGTCTGGGGCGCCATTCCGATGCCCGCGCACCCGCGCATGAGCGACGCCGACGTGCGTTCGGTGGTCGAATGGGTGCTGGCTGGCGCGCCGTCAAAGTAAGGTTCGAGGGGCGATTCAACCCCTATTGCCAAGCGCAGAAATGCGTGTGTATGATGGTTGACTGTTGGGGCGGTAGCTCAGCTGGGAGAGCGTCGCGTTCGCAATGCGAAGGTCGGGAGTTCGATCCTCCTCCGCTCCACCAACGGGATTCGAAGGGCTCGATCACAAGATCGAGCCCTTTTTGTTTTTGGCGCCCGGAAGCAGCGCATCTATCTCGAAATACAAACGTATACATTTGCATACGGACGCACTATGCTTTGAGTCATCGATTCGAAGGGATGGACGTCATGCAAACCGTATCGGTACGAATTCCGGAAGACGACCTCGCGTGGCTGGTCGAACTGCAATTGCCCGACGCGACGAGTCCGAGCGACAAGATTCGCGCGCTGATCGCCGACGCGCGCCGCCGCGTCAAGGGCGCGCATGACTTCGTGCGCTGCGCCGCGCTGTTCAGGGAGCAGGTGCGGCCGGTGCTGGATGCGATCGACGCGTACGAGCACGCGACGCATCACCGCTCGGAAATCGTGACGCTGCTCGCCGCGCAACTCCCCGAACTCATGGCCAGCCTCGTGACGGCTGCGCCGCCGGGCAAACCGATCGGCGAGGCGGCTGGCGAGCTCGAGGCGCGGCTGACCGCGAAGAGCATGCGCATGCTGCTCGGCCTGCTGCGCCTGGCCGTGACCGGCAACCCTCCCGCCTATCATCCTGACGTGCTCGATCCGTACGTGCACGAGGTCAAGGAGCTGGCGAACCTCATTCAACCGGCTCAGGCCCATTCGTGAGATGCCCGCGAACCCGGTGCGAGGCGGCAGGTCGGCCCACCTGAATCCCAGAAGGAGTGACAAGTCGTGACGACAGAACATTTCGGTATCCGAGTCAAAAGGTTGATGACCGCGAACGTGCACGCGCTGATCGGTTCGCTGGAAAGCCGCATGCCGCAAGCGATCCTCGAGCAGTACCTGCGCGAATTCGACGATGTGATCGCGCAGGCGCGGGTGGCGCTCGGCCGGCACGAAGCGGCGCGGTACCAGGCGGCCAAGGCGATCGCGCGCATCAACAACGAGATCGAACGACTGAACGACCTGCTGGGCACCGCGCTGGCCCGCAACGACGATGCGGCTGTGCGTGCCGGTGCGGAGCGGCAGATCGAGCTGGAGGATCAACTCGGCGTGCTGCAGCAATCGCTTCATGACGCAAGCGAGCGCGCACAGGCTGCCGAGGCGGACCTGCTCGGGCTGCGCGCGAAACGCGCGGAGATGGAAGCAGGGCTGCGTGAACTGATCGCGGCGCGTGTGCCAGGCGACGGCGAGCGCCGGGCGGAAGAGGCAACGGGCTTCGCGGGCGCCGATCCGAGAGCTGAGCAGCTCGAACAGGGGTTCAACCGGACGATGGCCGGTGCGACCGGAGCGGTCGGGTTGGGCACCGGTTCATCGTCGGCCGATCCATCGCTGTTGCATCGTCTGGAAACCCTGCACAAGGAACAGCGAATCGAGGAGCGTGTCGCCCGCCTGAAGTCGCAATCTGGCAAGCTGGCGGACGACATGTCTTGATGATTCGCCCCCGATCCTGAGAGCAAAACAACAATGACTTCTTCACTGATGCTGCCGGGCAATGCGCCGTTCGTCGCCGCGATCGGGCTGATGATCGTGATCGGCGTGCTGGAGTGCGTGTCGATGCTGATGGGGCTCAGCCTGACCGAGCATGCAGGCAACCTGCTGGTCCTGCATTTCGGTCTCGATCACGCGGACGGCGGGCCCGATGCCGGCGTCGTCGGCCAGTTTCTCGGCTGGCTGCACGTGGGCCGGGTGCCGCTGCTGATCCTGCTGATCCTCTTCCTGCTCGGCTTTTCGGTGGTCGGGCTCGCGTTGCAGACGTCGATGCAGGCCGTCGCGGGCTTCACGATGCCCACCGGGCTGGCCGTCGTGCTGGCCGTGCTTGCGGCATTGCCGTTCGTGCGCCACACCGGCAAGTTCTTCGCGCGCTTTCTTCCGCAGACTGAAACCACGGCGGTATCCGAAGCCGACTTCATCGGCCGCACCGCACGGATCGTCACCGGCGAAGCGTCGTTCGGCAATCCGGCCGAAGCGCGGCTCGTCGACGAGCACGGCCAGCAGCACTACGTCCGCGTCGAACCGGACGAGGCCGGCCGGACCTTCACGAAAGGCACGACGGTCCTGCTTGTATCGCGTATTTCGGGTTCGCGTTACCACGCCATAGAAAATCCCCGGCCCGAGTTGCTCTGAATCCCGTTTCACCAGGCCACCGCCGTTGAGAGCGGCGTGGACTGGCGCACCTTGCTGTCACCATCCGTACACAGGAGTCGAACAAACATCATGATGAATGCACTCTCTTTCTGGGGCGCTGTCGCATTGGCAGTGATGGTGGGTATCTGCGTGATCGGCATGATCTTCGCGCGTCTTTACGTGCGAGCGTCGGCGGAGCGGGCCTTCGTCCGCACCGGGCTGGGCGGGCAGAAGGTGATCATGAGCGGCGGCGCGGTCGTGCTGCCGGTGTTTCACGAAGTGATCCCGATCAACATGAACACGCTGAAGCTCGAAGTGAGCCGCGCGACGCACGACAGCCTGATCACGAAGGACCGGATGCGCGTCGACGTGGTCGTTGCCTTCTTCGTGCGGGTCGCGCCGACCGAAGAGGGCGTGTCGACCGCCGCACAGACGCTCGGCCAGCGCACGCTGGCGCCCGAAAACCTGCGCGCGCTCGTCGACGACAAGTTCGTCGATGCGCTGCGCTCGACCGCCGCGCAAATGACGATGCAGGATCTGCAGGACGCACGCGAAAAATTCGTGCAGGGCGTGCAGAACACGGTCGCGGAGGACCTGACGAAGAACGGGCTGGAGTTGGAAAGCGTGTCGCTGACCAACTTCAACCAGACGTCGAAGCAATACTTCGACCCGAACAACGCGTTCGACGCCGAAGGCCTGACCAAGCTCACGCAGGAAACCGAGCGCCGCCGCAAGGAGCGCAACGAGGTCGAGCAGGACACCGAGGTGGCCGTGCGCGAGAAGAACCGCGACGCGCTGTCACGCAAGCTCGAGATCGATCAGCAGGAAGCGTTCATGAAGCTCGAGCAGGAGCAGCAGGTCAAGACGCGCACCGCCGAGCAGAACGCGCGGATCGCCGCGTACGAGGCCGAGCGTCACCAGGAGGCCGAACAGAGCCGGATCGGCGCCGAGCGGCAGATCCAGGAATCGGAGATCCAGCGCGAGCAGGCTGTGCGCACCCGCAAGGTGGAAGCGGAGCGCGAAGTGCGCGTGAAGGAGATCGAGCAGACGCGTGTCACGCAGATGGCCGCGATCGAGCAGGCCAAGGTGACTGAAATCGCGGAGCAGGAAAAGGCCATCGTGATCGCGGAGAAGTCCGAGGCACAGTCCCAGGCGCAGGCGCGCGCGAGCGAGTCGCTCGCGGATGCGGTGCGGGCCGAGCAGCAGGTCGAGACGACGCGCCGCACCGCGGAAGCCGATCGGGCGAAGCAGGTCGCGCTGATCGAGGCAGCGCAGGCGGCGGAAACGCAGGCCGTCCATATCACGACACAGGCACGTGCAGAGCGCGATGCGGCCCAGATGCAGGCGGCCGCGATGGTCGAGCTGGCCGAGGCTGCGCGCAAGAAGGGGCTCGCCGAAGCGGAAGCGCAGCGTGCGCTGAACGACGCGATCAATGCGCTGTCGTCGGACCAGACGAGCCTCAAGTTCAAGCTGGCGTTGCTGCAGGCACTGCCTGCCGTGATCCAGCAGACGGTCGAGCCGATGAAGGCAATCGACGGCATCAAGATTATCCAGGTCGACGGGCTCAACCGTGGCGGTAGCGCCGCGGACGGCGTCGCGCCTGCTGCGAACGGTAGCAACCTGGCCGAGCAAGCGATGTCGGCGGCGTTGTCCTATCGCGCACATGCGCCGTTGATCGATTCGCTGCTCGGTGAAATCGGGTTGTCCGGCGGTTCGCTGCAAGGGCTCGTGCCGGGTGTCGGGACGGAGGTGTCGGCACCGACACACGCACCGGCACAGGCACACACACCGGTACACGCATCGGCTTATGCACCGGCACCCGCACCGATCACCGTCCACCCGGTCGGCAGTGCATCGCCCAAAGCCGACGGCGCAGTGGCATGACGCGCGGGGTGTGAGGCACGCCGTCCGTGCCCCGTAGCACCGGGTTGGACGCGGATGGCGCAGCGCGATGAAGCCGCGTCACGCCTGCCTTGCGTTCCCGTCGGCATCGGACAGGCCCGATCGAGCGATCGGGCCTGTTTTGCCATCAACCGCCCGCTACCTCCCTCACCCCCGCCCGACACTCGGCCGCTTCGGATCGTACGTCCACCCCGGCACGAGATAGCGCATCGCGACCGCATCGTCGCGCGCTGTACCGCCAACCTGCCGATAGAACGCATGCGCGGCCTCGACCTGCGCCATGTCGAGCTCGATCCCGAGGCCCGGCCGCTCCGGCACGGCCACTTGGCCGCCGACGATCTTCAGCGGCTCGCGCGTGAGCCGCGCATCGCCTTCCTGCCAGATCCAGTGCGTGTCGATCGCGGTGATCTTGCCGGGCGCGGCCGCTGCCGCATGCGTGAACATCGCAAGCGACACGTCGAAATGGTTGTTCGAGTGCGAGCCCCACGTGAGCCCCCAGTCACGGCAAAGCTGCGCGAGCCGCACCGAGCCCTGCATCGTCCAGAAATGCGGGTCGGCGAGCGGGATGTCGACCGCCTGCAGCCGCACCGCATGATCCACCTGCCGCCAGTCGGTCGCGATCATGTTGGTCGCGGTCGGAATGCCCGTCGCGCGGCGGAATTCGGCCATCACCTCGCGGCCCGAATAGCCGCCTTCCGGCCCGCACGGATCTTCCGCATACGCGAGCAGGTGGCCTTGCCCGCGGCACAGCGCGACGGCTTCGTCGAGCGACCACGCGCCGTTCGGGTCGAGCGTCGCGCGGGCATCGGGGAAGCGCGCCTTGATCGCGGCGATCGCTTCCATCTCGTCGGCGCCGGCCATCACGCCGCCCTTCAGCTTGAAATCGGCGAAGCCGTAGCGCTCGACCGCGGCCTCGGCCTGCCGCGCGATCGCGGCCGGCGTGAGCGCTTCCTCGTTGCGCAGCCGGAACCAGGCGTCCGACGCGTGCGTCTCGTCGCGGTACGGCAGATCGGTGCGGCGCCGGTCGCCGAGGTAGAACAGATAAGCGAGCATCGGCACCGCGTCGCGCTGCTGGCCTTCACCAAGCAGCGCCGCGACCGGCACGTCGAGATGCTGGCCGAGCAGGTCGAGCAGCGCGGCCTCGATCGCGGTGATCACGTTGTCGAGCCGCAGGTTGATCTCGTGCGGCTGGCGCAGCACCGCGGCTTCGCCCGCCGACGTCACCTCGTGCCGGATCGTGCGGCCCGCACCCGGGCCCGCGCCGGACAGCGCCGCGCGCACCGCGTTGAGCGTCGCCTGATAGCGTCCGATCGACTGACCGACCACGAGATCCGTCATGCGTTCGAGCGCGTGGCGGATGCCTTCGCCGCCCGGCACTTCGCCGACGCCCGTGTGTCCACTGCTGTCGTCGAGGATCACGAGGTTGCGCGTGAAGTACGGCGCGTGCGCGCCGCACAGGTTGAGCAGCATGCTGTCGCGGCCGGCGACGGGAATCACCTGCATGCGCGTGACGTGCGGGGTGCCGGCACGGCGGGATTCGGACATCGGTTCGCTCCTGGTTCCGGTGGTGCACGGGCCGCCGGCCGCGCCGGCGCGGCCCGCGCGGTTCATTGAAGCTCGACGCGGCGGATCTCGCCGACGACGAACAGGTAGCAGATCACGGCGACGAGCGCGTGCGCGACGACATAGACCAGCGCGCCGTTGAACGAGCCGCTGCGGTCGACGATATAGCCGATCGCGATCGGCGTCGTGATGCTGGAGAGGTTGCCGCACGTGTTGAGCAGCGCGCCGCTCAAGCCCGCGATCTGGCGCGGCGCGGTGTCGGCGTTGACGGCCCAGCCGAGCGCGCCGAGCCCCTTGCCGAAGAACGACAGCGCCATGAACAGCACGACGAGCACGTGAGAATCGGTGTAGTTGCAGACGATCATCGACATCGACAGCAGCATGCCGAACACGATCGGCACCTTGCGCGCGACCGACAGAGAGCGACCCTGCCTGAGCAGCCCGTCGGACACGACGCCGCCGAGAATCCCGCCGAGGAAGCCGCACACGGCCGGGATCGACGCGACGAGCCCCGCGTTGAGGATCGACATCCCGCGCGCCTGCACGAGATAGACGGGAAACCACGTGATGAAGAAATAGGTGAGCGCGTTGATGCAGTACTGCGCGACATACACGCCGACCAGCATCCGGCTCTTCAGCAGCGCCTTCACGTGGCGCATCGACGGGCCGCCGTCGCGTTCGCCGGTCGCCTGGTCGATGTTGACGAGCGCGCCGCCTTCGGCGAGGTAGTCGAGTTCCGCGCGGTTGATGCTCGGGTGGTCCTTCGGGTCGTACATCGTGCGGTTCCACACCAGCACGAACGCGAAGCCGAGCACGCCCATCACCGCGAACACCGATTGCCAGCCGAACGCGTGCACGAGCCAGCCCATCAGCGGCGCGAACACGACGGTCGCCGCGTACTGCGCGGCGTTGAAGATCGCCGACGCGGTGCCGCGCTCGGGCGCAGGGAACCACGCGGACACGATCCGGCTGTTGGCCGGGAACGACGGCGCCTCGGCCGCGCCGACCAGGAAGCGCAGCCCGAACAGCAGCGCGAACGCGGCCGCGCCGCCGAAGAAGCCGATCCCGCCTTGCAGCAGCGTGAACAGCGACCAGAAGAAGATGCTGAACGCATAGACGATGCGCGATCCGTAACGGTCGAGCAGCCAGCCGCCCGGCAATTGCGCGATCACGTACGACCAGCCGAACGCGGAAAAGATGAAGCCCATCTGCACGTGGCTCAAGTGCAGCGCGCGGGCGAGGCTCGGGCCCGCGATCGCGATCGCCGCGCGATCCGCGTAGTTGATCGTCGTGACCGCGAACAGGACGGCCAGCACCAGCCAGCGCACGCGGGAGCGCCGGGCCGTTGCCGATGCGGACGCCGGCAGCGCTTGAAGCGGATTCATGACTTGTCTCCTCCGAAGGGCGGAAGGTGCCGTCGTGCGGCTGGCGCGTCGGTTGCGCGCATGTTGTGTATTGATGCCGCCGGCGGAGGCCGGGCACCGGACGCCCGGGGCGGGCAGGGCGTCCCGGCCATTCTGTCACGTCGATATTTGCGCTTTCATGCCAATTGCTGACTTGATCGATTCAGCAATTGAATCGATGGACCGAGGCGGTGCGGATGTCGTCAACATATTTTTACCCGGATAATATTGACATCCAATTAATACCCGGATAAAAATAGCGTCATTCCGATTCCAGCCTGCGGGCGACCACGATGACTACCATCCCATTGCTTCCTTCGTACACGGCCTTCGACGGCCACCGGCGGCTCGCGTCGGGCCCGCTCTCGACGGTCGCGCTCGCGGTCCGGCAGGCGGCCGGCGACGCGATGCCCGGCACGATCCTGATCTTCGACGACGCGACCGGCCGCTCGATCGACCTCGACCTGCGCGGCACGGCGGCCGACATCCGCGCACGCTATGCGGCGCCGTCGGGCGACGCATCCGGCAGTTCCGACGAGCCGGCAGGCGCCGGCGCGGGCGAGCAGCGCGGCCGCGGCCGGCCGAAGCTCGGCGTCGTGTCGCGCGAGGTCACGCTGCTGCCGCGTCACTGGGAATGGCTGGCCACGCAGCCCGGCGGCGCGTCGGTCGCGTTGCGCAAGCTCGTCGAGGACGCACGGCGCACCCACGCGGAAGCCGACCGGCGACGCGACGCGCAGGCGCGCGCGTATCACTTCATGTCGGCGATGGCGGGCGACCTGCCCGGTTTCGAGGAGGCCGTGCGCGCGCTGTATGCGAACGACCTGACACGCGTCGCCGAGCTGATCGCCGGCTGGCCGGACGACGTGCGCGACCATGCGCTTGCGCTGGCGCGCGGCGAGCTGCCGCCGTCCACCGAAGACTGCTGACCGGAGCAACGGACGCCATGACCGCATTCGATCTGAACCGCGGCGCGCTCGCGCCGGTTGCCGACGAGGTCGATCTCGTCGACCTGCGCGTGAGCGGCGCGATCCCGCACGAACTCGCCGGCACGTTGCTGCGCAACGGCCCGAATCCGCCGGGCGGCCGTTTCGAAGGGAGCGACGTGCTGTCGTGGTGGCCGGAAGCCGCGATGCTGCATGCGATCGCGTTCGAAGGCGGCCGCGCGACCGGCTACCGGAACCGCTGGGCGCGCACGCAGCGCTGGGCGGCCGTGCATGCGCCCGGTGAGGCGCGGCAACTGCCCGATACCAATCCGAACGTGAGCGTGCTGCAGCATGCCGGCGAGTTGCTCGCGCTGTCGGAGGGCGGCGCACCGTTCGCGATCACGGCCGCGCTCGATTCGCTCGGCGTGCCCGCACGGCACGCGGGCCTCGGCGGCGGGATGACCGCGCATCCGAAGGTCGATCCGGTGACCGGCGAGCTGATCGCGTTCCGCGCGGACTGGCGCGCGCCGTGGCTGCGCTACGGTGTGGCCGACGCGCAGGGCGTGCAGCGCGTCGATCTCGAGATCGACCTGAATGCGCCGTCGATGATGCACGACCTCGCGATCACCGAAACCCGCAGCCTGCTGCTCGACCTGAACGTCGGCTACGACTTCTCGCTGCTGAAGCAGGGCCACCGGATGCCGCTGCGCTGGCACGACGACCGGCCCGCGCGCATCGGCGTGCTCCCGCGCCACGGCGGCACGGTGCGGTGGTTCGACGTCGAGCCGTGCTTCATCCTGCACGTCGTGAACGCATATGACTGCGACGCGTCGTGCATCGTGCTCGATGCGGTGCGCTATCCGTCGTACCTGCGGCTCGACGCGGGCACGGGCCGCTTCGCCGACAACCCGGTCGGCGAGCTGTGGCGCTATGTGATCGATACGGCGAACGGGCTGATCGACGAAGGGCCGCTCGCCGACGGCGGCATCGAGATGCCGCGCATCAACGAAAGCCGGACGGGGCGCCGCTACCGCTACCTGTATGCGGTGGAGCAGCCGAACCCGGTGGAAATGCGCGGCGTGATGCGTTTCGATCACGCGAGCGGCACGACGACGCGCTACGCGGTGCCGCCCGGCGACCAGAACAGCGAGCCGGTGTTCGTGCCGCGCCCGGGCGGTGCGGACGAGGACGACGGCTGGCTGCTGGTGATGGTCTACCGCGCGGCGACCGATACGAGCGACGTCGTGATCCTCGATGCGCGCGCGATCGACGCGGGGCCGGTCGCCACCGTGCACCTGCCGCGCCGCGTGCCGGCCGGATTCCACGGCGCGTGGGTGCCGCGCGAACGTTGAACGTGAGCGGCGGCGCGCGTCACTGCGCGCGCAGCGCGTCGACGATCTTCAGCCGCGCGGCGCGCATCGCCGGCAGGAAGCCGCCGACGAGCCCCATCACCAGCGAGAACAGCAGCGTCTTCACGACGATCGCGGGCGTCAGCACGAAGCGGAACGACAGGTCCGCGAAGGTCTGGAAGTTGGTCGTCGAAAACGACGCGAACTGCATCAGCGACGCGCATGCGAGCCCCGCGACGCCGCCGACGAAGCCGAGCAGCAGCGCTTCCAGCAGGAACGCGGCGAGCACGTTCGTGCGCTTGAAGCCGAGCGCGCGCAGCGTGCCGATCTCGGCGACGCGGTTCGCGACCGACGCATACATCGTGATCATCGCGCCGATCATCGCGGCGATCGAGAAGATCGTCGACAGCGTGATGCCGAGGATGTTGATGAACGTCGACAGCGCCTTCGACTGGTCGCCGTAGAAGGTCTGTTCGCGTTTCGCCTCGTCGGTGAGCCGCGGGTCGACGTCGATGTCGGCCTTGAAGCGCGCGAAGCCGCCGGCGCTCGGGATGCGCAGCACCATCGACGAATAGCTGGTGCGCCGGAACGACTGCATCAGCTGGTCGACGTCGCCCCAGATCTCCGAATCGAAGCCGCTGCCGCCCGCGTCGAAGATGCCGACGATGGTCCAGTCGCGCTGCGCGAAATGCAGGCTGTCGCCGAGTTGCGTGCCGCTGAACCCTTTCGCGATCGCGCTGCCGACGATGATTTCCGACGAGCCGGGCGCGAACATGCGGCCGGCGACGAGCTTCACGTGCGGGCGCAGCGCGAGGCCGGACGGCGACACGCCGCGGATCACGACGTTCGACGGCTTGCCGGTCGACGTCTTCACCAGCGAGATCAGCACGACCGCTTCCTTCGACACGAGCGGCCGGCCGTCGGGGCCGAGCGCGACGGCCGGGTGCATTTCGAGCGCATTGGCCTGCTGGTGGTCGATCGAGCTCTGGATCTCGGTTTCGGCGCCCTTGCGGATCACCACCGCGTTGTCGGGTTCGCCGGTCGACACGAGCGTCTTCGTGAGCCCCGCGTCGAGCATTTGCACGGTCGCGAACACGAAGATCACGAGCGCCATCCCGCCGGCGGTCAGCGCGGTGGTGAGCCGCCGGGTCCACAGGTTGCGCGCGATGTAGTTGAGCGGGATCGCCATGCGCCAACCTAACCGATTGCCCTGAGGCCTTCGACCACGCGCACGCGCGCCGCCTGCCACGCCGGCACGATCGCCGCCGCGAAGCCGACCGCGACCGAGCACACGGCCTGCAGCACGACCGTTTCGGTCGACACCTTGAACACCGGGAAGATGCCGCCGGCCGCCTGCTTGAACAGGCTCGCGGCGGGCGGCGTCGCGAGGATCCCGAGCCCGCCGCCGGCCACCGCGATCACGACCGATTCGCCGAACACGATCAGCGCGAGGAAGCCGGGGCCGAAGCCGAGCGCCTTCAGCGTCGCGTATTCGGCCGTGCGCTCGCGCGCGCTCATCGCCATCGCGTTGGCCATCACGGCCATGATGATCAGGATCACCACGTACGACACGACGCGGATCGCCGCGATGATCTGGTTCGACATCGCGACGAAGCCGAGCTGGAACGCCTGCTCGGTCTCGGTCAGCGTCTCGGCGAGCGAGTTCTTGAACACTGCGTCGACGTTGCGCGCGATCGACGCGCCGTCGTCGGGGTTCGCGACGCCGAGCACGAATACGCCGACCTGGTCGGCCTGCTTCGGCGTGCGCTGGCGCACCGTCTCGTTCAGGTATTCCCAGTGAAACACCAGCTGCCGCGTGATCGTCGAGTCGTCACGGCCGTCCAGGATGCCGCGCACGACGAAATCCCACGTGCCCGGGTAGATCGTGCCCTTCAGCGGGATCACGTCGCCGATCCTGAAGCCGAATTGCGTCGCGAGCTGGCGGCCGACGAGGCAGCCGCGGCGGTCGCGATCGTAGTCGGCGCGCTGCTGCGCCGGGATGATGAATTCCGGGTACAGGTCGAGATAGTTGTCCGATACGGCGAAGCTCGCGAAGAAGTTCTTCGGGTCGCGATAGATGCCGCCGAACCAGTTCGACCGGACCACGGCCGTCACGCCTTCGACGCCGCGGATCCGGTTCTCGTAGTTGACGGGCAGCGGAAACACGAGCGAGATCGCGTTGCGCGTGACGAGCCGCCCGCTGGATGCGGCGGCCGCGCCTGCGTACCACGCGTCGACCACGGTGTGCAGCAGCCCGAACGCGAGCACGGCGATCGTGAGCCCGAGCACGGTCAGCAGCGTGCGCAGCCGGTGCCGCAGCGCATTGCGCGCGATCAGCTTCAGCACGTACATCGCGCGCGCTCCCGCAGCCGGTCAGCCGGCGTGCCCATCGATCAGCTCCCCTTTTTCCAGATGGACGAGCGAGCGTGCGGCGCCGGCCGCGTGCGCGTCGTGCGTCACCATGATGATCGTCTTGCCGAGCTCGGCGTTCATCCGCTGCAGCATCGCGAGCACGTCGGTGGCCGATGCGCGGTCGAGGTCGCCGGTCGGCTCGTCGGCGACGATCAGCACGGGATCGGTGATCAGCGCGCGCGCGATCGCGACGCGCTGCTGCTGGCCGCCCGACAGTTCCGACGGGTAATGGCTCGTCCGGTCGCCGAGGTTCACCATGTCGAGCACGAGTTCGACGCGCTCGCGCCGCTCGCGGCGCGACAGGTGCGTGAGCATCAGCGGCAGCTCGACGTTCTCGAACGCGGTGAGCACGGGCATCAGGTTGTAGAACTGGAAGATGAAGCCGACGTTCGCCGCGCGCCATTCGGCCAGTTGCGCCTCGGCGAGCCGGGAGATGTCGAGGCCGCCCACGCGCAGCTCGCCGCTGTCGGGCCGGTCGATGCCGGCCACCAGGTTCAGCAGCGTGCTCTTGCCGGAGCCCGACGGCCCCATCAGCGCGACGAAGTCACCTTCGCCGATGTCGAGCGTGATGTCGGTCAGCACCGGCACGATCTGGTTGCCGCGCCGGTACGACTTCGCGACGTGGCTGAGCTCGACGAGGGGTGGCCGGGCGTCGTTCACGCGCGCTACTTCTTCGCGACGGTCACTTTCGCGCCGTCCTTCAGCTTCGCGCCCGGCGCGAGCACGACCGTGTCGCCGGGTGTCACGCCGCGCACCGCGACGAGCTCGCCGATTCGCACGCCCTTCGTCACGGCCACCGCATGCACGACGTCGTCCTTCACGACGAACACCGCCGGCCGGCCATCGCGTTCGACCACGGCGCTCGCCTGCACGGCCGTCACCGGCTGCCGGTCCTGCGCGGTCGCCGGCTTCGACAGGAAGGCGATCTTCGCGCTCATGTCGGGCAACACGCGCTCGTCGCGGTCGACGAAGCGCACCTTCACGAGCACGGTGGCCTTCGAGCGGTCGACGGTCGGCACGATGCGCGACACGCGGCCGGCGAAGCGCATGTCGGGCAGCGCGTCGAGCTGGATCTCGCACGGCTGCTCGGCGCGGATCTTCGCGATGTTCGATTCGGCGACGTCGGCCTCGACCTCGAGCGTCTTCATGTCGGCGATCGTCACGACCGCGCCCTTGCTGTCCGACGCGGACGAGAACGGCGTGATGTTGTCGCCGACGTTCGCGTGCTTGGCGAGCACGATGCCGTCGAATGGCGCGCGGATCACCGTCTGGTCGACCGCCACCTGCGCGGCCTGCGCGTTCGCCTCGGCCGATACGATCGCGGCCTGGTCGCTGTTGAGCGTCGCGCGCGCCTTGTTCACGCGGGCCGTGTCGGTGTCGAGCTGCGCGGCCGGCACCGCGCCTTTCGGCGCGAGCGCGGCGGTGCGGCGCAGCGCGATCTCGGCGTCCTTCAGCTCGGCCTGTGCGACACCGAGGTTCGCACGGGACACCTGCACCTGCGCGCGTGCCTGCGCGAGCGACGCTTGCACGTCGTTGCTTTCGAGCCGCGCGATGATCTCGTCCTGCTTCACGCGCGTGCCTTCCAGCACGCCGAGCCACTCGACGCGCCCCTGGCCCTTCGACGCGACCGCGGCCTTGCGCTGCGGCACGACGTAGCCGGTCGCATTGAGCTGCGTGTCGTTCTGGTACGGGTAGGCGGACGTGACGGACGTGGTGTCGACGGTCGGCCGGCCGGTGAGCGCGAGGCCGGCGCCGATCGCGATGACGGCGAGCGCGGCGGCGACCGTATAGCGCACCCAGCGGCGCCGGCGCGGCGCCGGTGCGAGCGGACGCCGGTCGATTTTCAGTTTGTCCAGGTTGTGATCGGGCAATTTGAGCGCCTCGAGACGGCGGCGGTCTGACGACCGGCCGCGACCCGGTTTCCGGGGAAAGGGACGGATGGACGCCAGTATAAGCGTCGCCCCGACGGTTCGCGAGCCGGTTTGCAGCGCCGCCGCGGCCGCCGCCGGACGGTCGCCGACCCGGGATACGGGTGCGCCCCCGGGGAAACCCGAGGGGCGCAAGCAACGTGTCAACTTTCCGCAAACACGGTGCGTTATGGAACCAGTGCGTCAGGTTTTGTCGCGACGGCACGGCAAATGCCGGCCTCGCGGCCTGGGGCTCCGATGCGAATGCCTCGCATCTTTACTTACCGGTACGTTTGATTTTTTCTCCGCTAAAGGAAGAACAATGAAGAAGACGCTCGCTTCGATCATCGCCGCAGCATTCGCGCTCGCATCGGTTTCGGCATTCGCACAGGATGCGTCGGCACCGGCAGCCGACACGTCGGCCGCTGCACCGGCCAAGAAGGATCACAGCAAGCCGAAGCACCAGCTGAAGCACCACGGCTCGAAGAAAGGCCAGGCGAAGGCCGCAGCCGCATCGGCCGCCGGCACGAACGACGCAGGCGCGCAGAACTAAGAAGCGCGTTGCGCCGGGGCCGGCACCGCCGGCCGCCAGTCGCGAGACCCCGCATGTTCAGGCATGCGGGGTTTTGTTTTTTTCAGGCCTCGTGTTGTTCACCGGCCGGCGGCGGCGCGCGCATCGCGTCGACCACCGTGCGCATGCGCCGCCAGTGCGAGCCTTCCCAGAACACGCGCCGGCACACGTCGCACGCGGCGAAGCGCAGGTGCCGTTGCCGGACGCCGGCCGGCACGCGCGGCGCGGCGGCGGCCGCGTCGAGCGGATGCAGCGGCGCATTGCAGCGCAGGCACAGCCGGAACGGCCGCATGTGCGGCGCGAGGTCGAGCCGCTCGAACAGTTCGCGCAGCTGGTCGGCCGGCTGCACCGCGTGCAGGTAGCAGCCGCGCGCGACCGCGCGCCGCTTGAGCAGCTCGCGGTCGCGGGTCAGCACGATCCGGCCCTCTCGCGCGGCGAGCGCCGCGAGCTCGTCGTCGCGGTAATGGTTGTCGTAGCAGGTGTCGAAGCCTGCGAGGCGCAGCAGTTGCGCGAGGCCGCCGAGATGCGCGTCGGCGACGAAGCACCATTGCGCCGGTGGCGGCGCGGTGGCTCCGTTCACGGTGGCCGACTGCGCGCGCTCCGGAAAGGCTTCGACCCGGTCGCCGTCGTCGAGCGGCCGGTCGAGCGCGGCCGGCGCGTCGTTCACGCACAGCCGGCCGATTTCGGTGTGCGGGACGCCGAGCGCCTCGATCGCGTGCTTCACCGTCGCGTCGCGCGCACATGCGTGCCCGAACGCGCGGTCGCGCTGCGCGCGCGGGAGAAAGGCGTTCAGTTCGTCGTGGAAGCGGAAGGTCGCGGTCGCCATGCGGGCAGTATGGCACCGTGCTTGGCCGGCCGCGTGCCCTGCAGGCGCCACGCATCTGTGTTTAACTCCCCGCTTCACGGAGCGAAGGAGCGGAAAATGGATCTCGGATTTATCGGGCTGGGTGAAATGGGGCAGGCAATCGCGACGAACCTGCTGAAGGCCGGGCACACGGTGCGGGTCTGGAACCGGTCGCGCGAGCGCGCCGAGCCGCTCGCGGCCGTCGGCGCGCAGATCGTCGACACGCCGGCCGACGCGTTTCGCGGCGACGCGGTGTTTTCGATGCTGGCCGACGACGCCGCGGCACGCGCGATCTTCGACGACGCACTGCTCGCCCAGGCGCCGCGCGGCCTGATCCACGTCAACATGGCGACGGTGTCGGTCGCGCTGGCCGAATCGCTCGCGCACGCGCATGCATCGCGCGGCATCCATTATGTCGCCGCGCCGGTGATGGGCCGGCCGGACGTGGCAGCCGCCGCGCGCCTCACGATCATGGCGGGTGGCCCGGCCGAGGCGATCGACCGCGTGCAGCCGCTGTTCGACGCGATCGGCCAGAAGACCTGGCGGTTCGGTTCGCTGCCGCAGCACGCGAACGTCGCGAAGATCGCCGCGAACTTCACGCTCGCGTCGGCGATCGAGACGCTCGGCGAGGCCTCTGCATTGCTCGGCGCGCACGGCGTCGCGATGCGCGATTTCCTCGACGTGATCACCGGCAGCGTGTTTCCGGGCCCCGTCTACGAGGGCTACGGCTCGATGATTGCCGAGCGGCGCTACGAGCCCGCCCGCTTCAAGGCGCGCCTCGGGTTGAAGGACGTTCGCCTGGCGCTGGAAGCCGGCGACGCCGTGTCGGTGCCGCTGCCGGTGGCAAGCGTCGTGCGCGACAACCTGCTCGACGCGCTGGCGCACGGCGGTGGCGAGCAGGATTTCGCGGTGCTCGGCGAAGTCGCGCTGCGCCGCGCGGGCCGCTGATCCGTCGCGCGACAGAAGTCCGGCGCACCGGCATAATCGACGTTTCGTTTTCCCTTACATCGACGCAGAGGCGGGCATGAACTTGCATACGTGGTGGCTTTTCGTGGCGACGGTGTTCGTCGTGTCGGCGATTCCGGGCCCGAACATGCTGCTGGTGATGACGCACGGCGCGCGGCACGGGCTGCGGCGCTCGACGTGGACGATGGCCGGCTGCCTCACCGCGCTGGTGCTGATGCTGTCGGTGTCGGCGGCGGGTCTCGGCGCGGTGCTCGAAGCCTGGCCGGCGATGTTCAACACGTTGCGCTTTGCGGGTGCGGCCTACCTGATCTACCTCGGTGTGAAGGCGTGGCGCGCACGCGTGGACGACGAGCAACCTGCCGCCGACGTCGAGACCGTGTCGCGCCAGGGCGCGCCGGCATCGCGCGGGACGCTGTTCCGCAACGGCTTCCTGGTCGCGGGCAGCAACCCGAAGGCGATCCTGTTCGCGGCCGCGCTGCTGCCGCAGTTCATCAACGCCGCCGAGCCGACGCTGCCGCAGTTCGGCGTGCTCGTCGTCACGTTCGCGGTGATCGAGGTGAGCTGGTATCTCGTCTACGCATCGTTCGGCACGCGCATCGGCGCGACGTTGAAGAGCCAGAGCGTGGCGAAGATCTTCAACCGGCTGACGGGTGGCTTGTTCGTCGGCTTCGGCGCGATGATGGCGCTGGTTCGTCACTGATGTCGAACTGACGCTGGCACGCAGAACGCCCCGTCCCTCGCAAGCGGGCGGGGCGTTCTGCTTTTCGGGCCTCCGTCACGCGCCCGCTCATGCACGCGGGCGCGTCAATGCCGCTGCGCCGGCGCCGCGTCCGGCCGCGAGCCCGAAGACGGCGGCCGCGCCGGCGAACGCAAACCCCACGCCGCACACCGCGCTCCACCCGCCCGAGGCCCACGCGCTGCCTGCGAGCACCGCGCCGAGCGCGCCGCCGATGAAGAACAGCCCGACGAACAGCCCGTTCAGGCGGCCGCGCGCGGCCGGGTTCAGCAGGTTGATTGCGCGGCGGCCGATCGTCTGGTCGACGATCACGCCCGCATCGAGCAGCGCGGCGCCGCCGGCCAGCAGCGCGAGCGCGAGGCCGCGATGCATGCGTGCGTCGAAGCCGAACCAGCCGGCGCCCGCGATCCCGAGCACGACGAGCGCCACGAGCATCGTGCCGTGCGCGATCCGCTGCGCGGCCGGGCCATGGCCGTGGTCGCCGGCACGGCCTGCGAGTGGCGTGACGATTGCACCGCTCGCGCCGGCGAACGCGAACAGCGCAATGCCGTGCAGGTCGAGGCCGAACGGCGGCTGCGCGAGCCGCAGCCCGACCGAGGTCCAGAATGCGCTGAACGCGGCCATCGCGAGCGCGGCCGACAGCGCATGCCGGCGCAGCACCGGCTCATCGGCGAGCAGGCGCCCCATCGACGCAAGCAGCGTGCGGTAGCCGGCCGAGATCGACGGCGTGCGCGACGGCAGGCGCAGCGCGAGCACCACGGCGATCGCGGCGTTCGCGAGCGCGGCCAGCACGTAGAACCCGCGCCAGCCGGCTGACCCCGCGATCAGGCTCGCGAGCGGCCGCGACAGCAGGATGCCGAGCATCAGCCCGCTCATCACGTTGCCGACCGCGCGGCCGCGCTGCGCCTCGGGCGCCATCGACGCGGCCATCGGCACGAGCATCTGGATCACGCTCGACGCGGCGCCGGCCACGAGCGTCGCCAGCAGGAATACGGTGCCCGACCGCGTGAACGCCGGCAGCGCGAGCGCGGCTGCGCACGCGGCCAGCGTCGCGACGATCAGGCGGCGGTTCTCGAGCAGGTCGACGAGCGGGACGAGCAGCACGAGCCCGGCCGCATAGCCGAGCTGCGGCAGCATCGCGACGAGGCCGGCCAGGCCGGGCGGCAGGTGCAGGTCGGCGCTGATCGGCCCCGTCAGCGGCTGCGCGGCGAACAGGTCCATCACGATCACGCCGACCGTCGCGGCGAAGAACAGCGTCATGCCGGCGCTCAGCGCGGGCGGCGGGCCGGCCGGCGCGCTGACGGGCGGGCGCGCGGCGGCGGGGCAACGGTTGGCAGGGCAGTTCATCGGAAGCCTGGCGAGTGAGTCGAAGGAGTCCCCATCGTAGGTGCCCGATGTTTATGCGACAATTGAAATATCTCTAACATGATTATGCGAGTTTGCTTTGAATACGCGTGATCTCCAGGCATTCGTCGCGGTGGTCGACAGCGGGTCGATGGTTGCCGCGGCCGCGAAGCTCCACCTGACGCAGCCGGGCCTGACGCGGCGCGTGCAGAACCTCGAAACGCTGCTCGGCATGCCGCTGCTCGAACGGCAAAGCAAGCCGCTGAAGCCGACGGCCGCCGGGCGCGACGTCTATGCGCTCGCGCGTAACGTGCTGGGCGCGGTCGACGAGTTGATGGCGGCGGGCGCGCCGGACAGCGAGCCGTCGGGCGAGCTGCGCATCGGCGTGCCGCCGTTCCTGTCCGAGCTGGCGCTCGAGCAGCCGATCGACCGGCTGCGCGACGCGTTTCCGCGTCTCACGCTGCGGGTGACGGCCGGCTGGTCGCCGGCGCTGATGCAGGGCATCGAGCGCGGCACGCTCGACGTCGCCGCCGTGATGGTGCCGGCCAGTTCGACACTGCCCGATACGTTCGCGTCGACGCTGCTCGGCACGCAGCCGACGGTGCTCGTCGCCGCGCGCGACTATCCGCTGCCGGACGGTCCGCTGTCGATCGACACGCTGTCGGGTTTTCCGTGGGTGCTGAGCCAGGACGGCTGCGGGATGCGTTCGGCGCTGAGCCGCATGCTCGGCGCGGCCGGGCTGCCGTTCGACGTCGCGGTCGAGGCGTTCGGCTCGGAGCTGCAGCTGTCGCTCGTCGCGCGCGGCGCGGGCATCGGCATCGCCGCGCCGAACGCGCTGGCGCGCAGCGCCCATCGCGATGCGCTGAGGGTGGTGGAAACGGTGGGGCTGGAGACGCGGATCAACGTGTGGATCGTGCACGGCGCGCTGCCGGGCCGGCTGGTGCGGCCGGTCGCGCTGCTGCGCGATGCGCTGGCCGAAGTGCTCGACCGGGAAAACAGGGTGGGGTCAGATGCGGCGAAGGCGGTCTAGAGGCAGCATTCGAGGGAAAATCCTTATTTTCTCTACGGAAATGTTGCATTGCGGAAACCGATC
>AACY020561152.1_pt1 | contig 87112 bp, 74 predicted proteins | sample 267378 | NCBI WGS metagenome assembly AACY02 (sample SAMN02954345, study PRJNA13694) | marine metagenome | biome: aquatic; feature: ocean; material: water; isolation source: isolated as part of a large dataset composed predominantly from surface... | reverse complement strand
TCACTCCTTGCCTGCGAGCGATTTCGGGCATTCGCATGCGCGTTCCATGCGCAAACAGACCCCAAACAAGCGCCGACAGGTCGGCGCTTCAGGCGGTTCCGACGGCTGACGGAGCAGCCCGCCGCGATCGGCGAGCCGCCCCGCTCCGGTGCGTTATTTCACGCTTTCACGGAACCACTTCGGGTGATGCTTGCGAGCCCAGCCCAGCGTGACGGTGCCGCGCACCATCGCGCCGATCGAGCCCTTCACCCACAACGCCGCGTAAATGTGCACGATGATGCTCGCGATCAGCACGAAGGCCGCCACGGCATGCACGACAGCGGCCGCGCGGATCACCCCGATCGGGAAGTAGAACGAGAAGTAGCGCCGCCAGATCACGACTCCCGACAGCAGGAGCAGCAGCAGGCACGCGACCAGCGTAAAGAATAGCAGCTTCTGCCCGGCGTTATAGCGCCCGACAGGCGGCAGCTTGTCTTCCTGGTTGGTCAGCACGTCGCCGATCTGCTTGAGCCACTGGCGATCGTCCGCGTCGAGCGCGTTGTGGTGCCAGAAGCGCACCACAAGGATCGCGAACGACACGAACATCACGAGGCCGACGAACGGATGCAGGATCCGCGTCCACTGGCCGCCGCCGAACAGCGCGGTCAGCCAGAACATCGACGGATGAAACAGCGCGAGCCCGGACAATGCGAGCAGCACGAACGTGATCGCGGTGATCCAGTGGTTCGTGCGCTCGTTCGCCGAGTAGCGGACGATCAGGTTGGGGTCGTCGTGTTTCATTTCGCGTCCTCCTTGATGCGTCGCGCCTCGTCTTGCGCGGCCTTTTCCTCTTCGTCGCTCACCTCGTTCGGACCGACCCGGACATAGTGGAAGAACCCGGCGAGCGCCGTCAGCGCGATGCCGGCCACCGCGAGCGGCTTCGCGATGCCCTTCCACAGCTTCACCATCGGGCTGATCGACGGGTTGTCGGGCAGCCCGTGGTACAGCGACGGCTTGTCCGCGTGGTGCAGCACGTACATCACGTGCGTGCCGCCGACGCCCTGCGGGTCGTACAGCCCCGCATGCTCGAAGCCGCGCTCCTTCAGGTCCTCGATCCGCTCGGCCGCGTGCTGCTTCATGTCCTCCTTGGTGCCGAACACGATCGCGCCCGTCGGGCAGGTCTTCACGCAGGCCGGTTCCTGGCCGACCGCGACGCGGTCGGAACAGAGCGTGCACTTGTACGCGCGATGATCCTTCTTCGAGATCCGCGGAACGTTGAACGGGCAGCCGGTCACGCAATAGCCGCAACCGATGCAGTTCTCCTCGTGGAAATCGACGATCCCGTTGTTGTACTGCACGATCGCGCCCGGGGACGGACACGCCTTCAGGCAGCCCGGATCCTCGCAGTGCATGCAGCCGTCCTTGCGGATCAGCCACTCGAGGTCACCGGCCGGGTTCTCGTATTCGGAGAACCGCATGACCGTCCACGAATGCTCGCTCAGGTCGGCCGGGTTGTCGTACACGCCGACGTTGGTGCCGACCTCGTCACGCAGGTCGTTCCACTCCATGCATGCCGTCTGGCATGCCTTGCAGCCGATGCACTTCGATACGTCGATCAGCTTGGCGACACTCCCGGTCACCGGTTCGCGCACCGTGGGCGGTGGCGTCGTGGTGGCCGAGACGCGCTTGATATCCAGCGATTGCAATGCCATCTCTTTCCCCTTACGCCTTTTCGACCTTCACCAGGAACGACTTGAATTCCGGTGTATAGGAGTTGCCGTCACCCACGGACGGAGTCAGGGTATTGGCGAGATAGCCGGGCTTCGTCAGACCCTTGAAGCCCCAGTGCAACGGCACGCCGACCGTCTGGACCTTCTTGCCGTCGACCGTCAGCGGCTTGATCCGCTTCGTGACGAGGGCGACCGCGATGATGTAGCCGCGCTTGGACGACACCTTCACGCGCTCGCCATGCGCGACGCCGACTTCCTTCGCGAGGTCTTCGCCGATCTCGACGAATTGCTCGGGCTGGATGATCGAGTTCAGCCGCGCATGCTTGGTCCAGTAGTGGAAGTGCTCGGTCAGCCGGTACGTCGTCGCCACGTGCGGGAAATCCGCCACCTTGCCGAACGACGCGCGGTCGTCCGGGAACACGCGGGCAGCCGGGTTGTTCAGCGCCTGCGGGTTGTTCGGGTGCAGCGGGTTCGCGTCGAGCGGTGTCTCGAACGGCTCGTAGTGCTCGGGGAACGGACCTTCGTTCATCCCCGCCCGGGCGAAGAAGCGCGCGACGCCTTCCGGGTTCATGATGAACGGCCCCATCCCGTTTTCGGGCGATTCGTCCGCCTTGAAGTCGGGAATGTCGGCCCCCTTCCACGCGCTGCCGTTCCAGCCGATCAGCTTGCGGGTCGGGTCGAACGGCTTGCCGGCGACGTCGCACGACGCGCGGTTGTACAGGATCCGCCGGTTCGCCGGCCACGCCCACGCCCAGTTCAGCGTCTGGCCGATGCCGGTCGGGTCGGAGTTGTCGCGCCGCCCCATCTGGTTGCCGGCCTGCGTCCAGGCACCACAGAAGATCCAGCAGCCACTCGCGGTCGTGCCGTCGTCCTTCAACTGCGCGAACGCGGCCAGCTGCTCGCCCTTCTTCACGAGCGTCTTGGCCGGATCCTTCGGATCGGGCAGATCGGCGAGCGCCTTTCCGTTGAACTCCATCGCGAGCTCTTCGGGCGTCGGGCTTTCCGGGTTCGCGTACGGCCAGGTCAGGTTGACGATCGGATCCGGGTACTTGCCGCCGTCCGTCTGGTACATCTTGCGCATGCGCAGGAACAGCCCCGACATGATCTCGAGGTCGCTGCGTGCCTCGCCCGGCGGCTCCGCGCCCTTCCAGTGCCATTGCAGCACGCGGCTCGAACTCACGAGCGAACCGTTTTCCTCCGCGAAGCACGTGGTCGGCAGACGGAACACCTCGGTCTGGATCTTCGACGAATCGACGTCGTTGTAGTCGCCGTGATGCTTCCAGAACTCGGAGGTTTCGGTCGCGAGCGGATCCATGATCACGAGCCACTTCAGCTTCGCGAGGCCGGCCGCCGTCTTCACCTTCGACGGCGACGCCGCAAGCGGGTTGAAGCCCTGGCAGATGTAGCCGTTCATCTTGCCGGCATTCATCAGCTCGATCACCTGCAGCAGGTCGTACTGCTTGTCGAGCTTCGGCAGGTAGTCGTAGCCCCAGTTGTTCTCGGCGGTCGCCGCGTCGCCCCACCAGGACTTCATGAAGCTCACGTGGAAGGCCTTGTAGTTCTTCCAGTAGCTCAACTGGTTCGGCCGCAGCGGCAGCTGCACGCGCTTCTTGATGTAGCCGTCGAAATCCTGCTCGGCCTGCATCGGCAGCGTCATGTAGCCCGGCAGCAGGTTCGACATCAGCCCGAGGTCGGTCAACCCCTGGATGTTCGAGTGCCCGCGCAGCGCGTTCATCCCGCCGCCGGCGATGCCGATGTTGCCGAGCAGCAGCTGCACCATCGCGCCGGTGCGGATGATCTGCGCGCCGATCGAGTGGTGCGTCCAGCCGAGCGCGTACAGCACCGTGCCGGCGCGGCCGGGAACGGCCGTGGTCGCGAGCATCTCGCACACCTTCAGGAATTTCTCCTTCGGCGTGCCGCACGTCTGCTGGACCATGTCCGGCGTATAGCGCGCGTAGTGCTGCTTCAGCAGGTTGTACACGCAACGCGGATGCTGCAGCGTCGGGTCGACCTTCACGAAGCCGTCGTCGCCGCGCTCGTAGTCCCAGCTCGACTTGTCCGGGTACGCGTGTTTCTCCGCGTCATAGCCGGAATAGATGCCGTCGTTGAACGCGAAATCCTCGCGCACGATGAACGAGAAGTCCGTGTAGTTCTTCACGTACTCATGCTGGATCTTGTCGTTCGTCAGCAGATAGTTGATGACGCCGCCCAGGAAGACGATGTCGGTGCCGGTGCGGATCGGCGCGTAGTAGTCGGCCACCGAGGCCGTACGCGTGAAGCGCGGGTCGACGACGATCAGCCGCGCCTTGCGGTGCGCCTTCGCCTCCGTTACCCACTTGAAACCGCACGGATGGGCTTCGGCTGCATTGCCGCCCATCACGAGAATCACATCCGCGTTCTTGATGTCGACCCAATGGTTCGTCATCGCTCCACGGCCAAACGTCGGGGCAAGACCTGCCACCGTCGGGCCATGTCAGACACGCGCCTGATTGTCGAATGCGAGCATCCCGAGACTGCGGATGGTCTTGTGCGTCAGGTAGCCGACTTCGTTGCTGCCCGCCGACGCGGCCAGCATGCCGGTGGTCAGCCATCGGTTGACCTTCGCACCGTCTTCCGCCGTCTCGACGAAGTTCGCGTCGCGATCGGCCTTCATCAGCTTCGCGATGCGGTCGAGCGCGTCATTCCACGAAATCGGTTCCCACTTGTCCGAGCCGGGCGCACGATACTCGGGGTGCGTCAGGCGGTTCGGGCTGTGGATGAAGTCGATCAGGCTCGCGCCCTTCGGGCACAGCGTGCCGCGATTGACCGGATGGTCGGGATCGCCTTCGATGTGGACGATGCTCGGCTGGGCGTTTTTCGCGCCGTCTCCGAGGCTGTACATCAGGATGCCGCAACCTACTGAACAGTAAGGACAGGTGTTGCGCGTTTCGACTGTGCGCGCCAGCTTGTACTGTCGGACTTCGGCAAGCGCTTCGGATGGAGAGAAGCCCATCAGGGCTAGACTCGATCCGGCAAGCGACGTAGCCGTCACCTTCAGGAACTGGCGCCGGGACATTTGTAGCATGGCTGGTCTCGGCGTTATTGTGGGGGTGAGGAAACTGAAAGGAATTATAGACAGTTCGCGCAACTATGTTCGAATCCTCGGATCAATACTGAATTGTCTGATTACCAACGATGATCCGCGTTCCGCGCGCCACCGACCCGTCATGAAACGACAGATCACCTCCGAAGCCACCCGTCTCGCGCAAGAACAGGCCAACTGGGCCCTCACCGCGTTCAAGCGCTTCTCGTCCGACCGCTGCTCCGCGATGGCCGCGGGCATCGCCTTTTTCTCCGCGTTCTCGCTCGCGCCGATGCTCGTGATGGTGATCGCCGTGGCCGGCTGGTTCTACGGCGACGATGCCGCGCGCGGCCAGGTGTTCGAACAGGCCCACCAGCTGATCGGCGACGACGCGGCGGCCAGCATCCAGACGATCGTGCAGAACGCGCACCGCGCGGGCGAGCGCGGCGGCCTGGCAACCCTGATCTCGTTCGCCGCGCTCGCGATCGGCGCGTCGGCCACCTTCGCGTCGCTCAGCGCCGCGCTCAGCGTGATCTGGCCGGCCACCGAGAACCGCTGGTCGAGCATGCTCGGGCTCGTGCGCGTGCGGCTGATCTCGTTCGGGCTGGTGCTCGGCGTCGCGTTCCTGCTGATCGTGTCGCTCGTGCTCGACACCGCGATCACGTTCGTCGGCACCTGGCTGCTGGGGGATTCGCCGTATGTGATCGTCACGAACCTCGTGCAGTTCTTCGTCGGCATCGCCGTGCTCGCGGGCGCGTTCGCGTCGTTGATGAAGTTCCTGCCCGATGCGCGCGTCGCGTGGCGCGACGCCGCGATCGGCGGCATCGTGTCCGCGATCCTGTTCTCCGGCGGCAAGAAGCTGTTCGCGCTGTATCTCGCGCATGCGGGCACCGCGAGCGCGTTCGGCGCGGCCGGATCGTTCGCGGTCCTGCTGATGTGGCTGTACTTCTCCGCGATCGTGCTGCTGCTCGGCGCGGAATTCGCGGCAGCCCGCGGCAACGCGCATCGGCCGGCCGAGGATTCAGCGCCGGCCGCGGCCGCTCGCGTTGCTCAACCTGGCCGCGCCGACCATCGCCCGCGCGACGACTGATTTACCCGCCGTCTGCAACCGGGCGCGCATCGATCGCGCGCGCCCGGCATACCCGCCCGCCCCTTTGCAACCCCTGAGTCCGCCGCGCATTCGTGCGGCGTCAACGCGCGCTTGATACGTCGGCGTGCACGCCACTGCAACCGCAAACGTTTGCACACCCTCGTTTCCCTGCTGCAACAGGCTGAAAGAGGGGATCTGCCGACATGCGCATCAACTATTGAAACAATCGCGGCGCAGCAATTGTCAACTATTTCAAAAACAGGAACAGTCGCTGATGTGCTTGATATATATGGACTTTTTCGCGCTGTTACCTTTTCGAGACACTTTATTTTTTAAGCTTTCTTGCGTGTATGGCACTGAGCTATTCTCCAATCCGCAACAAATAACGATGAATCACTTGCGTGGAGAAACTCAACGATGAAGAAACTTGCTCTCTCGACCCTCTCGCTCGCCCTGCTGGGCGCCGCTGGTGCTGCTCAAGCGCAGTCGAGCGTGACGCTCTACGGCGTGATCGACACGTCGATCACGTACGTTCACGGTAACGCCGGTCAAGGTAACAATTCGTGGTCGATGGGTAGCGGCAACCTGCAAGGCAGCCGCTTCGGCCTGAAGGGTTCCGAAGACCTCGGTGGCGGCCTGAAGGCGATCTTCCAGTTGGAAAACGGCTTCAACTCGGCATCGGGCACGCTGGGCCAGGGTGGCCGCATGTTCGGCCGTCAAGCATTCGTCGGCCTGCAAAGCGACCAGTACGGTACGCTGACGCTGGGTCGCCAGTACGACCCGCTCGTCGACCTGGTCCAGGCAGTCACGGCTGACAACTACTTCGGCAGCGTGTTCGCCACGCCGGGCGACGTCGACAACAACGACAACAGCCTGCGCGTCAGCAACGCGATCAAGTACACGTCGCCGGTCTGGGCAGGCCTGCAAGTCGAAGCGCTGTACGCACTCGGCGGTGTCGCCGGCTCGACCGGCAAGGGTCAGACGTGGGCGGCAGCGGCAGCCTACAACAACGGCCCGCTCGGCGTGGCTGCGGGTTACTTCCACGCGAACAACGCGGCAGCACTCACGGCCGGCAAGCGCGGTACGTGGACCGGTACGTCCGACGCAATCTTCGACGGCGACTCGGGCACGACCTTCATCAACAACGCGTTCGTGTCGTCGACGTCGATCGGCATCGCGCAAGTGGCAGCCCAGTACGCATTCGGCCCGGTGACGGTCGGTGCCGGCTACAGCAACGCCCAGTACAAGGCTGACGGCGCTTCGGCGTTCGGTACGAACCAGAAGTACAACACGGGCCGCGGCTTCGTCACGTACCAGGCATCGGCACCGCTGCTGCTGGGCGTCGGCTACATCTACACGAAGGGTAGCGGCGACAACAACGCCAAGTACCATCAGGTTTCGCTCGGCGCGGACTACTCGCTGTCGAAGCGCACCGACGTGTACCTGGTTGGCGCATATCAGCACGCAAGCGGCAAGAACGCCGACGGCACCGATGCGCAAGCTTCGGTCGGCTCGTACGGCATCGCCGGCAAGAGCTCGCAGGAAATCGTCGCTCTCGGCCTGCGTCACAAGTTCTAAGAAGTACGTTTCCGGCGTGCAGGGCGTCTCCGACGCCTTGCCGCCGACCTGGAAAGCCAGCCCCGGTTTCGGCCGCGGCTGGCTTTTTTTCGTCCGTCTCCCGCGTGCCGGGAGCGCCCGCACGGGCCGGCATCCGGAAGCCGGGCCCCGATGCACACCGGCCGGCCGGCGGCGGCACCTGGCGGCTGCAAAGCGCCGGGAACACCGTTTGCGAATCGCCGCGCCGGTCGCCATCCGTGCGCCGAGCGACTACCCTCCGCACTGCCGGCACCGCTCGACCGGTGCGATCGCAATGTGCCGACGCGTGTCGATTTCGGCAACCGTCGTCCGTCGTCTCGATGGCGGCACGCGGTTCGCGCATCGCCCCATTCACACAGGAGATACGCCATGACGATTCAGAAGATCACGCCTTTCCTCTGGTACGCGGCGGAAGCAGAAGAAGCCGCGGCCTTGTATGCTGGCATCTTTCCGGATTCGCGCATCGTGCGCGTCACGGCGGTGCCCGGCACCGACGGCACGCGGATGGTCGAGTTCGAGCTGTTCGGACAGCCGTTCTTCGCGATGAGCCACCCGCGCACCGACACGTTCAACCATTCAATCTCGCTGCTGGTCAGCTGCGCCGACCAGGCGGAACTCGACCGCTACTGGAACGCCCTGCTCGACAACGGCGGCACGGCCGACGCCTGCGGCTGGCTGCGAGACCGCTACGGCGTGTCGTGGCAGATCGTTCCGGAAACGCTGATCCCGATGATGTCGGACCGGGACACGGTCAAGGCCACGCGCGTGGCCGCCGCGATGATGCAGATGATCAAGCTCGACGATGCCGCGCTGAAAGCCGCGTACGCGGGTACGGCGGGCTGACGAAGCACGTCGCACGGCGCATGCGCGACGACGCGCCGGGTCGCCGGCCGGCTTCCGGCTCGACCGCATGCGCGTGCGACTGCCACGCCAATGCCGATGATCTTCATCGGCGTCGCCCCCAAGGCCGGCCACGCGTGCGGCATCTTCCGCTACGTCGACAGCATCGATTCGGCCGTTCGCCGCGCGTAGCCGATGAATGCCGCGAGGGGTTCGCCCGACAGGATCGCCGCATCGTCCTCGCCGTCGAGATAGGCGGCGCGCGCAGCCGCTACAACCGGCCGGTACGTGTCCGGCAGACGCTCCAGCACCCATGCGGCAGCGACGTCCTTGGGCGCGATCCTGCCGGTCGCGGCGCTGTACCAGATGCGCGCGAGCGCGAGCACCACGTTGCACTCGTCGCCGCGCCAGTCCGGTTCGGCATTCCACTGCGCAACCGTCGCCCGCAGCGCGGCGACAAAATCCCGTGCCGGCACCGGCTCGAGCAGCGTCGCCGCCGGCAGGCCGGCCAGCACGACGCTGTGCTGCCGCACCTTCGTCAACAGGATCGCCAGATCGTGATCGACGAGCGCCGGTTCGACAATGCCGGCCTCGAGGTCGTGACGCAGCCACTCGCCGAACTGCAGTTCGCGACGCGCCGGATGACGCCACGGCACCACTTCATCGTGCGCAACGACGGTCACTTCCAGTGCACGCATGCCGCCGGCGCGACCGAGCGGCGCCGACACGGCGAGCAGGTCGAGCATCAATGCGCGCCGCGTCGATTCGCCGAGCCGGGCCGACACCGTCACCAGCAGGTCGACATCGCTGCGCGGCTTCAGTCCGCCGTCGAGCGCCGATCCGAACAGGTGGATCGCCGTGAGCGTCGCGCCGAGATGCCGCTCGATCGTGTCGCACGCGGCGGTGACCTGGGCTGCGATTTCGTCGGGAATGCATTCAGTCACGATGCGTGCGCCTCCCGATGCGCACGCGACCGGCACAGCGCGCGCGACAGGCAGCAGCGGATCTGCTGCAAGCGCGCGGAGGATTGCCGTTCGTCATCGCGCGTGCGCGGCGCGTCTTCCGTCGTGCGTCACGCGTCGAACCGGACCTTCCGCCATTTCGCCGCTTCTTTGCTTCGCGATTTGCGCAGCGCAATAAAAATCCCCGTACGCTTTCGCGTACGGGGATCGTCGGACATCGCAGCGGTTGCCGACATGCATTCGGCAACCGCTGCTCGGCATTACGCCGCTGCGTCCTTCAGCTTCTTCAGCGCACGTGCCTTCACGCGCACGCTGGCCGGCTTCGCCGGGAACCAGCGCTCTTCGCCCGTGAACGGATCCTTGCCGAAGCGCTTCTTCTTCGCCGGCACGACTTGCGCCGTGATCTTCAGCAGACCCGGCAGCGTGAACTCGCCCGCGCCCTTCTTGTGGACCGAGCCCAGCACGACGTTCTCGAGTGCGACGAGCACTGCCTTGACCGCCTTCACTTCGACAGCTGCGCGCTCAGCGATGTGCGTTGCGAGCGATGCCTTCGTGAACTTGTCCTTCAGCGGCGTCGGAGCGGCCGGTGCCGCCTTCGCGACAACCTTCTTAGCCACTACTTTCTTCGCGGGCGCAGCCTTTTTGGCAGCCACTTTCTTGGTGGCGGGTGCGGCAGCCTTCTTGGCCACCTTTTTTGCGGAAGTCGCCATGTTTCTCCTACCAGGTGTGGTCGTTGGATACACGAAGCGTGCAACGCGCGCGCTTCAACGCCGGATTCTACAAGCGCCTTGACGCTTCGTGCAGTACTTTTATGCGTTTTCGCGGGGTTTCCCGCAGGTTTTTTTGCATGCGACCGATTTCATCGACGCTCCAGCATCAAAAAACCCCTTCACGTAGGCACCCGAATGCGAATTACGTTCGATATTTGCGCACCTATACTGGGCTCGCTCAATGCCCGGATGCCTCCATGCGCGAAGCCAGATACGTCAAAGGACTCGACGGCCTGCGAGCCCTCGCCGTCATCCTCGTTTTCCTGTCCCACAAGGGCCACGTCCTTGCCGTCGACGTCGGCAAGCTTGGCGTGTGGACGTTTTTCCTCATCAGCGGATTCCTGATCGTCGGCGAGCTGCATCGCAACCGCGAGGCGGTCGAGCGCGGCACCATGACGCGCCGCCACGCGCTCGCGCTGTTTCTCGCGAAGCGCGCGCTGCGGATCTTTCCCGTCTATTACCTGCTGCTCGCCGCGCTCGCGATCGCGCATGCGCTGTTCTACCAGCGCGGCGTCAATCTCGGGCTCGCTTGGCACGCGGCGTTCCTGTCGAATTACTGGATCGGTGTCGTCAAGGACGGCTGGCCGGGCTCCACGTCGCACTTCTGGAGCCTCGCGGTTGAACAGCAGTTCTATCTGATCGCGCCGCTCGCGCTGCTCGCGGTGCCCGCCGCGCGACACGTCGCGCTCGGCATCGCGGCCATCGTACTGTGCGCGCTCGCGCATCTCGCGCTCTACCTGTGCGACGCGTCGCCGGTGCTGATCTACGCGTTTTCCCCGTGGAATTTCGCGCTGATCGCGCTCGGCGGCGTCGGCGCGATGGCGCTCGCCGATCGCGGTGCGGCCGCCGTGCGCCGCATTCCGCCCGGCTGGCTCGGCGCGGCCGGCGTCGTGTTCTTCCTCGTGCTGCCTGCATGCACGAGCTTGCCCGACACGATCGCGGGGCTCGCGGATCTCGGCCTGTCCGCATCGCTCGGCGCGCTGCTGCTGTGGATCGTCAGCGAACCCGAGCATCCGGTCGTGGCGCTGCTCGACTGGGCGCCGCTCGCCTATCTCGGCACGATCAGCTACGGCTTCTACCTGTTCCACAACCTGATTCCGGCGCGTTTCGGCGTACTGCCCGCGCACGTCGCGCACGTGGGCATACCTGAAATCGTCCGCGACACGCTGCCCGAACTGCTGCAGTTCGCGCTCGCCGTGCTGCTCGCGCACCTGTCCTGGCGCTATCTCGAAAAGCGGCTGCTCGATTTCAAGAAGCCGGTCGCCGCGATGCTGGCCCGGCATTTCGTCGCGCGGCCAAGCACGTCGGCACGTTGAGCGCTGCACGTTGAGCGAAGAAACGGCGCTTCAAGCCCCGCCCCGGAGCTGACGCTCAACACCCCAGCGATCGCGGCATCGACCGGCGCCGGCAAAACCGATGCGGTCACGAACATCGACGTGCATCGCGCGATCGAACCGCCGATCCTGTCATCCGGGCGCCCGCCGCGGCACCGGTTTCAGCCGTGACGTCCGTGCTCGTCGGCGCGCCCCGCCCCGCACGCAGCCCCGATCCTGAAGCCGATCCGCAACCACACACGTCCCGACGGCACGCACCGCGATCGTGCACTGGCGCACCCGCACACGCAAAAATCTATGGTCAGCCCGATTTTTGCAAGCGAGGCAGTGTTGACCTAAAGTGGACTTGCTCGAATCTATCCGGGGTCGCGGATGGGAAAGATCCCGCCCCATGATGGGAGCCGCGCCGGGCAAACCTCAAAAAGCCCACAGCATTGAGGTGCTGTTTTTTGTGTCAGGTTACTTGCCCGGCCGTTGAGTCGTTTATGCCTTCACGTATCTCGCGTCGCAAAACCAGAGGTGACTACTGAAACTGAAGCCGTAAGCGATAGGAAGCGTCAGACTGAGGGAACAGCCTCGATGCTCCGGTAGTGTGTCCCTTTGGCGAGGATGGCCCAGGCGATCCTCGCCAGTTTGTTGGCCAGGGCACAGGCCACCACGTTCGAGTGTCGCCGCGCCAACAGGCTGCGAATCCAGACGCCCAATGCATCCGTGCGGTGCTCGATGCGCTGCATGATGGCCCGCGCACATTGCACCAGCAATCGTCGCAGTTCCTTGTCGCCACGCTTGCTGATGCCCAGTAGCGTTGGTTTGCCGCCGGTGCTGTACTGCCGCGGCACCAGACCAACCGAAGCTGCAAACTGCCTTGCTGAGCCATATTGCTGGGCATCGCCCAACTCAGACATCAACACGCTGGCGGTCATCGGGCCAATGCCAGGAATCTCGAGCAGTCGTTCACTGCGTTCATCCTCGTGTAGCTGGGTAAGCAACTCACGTTCGAGCTGGTGGATCTGCTCGTCCAGATACTTGAAGTGCGCCTGCAAACGTTCGAGCACGACCACCAGCCTCGGCGGCAACGATTCTGCCTCGAGCACGGCAGGCAGTCGCCGGATCACTGCCATGCCGCGCGGCAAGCTGATACCGAACTCCAACAGAAACGCATGAATCTGATTGATCGTGCCGGTGCGGTCACGCACCAGCCGCTCGCGCACACGGTGCAAGGCTGAAACGATTTGCTGGGCTTCGTTGTGCGGGCTCACGAAACGCATGCTCGAACGAGCGGCTGCTTCGCAGATCGCCTGGGCGTCCGCGAAATCGTTCTTGTTGCCTTGCCGGAACGGTTTGACGAATTGCGGAGAAATCAGCTTGGCCTCATGGCCCAGCGCTTGAAGTCGACGTGCGATCCAGTGAGCACCGGCGCAGGCCTCCATGACCACAATGCAACGCGGAAAATTGCCCAGCAGCGTGAACATCTGGCTACGCGTGAGCTTTTTACGGAACACCATCCTGCCTGACGCATCCTGTCCATGCAGGTGGAAGCAGTGCTTGCCGAGATCGATTCCGATCAGCGATACCGTGTCCATGATGGCCCTCCAGAAGGACAAAATCCTCACTCAGCGTAGTCCACTGAGTGAGGATCGGGCTGACCATCCTATTAAGCCCCGGCGCGCGAGCGGCCGGGGCCAACGGAACAACCACCACCTGAAACGACGGAGCGCGCGGCTGCTTAGGCGACAGCAGCCAGCGCGGGCAAGCAGGTACGCAGGTAGGCCTCGAATTCGCGGCTCACTTCCGGATGCTGGAGCGCGAGTTCGACGGTGGCCTTGAGATAGCCGATCTTGCTGCCGCAATCGAAGCGCGTGCCGTAGTAGCGATACGCGAGCACCTGCTCGTTCGCGAGCAGCGACTGGACCGCATCGGTCAGCTGCAGCTCGCCGCCGGCGCCCGGCTTGAGCTTGCGCAGGTGATCGAAGATCGTCGGCATGAACACGTAGCGGCCGACCACGCCGAGATTCGACGGCGCGTCTTCCGGCGCGGGCTTCTCGATGATGCCCGACAGCTTGATGATGTCCTCTTCCCATTCGCGGCCTTCGACGACGCCGTACGAGCGGCTGTCGTCGCGCGCGATCGTCTCGACCCCGATCACCGAGCTGTGATAGTGGTCGAACACGTCGACGAGCTGCTTGAGCACCGGTTGTTCGCCGTGCAGCAGGTCGTCGGCGAGGATCACCGCGAACGGCTCGCCATGCACCAGCTTCTCGGCACACAGCACCGCGTGGCCGAGGCCGAGCGCTTCCGGCTGGCGCACGTAGAAGCAGTTCACGTGGCTCGGCTTGATGCCGCGCACCAGTTCGAGCAGCTTTTCCTTGCCGCGCGCCTCGAGTTCGGCCTCGATCTCGTAGGACTTGTCGAAGTGATCCTCGATCGCGCGCTTGCTGCGCCCGGTGACGAAAATCATCTCGGTGATACCTGCGTTGATCGCTTCCTCGACCGCGTACTGGATCAGCGGCTTGTCGACGACGGGCAACATTTCCTTCGGGCTCGCCTTCGTTGCCGGAAGGAACCGCGTGCCGAGACCGGCGACGGGGAACACGGCCTTGGTGACTTTCAACATGTTCGCATCCTGATTGCGTTGACTGCGCCGCGTCGACCCGCGACCCGGCGCGATTGTGTTCCGAACGGCATATCGAGAATCGACGGTACGGCCAATTCGACTCCGCTCATTTTCGATATGGACTGATTGCCCAATGATTCCGGAAAAAATATAATCCTTTCAACCCGGTCGATATTGCCGAACCGAGTGCCGAGGCAGAAACAAATTACCGATTTTCCAGATACAAATTCTTACGATTCGAATTCCTCGATATAGGGCACGCCGCCCCGTTCGAGACCCGGGCGAATCGGTTCGTTCTTCAGCGCCTCACGGTACGCCGACAGCACGGCCATGACCAGCAGTACTGCAGCGCTCGCGATCCAATGCATGTCCATCTTGCCGCTCCTTGCATCAATCAACTGGAGCTTCAAACTATCAGAAAAAAATCGGTAAATAATTGACCCGCCTCGCGGAACCGCTTTCCGAACGCGATAAAACCATGATGTGGAATTCCGATATTTCCCGGCGAGATTTTTTTATTCATTGATCGAATTCTTGCGCATTACGATTGGATGAAACTTCCCGCCCATCCGTCGCAAGGAATCGAATCGCATGCAAGCTTTCAGCGGATCGTCTCTGACCGCGCCGCCCGTCGCCGATCACAAGGAACACGTAATCGACGCGATGCGCGGCTTCGCGGCGCTGCTCGTCGCCTATTTCCACTGCCGCCAGGTCGTCTGGGTCGGCATGCAGAGCTTCCATCAGGCTTACGGCCACGCGCTCACCCCGAGCGCGATCGCCGGCTACCTGACCTTCCCGTTCGCGTGGGGCTCCGCCGGCGTGCCGATCTTCTTCGTGATCAGCGGCTACTGCATCCATCGCAACGCGGCCCTCAAGCTCACGGCCGATCCCGCGTACCGGCTCGACGCGCCGAACTTCTGGGTGCGCCGGTTCGCGCGCATCTACCCGGTGCTGCTCGCCGCGCTGCTGTTTACGCTCGCACTCGACTCGGTCAGCCTGCAGATCGAGCCCGTCAGCCACAAGATCCGCGACGTCGGCCTCGTCGCGTTCCTCGTGAACCTGTTCTCGCTGCAGGGCGTCGCCGGCTACACGTACGGGTCGAACGGCGCACTGTGGACGCTGTCGCTCGAAGTGCAGTTCTATGCGATCTACCCGCTGCTGTTCGCGGTCCGCCGGCGCATCGGCATGCCGGCGGTCGTGGCCGCGGTTGCGCTCGTCAACGTCGCGTCGGCGTGGCTGCTCGAACGGCACGACCTGCAGTTCTTCACGTCGTACTGGCTGTCCTGGACGATCGGCGCGTGGATCGCCGACGTGCGCGCACAGCCGGCACGCGGCGCGGCCACCGTGCCGTCACGCGCGTGGTACGGCGCGGCCGCCGTGTTGCTGGCCGCCGGCTGCGGCGCGTTCCATTTCGGCCAGTACGGCGCATTCCAGCTGTGGTCGGCCGGCTTCGCGTGCTTCCTGTACCGCGCGCTCGCCCGTCCGCCGCGCCCGACGCCGCCGCTGCGCGTGCTGAGCTGGTTCGGCGACTTCAGCTACTCGCTGTACCTGATCCACCTGCCGCTGTTCGTCTGCCTCGGCTCGGTGCTGTTCCATTCCGAGCTGCAGCTGTCGATCTGGCCGTCGTTCGCGTTCATGGCCATCGCGATCCCGGTCGCGTATGTGTTCTACCGGATGTTCGAACGGCCCGCGATGACGTGGTCGGCCAGCTTCAAGCCCGCTCGCCCTGCTCGGGTCGTTACGCCGGCGCCCGAACGGGCCGTTTGACCGGACCGGCAGGCTTTCCTGAGCCCTCGCGAGGCGGTACGCTGCGCGGGGGCTTTTTCATGGCCTGAGCGCGCCAGGCATGCCGGGTTGGCATCCGTGGGTAGCCTGCCGGTGTCGGGCCGCGCTACGGCCCGCCTGAGCCGCCCTCGACCGACTTTCACCGGGGACCGCCTGGGCGCGACCTTCTGGCGTCACCTTCTCGCCTCGCCAACTATTCCCTCCCAATCGACGACCGGCCAAGCACACGTCCCGCACAACGCACGACAACCTGCCCACCACCCGCCCGGCAAAAGGCCCCCGGCGCTGAAAAACAAAGCCCCCACGCAGCACACCGCCGCATGAGGGCTCGCTTCCCGCCGGCTTGCGCCGCTTACCGCTTCTTCGCCTTCGCGGCCTTCGCCGTATCCGCGAGAATTTTCTCGACCCGCTCCACGTAGGTTTCGGTGCCGAACCGGCGCACCGCCGTCGCGCGCCCGCTCGCGACGAGCCGCTCGCGCAGCGCGCCGTCGCGCTTCAGCGTATCCAGCGCATCGGCCAGCGCGGCCGCATCGCCCGGCGCGCAGAGCAGCCCGTTGTCGCCGTCCTCGATGATCTCGACGACGCCGCCCGCGCGAGCCGCGACGACCGGCCGGCGCGCGAGCATCCCCTCGACGATCACGCGCCCGAACGGCTCCGGCGTGATCGACGTGTGCGCGACGACGTCGACCGCCGTCATGCAGGCCGCCACGTCGCGCTGGAACCCGAGGAAATGCACGCGCTCGTCCATCCCGTGCCGCGCGACGTATTCGTGCAGCTGCGCCGCGTATTCGTCCTCGCCGAACAGTGGCGCGCCGACCAGCACCACGTGCATGTCGGGATGCCGCACGGCGGCTTCCAGCAGCACGTGCTGCCCCTTCCAGCGCGCGAGCCGGCTGAACGAACCGACGAGCCACGCGTTTTCGGGCAACCCGAGGCGCGTGCGCAGCGCGGCCTGGCTGACACCTTCCAGCGCATCGAACGGCTCGGCCGAAATGCCGTTGAACACGACGTCGACGTGCTGCGGCGTGAAGCCCGTCAGCGTGCGGAACGCCTGCGCGGATGCGTCGGAATTCGCGATCACGCGCGTGACGCCGAGCCGTGAGCAATACTTGATCGCCAGCAACTGCTTGCTGCCGAAATGGTCGGTGCTGACGATGTCGCGCAGGTGCCACACCACCGGCTTGCGCGCGAGCCGCCCGGCCAGCGCGGCGACCACCATCGCGCGCTGCGTGTTCGCATAGATCACTTCGGCACGGCGTGCGCGGCGCGCGACATCGCGCACCAGCCGCACGAGCTGCTTCACCGCGCCCAGCGACACGCCGCCCTGCTTGCGCACGCCCGCGAGCGCCCCCTGGTCGACCACGTCGACGCGCGCGCCGATCTCGTCGAGCGCCGCGCGGAACGGGCCGTCGTCGAACAGCAGTACGTCGGCGTTCGCACGCATGTGCTTCATGATCTCGAGCAGCGACAGCTCGGCGCCGCCGAGCACGCCACTCTGGTCGAGCACGAGCGTCGCCGGGCCGCGCGCGACCGGCATCGGCGCGATGGCCGTACCACGCTGCGCGGTCGAGCCGGGCAACGCGGCTTCCACATAGTCGAGAAAGCGCCGCCGGAACGTATCGGCGGAAAACCGCTCCGCATTCGTGCGGCAGGCAGTCGGCGTGAAGCGCTGCGGCGCACGCTCGAAATCGTCGACCGCCGCGACGATCGCGTGCGGCGTCTGTTCGTCGAAAAAGAGCCCGGTCGGATTCAGGTCCGATTGCGGGTCGAGCACGGTTTCGAGCGCGCCGCCCTTGCCGTACGCGATCACCGGCGTGCCGCACGCCTGCGCCTCGACCACCGAGATCCCGAAATCCTCCTCGGCCGCGAACACGAACGCCTTCGCGCGCCGCATCCGGTCGTGCAGCACTGCGAACGGCTGGTAGCCCATGATCTCGACGTTCGGGCCGGCCTTCGCGCGGATCTTCTGCATCTCGGGGCCATCGCCGATCACGACGAGCTTGCGCTCCGGCGTGCGCGAAAACGCCTCGACGATCAGGTCGATCTTCTTGTACGGCACCATCCGCGACGCGGTCAGGTAGAAATCCTCCTTCTCCGCGTTCAGCGAAAACGCGTCGACGTCGACCGGCGGGAAGATCACCGCCGCGTCGCGATGGTAGACCTTCTTGATACGCCGGGCGATGAACGCGGAGTTCGCGACGAAACCGTCCACCGCGTTCGCGGTGCGCGTGTCCCAGTTGCGGATGTAATGCAGGATCATCCGCGCGAGCAGCGATTTAGGCCCATGCGTGAGGTTCGACTGTTCCAGGTACTGGTGCTGGAGATCCCATGCATAGCGGATCGGCGAATGCACGTAGCTGATGTGCACCTGGTCCGGCCCCGTCAGCACGCCCTTCGCGACCGCGTGGCTGCTCGAGATCACCAGGTCGTACTCGGACACGTCGAGTTGCTCGATCGCGAGCGGCATCAGCGGCAGGTAGCTGCGGTACTTGGTGCGCGCGAACGGCAGCTTCTGGATGAACGACGTCGTCACCGGCTTGCCGCGCACGAACGCGCGATCGTCGAGGAAGTCGACGAGGCTGAACAGGTCCGCGTCGGGAAAGCACGCGACGATCTGCTCAAGCACGCGCTCGGCGCCCGCATAGGTGACGAGCCAGTCGTGGACGATCGCCACACGCAGCGCGCGCGATGCATGGCGCGCGCCGGCACGTTCGGCCGGCACGGACCGGCGCAGCGCGGCGGCATCGCCCACTTCGGCCACGGCCGCATCGGCGGTGGCGAGATTCAACACGGCGTGTTCCGCCAGATCGCGATTCATCAGTCGCTCCAAGAAACGGTGCCATTGACGGCGGGGAGGACAGGTGTGTCCTTGACAGCCAGCTTGGTCTGCAGGCTAGGATGGCCGGCATGATCCTTGTCTATCGCTACCGGGTTAAGTCGCTCAACGGACTGCTTAACAAGCAAAGCCATGCGGTGAACTACGTCTGGAACTTCTGCAACGACACGCAAAAGCACGCGCTCAAGTGGCGCAAGAAGTGGCCGACGGGTTTCGACCTGAACGTGTTGACGACCGGTAGCAGCAAGGAACTCGGCATCCACTCGGGCACCGTCAACGCAACGTGCGAGCAATACGCGAAGTCGCGCAGCCAACACCGTCGGCCTTACCTGCGTTATCGCGGCAAGAAATCGCTGGGCTGGGTGCCGCTGAAGGGCCGTGACCTGAAGCGTGAGGGTGACGCGTTCCGTTTCGCTGGCAACACGTTTCGCGTGTTCAACAGCCGGGCGCTTCCCGAAGGCAAGATCAAGGACGGGACCAACTTTGCGCAGGATGCGCGCGGCAACTGGTTTCTCAACATCGTGGTCGACATGCCCGATGTTCAGGCTCGCCCGATCCGGTCCGGCGTCGGTATCGATCTCGGACTGAAAGACTTCGTCACACTTTCGACCGGCGAGAAGCTGCCTAACGATCGGTTCGGTCGACGCGCGGCCGAGAAGCTCGCGAAAGCGCAACGGGCGCGAAAACACAAACGGCATATCGCGAAGCTGCACGCCAAGGTCGCGAATGCCCGTGCCGATTTCCAGAACAAGCTCGCGCTCGATCTGGTGCGGCGTTTCGATTACATCGCGGTCGGCAACGTGTCGGCTGCCAAGCTCGCCAGAACCAGGATGGCGAACAGCGTCTACGACGCGTCCTGGTCGTCCTTCCGAAACAAGCTCCGCTACAAGGCGATCGCGCACGGAGCCACGTTCGAGGAAGTCGACGAAAGCGGTTCTACCCAGTCCTGTTCGGCGTGCGGATCGAAAGACAGCACGACGCGGCCGAAAGGTATCGCGGGACTGCGAATAAGAGAGTGGGCCTGTAGTGACTGTGGTGTCTTGCATGATCGTGATACCAACGCTGCTTTGAACATTCTCCGATGCGGACGTGCATCGCCAGGTGTGGGAATCTCCCGCCGTTAGTCGGGGGAGGACGTCAAGCGGTTCTCCTCGCATTGAGACGGACAAACAGGTCGCGCACGAGCGCACGCAGCCCCGGCGTCATCGTGAGCGACCACGCGACGTTCAGCACCAGCACGACCGCGCACATGCCGATCGACTCGACGAGCCCCGGCCACGCCTGCGCGAGAAACAGGCTCGCGAGCAGGAAGGCGAGGTGCGCGAGCATGTCGAGCACGATCGCGCGCATCCGGATCGCCGACAGGTACAACAGCACGCCGTAGTCGACGAGCGCGCGCGCCGCGACCACGACCGCCGCGCCGATCAGCCCGAAGTGATGAATGCCGAACCACAGGCCGCCGACGAAGAACGGCATCTCGACGAGCCCGGCGAACGCCGCGCGGGCCGGGTTGACCTGCGACTGGATCAGGATTCGCGTGACGCTCGCCTGGCCGACGAGCCACACGCTGATCACCAGCACGCGGCCGACCGGCGCCGAATGCGCGGCGAGATCCGCGCCGACCCACAGCGTGAGGAACGGCGCGAGCGCGAAGATCGCGACGATGCCGACCGGCGTGAACACGCCGTTCAGGAATTCGAGCGACTGGCGCGCGAGCGTGTCCGCATGGTCGCGGCCCACGGCCGACAGGCGCGGGAACAGCGTGCGCACGAGCGCGTTCGGCAGCATGTTCAGGCGCGTGACGAGGTTCTGCGGCACCGTGTAGTAAGTGACGAACTTCGCGCCCATCCCGGCGCCGAGCATCACGCGGTCGAGCGTGTCGGCGATCATGCTCGTCGTGCTCGCGATCAGCATCCAGCCGCCGAAGTTGAACAGCCCTTTCGCGGTGCCCCACTGCGGCGGATCGATGCGCCGGATTCCGAGCACCTTGATGCTGGCGTGGCCGAGCATCACCGCCGCGACCAGCCGCGCGACGACCGCCGCGGCGAGCACCGTCTGCAGGTTCGGCGCGATCCACCACGCGGCGCCGAGCGGCAGCAGCTGGAACAGGAACGTGCCAATCGTCTGGTTCGTATTGAACACGCCGAACCGTTCGGCGCCGTTGATCGCGCCGGCGAATACCCACGACACGTTCGCCAGCGGAATCGCGAGCGCGAGCCACGGCAGCGCGAGATACACCTCGTGCTGCATCGCCGCCGACACCTTCGTGAAGTACGCGGTGTAGACGAACGCGCCGAAATAGATCAGCAGCCCGCCGACGATGCCGGTGCCGAGATTCAGCCAGAACGCGCTCCAGAACACGCGCGCGCTCTCGTCGGCATTGCCGCTCGCGAGCGCCTTCGAGATATGGTTCTGCGCGGCCATGCTCATCCCGAGATCGAGGATCCCGAAATAGCCGATCAGCGTCCACACGAGGCTGACGACGCCGTAGCGTTCGACGCCGAGCGCGTGGATATAGGCGGGCACCGTCACCAGCGACACGAAGGTCGGCAGGATCAGCCCGATGAAGTTGATCGAAACGTTCTTGAGTATGCCTTTGTCCATGCTTCTGCCTTGTGTGACGTCGCCCGTCACGGTTTCCAGCGATACATCAGCACCTTGCCGCGTGCGTCTTCCTCGACGAACACGAGGTACTCGCCGTTCTCGCGCCGGAACGCGCTGATGCCGAACGGCACGTCGACCCAGCCGGATGCCTTGCCGACCTCGGCGCCCGGGCTCATCACGCCCACTTCCTTGCCGGTTTCCTTGTCGTACACGTGGATCTTGCCGACCGGCTCCACCCCGAACAGGTAGCGGCCCTCGGCCGTGAGCCCGATCAGGTCGAAGATCGGCTTCGCGTCGAGCTGCCACGGCAGCGCGACCTGATAGCGCACGACCGGCGAGCCCGTCGACCACTTGTCGAAGCGGATCAGCACGCGCCCCACTTCCTTGTTGATGCCCGGCTGCGGCGGTGCGTCGGCCGTGTAGCCGGTCACGTACAGCGTGTCGGTCTGCGGCTCGTAGATCGCACGGCGCAGCTGCGTGAACGGCTGCGGCATCGGATAGGTCGTGACCTTGTCGTACGAGTAGATCGGGTTGCCGGCCTTGTCGATGCCGCCGTACTGGAAGCGGTGGATCCCGCGCACGTCGCTGGTGCGCCAGATGTCGCCTTTCGTGTCGACCCACCAGCCCCAGCCGCCCGCCCTCGCCTTGGCCGTCGTGTTGATCTCGGCCTCGTCGGCATCGATCCGGCCGTTGCCGTTCGCGTCGCGCCACAGCCAGTCGCCGCCCGGCGGCTTGTTCGGCACCTTGTCGACCGGTCGCGCACGGCCCGCGATCAGGCCGGACGGAATCGCGACCTCGCCGTCGCGCTTCGCGTCGAAGCGGTAGATCTTCAGGTGATCGGCGTACATGTCGGTCAGGTACAGGAACGTGCGGCCGTCGAGGCGCCGTGCGAACGGCATGCCGGGATACTGGTCCGTGTGGAACACGGGATCGTCCGGATACTTGAAGCGGTTCGACAGGAAGCCGACGTATTTCCAGTCCTGGCCCGGCGGCTTCGACAGGTCGAGCTCGAAGCGCTTGTTGCCCGTGTACACGCTGTTCGGCCGCGCCGGGTCGAGCCACGCGCCATCGACGAACAGGAGCCCCTGCACCTGCCAGCGCTGCTTGCCGTCCGGCGTGTAGCTTTCGAGCACCGCGCCGAGCCCTGCGCCGATCGTGTCGTGGCGCGGCCCGATGCCGTTCATCGACACATAGATGTTGCCCGCGCGGTCGACGCCGACGCCCGTCAGCCCGTTGAAACGCTGCGGCCCCGGCCGGCCCGGCACCGGGCCCGCGAAGATGCCGCCGCGCTCGCCGAGCGTGCCCGACTGCGCATAGCCCTTGCCGCCTTTCGAGAAGATCAGGATCTGCTGGCGCGGCCCGTTGTCCGCGACGAGCACGCGCCCTTTCGCGTCGACGGCCACGTCCACCGCGTCGGTGCCTTCCGGCAGCGCGGGCGCGTCGTCGAGCTTGCGGCCGTCCGCACGCACGTGCACGAGATGCGCGGGCCCGTTGAGCGTATCCGTGAGCAGCCACAGCGTGCCGTCGCCCGCGAGCGCGATGCGGCCCGGCTCGTGCGCGCTCCACGTGCCCTTCTGCTGCATCGTCTCCGCGTCGTACACGTCCACCGCATCGCGCGACGGATTCGTCGCGAACAGCGTCTTGTCGTCGGCCGCGAGGCCGCCGACTTCCGCCTTCTGCTCGCCCACCTCCGAGCGCGCGGGCGCCGCCACCTCGTTCATCACCATGAAGCTCGCGGCCATCCGCGCGCGGCCGGGGTCCGCGCGCCCGCCCGGCGCGACCTGCGGCGCCGCGCGGAACGGCGCGGGCTGCTTCAGGTCGCCGATCGTGCGGCGCGAGATGCCGAACCACTGCTTGCCCTTGTCCGGCCAGATGCCGGGCGACTGCAGGTGGCCGCGCTCGTTGCCGACACCGATCGCGACGTATGCGTACTTGCTGTTCACGGCGATCGCGCTGCCGCCGAGGTTGCCCCAGCCGTGCGTGCCGCCGGCGAAGCCGAGCATCTTCCCGTCCTGGTAGACGCTGGCTTCGGCCCCGCTCTCGTCCCACGGCGCATTCGTATACACCTTGCCTTCAGGCGTCACCGCGATCGCGCGGATGTCGATCTGCGTCCAGCTGCCGTCGCCATAGCCGAACGTATTGCCGATCCACGACGTGGTCGCGGGCAACACGGTTTCGGCCGGTGCGGCGCTCGTCAGCAGCGTCGCGCATACCGTCATGCCTACCAGAATCAGACGTCGCAATACGCTTCTCCAGACTTGATGCAACAGCGACCGGGCCGCCGCAAGGACTGCCGCCGGCGCACCCTGTCGCCAAATGGGTTTCAAACGTCGCGATGCAGGTTACAAGCAAAAATAATCACAAGAAATTTGGAAATATTTGGGGATGTTTCCGCCTGAAATATCGAACCGGAACAAAGTCAAAAAGGCGCCCGAAAGCGGCAATAACGACCGCCTTTCGTTTCCCATTCCGTAGAAAATGCCGCCTTCCACCGCCTGACGGGGCCGTCCGGGCGTCGACCTTTCATCCCGCGACAGAAACAATCGCCATTCGAATGTTTGGCGTCAGATAAATGACGCGCGTTTTTTTGCCGATTTCTTTTCCCTAGAATCGATTTCGATTCGATATTTCATTTAATGGCATGCATTACGTTCACGTTTACGCATCGGATGTGCGACACGCGCCGGCTCACGCCGCGCGTCGCGAAGGAGCGGCTCGATGACGGGCATCTCGCGACCCGCGGATCTCACCCCGCCGCAACACGGCCGCATCGTGCAGCTCGACGGGCTGCGCGCGATCGCGGTGGGCGCCGTGTTCCTGCAGCACGCGCTGAAGGCGCCGCTCTGGATGGGCGTCGACCTGTTCTTCGTGCTGAGCGGGCTGCTGATCACCGGCATCCTGCTCGATCGCAAGGCACGCGGGCAGTCGTACTTCAGCCACTTCTACGCGCGCCGCGTGCGGCGCATCCTGCCGCCGTACGTGCTCTTGCTGGTGGTGTCGACGATCCTGTTCGGCGCGGGCTGGCTGCCGCACTGGCCGTGGTTCGCGTTCTTCTCGACCAACATCGGGCTGTCGCTCGGCAGCATCGGCCATGACAGCCTGAACGTGCTGTGGTCGCTCGCGGTCGAGGAGCAGTTCTACATCTTCTGGCCGTTCGTCGTGCTGTGGTGCTCGGAGCGCGCGCTGCTGTGGGTCGCCGCCGCGCTGATCGTCGCGGCCCCCGTGCTGCGCGCGATCGCGACGCCGTGGTTCGACTCGTTCTGGCCGATCTACTACCTGACGCCGTTCCGCATGGACCTGCTCGCCGCCGGCGCGCTGCTCGCCATCGTGCTGCGCCGCGACCGGCGCGCGCTCGAGCCGTTCTATCCGCTCGCGATCGTCGGCGCGCTCGTATCGCTCGCGATCCTCGGCTGGCTGCACCTGTCGTTCCCGCGCTTTCGCGCCGCGAACACGCCGCTGTCGAATGCGGCGCTCTACAGCATCTCGCTGCTGCTGTGCACGTCGATCGTCGTGATCGCCCTGCGCGGCCGCGGCCTCGTGCAGCGCGTGCTGACGAACCCGATGCTCGTCTACGTGGGCACCGTCAGCTACACCGTGTACCTGATCCACCTCAGCGTGCTGTACGCGCTGTGGCCGCTGCACCTGAACCGCTTCGTCACGGCCGCGCTGGCGCTCGCGATCACGCTCGCGTACGCGACCCTGAGCTGGTACGGCTTCGAACGGCGCCTGACGCGCGGCCCCGCACGCCGCGCGCTGCCGGCCGCGGCCGGCACGACCGCCTGAATTTCATCTCCATCGTTTCTACCAGGACAACGTCATGAGCCAAACTCGCAAGAAGGCCATCATCACCGGGATCTCGGGGCAAGACGGCGCCTACCTGACCAAGCTGCTGCTCGACAAGGGCTACGAGGTCACCGGCACCTACCGCCGTACCAGCTCGGTGAATTTCTGGCGCATCGCCGAGCTCGGCGTCGACACGCACCCGAACCTCACGCTCGTCGAGCACGACCTGACCGACGCCGGCTCGAGCCTGCGCCTGCTCGAACGCACGCAGCCCGACGAGCTGTACAACCTCGCCGCGCAGAGCTTCGTCGGCGTGTCGTTCGACCAGCCGGCGACGACCGCCGAAGTGACGGGCCTGGGTCCGCTGAACCTGCTCGAGGCGATCCGCGTCGTGAGCCCGAAGACGCGCTTCTACCAGGCATCGACGTCCGAGATGTTCGGCAAGGTGCAGTCGATTCCGCAAACGGAAGCGACCTCGTTCTATCCGCGCAGCCCGTACGGCGTCGCGAAGCTTTACGCGCACTGGATGACGGTGAACTACCGCGAGTCGTACGGCCTGTTCGGCAGCAGCGGCATCCTGTTCAACCACGAATCGCCGCTGCGCGGCCGCGAGTTCGTCACGCGCAAGATCACCGACACCATCGCGAAGATCAAGCTCGGCAAGGCGACCCGCCTCGAGCTCGGTAACCTCGATGCGAAGCGCGACTGGGGCTTTGCGCTCGAGTACGTCGAAGGCATGTGGCGCATGCTGCAGGCCGACGAACCCGATACCTATGTCCTGGCAACCAACCGGACCGAAACCGTGCGCGACTTCGTGCGGATGGCATTTGCGGCGGCCGGCTATCAGATCGAATGGAGCGGCAAGGGTGAACAGGAACGCGGCCTCGACGCGTCGACCGGCAACGTGCTCGTGGAAGTGAATCCGAAGTTCTACCGCCCTGCCGAGGTCGACCTGCTGATCGGCTGCGCCGACAAGGCCAAAGCCAAGCTCGGCTGGGAACCGAAAACGACGCTCGAACAACTTTGCCAGATGATGGTCGAGGCGGATTTGACGCGGAATCAACACCATGACACGTTCTGAAGCCGGACACCCGTCGCGCCGTGCATTCGTCACGGGCCTGACGGGCTTCACCGGCCGCTACATGGCCGAACGCCTGCAGGCGGCCGGCTATGATGTCTGGGGCACGGTCGCGCCCGGTTCGTCGCCGTCCGACGACCCGGTATTCGCGAACTGCACGCTGCTGCCCGTCGACCTGCTCGATGCGGATGCGATGCGTGCAGCGGCTGCCGACGCGCGGCCCGCTGCGGTCGTGCATCTCGCGGCCCGCGCGCACGTCGCGCAGGACGAGCCGTCGCAGACTTACGCGGTCAACATCGTCGGCACGCGCAACCTGCTGGCCGCGCTCGCGGGCCTCGACCGCCGCCCGTCGGCCGTGCTGCTCGCCAGCAGCGCGAATATCTACGGCAATTCGACGGCCGGCGTACTCGACGAAACCGTCGGCCCGGCCCCGGCGAACGACTACGCGGTCAGCAAGCTCGCGATGGAATACGCGGCGAAGCTGTGGGCCGACCGGTTGCCGATCGTGATCGCGCGGCCGTTCAACTACACGGGCGTCGGCCAGAGCGATGCATACCTGCTGCCGAAGCTCGTCGCACACTACGCGCGCAGCGCACCGCGCATCTCGCTCGGCAATCTCGACGTGAGCCGCGACTTCTCCGACGTGCGCGACGTGACGGCCGCGTACCTGAAGCTGGTCGAGGCCGCGCCGGCCGGCGAGACGTTCAACGTCTGCTCGGAGCGCGCATATTCGCTGAAGGAAGTGCTCGCGATGCTGTCGCGCATCGCCGGTTACGTGATCGACGTGACGATCGATCCGCGTTTCGTGCGGCACAACGAGGTGAAGAGCCTGAGCGGGTCGCGCGACAAGCTGCGGCGCGTGGTGGGCGAGCTGCCCGTCACGCCGCTCGACGAAACGCTGCGATGGATGATGGAGGCGATGCGCGACACGCCGCACGGGCACGCCGGCTGAAGCAGGCGCGCGCGTTCATCGCCAGCCTGAAAAGAAAAACGGGCCGCTCTGTCGAGCGGCCCGTCGTCATGTCGACCTTGAAAACGGTCGCCGCGCTCAGCCTTCGAGGCCGCGCGCGAGATCCTTGCGCAGGTCGCCCGCGTCTTCGAGGCCGACCGACAACCGGATCAGCCCTTCGCTGATCCCTGCTGCCGCGCGCGCTTCGGGCGTGATGCGGGCGTGCGTGGTCGTCGCCGGATGGGTAATGGTCGACCGCGTGTCGCCGAGGTTGCCGGTGATCGAGATCAGCTTCGTGTTGTCGATCACGCGCCATGCATTCGCGCGCTGCTGCTCGGGCGTGTCGCCCTTCAGCTCGAACGACAGGATCGACCCGCCCGCCTTCTGCTGACGCTTCGCGAGTTCGTGCTGCGGGTGCGACTCGAGGCCCGGGTGAAACACGCGCGCGACGGCCGGATGCGAATCGAGCCAGCGCGCGATCTCCAGCGCGTTTGCCGACTGCTTCTCGACGCGCAGCGACAGCGTCTCCATCCCCTTCAGCAGCACCCACGCGTTGAACGCCGACAGCGTCGGGCCCGCGCTGCGCACGAACGGGAACACCTTGCCCATGATGAATTCCTTCGAGCCGACCAGTGCGCCGCCGAGCACGCGGCCCTGGCCGTCGAGGAATTTCGTCGCCGAGTGCATCACGACATCCGCGCCGAGCTTGAGCGGCTGCTGCAGCACCGGGCTGCAGAAACAGTTGTCGACGACGAACAGCGCGTTCGATGCCTTCGCGATCTTGCCGATCGCCTCGATGTCGGCGAGTTCGGTCAGCGGATTCGACGGCGTCTCGAGGAAGAACATCTTCGTTTCCGGGCGCACGGCTTCCTTCCATGCGTTCAGGTCGGTCGGGTCGACGAAGGTCGTCGTGATCCCGAACTTGCTGAAGATCTGCGAGAACATCCCGAGCGTCGAGCCGAACAGGCTGCGCGAGCTGACGAGGTGGTCGCCGGCTTGCAGCGCGGCCATCACGACCGACATGATCGCGGCCATGCCCGACGCCGTCGCGATGCAGGCTTCGCCGCCCTCGAGCGCCGCGAGACGCTCCTGGAACATGGTGACGGTCGGGTTCGTGAAGCGCGAATAGGTGAAGTAGTCTTCCGAATTCGCGAAGCGCTCGGCCGCATCGGCCGCGCTCTGGAAGCAGAAGCTCGACGTGAGGAACAGCGCTTCCGAGTGCTCGTTGAAGTCGCTGCGCAGCGTGCCCGCGCGCACGGCAAGCGTGTCGAAGTTGAGGGAGTCGTCCATGTTCCGTTTTCCGTATTCGATGGCCGCGCGCATGGCGCGAACCCAGTCAAAACCAGGCCAAAACAAAAAGCCCGCTATGCGTCGGCATCAGCGGGCTTCGGTGCGGTACGACAGCGATCGACTCGGGCCGGTTGCCACCGGCCTTCGCTTTAGCTGTTTTGGGAAGTCGCCCCGCGTCCGCAAGCTGATATCAAATCGACGCAAGGCCACATCCTATCACGCTTCGTCAAAAGCGTGCGCCGGTGTCACTCGACCGACAGCTGCAGGTTCATCTGCGAGCGTTCGGTGTCGCCCGCCGTGTCGCGATCGGCCTGCGATGCCGGTGCGAGACGTGCACGCTCGATCGCATCGAGGTACTCGGGCGTCACGGCGCCGGTGATGTAGTTGCCGTCGAAGCACGACGCCTCGAAGCGTTCGAGCTTCGGGTTGATGTCGCGCACCGCGCGGCGCAGATCGTCGACGTCCTGATAGATCAGGTGGTCGGCGCCGATGATCTTCGCGACTTCTTCGTCGGTGCGACCATGCGCGACGAGCTCGCCGCGCGTCGGCATGTCGATGCCGTACACGTTCGGGAACTTCACGGGCGGCGCAGCCGACGCGAAGATCACCGACTTCGCGCCCGCATCGCGCGCCATCTGCACGATTTCATGCGAGGTCGTGCCGCGCACGATCGAATCGTCGACGATCAGCACGTTCTTGTCCTTGAACTCGATGCTCATCGCATTGAGCTTCTGGCGCACCGACTTCTTGCGCACGGCCTGGCCCGGCATGATGAAGGTACGGCCGACGTAGCGGTTCTTGAAGAAGCCTTCGCGATACTCGACGCCGAGCTTCGCGGCGACCTGCATTGCGGCCGGGCGCGACGAATCGGGAATCGGCATCACGACGTCGATCGGCACGTTCGGCAGCTCGCGCTTGATCTTCTCGGCAAGATAGTCGCCCATGCGCAGGCGCACGTTGTAGACCGGCACGCCGTCGAGGCATGAATCCGGACGGGCCAGATACACGTATTCGAACATGCACGGATTCAGCGTCGGGTTCTCCGCGCACTGCTGGCTGTGGAAATTGCCGGCCTTGTCGATGAAGATCGCTTCGCCCGGCTCCAGGTCACGCACGAATTCGAAACCGATGCCTTCGACCGCCACCGACTCCGACGCGACCATCCACTCGGTGCCGTGCTCGGTCTCGAGCTTGCCGATGCACAGCGGGCGAATGCCGAACGGATCGCGGAACGCGAGCAGGCCGTAGCCGGCGATCAGCGACACGATCGCGTACGAGCCCTGCAGCCGGCGATGCACGCCCGAGACGGCCTTGAACACCGATGCCGGATCGAGCTCGAGGCCCGTGGTCGACAGTTGCAGCTCGTGTGCGAACACGTTGAGCAGCACTTCGCTGTCGGAATTGGTGTTGATGTGCCGGCGGTCGATCCGGAACATCTCGTCCTTCAGTTGCTGCCAGTTCGTCAGGTTGCCGTTGTGCGCGAGGATGATCCCGAACGGCGCGTTCACGTAGAACGGCTGCGCCTCGGCTTCGCTCGACGCCGAGCCGGCGGTCGGGTAGCGCACCTGGCCGATGCCGTAGGTGCCGGGCAGGCTGCGCATGTTGCGCGTGCGGAACACGTCGCGCACCATGCCGTTCGCCTTGTACATGTGGAAATTGCTGCCGTCCGCCGTCGCGATGCCCGCCGCGTCCTGACCGCGATGCTGCAGCAGCAACAGGCTGTCATAGATCAGCTGGTTGACGGGGGATTGGGAGATAACGCCTACGATGCCGCACATGGCATGTCCTTCAGAATGACAAAATCGGTTCCGTCCTGCCCGGCCGCGTCGTCACACGCGTACGTACTGGGCCATGCCGTCGGGCAGGAGCTGCTTCAGCTCGTGCACGCCCTGTTCGGCAAAAGGACGCAATAGCGCATTGCGCCAGAAATCCTGTTTGGGCAGTTCGGTCAGCCCGGCCGCCGCGACCAGCAGCACCACCAGCACGCAGCCGCGGACGAGCCCGAACATCATGCCCAGCGAGCGGTCAACGCCGCCCAGGCCACTCGCCTGCGCGATCCGCGACAGCAGCGCGTTCGCCACGCCGGCGACCAGCACCACGCCGATCACGACCAGCGCGAAAGCGATTACCCACTGCGTCAGCGCACCGCCCGGCCAGTTCGCCGGAATATACGGCACGACCAGTCCGACGTAGCGGCCCGCGATCACGATCGCCGCGATCCAGCCGATCAGCCCGAAAATCTCGGACACGAAGCCGCGCCACGCGCCACGCAGCGCAGACAACGCGATCACCGCCAATACAGCGTAGTCGAAAGCCGTCAGCATCGCGCGTTACTGCGTCAGACCGGCTTCGCGCACCTTCGCGATCGCGGCGGAAGCCGCCGCACGATCCGCGAACGGGCCTGCACGCAACAGTGTAGCCGTGCTGCCGTCTGCCTGCTTGCGATGCTCGACATATGCGGGCACGCCCGCCGATTTCAACTTGGTGGCCCACGAACGGGCTGTCGCGTCGTCCTTGAACGACCCGAGCTGCACCGCGAAACGCGCACCGGCCGGCGACGACGGCGACGAAGCATCGCTGGTGTCCGGGCTGGCGGCGTCGGTATTCGCGACGGCCGCGGGCGCAGGCTTCGGCGCAGCCGGTTTCGCCACGGGGGCAGCCGGTTTCGGCGCGGGCTTCGGCGGCGTCACACCTGCCGTGGTCGTGGTATCGGGCTTCGCGGCCGGCTTGTCGGCCTGCTTCGGTGCGGGCGCCGGTGCGGCCGCAACGGCCACATCGGATGCCGGCGGTTCGTCGTGCGCGACGCCTGCCTGTACGTCGGAGGCGTCATCGTCACGCGATGCGACCGCCTGGTGCGCGGGCCGGTTCGGAATGTCGATTGCGATGTCGTCCGTGACCGGCTTCGGGTGCGAGTCGAGCACCATCGGCAGCACGATCACGGCGGCGACGACGAGCGCGATCGCGCCGACGAGGCGACGGCGCGCGCGTTGCTTTTCTGGAAGGGTCGGATCGAGGAGCAGTGCGTCCGATTCCGGACGCTCGGTGCGGCGCGAGCGTCGCTCGACGCGTTCAGTGGTGCGCTCCGTGCGCACGTTCCGGGAGGTCCCGGTGCGACCGCCGCGCCGCGGGGGCGCGTCGTCGTCTTTTTTGCCGAACGAGAAAATTCCCATGAATGGCTGAGTCCGAAACTGCCCGTCAGTCAGTGTTGCTGCGATTTACGGTAGGCCAGCACGCCGGCAACCGTATGGAAACTGCCGAAAACCACGATTCTATCATTCTCGGATGCTCTTTTTAGTGCATCGCGAAACGCTTCGGCAGGCGACGTGTAACGCGTGACGCTCGAATCGGGCCCCTCCTCCACGCCGGCCTTGCGCAGCGCGGCTTCGAGCTGCTCCGCGGAGGCCGCGCGCGGCAGCGGCAGGTCGGTCACGCACCAGTGGTCGATCTCGCCCTTCAGGTGCTGCAGCACGCCGTCGATGTCCTTGTCGTGCATCGCGCCGAATACCGCGTACGTGTACGGGAAGAAGCCCATGTTGCCGAGGTTCTGCTCGAGCACGGCCGACGCATGCGGGTTGTGCGCGACGTCGAGCACGATCGCCGGCTTGCCGGGCAGCACCTGGAAGCGCCCCGGCAGCTCGACGTTCGCGAGGCCGAGCCGGATGTCCTGCGCGGACACCGGCAGCACCGGGCGCAGCGCCTCGAGCGCGGCGAGCGCGGCCGATGCATTGATCAGCTGATTCGCCCCGCGCAGCGCCGGATACGCAAGCGCCGGATAGCGCTTCTCGCGGCCGAGGTAGCTCCACTGCTGGCGCTCCGCGCCTGCCTGCGCCTCGTAACGGAAATCGCGGCCGACCAGCCACAGGTCGGCGCCGATCGCTTCGGCGTGGTCGATCAGCGTTTGCGGTGCGGCAGGATCGCCGCAGATCGCCGGCTTGCCCGAGCGGAAGATCCCGGCCTTCTCGAACGCGATCTTCTCGCGCGTGTCGCCGAGGTATTCGGTGTGGTCGATGTCGATGCTCGTGACGATCGCGCAATCGGTATCGATGATGTTCACCGCATCGAGCCGGCCGCCGAGGCCGACTTCGAGGATCACCGCGTCGAGCCCGCGCGACGCGAACAGGTGCAGGATCGCGAGCGTCGTGAATTCGAAGTACGTGAGCGACACCGGCTCGGCCAACGACGTGCGCGCGGCTTCGACGGCCTCGAAGTGCGGCAGCAGCTCGTCATCGGTGACGTTCTGCCCGTTCACGCGCGCGCGCTCGTTGAATTCGAGCAGGTGCGGCGACGTGTGGCAGCCGACCTTGTAGCCGGCGCGCACGAGGATCGTCTCGAGGAACGCGCAGGTCGAGCCCTTGCCGTTCGTGCCGCCGACGGTGATGACGGGGCACGCGAATTCGAGCTGCAACGCCGCCTTGACCTGCCCGATGCGGGTCAGGCCCATGTCGATGCCGACCGGGTGCGCGCGTTCGAGATGCGAAAGCCACGCGTCGAGAGTGGGAAAAGTGCTCATCGGTTCAAATCTAGATCGGTGCCGCCACTACGCCAAAAAACGAAGCGCGCCGCCTGACGCTGAAGCCAGGCGACGCGCAGTGTTCACAACCTCGCGCCCGTCAGGCCAGCGCGTCGGCCGGTTGCCGCTGCAGCAGCGCGAGTAGCTGCGCGATCTCGTCGCGCATCTTGCGACGGTCGACGATCATGTCGATCGCACCCGTCTTCAGCAGGAATTCGGCGCGCTGGAAGCCTTCCGGCAGCTTCTCGCGAACCGTCTGCTCGATCACGCGCGGGCCGGCGAAGCCGATCAGCGCCTTCGGTTCGGCGATCACGACGTCACCGAGGAAGGCGAAGCTCGCCGACACGCCACCCATCGTCGGGTCGGTCAGCACCGAGATGAACGGCAGCTTCGCTTCGGCCAGCTTGGTCAGCATCGCGGTGGTTTTCGCCATCTGCATCAGCGACAGCAGGCTTTCCTGCATCCGGGCACCGCCCGAAGCGGTAAAGCAGATGAACGGCACCTGCTGTTCCAGCGCGTTCTGCGCGCCGCGGACGAAGCGCTCGCCCACCACCGAGCCCATCGAGCCGCCCATGAACGAGAACTCGAAGCAGGCTGCGACCACCGGCAGCGTGTGGATCGCACCGCCCATCACGACCATCGCGTCGGTTTCGCCCGTATCGTCCATCGCTTCCTTCAGACGATCGGGGTACTTGCGGCTGTCCTTGAACTTCAGCGTGTCGACCGGCACGATTTCCTGGCCGATCTCGTAGCGGCCTTCCGGATCGAGCAGCCCGTCGAGGCGCTCGCGCGCACCGATGCGCATGTGGTGGTCGCACTTCGGGCACACGTGCAGGTTCGCGTCCACGTCGTTGCGGTACAGCACGGCCTCGCAGGACGGGCACTTGACCCACAGGCCTTCCGGAATGCCCTTGCGGCTTTTCGGGTCGGTCTGCTTGATCTTCGGCGGCAACAGTTTGTCGAGCCAGCTCATCGTATGGTTTCCTGTTCCGTGGCGGGGCGGGCCAACCGGCCCGTTCCCGCTTCCTGTGTTGTGTTTATCGCGCCGTCTTGCCCGCGCCGTCCAGGGCGGCACGCAGCTCGGCGATGAAAGTCTTCAGCGCGGCCGCGGCGCCTTCCGGCGCAGCGGTTTCGAGCAACTGCACGAGGCGGCTGCCGATCACGACGGCGTCCGACACCTCGGCCACCGCGCGCGCCGTTTCGGCGTCGCGGATACCGAAGCCGACGCCCACCGGAACCGGCACGCGCGACTTGATGGCCGGGATTTTACCCGCAATGCTCGAAACATCCAGATTTCCTGCGCCGGTCACGCCCTTGAGCGACACGTAATACACGTAGCCGCTCGCGATCTTGCCGACGTCGGCGATGCGTTCGTCGGTCGACGTGGGCGCGAGCAGGAAGATCGGATCGATCTGCGCAGCGCGCATTTTCTCGGCGAACACGCCCGCCTCTTCCGGCGGATAGTCGACCACCAGCACGCCGTCCACCCCGGCCGCCTGTGCTTCGGCCGCGAACGTGTCGACGCCCATCCGCTCGATCGGGTTCGCATAGCCCATCAGCACGACGGGAGTTTTGGGGTCGGTTTCGCGAAAGCGCTTCACGTCGGCGAGCACGCTCTTGAGCGTGACGCCGCGTGCGAGCGCGCGTTCCGACGAGCGCTGGATCACGGGGCCGTCGGCCATCGGGTCCGAGAACGGCACGCCGAGTTCGATCACGTCTGCGCCGCCTTCGGCGAGCGCGTGCATGAATTCGACGGTTTTCGCGGGGTCGGGATCGCCGGCCGTGATGAACGGGATCAGGCCCTTACGGCCTTGTTCGGCGAGCGCGGCGAAGGTCTGCTGAATACGGGACATGGCAATTTTCCTAAATGCATTCGGCGATGCGGCGGCGCGATTCACGCGCACGCCGGCGCGGCGAGCGCGTTCACGCGCTCGTGCGCGATCGCACAATAGCTTTCGTTGATCTCGTAGCCGACGAAGTCGCGCCCCTGCCGTGCGCAGGCCACCGCGGTCGTGCCGCTGCCCATGAACGGATCGAGCACGCGGCCGCCCGGCGGGCAGCTTGCGAGCACCATCCGCTCGATGATTTCCAGCGGCTTCTGGGTCGGATGATCGACGCGCTCCGCGTGCTGCCGGTGCAGGCGCGAGACCGACCAGACGTCCTTCGGGTTGTAGCCCATCTCCAGCCACTTGCTGCCTTCGAACAGCTTGCGCGAGCGGGCCTTCTTCGTATCGGCGTCGTACGGGATGCGGACCGGATCGAGATCGAAGTAATACGACTTGGAAACCGCGAAAAAGCCGATGTTGTCGTGCACCGACGTGAAACGGCGCGTCGTGCCGCCCATGCTCGGCACGCGCCGGTCCCAAATGATCTCGTTGACCATCGTGAGTTGCGTCTTCAGGAAACTGAAGATTTCCGGCGCGTACTGCCACGTGCAGAAGATGTACATCGACCCGCTCGGCTTCAGCTTCGGAATCGCGAGCTCGAGCCACCCGCGCGTCCACGCGAGAAAGTCGTCGCCCGAACGCTTGTCCGAGTCGTTGCCGTAGTCCTTGCCGAGCCCGTACGGCGGATCGGCGACGATCAGGTCGATCGACGCGTCCGGCAGGTGCGCGGCATGGGTCAGGAAATCGCGGTTATGCAGTTCGATACCGGACGGCAGAGCGCGCGGCTCGGCAGCGGCAGGCTGAACCGCCCCCGCCTCGCTCGCGGCGCCGCCGCCCGGTTCTTCGATCAGGTCACGCATCGGTCGGGGTCAGAGCTCGATGCCCGATCGCTCGGCGACCGTGTGCATGTCCTTGTCGCCGCGGCCCGACAGGTTGACGAGCAGGATCTTGTCCTTCGGCAACGTCGGCGCGAGCTTCACGCCATACGCGATCGCGTGGCTCGACTCGAGCGCGGGAATGATCCCCTCGATCCGGCAACAGTCGTGGAACGCCTTCAGCGCTTCCTCGTCGGTGATGCCGACGTACTGCGCACGGCCGCTGTCCTTCAGCCACGCGTGCTCGGGGCCGACGCCCGGATAGTCGAGGCCCGCCGACACCGAGTGCGTCTCGATGATCTGGCCGTTGTCGTCCTGCAGCAGGTAGGTCCGGTTGCCGTGCAGCACGCCCGGGCTGCCCGCGATCAGCGACGCCGCGTGATGGCCCGTGTCGATGCCGTCGCCGGCTGCTTCGACGCCGATCAGCTGCACCGAGGTGTCGTCGATGTACGGATAGAAGATGCCCATCGCGTTCGAACCGCCGCCCACGCAGGCGATCACGGCGTCAGGCTGCCGGCCTGCGAGCTCGGGCATCTGCACCTTGCACTCGTCGCCGATCACGCGCTGGAAGTCGCGCACCATCATCGGGTACGGGTGCGGGCCCGCGACCGTGCCGATGATGTAGAACGTGCTCTCGATGTTCGTGACCCAGTCGCGCATCGCTTCGTTCAGCGCGTCCTTCAGCGTGCGCGAACCCGATTCGACCGGCACGACCGTCGCGCCGAGCAGCTTCATCCGGTAGACGTTCGCAGCCTGGCGGCGCACGTCTTCCGAACCCATGTAGACGACGCATTCCATCCCGAAGCGCGCGCAGATCGTCGCAGTCGCGACGCCGTGCTGGCCGGCGCCCGTCTCGGCGATCACGCGCTTCTTGCCCATGCGCTTCGCGAGCAGCGCCTGGCCGATCACGTTGTTGATCTTGTGCGCGCCGGTGTGGTTCAGGTCTTCGCGCTTCAGGTAGATCTGCGCGCCGCCGAGCGTCTCGCTCCAGCGTTGTGCGTGATAGATCGGCGACGGGCGGCCGACGAAATGCTTCAGTTCGCGCTCGAATTCGGCGACGAAATCGGGATCGTTCTGGAATTTTTCATATGCCGCGCGCAGTTCGTCCAGCGCGTGAATCAGCGTCTCGGCGACGAACGTGCCGCCATACGGGCCGAAATGGCCGCGATCATCAGGAAGGTTGTACATGGTGTCTCTCTCGATCGGTCGGCGCGCCCCGCTTGTCGGGCCGCACCGGCTTGCATCACCCGGCGTCCGCTTCGCGCACCGCGCGTACGAACGCCGCCATCCGGGCGTGATCCTTCACGCCCTTCGCGCCCTCCACTTCGATGCCACTCGAGACATCGACAGCAAACGGGCGCAACTGGCGGATCGCATCACCGACGTTTTGCGCGCTCAAGCCACCACTCAAAACGGCCCGATGCGCGAGCTCTGCGGGAATAAGAGACCAATCGAAGACCTTGCCGCTACCACCGTAATCCGGCACCAGGGTGTCGAACAGGAGGCCGCGCGCTTTCGAATAATGAAGACCCGATTCTACCAAATCGGCCGATTGCGTCGAGGGGCCCACGCGCACCGCGCGCAGCCACGGCAGGCGCGCCGCGCGGCCGAGCGCATCGCACTGCTCGGGCGTCTCGTCGCCATGGAACTGCAGCAGCGTGAGCGGCACGTCGCGCACCACGGCCTCGATCTCGGCTTCGGTCGCGTTCACGAACAGCCCGACCACCGACACGAACGGCGGCGCGAGGCGTGCAAGCTCCGCCGCCTGCGCGATCGACACCGCGCGCGGGCTCTTCGGATAGAACACGAGGCCGATCGCATCGGCGCCGAGCGCCGCCGCGTGCAGCACGTCCTCGGGACGCGACAACCCGCACAGCTTGATGCGGGTGCGCGGCGGCAGGCCGGCCGAGGCGGGATTCGGGGGAGACACGGCGTGATCCGTCATGATTGCGGGTCCAGATCGGCCCAGACGCTGCTCCACGGCACACTGCCGAGCTGCGCGGGCGGTACGGCGAATTCCGCCGGGTAGCCGACGTGGGCGAGGTACAGCCCGTCGGCCATGAACGTGGGCGCCGCAAGCTTGCGGTCGCGCCCGGCCAGCACGTCAGCGAGCCAGTCGGCCGGATAACGGCCGCGACCGACCGCGACGAGGCAGCCCATCAGGTTGCGCACCATGTGGTGCAGGAACGCGTTCGCGCGGAACCGGAAATGGATGAAATGGCCCACGCGCCGCACGTCGATCTGATACAGGTGTTTGACCGGCGTCTTCGACTGGCATTCCGACGACCGGAACGACGAGAAGTCATGCTCGCCGATCAGGTGCGCGGCGGCGGCGCGCATCGCGTCGTCGTCGAGCGGCGTATGGATCCAGCCCGCGCGCCCCGCCAGCATCGGCGAGCGCACGGGATGCACGTACAGCGTGTAGTAATAGGTGCGCTCGAACGCCGAGAAACGCGCGTGGAACGTGTCCGGCATCGGCTTCGCCCATTGCACCGCGACGGTCGGCGGCAGGAACGCATTGGTGCCGCGCACCCACGAGAAAACCTCGCGATCGAGGTCGGTATCGAAGTGCACGACCTGCCCGAGCCCGTGCACGCCCGTGTCGGTCCGACCGGCCACCGTCGTATGCAGCGGCACGCGCGCGAACTCGGCCAGTGCGTGCTCGAGCCGATCCTGCACGGTCTTGCCGTGGGGCTGCGCCTGCCAGCCGCAGAACGCCGCGCCGTCGTACTGGATGCCGAGCGCGATCCGCATCACGCCTCGTCCGCCAGTTTCGCGAGCAGCGCGCGCGCATCGTCGCGCGTCGCGGCGTCGTTCGCGTCGACCACTTCCTGCAGCAGCGTCCGCGCACCGGACAGGTCGCCCAGTTCGACGTACTCGGACGCGAGGTCGAGCTTGTTGCGCGCGATGCGGGCGAGTTCCTCCGGCGTCAGCGCCGGCAACGCAGCACCCGGCGCGGACGGCAGGTCGAGATCGAAATCGAGCTTCAGCGCGCCGAACTGCGCGCCGCCGAGCGGCGGCAGCGACGACGTCGCGAACGGGCTGCCCGCCTGGCTCGCCGGCGTCGCCGCGTCCGGATCCCAATCGAACTCGTCGTCCTGGTCGGCCGGATGTTCCGGGGCCGGATCGATCGAGCCAACCGGGAGGCGGTGGGCGACTTGACCGTTAGTTGCGATTTTATCGGTGTCGGACTGCCCTGCTTGCGCAGCCGGCTCGTCCGCCGTCAGCGACGGCTCGTCCGGCGTGCGCGGCGGCAACGGCATGTCGAGGCTGCTGAGCGCGCTGATCGCGTTCTGCATCAGCGCCGCGTGCTGCGCTTCGGTGGCCGCGGGTGCGGCCGGCGTCTCCGTCGGCATCGCTACCCGTGGCTCCGCCGACATCTCGATCGGCGTCACCGACGACGTTTCGGCCGGCTTTTCGGCGTGCGTGTCGGCGTGCGCTTCGGCCGCGACCTTTTCGACCGGCTCGGCATCGCGCGAAATCGGAGCCGCCTCGCTCACGGGCGGTACTGCGGCGTGTGCGATCGGCAACTCAGGCTGCTCGACATGCGCCGCCGTCACTTCCGGTGCCGGCGATACATCCGTAGCCGGCATCTCGACCGGTTCCGCCGCTGCGGCAGTCGCCACGGCAAGGTTCAAGTCGGAAGCGGCATCGCGCGCAACCGGCATCTCGGGCCGGATCGGCAGTTCCGGTTCGACGGACGGCGCGGCTTCGGCTTGCGCAGTGGCAGCCGCAATACCCCCTGCAGCCGCAGCGGTAGCCGCCGTGTCCGTACCCGCATCGTCCGTGCGTCGGCTCTTCCTGCGCTTGCGCCACGCGAAACCTGCCGCGAGGACGATCACGGCCGCACCGGCCACCGCGGCCGGACGCCAGTCGATCTGCTCGTGACTGCGTGCAGGCGCCACCACCGGCGCGGCCGGTTGCGCGGGCGCCGATACCGATGCCGATGCCGGCTGCACTGCGCTGGCAGCAACGCCGGATGCCGCTTCGCCTGTCGTCGGCGCAGTTGCGGACGCGCCCGCATCGTTCGCGGCCGGACGCGGCGCGACAGGTGCCGGCGCCGGAGCCGGCGTGACCTCGTTCGTCGTGGCCGGCTTGCCGATCCCGTGCTTCTGCAGTTCCATCAGCACGCGATTCTTCAGCGCCAGCAGTTGCTGCAGGCTCGACGGCCGCGGCTGCGACGCACTCGTGGCAGGTGTCGCGCCGGCCGGTTCGTTCATGCCGGGAACCTGGCTGCCCGACGCAGGCGGGATCACGGCACCGCTCGCGGACGACGGCACCGACTGGATCGCGCCGCTCCACACATGCGGACCGCTTGCACCGGCAACGGGTGCCGCCGGCTGCATGCTTTCGACAGCCGATGCGCCGTGGGCAGCCGAAGCACCGACCGATGCCGCCGCGCCGGCGGCCGTCGTCGCTGCGCTCGCACCGCTGACCGGCGCCGCATGCGCGGGCGGCGCCACCGGCGCGGATTGCACGGTCGACCCCGGATGCGGCGCGGACGCACCATGCTGCGCGACTGCCGTGCCGCCCGATGCGGCAGCGGGTGCGGACGCGGCCACTGCACCGGACGCCGCGGACGCTGCGGATGCAGCGGCCGGCACGACTGCCGCGCCGGTCGCATCGAGCGCCGGCACGGTCAACGTCGCGCCGACTTTCAGGCGGCTCGCGTCGTGCTTCATGAACGCCTGCGGATTGGCGTCGAACAGCGCGCGACCGGCGCGCGCGAGCACCCCGGGATCGCGTGACTGCGTGGCCGCCTTCGCGATGTCGTTCAGCGACTGGCCCGGCTGGACCGTCACGGTAAGCGGCACTGCGCCGTCGGCAGCGGACGCCGGCAGTTCGCCGGTGCCGGCCGCCCAGGCCGATGCGGTTGCGCCGAGCGCCAGGATCGCCAGCGCGCCACGCACGGCGCGCGACAGACGGGACTGACGCGGAAACAAGGAAATTCGGGACATCGTTGGCTCTATCGCCGCGCGCGGGCGCGGCTCGGATTCGCGGTTGAAAGCATCAATAAAGTTGCCGCAGAAATGCAAAAGCGTCGCGTGGAACGCGACGCTTTCGGCGGGTCTGTGCGTCGTAACCGCATAGTTTACTTCACGTGATCAGGTTCGGGCCGAATTCATCGCCGGCGGGTGCAACCGATTGCGTTCGCGCGTCGGGGCATCCCGCGGTCGAGCCGCGGTGGGTGTCCGGCTGCGCACGCTGCGACCCACGCCCGCGATCGACCGGGCACGCACCTGTATCGGATGAAAAACCGACCGGCCGCATCGCCTGCCGAACGCATCCCACGTGCCCTTGCTCACTCGACGATGCGGCTCGCACAACCCGGGGGTTCGACACAGAACCACGGCCGGGATATCAGGTGCGTTTCCTCAATAATTCGCGCCGCCTGCCGTTATTGGATTAACAAGCGCCAATCAAAATAAATCCATTCGGCCATCACCCCATTCAAATGAATTTCAATTGATCGATAAGAGGCCAATTCTCCCCTCTGATCGTCGAATTGCGCATCCCCTCCGTCAAGCCCCCGCCCCATAAGGCTTTCCAGCCTCACCCCCGCCTCATTACTCATACGAAATCGATCATTTCGACAGCAATTCAATTAAATTACACAAGATTACACAGATCGAATAATTGCCGTCGCTAGGATCGTCTTCAAACAAGAATCGGCGCAGTTCGACCATCGCGCTCGCACCCGCCGTAAAAGCGGGAACGCGGTCGGGCTGGCTGACGCCGTGAGGTGCCAGGGAGGCATCCCGCAGTCGCACGACTGCATTTACTCACCAGCTCGTTACGGGGATCGAACATGGGCTATCAACAGGGTTTGAGCGGGTTGGCCGGCGCGGCGAACCATCTCGACGTGATCGGCAACAACATCGCGAACGCAAACACGGTTGGCTTCAAGCAGGGTCGCGCGAACTTCGCCGACATGTACGCAAATTCGGTCGCGACGTCGACCAACACGCAGATCGGCATCGGCACGCGGCTCACGTCGGTGCAGCAACAATTCGGCCAGGGGACGATCAACACGACGAAGTCGTCACTCGACATCGCGATCAACGGCAATGGTTTCTTCCAGATGTCGAACAACGGCGTGACGACGTACTCGCGTGACGGTGTATTCCACCGCGACAAGAACGGCGCCATCGTCGACGCGCAGAACCGCAACCTGATGGGCTATGCGGCCGGCCCGGGCGGCGCCATCAACACCGCGGCGACCGTGCCGCTGCAAGCGCCGACCACCAACATCGCGCCGCAGGCGACGACGAAGATCACCGGCCAGTTCAACCTGAACTCGCAGGACAAGGCGCCGGCCAAGACGCCGTTCAACGCGGGCGACAACACTACGTACAACTACAATTCGTCGATCCAGGTGTACGACACGCTCGGCGGTGCGCAACAGGTCTCGATGTATTTCACGAAGAACGCGGCCGGCACCTGGCAGGCCTATGCGGGCGTGCAGGGCCAGACGCCGACGAATCTCGGCACCGTCACGTTCGACGCATCGGGCCGGATCAGCTCGACGACGTCGGCCGCAACCGGCCAGCCGACGCCGAGCCTCGGGCAGTTCTCGTTCTCGATCCCCAACGCGTCGGGCGCCGCCAATCCGCAGAACCTGACGCTCGACCTGACCGGCACGACGCAGTTCGGCGGGAAAAGCGGCGTGAACAACCTTGCGCAGGACGGCTTCGCGAGCGGCACGCTGACGACGTTCTCGATCGGCGCCGACGGCAAGCTCACCGGCAATTACTCGAACGGCCAAAGCGCGTTGCTCGGCCTGATCGCGCTCGCGAACTTCAACAACCCGAACGGGCTCGTGAACATCGGCGGCAACCAGTATGTGGAAACCGCCGCGTCGGGCGTGCCGCAGATCTCCGCGCCGGGCAGCACGAACCACGGCACGCTGCAGGGGAGCGCGCTGGAAAACTCGAACGTCGACCTGACGACCGAGCTCGTGAACCTGATCAAGGCGCAGCGCGATTACCAGGCGAACGCGCAGACGATCAAGACGCAGCAGGCCGTCGACCAGACGCTCCTGAACATGCGCTGACCCGCACATGAAAAACGCGCCGCGCCAGCCTTGATATCCAAGGCCGACGCGGCGCGCAATCTCGTGCACCGCGGCCCGCATCTCGCGGGCCGGTCATGCAGCTTACTTGTCGAGCAGGATGCGCAACATGCGGCGCAGCGGCTCGGCCGCGCCCCACAGCAGCTGGTCGCCGACCGTGAATGCCGACAGGTATTCACCGCCCATCGCGAGCTTGCGCAGGCGGCCGACCGGCACCGTCAGCGTGCCCGTGACGTTCGCCGGCGACAGGTCGCGCATCGACGCTTCACGCTCGTTCGGTACGACCTTCACCCAGTCGTTCGCCGATGCGAGGATGCCGTTGATCTCGTCGAGCGGCACGTCCTTGTTCAGCTTGATCGTCAGCGCCTGCGAGTGGCAGCGCATTGCGCCGATCCGCACGCACAGGCCGTCGACCGGGATCGAACCCGGCTCGCCCATGGCCGGCTTGCCGAGGATCTTGTTGGTTTCCGCGCCGCCCTTCCACTCTTCCTTCGACATCCCGTTGCCGAGATCCTTGTCGATCCACGGGATCAGCGAACCGGCGAGCGGCACGCCGAAGTTGCTCGTCGGCATCGCATCGCTGTTCATCGCGGCCAGCACGCGGCGGTCGATGTCGAGGATCGCGGAAGCCGGATCGGCGAGCTGCTCCTTCACCGCGCCGTTCAGCGTGCCCATCTGCGACAGCAGCTCGCGCATGTTCTGCGCGCCCGCGCCCGATGCGGCCTGGTAGGTCATCGCCGTCATCCAGTCGACGAGGTTCTCGCGGAACAGGCCGCCGAGCGCCATCAGCATCAGGCTGACCGTGCAGTTGCCGCCGATGAAGTTCTTCGTGCCCTTGACGAGCGCGTCCTTGATCACGTCGAGGTTGACCGGATCGAGGATGATGACCGCGTCGTCCTTCATCCGCAGCGACGATGCCGCATCGATCCAGTAGCCGTTCCAGCCGGCCGCGCGCAGCTTCGGGAACACGTCGTTCGTGTAATCGCCGCCCTGGCACGTGATGATCACGTCGCACTTCTTCAGCTCGTCGACGTTGGTCGCGTCCTTGAGCGTAGTCTCGTTTTTCGCGAACGACGGCGCTTTGCCGCCCGTGTTGCTGGTGCTGAAAAACACCGGTTCGATCAGGTCGAAATCGCCCTCTTCCTGCATGCGCTGCATCAGGACGCTGCCGACCATGCCGCGCCAACCTACGAGACCTACGTTCATGACTAACCCTTTGATGGAGCTTCCCCGCCATTTCCGTCCCCGATGTGACCGCGCGGGGAAATAGGCGGGCACGACGGACGATCAGCGTTTAATGATCGTTTTCGTGGTAATGGTTTTCGTGATGACGATGGCGCGCGCACCCACACGGGCTGTGTTGCCGTGGAGTTTCAAGACCGGGGAGATCAGGGAAAGATGCGCCATCGTTCGAGTCTACACAAAGCCGGTGGCCCGCACAACGGCCAACCGCATGCGAACCGGCCGATTTCGCGGCCTGTTCGCACCCTTTCTAAATGATTGCGTTACAGCGCCGCGACCACCGCGTCGCCCATCGCCGTCGTGCCCACCTGCCGGCAGCCCGGCGTCGCGATGTCGCCCGTGCGGTAGCCCTGTTCGAGCACCGTTTTCACCGCGCGCTCGATGCGATCGGCCTGCTCCGCGCGATTCAGCGAGTAGCGCAGCATCATCGCGGCCGACAGGATCGTCGCCAGCGGGTTCGCGATGCCCTTGCCCGCGATGTCCGGCGCCGAACCGTGCGACGGTTCGTACAGGCCCTTGTTGTTCTTGTCGAGCGACGCCGACGGCAGCATGCCGATCGAGCCCGTCAGCATCGACGCTTCATCCGACAGGATGTCGCCGAACATGTTGCCCGTGACGATCACGTCGAACTGCTTCGGCGCCTTCGCGAGCTGCATCGCCGCGTTGTCGACGTACATGTGCGACAGCTCGACGTCCGCGTATTCCTTCGACACGTCGATCATGATGTCGCGCCAGAACTGCGACGTCTCGAGCACGTTCGCCTTGTCGACCGACAGCAGCTTCTTCGCGCGCTTGCGGGCCGCCTGGAACGCGACGTGCGCGATGCGGCGCACTTCCGGTTCCGAATAGCGCATCGTGTCGAAGCCTTCGCGCTCGCCGGCAAACAGGCCGTCCGGTGCAGCGCGCACGCCGCGCGGCTGGCCGAAGTAGATGTCGCCGTTCAGTTCGCGCACGATCAGGATGTCGAGGCCCGCGACCAGCTCGGGCTTCAGCGGCGACGCATCGACGAGCTGCGGATAGCAGATTGCCGGGCGGAAGTTCGCGAACAGCTCGAGGTGCTTGCGCAGCCCGAGGATCGCCTGCTCGGGGCGCAGCGCGCGCTCGAGCGAGTCGTACTTCCAGTCGCCCACGGCGCCGAACAGGATCGCATCGGCTTCCTTCGCGAGCTTCAGCGTCGCGTCGGGCAGCGGATGGCCGCTCGCCTCGTAGCCCGCGCCGCCGACCGGCGCCTGTTCGAGTTCGAACTTCTCGTCGAGTGCGTTCAGCACCTTCACGGCTTCATTGACGATTTCCGGACCGATGCCGTCGCCGGGCAGCACTGCAATCTTCATGCGAAATTCCTGACTGGGTAGGTTTTTTTGGAGGCAGGCCGGCGAACGCGCCGCCGGCGCGCCCGCCCGAAAGGCGATCTCAGCCGACCAGCTTGGTGTTGAGCCACGGCTGCTTCACGAGGCGCTCGGCTTCGAACTGGCGGATCTTGTCCGCGTGGCGCAGCGTGAGGCCGATGTCGTCGAAGCCGTTCAGCAGGCAGTACTTGCGGAACGCGGCGATCTCGAACGGATACTCGCGGCCGTCGCCCGTGCGCACGACTTGCGCGTCGAGGTCGACCGTCACCTCGAAGCCGTTGAACGCGACCGTCTCGTTGAACAGGTGATCGACCTGCTGCTCGGTCAGCACGATCGGCAGCAGGCCGTTCTTGTAGCAGTTGTTGAAGAAAATGTCAGCGAAGCTCGGCGCGATGATCGCGCGGAAGCCGTACTGCTGCAGCGCCCACGGTGCGTGCTCGCGCGAGCTGCCGCAGCCGAAGTTCTTGCGCGCGAGCAGCACGGATGCACCCTGGTAGCGCGGCTGGTTCAGCACGAAATCGGGATTCAGCGGACGCTTCGAGTTGTCCTGGCCCGGCTCGCCATGATCGAGATAACGCCATTCGTCGAACGCGTTCGGACCGAAGCCCGTGCGCTTGATCGACTTCAGGAACTGCTTCGGGATGATCGCGTCGGTGTCGACGTTCTCGCGATCGAGCGGCGCCACGACGCCGGTATGCACAGTGAATTTTTCCATGATCCGTCTATCCGGTTGAAGGGCCGGCGTCCAGCCGGCGCCCATCGCAAATTCTCGGTCGGCGGCGTCAGTCCGCGGCGCGCTGAAGCGCGTTGCCGGCGGCGTTGACGTCCTGGCCGAAGCCTCGGACGGTATTGCAGCCCGCGAGGCCGAAAACCAGCCCCGCCAGCGCCAGCGCGGCAACCCGCCGCGCAATGACTTTCGATGCCGTCATGCGTTACCCCAGCTGGCGAATGTCGACGAAGTGACCTTCGATCGCCGCGGCCGCCGCCATCGCGGGGCTCACGAGGTGCGTGCGACCGCCCGCGCCCTGACGGCCTTCGAAGTTGCGGTTCGACGTCGACGCGCAGCGCTCGCCCGGCTCCAGCCGGTCGGCGTTCATCGCGAGGCACATCGAGCAGCCCGGCTCACGCCATTCGAAGCCCGCATCGGTGAACACCTTGTCGAGCCCTTCGCGCTCGGCCTGCGCCTTCACGAGGCCCGAGCCCGGCACGACCATCGCGAGCCGCACGTTCGACGCGACACGACGGTTCAGCTTCTTCACGACATAGGCGGCCGCGCGGATGTCTTCGATACGTGCATTCGTGCACGAGCCGATGAAGATCTTGTCGACCTTGATCGATTCGATCGGCGTGTTCGGCTCGAGCGCCATGTACGCCAGCGCGCGCTCCATCGCGTCGCGCTTGACCGGATCCTTCTCGCGCTCGGGATCGGGCACGCGGCCGTCGATCGACGTGACCATTTCCGGCGACGTGCCCCACGTGACCTGCGGGACGATCTCGGCGGCGTTCAGTTCGACCACGCGGTCGAACTGCGCGCCGTCGTCCGACTTGAACTGGCGCCAGTATTCGACGGCCTGATCCCATTCCGCGCCGGTCGGCACGAACGGGCGGCCCTTCAGGTAGTCGATCGTCGTGTCGTCCACCGCAACCATGCCTGCGCGCGCGCCGGCCTCGATCGCCATGTTGCAGACGGTCATGCGGCCTTCCATCGTCAGCGCGCGAATGGTCGAGCCGCCGAATTCGATCGCGTAGCCCGTGCCGCCGGCCGTGCCGATCTTGCCGATGATCGCGAGCACGATGTCCTTCGCGGTACAACCGCGCGGCAGCGTGCCCTCGACCTTCACGAGCATGTTCTTGCTCTTCTTCTGCAGCAGGGTTTGCGTGGCGAGCACGTGCTCGACTTCCGACGTGCCGATGCCGTGCGCGAGCGCACCGAATGCGCCGTGCGTCGACGTATGCGAATCGCCGCACACGATCGTCATGCCCGGCAGCGTCGCGCCCTGCTCCGGCCCGATGATGTGGACGATGCCCTGGCGCACGTCGTTCATCTTGAACTGCGTGATGCCGAACGCATCGCAGTTCGCGTCGAGCGTGTCGACCTGCAGCTTCGAGACGGGATCGGCGATGCCGTGGCTGCGATCGGTGGTCGGCACGTTGTGGTCCGACACGGCCAGGTTCGCGCTGATGCGCCACACCGGACGCTGCGCCATCTTCAGCCCTTCGAACGCCTGCGGGCTCGTGACTTCATGCAGCAGCTGACGGTCGATGTAGAGCAGAGTCGTGCCGTCTTCCTCGGTGTGGACCACGTGGGTGTTCCACAATTTGTCGTAGAGAGTCTGTGCCATGGGTATGCGGGGTCGTTGTGACTACAAGCCTTGCGGATGTGGTCGATTATGCCACGCAGAACGCGTCACGGCTCAGGCCGGACGCGAAAAAACCCATTAAAAACAGTGGTTTGGCTGGTAGTCCCAATACCTGTATCGGCATTACCCGGCAAACGGCGCACGCACGATCCGGCGCGGCGCGATGGCGAATCGCGGATCGTGTCGCCCGGATCGCGTGCGCCGATGCGTCGCGATGTCAGCCGTTCGGGTACTCGCGATCGATCAGGGCGAGGCGCAGCATGCCGAGCTGCACGCCCGCGTTGCACATCAGGTAAAGATCGCGCCGTCGCATGGCCGGCATCAGCGCCGACGTGTCGTAGAGCGACGGCAGCGCGAGACCGGCCGGCACGGCGGCCTGCATCCCTGCCGCCGTCGACACGCGCACGGCCATCGACGCCTGATCCGCGTGCGTGACGATGCCGACCTTCCCTGGCGCCGCGGCCGAGCCTGCCTGCCTGACGATCGCGGCGGCCACGCCATCCGGTGTCGGTATCGGGCTGCCGGCAGCAAGGGCCGGTGTCGCGATCGACGTCACGCCGGCCGTCAGCCCGTACTTCGATGCGAGCACGCTCGCGACTTCCTGCTGCGCGTAGATCGAAGCCGGGACCTTCTGTCGAAGCTGGAACACGGCGTCGGCAATCGCCTCGTTCACGGGGCCAGGCACCGGCGTGGCGCCGGATGTCGCGGCACGACTGCCGAAGCTGAACGCGGCAATCGTGTTGATGCCGGCAGCGTCGACGGTCGGCGGCGTCCACGAGAAAAACGTGTCGAACAGGTAGCCGGTTTCGTCGGCGGCGGTCGCGCGATCGTTCAGTTCGTTCGTCAGCTTGCCGAGCATCTGGCGCTGCAATTCCGCATCGGAAACGGGGGCATCGCTCGCGAAAGCCGGGGCAACGGATGCACACGAGGCGGCGAGCAACGAAGTGGAAGCCAGGAAATGGCGGCGGGTCGTCATGGTCATGAGATTCGAGTGAGGAGCGGAAGGCGTCAGCCCTTCGGGAACGCCTGCATCGTCGCGGTCACCGCGCGGCCAAGCATCTGCGCATACATGTCGTGCACGAGATAGAGGCTGCGATTGCGCGTCCACGGCTGGCCCGATTGCGGGTCGTATATCGTCGGCAGCGACACCTCGGCCACCGCGGCGGCCTTCATGCCCGCCTGCTGCGAGGTCTGGATGCAGCGCTTCGCATGGTCGCGATGGCCGACCACCGCGACGGTGCCCATTGCCGCCGCGCCGCCCGCGCGCGACACGGCCACGGCCGCGACGCCGGCCGTGCTCAGGTACACGATCGAGCCATCGCTCGCGATCACCGGCTCGATCGACGACAGCACGTCGGCTCCCATCCCGTACTTCGACACGAGAAAGCGCGCGATCTCCCATTGCGCGTACACCTTCACCGGTTTCAACTGGCGAATCCGGTACACGGCATCCGAGAGCGCTTCGTTGACGGGCCCCGGGTCGGGCAGCGCGGTCTGGTTGCCGCCGGTGCTCGACGTGTTGCCGCTTGCCGCATTCGGGCGATTGCCGAAGCTGTACGCGACGATCGCGCCGACCTGCGCGGCCGGCACGGTCGGCCGGTCCCACGTGAAGCCGACGTCGGTCAGCGCCGGCACGATCGCATTGACCGTCGCCGCGTCGCCGAGCTGCGCATTGAGCTTCGAGGACATCTGCGCGGCCAGCGCCGCATCGGTGACGGGCGCCGACGTGACGTCGTCACCGCCGCATGCACTCAGCAACGGCGCCACGGCAACCGCGGGTGCGGCAGCAAGAATTTTCCTGCGTAAAGAAGCCGACGGGTTTCGATTCATGAGAAATACGAAATGATGCGAGCAACGCCGGCAGCCGGTCACGACGTTGCAAGTCGCGGGTTCACGGGAAACGACAACCTGACGCGTCGCGCGGTTGAGCGATGGATGGCAGGGTCGACGCTCGAATCGAATCGCTGCATATCGGTCGATTGACGATGCGCGATCGTAGTGGGCGTTTATTAAATCGCGGTGAACCTGTCGATCGAATACGGACGATCGTCACGCTGTTTCATCGATGGACACATGCGTTTCATCCATGGCGAGCGTGTGCGTGCACTGTTTCATCGGTGGCGAGCGACGTGATTCGCCCGCCTCGTCGGGCGCAGAACATCGCGCTCCCGATTTCGAGATACGATGGCGCAACGCCTGACGTAGCCCCCACGATCCGGATCCGGAGCCCTCACCATGAAGCTCGGTCTGAACGAATCGCTCGCCCGCCTCGACGATGAAGGCACGCTGTTCACGACGCTGTTTCGCCACGGTACGCTCGACGTCGAGCTGTACCGGCCAAGCATCGACGACAAGCAGAAGCCGCATACGCGCGACGAGGTCTACGCGATCGCCACGGGCACGTCGCGCTTCGTCGTCGACGGCCGCGAATGCGAAGTCGCGGCCGGTGACGTACTGTTCGTCCCGGCACACGCTGCGCACCGCTTCGTCGGCTTCTCCGACGACTTCTCGACGTGGGTGTTCTTCTACGGCCCCGAAGGCGGCGAGCGCGGCGCGTAACGCACGACGCACGCGGCACTTTTCCTGCGATCGCCTAGACTGTCTATTCGCAGCGGGTGGCCCGCGACGCGTGGCCGCCCGGTCGTCACGATGCCGGTGGCAGCCGGTTCAACGAACGGGAAAACAGCATGCGATACGAACTGTATTACTGGCCCGAGATCCAGGGCCGAGGCGAGTACGTGCGGCTCGCACTCGAAGCGGCCGAAGCCGACTATGTCGACGTCGCACGTGAATCGGGGCGCGGCATGGGTGTGCCGGCAATGATGCGCATGATGGACAGCACGAAGGCGGAATGCGTGCCGTTCGCGCCGCCGTTCCTGAAGGCCGGCGACGTCGTCGTCGGGCAGACCGCGAACATCCTGCTGTTTCTCGGCGCGCGGCTCGGGCTCACGCCCGACGACGAAGCCGGCCGGCTGTGGGTGCACCAGCTTCAGTTGACCGTCGCCGATTTCGTCACCGAGATCCACGACACGCATCATCCGATCGCAAGCGGCCTCTACTATGAGGATCAGCAGGCGGAAGCCGCCGAGCGTGCGGCCGATTTCCTGGAAAACCGGCTGCCGAAATTCCTCGGTTACTTCGAGCGCGTACTCGACCAGAATCCGCACAAGAGCGGCTACCTCGCCGGCAACGCACTCAGCTATGCGGACCTGTCGATGTTCCAGTTGATCGAGGGCCTGCGCTACGCGTTTCCGAAAGCGATGAAGCGTGCGGAGCGGAAGATCGCGGCGCTGGTTGCACTGCATGATCGCGTTGCGCTGCATCCGCCTGTCGCGCGCTATCTCGAGTCGGAACGTCGCATTCCGTTCAACGACATGGGTATCTTCCGGCACTATCCGGAGCTGGACAAGTAGCGGCGAACGGCATCCGTGCCGCTTCGTGCACGGCCGCCGCCGCATCGGCGCCGGCCGTACGACACGGCCGGCCCGCGTTACCGCGCTTTCGATACCAGGCAGTCAGTGCGACTGCCCGTGCTGCGTGGCCGCTGCATCGACGGCCTCGACCGAACGCGTCAGCCACGGCCCGATGTCCATCTCCTCGTAGCGCACGAGCCGACTCTTGCGCGCACGGCGATACGCCCACCAGATCGCGACGAACAGCGGAATCCACACGTAGATCGACAGCACTTCCATCCAGTCGATGCGGGCCGCGAAGAACGCCTGGTAATCCTGCCCGAGCGAAATCACGATGCAGATCGCGATCGCGAACAGCGGCCCGAACGGGAACCATTTCGCGCGGTACGGCAGCTGATCGAGCCGGTAGCCCTGCTTCAGGAACCCTTTGCGGAACCGGTAATGGCAGACCGCGATGCCGAGCCACGCGATGAAGCCGGTGATGCCGACCGTATTCAGCAGCCACAGATAGATGCTCTGGTTGTTGGTCAGCGACGTGAGGAAGCACAGCCCGCCGACGGCCATCGTCGCGTACAGCGCGTTGCGCGGCACGCCGCCCGGCGACAACGTCGCGAACATCGCCGGCGCGCGCCCTTCCGCGGCGAGGTTGTACAGCATCCGCGTGGCCGCGTAAGTCCCGGAATTGCCGGCCGACAGCACGGCCGTCAGGATCACGAGATTCATCGCGCCGGCCGCGAGCCGGAATCCCGCGTGGCTGAACACCAGTGTGAACGGGCTCACGCCGATGTCGGTCACGTCGCTCTTCAGCAGGTTCGGATCCGTGTACGGCACCAGCAGCCCGATCACGAAGATCGCGAACACGTAGAACAGCATGATCCGCCAGAAGATCTGCTTCACCGCACGCGGGATCGTCTTGCGCGGGTTTTCCGATTCGCCTGCCGTGATCCCGACCAGCTCGGTGCCGAGAAACGAGAAGCCCGCGATCAGCGCGACGCTCATCATCGCGTGCACCCCGCCGACGAACGGCGCATCGCCCGTCGTGAAGTTGCGCAAGCCGACCGGATGCCCGTTCCCGATCAGGCCCGCAGCGATCAGCAGCCCGGCCGCGATGAACGCGACCACGGTGACGACCTTGATCAGCGAGAACCAGTATTCGGATTCGCCGAAGCCGCGCACCGACAGCGTATTCAGCAGGAAGATCAGCACGAGGAAACCCGCGCCCCACCAGATGCCGGGTATGGTCGGAAACCAGTAGCGCATCACGATCTGCGCGGCGACCAGCTCGATCGCGATCGTCACGGCCCAGCTGTACCAGTAGGTCCAGCCGAGCGCGACGCCGAAGCCTTCGTCGACGTACTTCTCGCCGTAGATCGCGAACGAGCCCGATACCGGCATCAGCGCGGCCATCTCGCCCAGGCCCGTGACGACGAAGTACACCATCATCCCGATCGCGATATACGCGGCGATTGCCCCGCCCGGCCCCGCCTGCGCGACCGACGCACCCGACGCGACGAACAACCCCGTGCCGATCGAGCCGCCGATCGCGATCATCGCGATGTGGCGGCCCTGCAGACGCCGCTTGAGCGTCGTTCCGGACGGTGCGGCCGTCTCCGCCGCCGCTTGCAAAGCATCCATAGTGTTCATCCTGGTTCGATTGGAGCCTGACGATTTGATTCGGAATGCAGATCGTTAGCCCCGGTCATTCGCGTCGAAACCGGCCTGCCCCGGCCGGCCGCATCACACGATGCTGCGCTTGATCGCCTGCAGTTCGGCCGTCGTCACGATCTTCTCGATCCGGAAACGCGGGCTTTCCAGCCATGCGTTCGCGATTCGCCGGTACTCGTCGAGATCCTCGCACGCGAGCCGCACGAGAAAATCGAACGTGCCGCTGACGAGCCAGCAATCGAGCACGGCCGGATTCGCTCGCATGTCGTCCTCGAACGGCGCCTGCGAACGCCCGTGGTCGGCCAGCGTGACCTGCGCGATCACGACGATCGGCTTGGTCGCGCGCGGCGCCTTGATCACCGCGCGGTACCCTTCGATCACCCCAAGCGCCTCGAGCCGCTCCACGCGCGCCTGGCACGGCCGCGGCGTGAGGTTCACGAGCTCGGACAGCTTCCGGTAGGAAATCCGCCCGTCGGTGCGCAGGATGTCGAGGATCCGGAGATCGATCTTGTCGAGCTGCATCTTCTTGTCGGTCATCCGCGTTCGCTCCGGTCGGGTCGTGGCTGGTGCGCGGAACGTCTCCTGTTCCGCGCGGGGGCCACATTATCCGGCCGAAGCGGCCGCGCGCCAATCGGCTAGAACCGCAGCGACAGGCAGGTCAGGCCGCCGTCCATCTTGCGGAACTCGCTCGTATCGATCACGTGCAGCGGCAACCCGAGCGACGCGATCGCGTCGTGCACGCGCGGGTAGCCGGCCGGGGTGATCAGCGTGCCGTTCACGCGCAGCGTGTTGCCCGCGTATTCGTCGGCGGCCGAGATCGCGATCCGGCGATAGTCGGCGAAGGCCGGATGCGCGGCCAGCGCTTCGGTCACGAGCAGCGTGTCGTCGCCGAGCGCGTTGACGACCGACTTGAGATGCAGGCCGGCGCCCACCGGCACCGCGACGACCGAATAGTCGTAGCGCGACACGAGCGATTCGAATGCGGCGATACCATCGGCGTCGGTGCGGCCCGTCAGGCCGATGTAGAAGCGCTTGCCGACCTGCATCACGTCGCCGCCGTCGAGACGGCCGTCCTGCATCGGCAGCAGGTCGCGATGCGCGGCCAGCGCCGCTTCGATATGCACCGTCTCGCCCCGCCGCGCCGGCGCACCAGGGCGCGTGATCACCGCGAATTCGGGCGTCACGACCGCGGTGTCCTCCACGAAGTGCGAATCGGGAAAGGCCTCCAGCGGCGGCAGTTCGGTCAGCGCGACGCCGAGCATGCGCAGCGCTTCGCAGTATGCGTGGAACTGGGTGAGCGTCTTGTCGTAATCGGGCGCGCCGAGTTCGGCCGTGGTCAGGCCCGCGCCACAGGACGGCGCGGGACGGCGAACGATCGCTTGCGTGAATTGCATCGACTCCTCCATGGTCAGCGCCACACCCGTGCTTCACACGGGGCGGCTGCGTTGTGTCCGGACCATTATCGGAAGCCAAATTGCGCAATTCGCGTCGATTTCGGCTGCGCCGACAGCCGATTGCGTCGAATTGCACGCGTCACGCAGCGGATTCGGCAGCCCGCCGTTCGCCGCCCGGCGACCCGCCGCTTTCACGTGCGGTGCGCTTGCTATACGCCCGCCCCGAACCCCATCTGCGAACGGCCGAGCGCCGTGAGATCGCCCTCCCCGCCGCGCCCGTCGAATTCGACCTCGAAATGATCGGCCGGGAAATCGGGCGGGCTCTCGCCGCGCAGGAACGCAGCGCGCTGGCGCTGCAGGTACGCGTCGTTCTTCGCGCAACCGGGCGCGGCCGCGATGTACATCACGTTGCTGTCGCCGCTGCCGCGGTGCGCATCCTCGACCGCGTGCACGACGTCGCCGTGCCAGAACACCGCGTCGCCCGGCTCCATGTGCGGGATCGGCACCAGCGCGTCGAGCAGCAGCGCGTGCCATTCGGGCCGGATCGACAGCGCGCGGCCCGGGCGCGCGCCGCACAGGTCGTCGTCGGCCACGTCGTCCTGCAGCGCCCGCAGGACGACGTAGGCCATCGCGTTCGCAACCGGGATCAACTGCAGCGTACCGTCGCCGGGCCCCTGCGGCGTCAGTGCGGTCCAGCCCTGGAACGTGCGGAACATCGAGCACACGGCCGGCGACGGAATCTCCTCGACATCGGGACGGAACGCCGCATCGAACGGGTCGTAGTCGCGCCAGCGGCCGGCCAGCACGTGACGGTAGACCTGCCGGAAATTCGCGCCAAGCCAGCGTTCGACCGAACCGCCGTCGACATGCGGTGACAGCCCGAGCGACGTCGAGCCGGGCGGGCGGCGGCGAATCCGGTCCGCATAGGCCGGCACCTGGTCGGGATCGAAGTGCGTGCGGCCGCCGTCCGCGTGCCGCCACAGGCGGTTCAGGAACACGCGCGCCCGGGTCAGTGCCGGTGACTGGCGCGCAGCCACCTGCGGCTTCGACCAGTAGACGCCGTAGATCTGCGGCTTGCCCGACGCGAGGTTGCCGAAATAGCGGTCCTCGGCACGTGCGTGCAACCGGTCGGTGAAGCGGTTCGCGTCCAGGTAGGCACCGATCTCGTCGTTCCAGTCGCGCGCCTGCCGGGGGTCGAACACGCCACGGATCACGACCGCGCCATGCGTGCGGATCGCGGCGATCGCGCGCGGATCGACCGTCCCGCCCGCTATGTCCGCGAACGGCACCACCGGAATGACGTCACGACCATGCGCATGCGCACGGCGAATCACGTCGACCTGCCGCGCGATATCGCCCTCCAGCTCGCGAAACGTGGCCGCATAACCGGGCAGGTCGGCGCGCAGCGCCCTTTTCGCGTCGCGAATCGCGGCAGGCAGGTCGTCAATCGTCAGTTGCATCGTGGTCTCCTCGCTGACAGGTGTCGTGATGTGCTGTCAGCGTACGGCCGGCACGCGACCTCGATTACCACTATCCGGCCAACTGTCGATACAATCCTGACAACCGTAGGTCACGCCGGGCGATGGCAGACCACGCACAGCTTGTTGCCGTCCGGATCGTGGAAATACGCGCCGTAGTAGTCGCGGTGATAGTGCGGCCGCAGGCCCGGCGGCCCTTCGCAGGTGCCGCCATGACGCAGCGCGAGCGCGTGGCAGCGATCGACGTGTGCGCGGGTCGGCGCATCGAACGCGATCGTGTGGCCATTGCCCGGTTCGGGCGCGCGGCCGTCGAGCGGGTGGCCGAAGAAGAACAGCGGCCGGTCGGCGTCGGCCGGCATCCAGCCCGACCAGCCGTCCGGCTCGCGGAATTTCAGGCGCAGCCCGAGTTCCGCGAACAGCGGCGCGTAGAAATCGTAGGCGCGCGAAGTATCGGTCACCCCCACGCAAACATGTGAAAACATGGCATCGCTCCTTCGTGACGATCGCTCACGATCATGCCACGGCGCGATGCCGGCTCCCTCCGGAGGCCGCGATGAAACCGCAGTACGAGCACGTGACGTTCGCCTCCGGCTGTTCGATCCGCATATATCACCGTCAGCTCGCGCGCATTCCATTCGAATGGCATCGCCATCCCGAATACGAGCTGACGCTGACGCTCAACAGCCGTGGCCGGCGCTTCATCGGCGATCACGTCGCGCACTACGCGGACGATGACCTGGTGCTCGTGCCGCCCAACCTGCCGCATACCTGGTCGTCGAATGCACGCATCGATCGCGATGCCCCCGAAGTCGCGCTCGTCATCTGGTTCGACGGCGACTGGGCGCGGCGTCTGGCCGACTGTTGCCCCGAATACGCAGCGCTGCGCTCGCTGCTGCGGCGTGCCTCACCGGGCCTGCGCTTCGACACCGACGCGGCCCGTGCGATGCGCGCACGGCTGCCGCAGTTGCTCGATCCGTCGCCACGCACACGGCTCGCGGCCGCACTCGACACGCTCGCCGATCTCGCGGAAGCCGGCGGTGAACCGCTCGCCACCGCGCATGCATACGACCGGGCCGACGGTACGACACCGCCCGCCAACGTCGCCGCCCCCGAAGCCGAACGCCTCGACCGCGTGCTCGACGCGATCGACCGGCACTTCCACGAACCGTTGCGCATCGACGCGCTCGCCGCCACCGCGCACATGTCCGAACGCACCTTGCAGCGCCTGTTTGTCCGGCACCTTGGCGAAAGCGTCGGCCGCTACGTGCAGCGGCTGCGGCTCGCGCACGCGTGCCGTCATCTCGTCGGCACCGACTGGCCGATCGCGACCGTGGCTGCGCGCTGCGGCATTCCGAATGCCGCGAACTTCAATCGCCAGTTCCTCGCCGCACGCGGGATGACGCCCGGCGCATACCGGCAATTCTTCGTGCAGCACGGCCACGCGCCCGATCACGACGCGCCCGCACTCGACACGCGCCCGCCGTCGCTGGAACGCCGCGCGGGCCCGAGCGAAGTTCGGCCGCACAAATGAAAACACCCCGACGGGATGACCCGTCGGGGTGTCGTGGCGTTGCGATCGCCTGACGCGAGCGGCCTGCCGGCCGTTCGCGCCGCGCACGACTTAACGTGCGTCGAGCGGCTTCGCTTCGCGCGGCGTATCGCCGATGAACAGCTGACGCGGACGGCCGATCTTCTGTTCCGGATCGCCGATCATTTCGTTCCACTGTGCGATCCAGCCGACCGTACGTGCCATCGCGAAGATACACGTGAACATCGACGTCGGGATGCCCAGCGCGCGCTGGACGATGCCCGAGTAGAAGTCGACGTTCGGGTACAGCTTGCGCGACACGAAGTATTCGTCTTCCAGCGCGATCTTCTCGAGCTGCATCGCGAGCTTGAACAGCGGGTCGTCGTGCAGGCCCAGTTCGTTCAGCACTTCGTAGCACGTTTCGCGCATCAGCTTCGCACGCGGGTCGTAGTTCTTGTACACGCGGTGACCGAAGCCCATCAGCTTCACGCCCGAATTCTTGTCCTTCACCTGCTTGATGAATTCGGGGATGTTGTCCGGCGAACCGATCTGCTCGAGCATGTTCAGCGCGGCTTCGTTCGCACCACCGTGCGCCGGGCCCCACAGACAGGCGATACCGGCAGCGATACACGCGAACGGGTTCGCGCCCGACGAGCCGGCCAGACGGACGGTCGACGTCGATGCGTTCTGTTCGTGGTCGGCGTGCAGGATCAGGATACGGTCGAGTGCGCGAACGAGCACGTCGTTGACCTTGTACTCTTCGCACGGGTTCGAGAACATCATGTGCATGAAGTTCGCGCTGTACGACAGCGAGTTCTTCGGATACACGAACGGCTGGCCGATGCTGTACTTGTACGCCATCGCGACGAGCGTCGGCAGCTTCGCGATCATGCGGATCGCCGACACTTCACGGTGACGCGGATCGTTGATGTCGAGCGAATCGTGGTAGAACGCCGACAGCGCGCCGACTGCGGCGACGAGGATCGCCATCGGGTGTGCGTCGCGACGGAAGCCACGGAAGAAGAAGTGCATCTGCTCGTGCACCATCGTGTGCTTCGTGACGGTGTCGACGAACTCCTTCTTTTGCGCTGCGTTCGGCAGCTCGCCCTTCAGCAGCAGGTAGCAGCTTTCGAGGAAATCCGCGTTTTGCGCGAGGTTGTCGATCGGGTAGCCGCGGTACAGCAGCTCGCCCTTGTCGCCGTCGATGTACGTGATCGCCGAATTACAAGCTGCCGTCGACATGAAGCCCGGGTCGTACGTGAACTTGCCGGTCTGGCCGTACAGCTTGCGGATGTCGATCACGTCCGGGCCCATCGTGCCCTTGTAGATCGGCAGTTCGACGCTCGGCGAGTTGTCGCTGAACGATAGCGTGGCTTTAACATCAGACGGAGTCATGGCACATCCTCAATCGAAATAAAGAAACGGGATTCGATAACGGGCACAGCGTGTTACGCGTTGGCGTTACACGTTGCGCAGCATCTCCAACAGCCGGTGAATATCCGGGCTGTCTAGGTCGCCTTCTGGTTCCTTGCGCGCGAGGAGCAAGTCCATCAGGTCGTTGTCGCTCAGATCGAGCAGGCGCGACAACGCGCCTACGTCTGCATCGGTGAGGTCATGCTCGTATCTGCTGAAGAAACGCTCGAAAATGATGTCGTTCTCCAGCAGACCCCGCCGCGCACGCCAGCGGAGGCGTGCGCGACGGTGCGGGTCGGATTGATGCGAATCGCTCATCTCGACCTTAAACAGCGCGGCGAACCATCAGTTCCTTGATCTTGCCGATCGCCTTCGTCGGGTTCAGGCCCTTCGGGCAAACGTCGACGCAGTTCATGATCGTATGGCAACGGAACAGACGGTACGGGTCTTCCAGGTTGTCGAGACGCTCGCCGGTAGCCGTGTCGCGGCTGTCCGCGATGAAGCGGTAAGCCTGCAGCAGGCCGGCCGGGCCGACGAACTTGTCCGGGTTCCACCAGAAGCTCGGGCACGACGTCGAGCAGCTCGCACACAGAATGCACTCGTACACGCCGTCGAGCTCGTCGCGCTCTTCCGGCGACTGGAGGCGTTCCTTCTCCGGCGGCGGCGCGTCGTTGATCAGGTACGGCTTGATCGAGTGGTACTGGTTGAAGAAGTGCGTCATGTCGACGATCAGGTCACGCACGACGGGCAGGCCCGGCAGCGGACGCAGCACGATCTTCTGCGGCAGGTCGTTCAGGTTCGTCAGGCACGCGAGACCGTTCTTGCCGTTGATGTTCATCGCGTCCGAACCGCACACGCCTTCACGGCACGAACGGCGGAACGACAGCGTCTCGTCCACGGCCTTCAGCTTGACCAGTGCGTCGAGCAGCATGCGCTCGTGCTCGAGCTCCAGCTCGTACGTCTGCATGCGCGGCGCTGCGTCCTTGTCCGGATCGTAGCGGTAGACTTCAAAAATGCGTTTTGCCATTTCGGATTCCTTTGACTCGGCTTAGAACGTGCGCGGCTTCGGCGGCACGGATTCGACCGTCAGCGGCTTCATTTGAACCGGCTTGTAGTCGAGGCGATCGCCTTCGCTGTACCACAGCGTGTGGCGCAGCCAGTTCTCGTCGTCGCGGTGTTCGTAGTCGCTGTGGGCGTGTGCGCCACGGCTTTCCTTGCGAGCTTCCGCCGACACCATCGTTGCGCGAGCAACTTCGATCAGGTTCTCCAGCTCGAGCGCTTCGACGCGCGCGGTGTTGAACACCTTCGACTTGTCCTTCAGGTGGATGTTTTCCACGCGTGCCTTCAGGCCGGCCATCTGGTCGACGCCTTCCTTCAGCAGTTCCGACGTGCGGAACACGCCTGCGTGCTTCTGCATCGTCGAGCGGATGTCGTTCGCGACGTCCTGCGTGTATTCACCCGAGGTCGACTTGTCGAGCTTCGCCAGGCGTGCCAGCGAGAATTCGCCTGCATCGGCCGGCAGCGGCTTGTGTTCCTTCTGGTTCTTCACGTGCTCGACGATGTGGTTGCCGGCCGCACGGCCGAACACCACGAGGTCCAGCAGCGAGTTCGTGCCGAGGCGGTTCGCGCCGTGCACGGACACGCACGAGCATTCGCCCACTGCGTAGAAACCGTTGACCGGATCCTTGTGACCGCCGCGCGTCGTGCCGACGACCTGACCGTGGATGTTGGTCGGGATGCCGCCCATCTGGTAGTGGATCGTCGGGACGACCGGGATCGGCTCCTTGATCGCGTCGACGTTCGCGAACTTCAGCGCGATTTCGCGGATCGACGGCAGACGCTTCATGATCGTCTCGGCGCCGATGTGCGACAGGTCGAGCAGCACGTGATCCTTGTTCGGACCCACGCCGCGGCCTTCCTTGATTTCCTGGTCCATCGAACGCGACACGAAGTCACGCGGCGCCAGATCCTTCAGCGTCGGTGCATAGCGCTCCATGAAGCGCTCGCCGTTCGCGTTGCGCAGGATACCGCCTTCGCCGCGCACGCCTTCGGTGATCAGCACGCCCGCGCCGGCCACGCCGGTCGGGTGGAACTGCCAGAACTCCATGTCCTGCAGCGCGATGCCCGAACGCGCCGCCATGCCGAGGCCGTCGCCGGTGTTGATGAACGCGTTGGTCGATGCCGCGAAGATCCGGCCTGCGCCCCCCGTCGCGAACAGCGTCGTCTTGCCTTCCATGATGTAGACGTCGCCCGTCTCCATCTCGAGGGCCGTCACGCCGAGCACGTCGCCTTCCGCGTCGCGGATCAGGTCGAGCGCCATCCATTCGACGAAGAACTGCGTCTTCGCTTCGACGTTCTGCTGGTACAGCGTGTGCAGCAGCGCATGACCGGTACGGTCGGCGGCCGCGCAGGCGCGCTGGACCGGCTTCTCGCCGTAGTTCGCGGTGTGGCCGCCGAACGGGCGCTGGTAGATCGTGCCGTCCGCGTTACGGTCGAACGGCATGCCGAAGTGCTCGAGTTCGTACACGACGTTCGGCGCTTCGCGGCACATGAACTCGATCGCGTCCTGGTCGCCGAGCCAGTCGGAACCCTTGATCGTGTCGTAGAAGTGGTAGTGCCAGTTGTCTTCGCTCATGTTGCCGAGCGACGCGCCGATACCGCCCTGCGCGGCCACCGTGTGCGAACGGGTCGGGAACACCTTCGACAGCACGCCGACCGACAGGCCCGCGCGCGACAGTTGCAGCGCCGCGCGCAAGCCGGAGCCGCCTGCGCCGACGATCACGACGTCAAACTTGCGGCGCGGGAGGGAAGTTTTGATTGCAGCCATTCTTTACACTCTCCAGAGAATCTGCGCGGCGTAGCCCGCACATGCGAGCAGCCAGACGATGGTCAGCGATTGCAGCAGCAGGCGCACACCGACGGGCTTCACGTAGTCCATCCAGATGTCGCGCACGCCGACCCATGCGTGGTAGAAGAGGGAAAGCAGCATCACGAAGGTCGCGAGCTTCATCCATTGCGCGGCGAAGATCGATGCCCAGCCTTCGTACGAAAAATCGTGCGCGCCGAAGAACAGGACGAGCAGAATGACCGTGTAGACCGCCATGATCGTGGCGGTGATGCGCTGCGCAAGCCAGTCGCGCAGGCCGTAGTGTGCGCCGACGACGAGGCGCTTCGAGCCGATTCGGTTATTGGCTGCCATTTTCTTAGAATGCTCCGAACAGTTTGAGTGCCATGGCGATCGTCAGCGCGATCGAGACGACAAAGACGACGATTGCCGTCCGCTTGCCGCCTTCCTTCGAGACGGCGTCGTGGTTGACGTCCATCAGCAGGTGGCGAATGCCGGCGCAGAAATGGTGGAAGAAGGCCCACGACAGTGCGAGGACGATCAGCTTGACGATGATGTTGGAGAGGAAAGCCTTGAAGACTTCGAAGCTGAGCTCGGACGTGAGGCTCTGGTCGAAGAGGAACAGCAGGAACGGCAGGAACAAGAACAGCAGCGCGCCGCTGACTCGATGGAGAATCGACAATATCGCCGCCGCGGGCATGCGATATTTCAACGTGATGTCGCCGATTCCGATGTTCCGGTATTCCGGCCTCGGCTTTCTTACTGCATCAGTCATGCTAGACCCCTACTATGTTGTCACACTAATCCGCGATTTTAGCGCCTTTTTATATCGCGCTGCAGCGAAAGTCTGCTCTGGATAGTTGCGCGAACAAGAACAAAGGCGGCCCGAAACGTGCTTCGCGAACGTGGGGAACGCGAACGCACTCGGCTTGAGCCGATACACCGTCAACTCAAGTCATTCTGATAGTAGTACCCGGTTGTGACATACCAGCCGCGACGCACTTCCACCGGCCGGTCTCCGTATGTATAGGACACGCGCTCGACCGACAGCAAAGGGAAACCTGCCGGCACGTGCAGCAGGTCGGCCACCGCCGGCTCCGCCGCCACCGCGCGGATCTTTTCCGTCGCGCGGATCATCCGCGTGCCGAACTCCGTCTCGAACATCGCGTAGAGCGGCCCCTTGTACTCGCTCAGCCGCTCGAACGTGAGCCCGCGGAACATCGCGCCCGGCAGCCAGATCTCGTCGAGCACCGTCACTTCGTTCTCGAACTCCAGCAGGCGGCGCACCTGCACGACGGGATCGGCCGGCTTCAGGTCGAGCTGCCGCGCGATCTCGGCCGGCGCACGCAGGCGGCGGCATTCGAGCAGGCGGCTCACGTGCGGATGCTCGGCACCGTCGTCGGCCAGCAGCCGCAGGAAGCGAAACTGCGCGCGATCTTCATTGTGCGTTGCAACAAAAGTACCCTTGCCCTGCCGCCGGACCACGAGGTTTTCGGCGGCCAGCTCGTCGATCGCCTTGCGGACGGTGCCCTGGCTGACCTTGTAGCGGGCCGCGAGCTCCACCTCGCTCGGGATGATCTCGCCCGGCTTCCACTCACCGGTTTCGAGACTTTGCGTGATCAATGACTTAATCTGCTGGTATAACGGGCTGAACGTCGGCGACGGAGCAGCCGCAGGCGAGGGTGCGGGATCGCTCGCGCCCGGCTGCCCTGGGCCGCCTGCGCCGGTCTGATTCGCGGTATTCGCCTGGTTCGATGTCATGGCGCGCATTTCATCACAAACCGCACTTTTAAGTCCACTCAATTTCCGCAAAACATCTGTCTTATATAAGACATATGATACCGTTTGACTTTGAGCCGGACGGCTCCTACACTCCGGGTCGAGCAAGGGTTCGCGGGTGCAAAAGCGCGTCCCCGGCTACGTGCCACGGCCGTCTCCAGGTTCACCGCGTCTGCCATCGCGAGTCCTCCGCCCTGCTTCAATGCAACACTCAGCACAACGCGCATAAAATGGCGTTTTCGCGAGTGTCCAACGCTTCACCCGTCCTGGAGATTTTCAATGGCTAAGCCCGCAAAGCGCGTTGCCGTCACCGGCGCCGCAGGTCAAATCGCTTACTCCCTGCTGTTCCGCATCGCGAACGGCGACCTGCTCGGCAAGGACCAGCCGGTCATCCTGCAACTGCTCGACCTCCCGCAAGCCCAAGCCGCCGTCAAAGGCGTCGTGATGGAACTCGACGATTGCGCGTTCCCGCTGCTCGCGGGCGTCGTGATCACCGACGATCCGAAGGTCGCATTCAAGGATGCCGACGTCGCACTGCTGGTCGGCGCACGTCCGCGCTCGAAGGGCATGGAGCGCAAGGACCTGCTGTCGGCAAACGCAGAAATCTTCACGGTCCAGGGCGCTGCGCTGAACGAAGTCGCGAGCCGCGACGTGAAGGTGCTGGTCGTCGGCAACCCGGCGAACACGAACGCCTACATCGCGATGAAGTCGGCACCGGATCTGCCGAAGAAGAACTTCACGGCCATGCTGCGCCTCGACCACAACCGCGCGCTGTCGCAACTCGCGGCGAAGTCGGGCAAGCCGGTCGCATCGATCGAGAAGCTCGCCGTGTGGGGCAACCACTCGCCGACGATGTACCCCGACTTCCGCTTCGCGACCGCCGAAGGCGAATCGCTGCTGAAGCTGATCAACGACGACGTGTGGAACCGCGACACGTTCATCCCGACCGTCGGCAAGCGCGGCGCGGCGATCATCGAAGCGCGCGGCCTGTCGTCGGCAGCGTCGGCCGCGAACGCAGCGATCGACCACGTGCGTGACTGGGTCCTCGGCACGAACGGCAAGTGGGTCACGATGGGCATCCCGTCGGACGGCTCGTACGGCATCCCCGAAGACATCATCTACGGCGTGCCGGTCGTTTGCGAAAACGGCGAATACAAGCGCGTCGAAGGCCTGGAAATCGACGCGTTCTCGCGCGAGAAGATGGACGGCACACTGGCCGAGCTGCTCGAAGAGCGCGATGGCGTCGCCCACCTGCTGAAGAACTAAGCATATCGCACCTCGCCGGGCGGCCCTCGGGCAGCCCGGTTTCGGCCCGGGCCGGCATGCCGCCGGCCCGGCCGACCGATCCGATCCGCGCTCGTTTTGCCGCCCCGCGCCCGCCGCGCACCGGCCCAGAACGCGCCCGAATCCGATTTTCTCCACGTTGACCCGCTTCCCTGACGTAGACGAGATGGCCGCGCTCACTCCCGCACAAGTGCTGTACGACGGGGCGTCCCCGCCCGCGATCCTGCCCTGCTGCGATCACTACGCGGGCAGCGAAAAGCTGATGCGCAAGTCACTCGCGCTGCAGGCCGAGCTGGGCCCCGTGTTCGACATCACGCTCGACTGCGAAGACGGCGCCGCCGTCGGCCAGGAAGCCGCGCACGCGGCACTCGTCACCGAACTGCTCGGCAGCGACGAGAACCGCTTCGGCCGTGTCGGCGTCCGCATCCACGATTTTTCCCATCCGCACTGGCGCGACGACGTGCGCATCGTGCTGCGCACATCGCGTGCCCCCGCCTACATCACGCTCCCGAAGATCGCGAGCGCCGCCGATGCCGCCGAAATGACCGCGTTCATCGAAGGCACGCGCCGCGAGCTCGGCATCGCGCAGCCGATTCCCGTCGACGTACTCGTCGAGACGCACGGCGCGCTCGCGCAGGCGGCCGCCCTCGCCGCGCTGCCGACGGTCGGCACGCTGAGCTTCGGGCTGATGGATTTCGTCTCCGCGCACCATGGCGCGATTCCCGATTCCGCGATGCGCTCGCCCGGCCAGTTCGAGCATCCGCTCGTGCGCCGCGCGAAGCTGGAAATCGCCGCGGCCTGCCACGCGCACGGCAAGACACCGTCGCACAACGTGACGACCGAGGTGCGCGACATGGGCGTCGTCGCCGGCGATGCACGCCGCGCGCGCGACGAATTCGCGTTCACGCGGATGTGGAGCATCCACCCCGCGCAGATCCGCCCGATCGTCGACGCATTCGCGCCGCGCACCGACGAGGTCGCGCTGGCCGCCGAGATCCTGCTGGCCGCGCAGGCCGCCGACTGGGGCCCGACACGCCATGGTGATACGCTGCACGATCGCGCGAGTTACCGCTATTACTGGTCGGTGCTGCGCCGCGCACGGGCCACCGGCCAGCCCGTGCCGGCCGAGGCCGCGCCGCTGTTCGGCCCCGCCGCCGAGGGCAGCGTGCCGTAAGCGCGCGCCGCCGGCCGATACACGAGTTTCATGCATTCGACGACGCGCGAACCGGATAGAGGTTTGCGAAACGACAAAAAACGTAACGGAGCCCGAAAACCTGATATACACGCGGCCAAATAGGTGAAAATAGCGGCCGCTGCGCGCTTTCGGGGCGCGTGCAGTTTCAAACCGGCCGGCAGTTTCGATTGCCGGCCCTTGTCAACTGATTATCGAAAGGTTCTGACTCCATGAAGAAACTCCTGATCGCTACCGCTATCGGCGCCTTGTCCGCCACGATGCTGGTGTCGGCTCCGAGCGCGTTCGCCCAGGGTACGGCCACCACGACCGCGAAGAAGGCAACGGCCAAGCGCCCGGCGCCGGCCAAGCGCATCATCCCGCGCAGCAAGAAGGCGCAGGCACGCGCAGCAGCCAAGGTCGATCCGGTACCGGACGGCGCGGTCAAGTGGTCCTGCAAGGAAGGCCTGTCGTTCGATCTCGCCGGTGACATGAAGCGCGACCAGGTCGTCACGGTTCACTGGGCGAAGAAGAACTACAAGCTGCCGCGTCAGGCCACGACGACGGGCGCCGACACGTTCTACGATCCGGCAGCAGGCTTCAAGCTGGTCGTGATCCCGACCAAGGCGATGCTGTTCTCCGACGCGAACGGCGGCGAACGCCTCGCGGACGAATGCGTGACGCCGGAAATGGCGCAAGGCACGCCGGCACCGACGCAGTCGAACGAGCTGAAGCCGGCAACGAACTAAGCGCGTTCCCATCGGCCCCTCGATGTCCGCCCCGGTCTCCAACGTCCGCCCTGCTCCGGATACGGTACTCGTCGATATCGTCGACTACGTGCTGAATGCCGGCATCGACAGCGCGCTCGCGCTGGAGACGGCGCGTCATTGCCTGATCGACACGCTCGGATGCGGACTCGAGGCGCTGTCCTACCCTGCCTGCACCAAGCTGCTCGGCCCCGTCGTGCCCGGCACGATCGTGCCGAACGGCGCGAAGGTGCCCGGCACGTCCTTCCAGCTCGATCCCGTCCAGGCCGCCTTCGGCATCGGCGCGATGATCCGCTGGCTGGACTTCAACGACACCTGGCTCGCCGCCGAATGGGGTCATCCGTCCGACAATCTCGGCGGGATCCTGGCGACGGCCGACTGGCTCTCCCGCACGGCCCGCGCGGCCGGCCGGAAGCCGCTCACGGTGCGCGACGTGCTGGTCGCGATGATCCAGGCCCACGAGATCCAGGGCTGCCTCGCGCTCGAGAATTCGTTCAATGCGGTCGGGCTCGACCACGTGCTGCTCGTGAAGGTCGCGTCTACCGCCGTCGTCGGCCGGCTGCTCGGGCTCACGCGCGACGAGCTGGTCAACGCGGTATCCAACGCGTTCATCGACGGTCACGCGCTGCGCACCTACCGCCACGCGCCGAACACGGGCTCGCGCAAGTCATGGGCGGCCGGCGACGCCACGTCCCGCGCGGTGCGCCTCGCGCTGATCGCGAAAACGGGTGAAATGGGCTACCCGTCGGCGCTCACGGCCAGGACCTGGGGCTTCTACGACGTGCTGTTCGACGGCAAGCCATTCCGCTTCCAGCGCCCGTACGGCACGTACGTGATGGAAAACGTGCTGTTCAAGATCGCGTTCCCCGCGGAATTTCACGCGCAAACGGCCGCCGAGGCCGCGCTGCAGCTGCACGCGCAGCTCGCCGCCGCGGGCCGCACGACGGACGACATCAGCCGGATCACGATCCGCACGCACGCGGCCGCGATCCGCATCATCGACAAGCAGGGCCCGCTCGCCAATCCGGCCGACCGCGACCACTGCATCCAGTACATGGTCGCCGTGCCGCTGCTGTTCGGCCGGCTGACCGCGGCCGACTACGAAGATTCGGCCGCCGCCGATCCCCGCATCGACGCGTTGCGCGCGAAAACCGTGTGCGTCGAGGATCCGCAGTTCACGAAGGATTATCACGACCCGGACAAGCGCTCGATCGCGAATGCGCTGACGATCGAGTTCACGGACGGGTCGAAGCTTGCCGAGGTGGCGGTCGAATACCCGCTCGGCCATCGGCGGCGCCGGACGGAAGGCGTCCCGCTCCTGGTCGAGAAGTTCAGGACCAACCTTGCCCGCCGCTTTCCGGCCAAGCAGCAACAAGCGATTCTCGACGTGTCGCTGGACCAGGCAAAGCTCGAAGCGATGCCGGTCGATGAGTACGTCGACTTGTATGTGATATAGCCGTCATCTACAGGACACGTAGTTTCCTAGCCTTAAACCCAGGAAAATCACCATGGCCCACAATCTCCACAAGACCCTCAAGGAATTCGACAGCGGTTCCGGCAAAGGCAAGTTCTACTCGCTGCCGCAGCTCGGCAAGGAACTGAAGACGAAGATCGAACGCCTGCCGGTGTCGATCCGTATCGTCCTCGAGTCCGTGCTGCGCAACTACGACGGCAAGAAGATCACCGAAGAGCACATCCAGCAGCTCGCGAACTGGAAGCCGAACGACAAGCGCGTCGACGAGATTCCGTTCGTCGTGTCGCGCGTCGTGCTGCAGGACTTCACGGGCGTGCCGCTGCTCGCCGACATCGCGGCCATGCGCGGCGTCGCCGAGCGCACGGGCAAGAACCCGAAGAAGATCGAGCCGCTGGTCCCGGTCGATCTCGTCGTCGACCACTCGGTGCAGATCGACTACTTCCGCCAAAAGGACGCGCTCGACCTGAACATGAAACTGGAATTCCAGCGCAACAACGAGCGCTACCAGTTCATGAAGTGGGGCATGCAGGCGTTCGACACGTTCAAGGTCGTGCCGCCGGGCGTGGGCATCGTCCACCAGGTGAACCTGGAATACCTCGCGCGCGGCGTCCACAAGAAGGCGGACGGCGGCGACACCGTGTACTACCCGGACACCCTCGTCGGCACGGACAGCCACACGACGATGATCAACGGCATCGGCGTGGTCGGCTGGGGCGTGGGCGGCATCGAGGCTGAAGCCGGCATGCTCGGTCAGCCGGTGTACTTCCTGACGCCGGACGTCGTCGGCGTCGAGCTGAAGGGCAAGCTGCGCGAAGGCGTGACGGCCACCGACCTGGTGCTGACGATCACCGAAATGCTGCGCAAGGAGAAGGTCGTCGGCAAGTTCGTCGAATTCTTCGGCGAAGGCACGAAGTCTCTGTCGCTGCCGGACCGCGCGACGATCGGCAACATGGCGCCGGAATACGGTGCGACGATGGGCTTCTTCCCGGTCGACGAAAAGACGATCGAGTACTTCGAAGGCACGGGCCGCACGAAGGCCGAAATCGCCGCGTTCGAAAACTACTTCAAGGCGCAGAAGCTGTTCGGCATCCCGAAGGCCGGCGACATCGACTACACGAAGGTCGTCACGCTCGATCTGACGACGGTCGCGCCGTCGCTGGCCGGCCCGAAGCGCCCGCAGGACCGCATCGAGATCGGCCACGTCAAGTCGACGTTCACCGACCTGTTCTCGAAGCCGGTCGCGGAAAACGGCTTCGCGAAGAAGGCGGAAGACCTCGGCGCGCAATACACGACGAGCAACGGCGTCGACGTGAAGAACGGCGACATCCTGATCGCCGCGATCACGTCGTGCACGAACACGTCGAACCCGAGCGTGCTGCTGGCCGCCGGCCTGCTCGCGAAGAAGGCGGTCGAGGCCGGCCTCACGGTCGATCCGAAGATCAAGACCTCGCTCGCGCCGGGATCGCGCATCGTCACCGAGTACCTGACGAAGACGGGCCTGCTGCCCTACCTGTCGAAGCTCGGTTTCGAAGTCGCGGCCTACGGCTGCACGACCTGTATCGGCAACGCGGGCGACCTGACGCCGGAGCTGAACGAAGCGATCACGAAGAACGACATCGTCGCGGCGGCCGTGCTGTCGGGCAACCGTAACTTCGAAGCACGTATCCACCCGAACATCCGCGCGAACTTCCTCGCGTCGCCGCCGCTGGTCGTCGCCTACGCGATCGCCGGCAACATCACGCGCGACCTGATGACCGAGCCGGTCGGCAAGGGCAAGGGCGGCCGCGACATCTACCTCGGCGACATCTGGCCGACGAGCGAAGAAATCCACGCGCTGCTCAAGTTCGCGCTCGACCCGAAGAAGTTCGAGGACAACTACTCGAAGCTGACCAAGAAGGGCGACCTCTGGAGCAAGATCGAGGGCGAATCGGGCCAGGTCTACGACTGGCCGAAGTCGACGTACATCGCCGAGCCGCCGTTCTTCGGCAACGACTTCTCGATGGAACCGGCTGCATCGATCCCGACGGTCAAGGGCGCGCGCGCACTGGGTATCTTCGGTGACTCGGTCACGACCGACCACATCAGCCCGGCAGGCTCGATCAAGGAAGACTCGCCGGCCGGCAAGTGGCTGAAGGAGAACGGAGTGCAGAAGGCCGACTTCAACAGCTACGGCTCGCGCCGCGGCAACCACGACGTGATGATGCGCGGCACGTTCGCGAACGTCCGGATCAAGAACCTGATGATCCCGGCGAAGGCAGACGGCACGCGCGTCGAAGGCGGCCTGACGATCCACCAGCCGAGCGGCGAACAGCAGTCGATCTACGACGCGGCGATGCAGTACGTCGCAGCCGACACGCCGACCGTCGTGTTCGCGGGCGAAGAGTACGGCACGGGCTCGTCGCGCGACTGGGCCGCGAAGGGCACGCAACTGCTCGGCGTGAAGGCCGTGATCGCACGCAGCTTCGAGCGCATCCACCGCTCGAACCTGGTCGGCATGGGCGTGCTGCCGCTGCAGTTCAAGGGCTCGGACAGCGTCCAGTCGCTCGGCATCACCGGTGAAGAAACGTACGACATCGAAGGCCTCGGCGACGACTTCAAGCCGCAGCAGGACGTCACGCTCGTGATCCACCGCAAGAACGGCGAATCGCAGCGCGTGCAGGTGCTGCTGCGCATCGATACGCCGATCGAAGTCGACTACTACAAGCACGGCGGGATCCTGCCGTTCGTGCTGCGCTCGCTGCTCGCAGCGTAAGCCCTGCACCTTGCAGGTGCCGCAGCCGCCTCGCGGGCGGTTGCGGCCGATTTGGATGCCCGACCTCGTGTCGGGCATTTTTTTGCCTGCGCTACGCCGCGTGACCGGTCGTGCGGCGCGTCATGCTGCCTTGCCGGCCCGCGCCTTCGTGCCTGGGCCCGCTCGCCGCGCGTTCTTCTTCAGATGCGTGCGGTTGTATTCGATCGCCGCGCGCACGAGGTTCTTCAACGCCCGCTTGTCGATCCGGTCGCCTTCGAAAAAATCGATCGCGCGTCGCGCATTGCCGTCGAGGCCGTCGTTGAACAGCTTGTCGGGATCAGGGAGCTGCGCGCCGTGCATGAAGGTCAGCTTCACCTTGCCCTTGTGCGCGTTCGCGACCGCGATCATCCCGTCGCATTCCCACACGGGGCTGCCCATCCATTTCCATTCCTCGACGATGCCGTCGTCGGACGCGAGGATGGTCTGGCGCAGATCGGCGAAGGTCTTGCCGCGCCAGTCGGCGATGCCGGCAATCAGCGCGTCGATGCGCGCCGACGGCGTGAGGTCCGTTGTGCTCATGCGCGGGCCTCCGTGCCTTCGTCCGGGCGCGCCAGCACCTGTTCGAGCGACTCGAAGAACCGGACCCAGCCATGCTGCGCGCCGCGGTACGCCTGTTCCTGACCCGCGCGGAAGCCGACCTGCTCCATGCGCAGGTGCGTACCGGCCGCCGTCGGCGTAAGCGTCCACGTGACGACGCTTTCGAGGCCGTACGCGGCCCACGTGTAGGACAGCGTGCGCGGCGGTTCGATCGCCAGCACCGTGCAGTCGACCGAGCCCCAGTCCGCGCGGAAGCTGAAGGCGCGGCTCGCGACGGGCTCGAAGTCGCTCTTCATCAGCCACGCCTCGATCAGGTGCGGCTGCGTGAGCGCGCGCCAGATCTTCTCCGGCGGATGAGGCAGTTCCCGTTCGACGACGACGGAGCGCGTTTCGGTAGTGGCCTGGTTCATTACTGATCCATCCTTTTCAGAAGATCTTCGAGGGCATCGAACCGGTTCTGCCAGAAGCCGGCCATCTGGCTCGTCCAGTCGATCAACGGGGCCAGCGCTTGAGGCTGCGCGCTGTAGTGCGTCTGCCGGCCTTCGTGACGGTCATTCACGAGCCCGGCCTGCTTCAGGACACCGAGGTGCTTCGACACGGCCGGCTGCGAGACGCCCGCATGGGCCGTCAGCGCGGCTACCGTCAGCTCGCCCTCCTCGCACAGCCGCTCGAAAAGCGCGCGGCGCGTCGGATCGGCAAGCGTCCGGAAAAGCATGTCGTGAGCGTTCTGCATATCGTCCAAAATCCATAACCCGATGGTTATGGATTAAAGCATATCCGCTGATCGACACGCGTCAAGGCGGAATTTCGCGAACGACGCCGCGCGAACTTGCGCGGGCCGGCTGTCCGCCTCGCCGGGGTGTCCATGCCCCCGAATTCGAGCCTTTCCTCTAATCCGCAAATGCCGCATGCGATCCGAAAGACACCCGCAAGACTGCCGGAAGCACCGTTCCACAGTTCGGGAAACGTTTGCGATCGACCGACCCCTTTCTTGTGCACACGCGCATCCGTTCCTGCCGGGTCGCTGCGTTTGACCACATAGTGCGACGCGGCACGCAACAACGACTGGTCGCGCGCGATGCGCTCACGCGGCGATCCGCTCCGTGATCGCGCACGTTTCGATGCCGCGACGAGCAACTCGTGCGTGCGAACGTCGCGCGTGGCCGCGCTGTCGTGCCGCGAACCGGTTCCGTTCGCTGTGCTCACCATCGCACGCGCTTCCGGCAACCCGCCTGCATCCGCACGCGCCGATGTCAGAACTGACAGCTGTGGAAAATGGCAGCTACCCGAACGACACCGACGCCCTACGCTCGTCACCGCTCGCGGCCCCACAAGGGCCGGGGGTTCCAGTAACGTCGCCTCTCCTAAAAAAGGACTCCCGATGAAAAGGAACACCTGGTTTGCCCTTCCCCTTCCGTCGCCCCGCCGCCTCGCGTGCGTGGCACCGTTCGTGTTCGCCGCCGCCGCGGCGCATGCGACGACGGATTGGGTCGATACGCATACGAAGGCCTTTCTGACCGGCCCGCAGTTGATGGCGCGCAGTGCGGCGCCGTCGCTCGAACTGGCAGGCGGTGAAACGACCAACGTCGTCGTCAGCCTGAAGCTGCGCAACGCCGCGCAGCTCAAGCAACTGGCGCGCGACGTGAACCGGCCCGGCAGCGCGCATTACCGCCAGTACCTCACGCACGAGCAGTTCCTCGCCAACTACGCGCCGACCGATGCGCAGGTCAAGTCGGTCGTCGACTATCTGCACAAGAGCGGCTTCGTGAACGTCGAGGTTGCGCCGAACCGCCTGCTGGTTTCCGCCAGCGGCACGGCCGCCACGGTGAAGACCGCGTTCAACACGTCGCTCGTGCACTTCGAGTACGCGGGTCGCTCGGGCTTCGCGAACACGTCGACTGCGCAGGTGCCGCGCGCGCTCGGCGACGTCGTCGGCTCGGTGCTCGGGCTGCAGAGCGTCGCACGGGCGCGGCCGCTGCTGCGCATCGGCAATGTGTCGAAGCCGCAAGCGCTCGCGGCCGGCACGGCGACCGGCCACTATCCGAAGGAATTCCCGGGCCTCTACAACGCGACCGGCGTGCCGACCGCGGCCGGCGTGACCGTCGGCATCATCACGATCGGCGGCGTGTCGCAGACGCTGCAGGACCTGAAGCAGTTCACGTCGAGCAACGGCTACGGCGCGGTCACGACGCAGACCATCAAGACCAACGGCTCGGGCGGCAGCTACACCGACGACCAGGACGGCCAGGGCGAGTGGGATCTCGACAGCCAGTCGATCGTCGGCTCGGCCGGCGGCCAGGTCGGCAAGCTCGTGTTCTACATGGCCGACCTCAATGCGAGCGGCAACACGGGCCTCACGCAGGCGTTCAACCGCGCCGTGTCGGACAACACCGCGAAGGTGATCAACGTGTCGCTCGGCTGGTGCGAGACCGATGCGAACGCGGACGGCACGATCGACGCCGAGGAGCAGATCTTCACGACCGCCGCGGCGCAAGGCCAGACGTTCTCCGTTTCGTCGGGCGACGAAGGCGTGTACGAGTGCAACAACCGCGGCTATCCGGACGGCTCGAACTACACCGTATCGTGGCCGGCATCGTCGCCGCACGTGCTCGCGATCGGCGGCACGACGCTCTACACGACGTCGTCGGGCGCGTTCTCGAACGAGACGGTGTGGAACGAAGGGCTCGACGGCAACGGCAAGCTGTGGGCGACGGGCGGCGGCGTCAGCACGATCCTGCCCGCGCCGTCGTGGCAGTCGGGCAGCAACCGCCAGTTGCCGGACGTCGCGTTCGACGCCGCGCAAAGCACCGGCGCGTACATCTACAACTACGGCCAGTTGCAGCAGATCGGCGGCACGAGCCTTGCCGCGCCGATCTTCACGGGTTTCTGGGCGCGCCTGCTCGCGGCGAACGGCACGGGCCTCGGTTTCCCGGCCGGTAACTTCTATGCGGACATTCCGTCGCATCCGTCGCTCGTGCGCTACGACGTGGTGTCGGGGAACAACGGCTATCAGGGGTATGGCTACAACGCAGGCACCGGCTGGGATTACACGACCGGCTTCGGCAGCCTGAACATCGCGAACCTCAACCAGCTGATCAAGTCGGGCGGGTTCTGAGCGAAGCGTGAAGGCCGGCGCGCGGCGGTGGTCGCGCGCGCCGGCTTGTCTCTCCTACTCCGCAGCCGGCTCCTTCACGCGTTCCGACGCGGCCGGCACGCCCGCGCGATGCGACGGCGCAAACAGCCGCAACCCACTCGCGACGCTCGCCGCTCCGGCGAAACCCGCACCGAGCATCAACGCGAGCGTCGGCCCGTGGCGCCCCGCGATCCCGAACGACAATGCGACGAGCGCCGCGCCCGTCGCCTGCCCGATCAGCCGTGCGGTCGCGATGATCCCGCTCGCGCCGCCGCTGCGCTCGGGCGGCGCGCTCGACATCAGCGCCTTCAGGTTCGGCGACTGGAAGAAACCGAAGCCCGCGCCGCACAGCATCATCCGCCAGCCGATGTCGATGACGCCCGGCGCCGCCGGCAACGCGGCGAGCGACACCATACCCGCGCTCAGCAATGCCAGACCGATCGCCCCGAGCAGGCCCGGCGGATAGCGATCCGACAAGCGCCCCGCGATCGGCGCGGCGAGCGCGACGATCGCCGACCACGGCGTCATCAGGAACCCCGTCTCGACCGCGTTGCGATGCAGGACGGTTTCGAAATAGAACGGCAGCGACACGAACGCGAGCCCCTGCGCGGCGAACGCGCACACGGCGGTCAGCGCGGACAGCGTGAATACCGGCCGGCGAAACAGGTCGACCGGCAGCATCGGCGCCGGGTGCCCGGCCTGACGGCGGATCAGCAGCCAGCCGAAGATGAGCGCGACCGCCGCCGCCGCGAACACGATGGAAAGCGGCCCGCGCTGCGCGAATTCGCCGAGCGCGAAGATCAGCGACGCAAACGTGATCACGTTGAACAGCGCGGCGACCGGATCGAACACATGCTTGCCGCGCGCCGTCTGCGGCAGCGACGGAATCGCCACGGCAAGCGCGAACACGCCGAGCGGCACGTTCACCGCGAACAGCCACGGCCATGCGGCGACCGACAGGATCAGCGACGCGATGGTCGGCCCCACCGCGAACGACACGCCGACCACAAGCGCGTTGAAGCCGACGCCGCGCCCGAGCCGGTGCGCGGGAAACAGGCCGCGGATCAGCGCGACGTTGACGCTCATGATCGCGCTCGCGCCGAAGCCCTGCACGATCCGCGCGACCGTCAGCATCGGCAGCGTCGATGCGAGCGAGCAACCGAGCGACGCGAGCGTGAACACCGCGAGCCCTGCGACGTACACCCGCTTGTGGCCGACGATGTCGCCGAGCGACGCGAGCGGCAGCAGCGTCGCGACCATCGCGAGCTGGTACGCGTTGATGATCCATACGGACGCGGCCGGCGACGCATGCAGGTCGGCGGCGATCGCGGGCAGCGCGGTGTTCGCGATCGCGGTGTCGAGCGTCGCGAGCGCGACGGCCAGCAGCACGGCGGACATCGCACGCCAGTTGACGGCCGGCTCATGCGCGCCGGCGGGGGAAGCGAATTCGGACAAGATGAGGCTCGGCTGACGAGCGACGCGTTGCGCCGCGTCGCGGATTGGACTCGCGGCGGCGTTCCGGACGCACCGCACGGAACGCGCGCCGCCGCGCCCGTTATTGTTGCAGAGCCGCACCGAACGTGCAGGCGGCCGCCTCGTCAGTCAGCGAAATGAAAGAAAATGCGCCGCTGCACGGCGGCGCATCGTGCCGAACGTGATGGATCAGCTCACCGCGCGCCGCGCATTGCGACCGCGCAGCCACTCGAGCGCCAGCAGCAGGCTCGTCGAGAAGATGATCAGGATCGTTGCGAGCGCAGCGATCGTCGGGCTGATGTTCTCGCGGATGCCCGTGAACATCTGGCGCGGCAGCGTCGTCTGGTCCGCGCCCGCGAGGAACAGCGTGACGACGACTTCGTCGAACGACGTCGCGAACGCGAACAGCGCGCCCGACATCACGCCCGGTGCGATCACCGGCAGCGTCACGCGGAAGAACGTCGACACCGGATTCGCGCCGAGCGACAGGCTCGCGCGCACGAGGTTCTGGTTGAAGCCCTGCAGTGTCGCGGCCACCGTCGTCACGACGAACGGGACGCCGAGCGCCGCGTGCGCGGCGATCAGCCCCGTGTAGGTGTTCGCGAGCCCGAGCGGCGCGAAGAACAGGTACATGCCGACGCCGACCACGACGACCGGCACGATCATCGGCGACAGCAGCACGGCCATCAGCAGCCCCTTGCCGCGGAAGTCGGCCTTCGTGAGACCGATCGCGGCGAGCGTGCCGAGCACGGTCGCGACGACGGTCGCCGACGGCGCGACGATGAAGCTGTTCTTCGCGGCCATGCGCCACTCGTCCGATGCGATCAGGTTCTCGTACCAACGCATCGAGAAGCCCGGGATCGGATAGACGAGGAACGTGCTCGACGAGAACGACAGCGGCACGATCGCGAGCACCGGCAGGATCAGGTACAGCAGCGTCAGCACGACGAGCACGCGCAATGCGACGTACCACGCGCGCTCGACGAACGACATGTGCGGCGCGAACAGCGGCCTGGCGAGTTTCATGGTTCGAATCCCCTTCCCGTATCGTTGCACGCGGCGCTCAGCCGAGGCTCACGTTGGTGCGCGTGAAGCGCCCGTACACCGCGTACAGCACGAGCGTCGCCGCGAGCAGCAGCCCGCCGAGCGCGCACGCCATGCCCCAGTTGATCGTCACGTTCGTGAAGTACGCGACGTAGTAGCTGACCATCTGGTCGTTCGGCCCGCCGAGCAGCGCGGGCGTGATGTAGTAGCCGATCGCGAGGATGAACACGAGCAGCGCGCCCGCGCCGACACCCGGATAGGTCTGCGGCACGTACACGCGCCAGAACGCGGCGAACGGGTGGCTGCCGAGCGAGACGGCCGCGCGCTGGTAGGTCGGCGGGATCGACTTCATCACGCTGTACAGCGGCAGGATCATGAACGGCAGCAGGATGTGCGTCATCGAGATGTACACGCCGACGCGGTTGAACAGCAGCGTCAGCGGATGCGAGATCAGCCCGCTGCCGATCAGCGCCGTATTGATGAGCCCTTCGCTCTGCAGCAGCACGATCCACGCGGCGACGCGCACGAGCACCGACGTCCAGAATGGAATCAGCACGAGGATCATCACGAGGTTCGCGCGCCGCTCCGACAGCGTCGAGATCCAGTACGCGAGCGGATAGCCGAGCAGCAGCGCGAACAGCGTGACGGCGACGCCGATCACGAACGTGCGGCCGAAGATCGCCAGATAGATCGACTGGTCGGGGTCGGCCTGCACGACGTGACCGAAGCCGTCCTGCTTGTGGTCGAGCGCGGCGAGCAGGTAGAACGGCGAATATGTGCTGCCGTTCTTCGCGATCGCCTGCCAGTACGCGGCATCGCCCCAGCGCGAATCGAGCTCGACCAGCTTGTCGCGCGTCTGCGCGGGTGTCAGCGCCGCATCGTTGTCGCCCTTCAGCGGCATCGCGCGCGCCGTCTTCGCGACGAGCGAGCGATAGCCTGGAATCTCGGTGTTCAACCGCCGCGCGAGCGCACCCATCGCCTCGCTGTCGGCCACCTTCGTCATGTCGGCCGCGAGTGCGACATACGCGGCGTCGGCCGGCGGCGCCTTGCGGTCCCAGCTCGACAGCGCCCTGACCGTGTTCGGCAGTGCCGCGGCAATCTCGGGGTTCTGCACCGCGCGCGTGAGCAGCGCGCCGATCGGCACGACGAAAATCAGCAACAGGAAAATCGCGAGCGGCGCGACCAGCAGCAGTGCCATCGTGCGCTTGCGGGCCTCGGCGGCCTTCAGCTCGCGCTTGAGCGCGGCGTTCGACGGCGAGGAAGGCGCGATCGTCATCGTATTCAACGGTTCTCTCCGGCCGGGCACGATCCGGCGGAAGGCCGCGCGACACGATCGACGCGTCGCGCGGCGGGTTGCATCAGGATGCCTGAATGACGGTTACTTCGTCGCCCACGCGGCGAAACGCTGCTCGAGCTCGTCGCTGTGGTCGGTCCAGAAGCCGATGTCTTCCAGCACCGCGTTCTTGCCGTTGGCCGGCGAGTTCGGCAGGTTCGCGAGCGTCTTCGCGTCGAGCGACTTGATCGCCGCGATGTTCGTCGGGCCGTACGCGATATGCTGCGCGTAGCCCTGCTGCGGCTTCGGCGTCAGCGTGTACGCGATGTACTGCTCGGCCAGCGCCTTGTTCGGCGAGCCCTTCGGAATCGCCCAGTAGTCCAGGTCGTAGATGCTGCCGTTCCACACGACCTTCAGGTTCTTGCCTTCCTTCTGCGCGGCGTCGATGCGGCCGTTGTACGCGGTCGACATCACGACGTCGCCGGCCACCAGGAACTGCGGCGGCTGCGCGCCCGCTTCCCACCACTGGATGTACGGCTTCAGCTCGTCGAGCTTCTTGAACGCGCGATCCTGCCCGGCCTTCGTGCCGAGCACCTTGTACACGTCCTTCGTCGGGACGCCGTCGGCCATCAGCGCGAATTCGAGGTTGTAGCGTGCACCCTTGCGCATGCCGCGCTTGCCCGGGAATTTCTTCACGTTCCAGAAATCGGCCCAGCCGGTCGGCGCCGATTTCAGCTTGTCAGCGTTGTACGACAGCGCCGTCGACCACACGAAGAAGCCGACGCCGCACACCTGCGGCGATTCCGGAATCAGGTCGGATTTCTTCGCGATCTTCGACCAGTCGAGCTTCTCGTACAGCCCTTCGTCGCAGCCGCGGTTCAGGTCGCCCGATTCGACTTCGACCACGTCCCAGTTGACGTGCTTCGCCTCGACCATCGCCTTCACTTTCGCCTGCTCGCCGTTGTATTCGACGGCCGTGACCTTGTTGCCGGTCGCCTTCTCGAACGGCTGGTTGAACGCGGCCTTCTGTGCGTCGCCGTTCGCGCCGCCGAAGTTGACGACCGTGAGTTCGGCAGCCGATGCCGATGCGCCGACGACGGCGAGCGCCAAAGCCAGCGCGGTGCGCCGTGCGGTAATGCGTGCTCGGTTCATGATGGTTCCTCTCCTCTCGTGGTGGAAGTGGGCAGTTGTTGTTGACGACGTGCTACGGAAAATCGGGGGAAACGCGGCTCATGCGAACACGCGCAGGTGTTCGGGCGAGAACGCGAGCGCGACCGGTGCGCCGGGCGAGAACGCATCGAGCGCGCCGGTACCGAGCGGCACCTTCACGAAGCATTCGTCCTGGCCGGGCAGCGCGCAACGCATGCGCACGTGGTCGCCGAAATAGATGAGGCTGCGCGCCTCGCCGCTCAGCTGGTTGGCAGCCGCGCCGTTCGCGTGCCCGTTCGCGCCGTGCGCGGCGAGGCTCATGCGTTCGGGGCGGATGCACGCGACGGCCGGCGCCCCCTCGGCTGCATCGCCGATGCGGCGGCCGACGAGTTTCGTGCCGTCGTCGAGCCGGAATTCGCAGAATTCGCCGTCGACGCGCGCGATGGTGCCGCGCAGCCGGTTGCTGTCGCCGATGAAGTTCGCGACGAATTCGTTGCAAGGCGATTCGTACAGGCGGTCGACGGTGTCGAGCTGCTGCACGATGCCCTTGTCGAACACGGCGACGCGATCGGACATCGTCAGTGCCTCGCCCTGGTCGTGCGTCACATACACGAAGGTCACGCCGAGTTTTTCGTGCAGCGCCTTCAGTTCGTACTGCATGTGTTCGCGCAGCTGCTTGTCGAGCGCACCGAGCGGCTCGTCCATCAGCACCAGCTTCGGCTCGAACACGAGCGCCCGCGCCAGCGCGATGCGCTGCTGCTGGCCGCCCGACAACTGCGCCGGGTAGCGTTTCGCGAAGCGCTCCATCTGCACCATCTTCAGCGCATGCGCGACGCGTTCCGCGCGCTCGCCCGCCGGCAGCTTGCGCACGGTCAGCGGGTACGCGACGTTCTGCTCGACCGTCAGGTGCGGAAACAGCGCGTAGTTCTGGAACACCATGCCGATGTTGCGCTTGTGCGGCGGCACGTTGTTCAGCAACTCGCCGTCGAGGCGGATCTCGCCGCCGGTCGGGAATTCGAAGCCGGCCAGCATCATCAGGCAGGTGGTCTTTCCCGAGCCGGACGGCCCGAGCAGCGTCAGGAATTCCCCGCGGTGGATATCGAGGTCGAGCGATTTGACGACCAGCGTTTCGCCGTCGTAGGTCTTCCGCACGCCGCGAAAGCTGACGATCACATCATCGGACTTCATCGTGGCTGTCCCCTTGCTTCGCGACAATTGATTTTGAGATGCGAGCCACTATACGGCGCCCACGGTTCTACAATAGGGAACCATTTCAATATTACTAGTAGGACCACTTTGGATACCGTGATCCTCGCCGACTGGCTCTCTGCCCGCCTCGACCGCGGCTCGCCCGAGCCGATGTACCGGCAGTTGCTGCAGCAGATGCAGCAGGCCATCCTGACCGGAGAATTGGGGCCAGGAACAAAGCTGCCGAGTTCGCGCACGCTCGCGGCCGACCTGTCGATCGCGCGCAATACCGTGCTGCACGTGTACGACCAGCTGACGGCCGAAGGCTACGTGCTGACGACCACCGGCAGCGGCACCTATGTCGCCGACACGCGGCCGGACGCCGCCGCGATCCTCGTGCCGGGCGCCGCGCCGCCGCCGTCGAGCGCCGATGAACCGCCGCTGCCGGACGCGCAGGGCAGCCTGTCGATGCGCGGCCGGCAACTGATCGAGCATGCGGGCGTGTCGCGGCGCCAGTGGGGCGCGTTCATGCCGGGTGTGCCGGACGTGTCGGAATTCCCGAGCCGGACGTGGAGCCGCCTGCAGGCGCGGCTGTGGAAGGAAGCGAATCCCGAACTGCTGACCTATGCGCCGGGCGGCGGCTACCGGCCATTGCGGCGGGCGCTCGCCGATTACCTGCGCGTCGCGCGCTCGGTCAAATGCTCGCCGGACCAGGTGATCATCACGACGGGCATCCACCAGTCGATCGATCTCGCGGTGCGGCTGCTGTCCGACATCGGCGATCGCGCCTGGGTCGAGGAGCCGTGCTACTGGGGCGTGCGCAGCGTATTGCAGGCGGCCGGCCTCACGCTGACACCGGTGCCGGTCGACCAGGAAGGGCTCGACCCGCGTGCCAGCGACATGCAGCATCCGCCGCGGCTCGTGCTCGTCACGCCGTCGCATCAGTACCCGCTCGGGATGGTGATGAGCCTTGCGCGACGCCGGATGCTGCTCGAATACGCGCGCCAGCACCGCTGCTGGATCATCGAGGACGACTACGACAGCGAGTTCCGCTACGGCAGCCGCCCGCTCGCATCGCTGCAGGGGCTCGACGACGGCGGCCGCGTGATCTACGTCGGCAGCCTCGGCAAGATGCTGTTCCCGGGGCTGCGGATGGGCTACATGGTCGTGCCCGAGCACCTGGTCGACACGTTCCGCACCGGGCTGTCGGAGCTGTACCGCGAGGGCCAGCTGATGCAGCAGGCCGTGCTCGCCGAATTCATCATGGACGGCCACCTGACTTCGCACGTCAGACGAATGCGCACGCTGTACGGCGAGCGTCGACAACTGATGATCGACGCGATCCGCACGCGCTTCGGCGACGCGCTGCCCGTGATGGGCGACGAGGCGGGCCTGCATCTCGTGCTCGGCCTGCCTGACGCCTGCGACGATCGCGCGGTCACGCAGAGCGCGTTCGATGCGGGCGTGATCGTGCGCCCGCTCACCAGCTATTACAGCAGCCTCGATACCGCGCGGCGCGGCCTGCTGCTCGGCTATGCGTGCGTCCCGCACGAAGGCATCGGCCCTGCGTTCGACACGCTCGCGAATACCATCGAGCGACACCTGCCGCAGGACCTCACGCGCGCGGCATAGCGGCGCTCATGCGCCGCGCCTCCCGCGCCTCCCGCGTTACCGCGCGCTGCCCGCCCCGCGATCGAGCGATGCCGCGCGCACCGCTTCGCCGGGCTTCGTGAACACGCGCTGCCGCAACGCGGCGATCTGCGCGTCGCGATCCTGCGGCGTCAGGCCCGCCGACTCGATCTGCGCACGCTGCGCCGCATAGTCCGCATAGCGGCTCTGCCACGACGCGTCGTCCTGCTGCATCTGCGCGACGCGCGCAGCGGCTTCAGGGCCGAGCGTCTGTGTCAGTTGCGCGCGCATCGCATCGGGCGTCGCCCCGCTCTTCTGCAATTGCGCGATCTGGTCGATCGCCGCCCGCTGCCGGTCGATGCGTTGTTGCGCCGCGCGTTCGTCGGCCGGCATCTGCTGTTCGAGCGCGGCGAGCCGCTCGGCCCTCTGCGCATCCGTCAGCGTCCGGTCCTGCGTGATCTTCAGTCGCGCGAGGTCGTAGCGCTGCCGCCACTGCTCCGCACCGAAAAACGGCTGGCTCCAGTCACCGAGCGTGCGATATGCAATCGACGCGCGCTGGTCGAGCGCGAGCTGCAGCGCGCCGAGGTCGGACTTGTCGACCGCGCCGGCATCGCGCAGTTTCGCGAGTGCGTCGAGATAGGCGCGATAGCGATGCCATACGTCGAGCGCTTCAGCCTGCGCAACGGTGCCGTCGAGTTGCGCGGCAATCTCGCGCACGACGAACGCATCGAGCGCGGGCGCGCCCAGGTCGCTCTGCGCGGTCAGGCAGTAGTCGAAGAAGTCGCGCACCGCGCGCGACTTCGCCAGATGGCCGCCGGCATCGAGCGGCAACCGGGGCGCACTGGAGCCGGCCAGCGACGGCGGCAGGCCCGCGCTTGCCGGCACGGCGGCCTGCGGCGGTGCGGCAGCCAATCCGCCTGCCACCGGCGCATCCGGCGCATCGCCGGCAGCGCCTGTCCCGCGATGCCAGCCCGCACCGCTCCACATCGCCACGCCGGCAATCGCCGCCAGCCCCACGACACCATAAATCATGGCGCGCCGCGCCAGCGGCGCGCGTCCTTCATGTACCGTCATCGATTACACGCCCGCCAGCTTCAGCCGGTTCGCATGCGTGCGGATCACCGCGACCGGATCTTCCGCATATGCACCACGCACGCCGAGCAGCTGGTTGATCTCGTCGAGGTGGTTCCACTTGTAGCTCGTGCTCAGCACCTTGCCGTACAGCGCACTGCACTTCGACACGAGCCCGTCGTTCTGCCCGGAGCTACGATTGATCATCACCGTACCCGTGCCGAACAGGGCAAGCGTCGACAGGTCGAGCGCGTTCGCCGGATCGACGACCGGAATGGTGCTCGTATCCGTTGCGCCCGTCACGCCGAACGCGGAGAGCGTCGGCTGGATCGCCGTGCCGGCCCACGAATACAGCAGGTGCGTGTTGCCGCCGACGGTTTCCGTCGGCGCGCCGGTCTGGCAACTGCCGGGCGCACCCAGGCCCGCACTCGGATAGTTCTGGTTGTACGTGGCAGCGCGTGCGGTCGTCAGCGTCTGCAGCGCGGCGAGCGCGTCCTGGTTCGTGTTGTGGCTGCTGCTCGTCAGGATGCCGAACACATTGACGAACGCGGCGATCACCGATGACGAAAGTCCGGTCGGGTCGTATGCCAGCACGTTCTGCACGAAGTCGGCGAATTCGGAGCCGCGATGCGGCGTACCGATCGTCGTCACCGACGCAACGAGATCGGGCGCGACGGCCGCAACATAGCGCGACGTGAGGCCCCCCTGGCTGTGGCCGACAAGATTGACCTTGGTCGCCCCCGTCGCCGCGAGCACCGTCTTCACGTAAGCGAGCAACTGCTCGCCGCGCCCGTTCGGGCCGTCGTCACTCTGGAACCCCGACAGGTTCGCGACGTAGACGGTCGCGCCGTTCTGTTGCAGGTCCTCCTGGATCCCGTACCAGTACTCGAGCACGCCGGCGTACTTGTCGGTACCCGTCAGCCCGTGCACGAGGATGATCGGATAACGCGTCGCCGCGTAGCCATCGGCGGGCGCGGTCGCCGCCATCGCCGCGTGCGTCGTCGCGAGCGTCATTGCCACAGTCGTCCCCGCGAACGGCGCGATGCTCATCGCGCATGCCACTGCCCCTGCCACCACCCTGGAACGCATCGTATTGGCCATGCATGTTCTCCTGATTATTGTGCTGCCGGTGCGAATGAAGCCGGATCGACACGCACTATGCGTCGCCAACATCGCGACCACCGTGTGCGTCGAATGCGGGAGTGAATCACGAGTCGCGAACGTTTGCGCCCTGACTAGACACGGTTCTCTAATCGGTTGACGCGCCCCGCCCGTTCGGGCGGGGCCGCGTTCATGCGTGCACATGCTGCAATGCACACGCGCGATTCGTCAAAGCTTCGCACTCACACGCAACCATGCGGTCCGGCCCGGCTCCATCACCGGCGAGTTCGCCGGATAGCCGAAGCCCGCGTTGCCGGCGAGGTTCAGGTGCTCGGTGTAGGCCTTGTTCAGCACGTTGTCGACGCCGACCGAGATCTGCACGGTCTTGCTGACGTTGTATTGCGCATGCAGCGAGAGCACACCGAATCCGGCGCTCGGGCCGAAGTCCTTGCCGACCACGTTGCCCTCGTTCAGCGCATAGCGATGCTGCGGCGCAACGATGCGCCACAGCCCCCCTGCCGACCACGCACCGCGCGTGTATTCGAGCCCGATGCGCGCCTCGAGCGGCGGCATCTGCGGCAACGGATCGCCGGTTGCCACGTTGCGCCCCCACGCATACGCGAGCGACGTCTCGACGCGCAGCGGCGAAACCGGTTTCCACGAGACGCCCGCTTCGCCACCCATGATCTGTGCGTTGACGTTGGTTGCCTGCGTGGTCGGGCCCATCATGCCGGCCGCATAGTTGAACAGGATGAAGTCCTGAACATAACCCGCATACGCCGACACCCATGCATCGAGCCGTTCGCTCTTGTATTGCGCGCCGATGTCGAGCTGCGTGGTCTTCTCCGGCTGCACCGCCGAGAACGCGTTGACCGACCCGGCCGGCCCGCGCTTCGCGGAAAACAGCTCCCAATAGTCGGGATAGCGCTCCGTATGGCCGACGCCCGCGTACCACGTGACGGGCAGCGACGCGAGATCGCGCTCGTAGCGGAGGAAGCCGCTCGGCAGCACGCGCGTGCGATCGTCATCGAAGGTCGGGTTCGGCTTGCTCTTCATCATGCCGCTCGCCGTTGCGCGCTTGTCGCGCGCGCTCGCATAGTCGATGCGCGCACCGCCGATCACGCGCGACACGTCGTTCGCATACCACGTCAGCTCGCCGAACACGCCGGCGTTCCACATCGTCGCCTGCGCATCCCACGGCTTGTCGCCATAGTTCTGCCGCCCCATCGCCGAGCGCGAGTCGAGCCGGTTCGATTGCGCATCGACTCCCGTCACGAGCTTGAAGTCGTCGGCGAAGCGGAACGTCGCGGCCGCGCGCGCGCCCAACGTGCGACGCCGCACTTCCGATGCCATCCGCATCGGCATGCTGCTGGTCGGATCCGGTTGCCGTAACGTGTAGTTGTCCATCACGTGATCGGCTTCGTTGTAGTACACGCGTGCCTCGATCCGGTCGAGCACGTCGCCGAGATACTGCTTGTCGAACGACAGCCCGAACGTCTCGCGGCGGAAATGCGCGCCGTCCATCCCGCGCCCCGCGTAGCGCGCATAGCCGTCGCCGGTGCCGGCGGTCAGCTCGACGCGCGTGTGGTCGTCCGGCGTCCAGCCGAGCGCCGCATCGGCGTTCCATTTGTCCCACTGCGACGGCACGGTGTTGCCGTTGCCGTCCTTGTAGTCCTGCGAATGCGCGTGGTTCGCGGTCACGCGGCCATAGACGTCCGGCGTGCCGGCCGTCACGTCGACGTTCTGGTCGTTGCGGCCGAACGACCCGCCGACCAGGCTGCCCTCGAAGCGCATGCCGGGCTTGTCGAAGCGGGGCGTCACGCGCTCGAACATCACGGTGCCGGCCGACGCGCCGGGACCGTACAGCACCGTCTGCGGCCCCTTCACGACGGTGACCTTGTCATAGCTTTCCGGTGCGATATACGACGTCGGCGCATCCATCCGGCCCGGACATGCGCCGAGCGTCGACATCCCGTTCGCGAGGATGTTCAGCCGCGAGCCGAACATCCCGCGCAGCACGAGATCGCCGTTGGTGCCGCCGCTGCGGATCGACGTGAAACCGGGGATCGTTTTCAGGTAATCCGCGCCGTCGCTGGCGGGCAGCGGCTGGCGCGGCGTCTTCGGATCCGTGACGACGACGAGCGGCGTCGACAGCGGCGATGCGACGACTTCGATGGCCGGCAGCGGCGCGGCCGACTCGTCGGTCGGCGCGCGGGGCGCGCGCGTCGTCGTTTCGGCAGCCGCAGCGCTCGCAGCCAATGCACTGACAGCAAGTGCGGGAACGGTGAGTTTCAGCACGCGCGGCAACCGCCGCGCGCAGGCATTGCGTGACGCCCGCGGCGCACGCAACTGGAAAATGGTCATGATCGAAAGCCCGAGTGACGCCCTCCACGCGGCCTCGACGGGCCGCACGGATATCGGCGGTGAATGGAACGGAAACAGCGCGTCAGGCGCGCTCGGGCGGGGCGCGCGGGTACGCGCGCGGATAGCGGTCGGCGCGCGCCGCGACGGCAGGCGGCGCGGCGGCGGAAACGGAAACGACGGGAACGGAAGCGAGTGCCGCGGCGGCAGGCCCGCCGATCGCGGGGCTGTGCGCGAAGAAGCCGCAGTAGCCGCATGCATCGAGATGCAGCGCATGATCGTGCATGCGGCCCGCACCAGGCGACGGATGCGCCCCATGCTCCGTACTGCAGACGATCGCGTCGGGCGTGGCCGCCTGCGCGACGCGCCACTGCGACACCAGCGGCGCCGCGATCGCAAACCAGATCGCGAGCACGCCAAGCCAGGCGGTCAGGTGACGATGTCGGTGCAGCATGCTCGGCAACGAGTAAGCGGAATGTAAAAACAGCCGAGATGTTACAGAATGTTCAACGCGATGGCCAGCGCGGATGACGGTAAACGAACCGGGGGGCGCATGGTT